>Ga0187884_10000047_pt1 | contig 115139 bp, 121 predicted proteins | sample June2016WEW_20_4_FD_132983 | JGI IMG/M metagenome (GOLD analysis project Ga0187884, IMG submission 132983) | Peatland microbial communities from SPRUCE experiment site at the Marcell Experimental Forest, Minnesota, USA - June2016WEW_20_40 | ecosystem: Environmental > Terrestrial > Soil >...
AGGCAGCGCTTCTCGATCCAGCTCCGGGTGGTCGCACCCGAGGCAGGCGACGTCGAGGCGATGACCACCGCCCATGGCGTCAACCTGTTTCGCCGCTCGACCGAGCTGCGCCACCTCTGCTGCGAGCTGCGCAAGGTGCGCCCGCTCAGCCGTGCCCTGCGCGGCTACGACGCGTGGGTGACCGGGCTCCGGCGTGAGCAGTCGGCGACCCGCCAGAACACTCCGGTGGTGGCGCGCGACGACGTCCACGGTGGGATCGCCAAGCTGGCCCCGCTGGCGGCGTGGAGCCGCGATGACGTCTGGGCCCAGGTGCGGTCCCGCGACCTTCCCGTCCACGCCCTCTACGCCCGCGGCTACAGCTCGATCGGCTGCGCCCCCTGCACGCGGGCCACCCGCCCGGGCGAGGGCGAGCGCGCCGGTCGCTGGTGGTGGGAGGATGGCACGATCAAGGAGTGCGGTTTGCACGTGGCCGGTTCGGGGCCACCCCGCTCCGGGGGGCCTGGCTGACCTCGCGGCCGCTGGGAGGCGACTTCGTGCCTGATCCCTCGCCGGCCCTCGCCGCGTCCGCGATCGTGACCAGGCTTCGGGCGGCCGGCTGCGTCTTCGCCGAGGATGAGGCCCGCCTGCTCATCACCGCGGCGGCGACACCGTCCGACCTTGCCGCCATGGTGGAGCGGCGCGCCGCCGGGCTTCCCCTCGAGTACGTCATCGGGTGGGCGGAGTTCTGCGGCCTGCACATCGCCGTGGAACCCGGCGTCTTCGTCCCCCGGCATCGCACCGAGCTCCTCGTCCGCCAGGCAGCCGCCCGTGCCCGGCCGGGGGCCGTGGTGGTCGATCTCTGCTGCGGCGCGGGCGCGCTGGGGGCGGCGCTGGCCGCGTCCCTGGGACGGATCGAGCTGCACGCCACCGACATCGACCCCGCCGCGGTGCGGTGCGCCCGGCTCAACCTGGCCGCGGCGGGTGGTCACGTCTATGAAGGAGACCTCTACCAGCCCCTGCCCGCCGGTCTGCGGGGCAGGGTCGATCTCCTGGTCGCCAACGTCCCCTACGTGCCCACCGCGGAGATCGCGCTGCTGCCCCGGGAGGCCCGCCTGTACGAGGCGCGGCGGGCGCTGGACGGGGGCGGGGACGGGCTGGACGTGCTGCGGCGGGTGGCGGCGGAAGCGGCCGGGTGGCTGGTGCCGGGCGGCCACCTGCTGGTCGAGACCGGCGCGGCGCAGGCGCCCCCGGCCGTCGAGGTATTCGCCCGCGGCGGGCTTATCCCGGAGGTCGCCAGCCTCGACGAGCTGGAGGCCACCGTGGTCATCGGAACCCTGGATGCGGCCGGGAGCGGATCCCGGGGCTCTCCCCGCCGCTCGTGACCATGCTGGTCGTCGCCGGGCTGGCGCTGGCGATCGGCGCACGGCGGCGGCGCCGGCGCGCGCGGGTAGGCTGACCGAAGCCCCTGCCCTCAGACGGCGTTCACCGGAGCGCGGCCGAGATCACCCCGGCGGCCCCGGCGCAGAAAGCGTCGTTGTCCCAGTAGTTGTGGGCGCGCAGCCCGCCCCCCAGGCTGTCGCGCACGTTGTCGACCTGGACGTCCCCGACCGGCATGGCCGTCTTCGCTCCGGTGTCGGGGTCGTGGACCACGAACATGCCGGGGCCGCCCCCGTCGGGGAGGGGCTCCCCCCGCTTCCAGGTGGCCGGGGGGGCGAGGGGGTCGGCGACCGGGTCGAGGGGGTCCCAGTAGTTGGTCCAGGGGCCCCGGACGAGGCGCAGGTTGCCGGCGTCGCGCCCCCAGTCGAGCAGGTCGGAGTACTTGCGCAGCGGGCTACCCGCCGTGATCAGCGCCCGCACGCCGGTAGCCGACGGCGGGGAGAGCGCCGCGATCAGGTCGAAGCCCATCACCGTGCCGTTGCTGTGCCCGTTGACGACGACGCCGTCGACGTCGGGACGCCCCAGCATGCGGCTCAGGGCGTCGCGGAGGAACATCCGCACCCGCTCACGGTGCTCGTTGCGGGTGACGTAAGCGGCCACGTCATCCTCGACGGTGCGGAGCACGCCACCGGCGCCGGGTTCGGGGGCGTCCCCCGCGGCCGGCGCGGGCGGGGTGACGGCGGGGCGGTGGAGGAGGCGGTCGAGGATGCCCCGGTGGCTGACGGTGCCGGTGCGGGGCCGGAGGCTGGGGCCCGGCGGCCCGCCCAGCCTCGGGTGCTGGCGCAGTGCCGCGAGGTCCCGGACGAGCATCTCCTCCAGGCCGCCCAGGCTCGCGTAGCTGGTCAGCGACGGCTCGCTGAGGACCGCGAGGTCGTGGAGGGCGGCGGGATCGCTTCGCTGCTCCTCCATGCCGGAGTACACCAGGGCGACATGGGCTACCGCCGTCCCCGGGGCGGCCAGCGGCACGCCCGCGATGTCGACCGCGCCCGACGCGGTCCAGCTGCCCAGCCGGCGCAGGCCGGGCTCGGTGGCGTGGGTCAGCGGGGGGAAGTTGCTCTGGACGTACACCGGGCCGCGGCCACCCGCGGCCACCCGGGTGGGATCGTCGCTGAGGGCCGCCCCCAGGTGGGCCCGCAGGCCCTCGTGGAGCGCGTCCGCGTACCCGTCCGGCGCGGCGGGGGAGGTCGGCGCCTGCTGGAAGCCGATCCCGTGGATGGTGATCAGCACGATCACGCGCCTCGCCTCCGGAGCCGCCCGTCCCCCCCGGCCATCGCTACGGACCGGGCGTGATCGGGCTGGGATGGGTGGGCTGGTACACGAGGACCTGGACTCCGCCCGGCAGGACGGCGGTCACGGCGCGGCCGAAGGCCCGATTCTCGGGGTCGCCGCGCAGGGTCACCCCCTTGGCGCGCAGCTCGGCCACGGTCGCGTCCAGGTCGTCGCAGGTCAGCGAGATCTCATGCCCCGGCTTCTCGCCGGGATGGACGCCGATCTCCGCCGGCGGGGTGGCGAAGATCAGCCAGCCACCCCCCGCGTCCACGTGGCTCCAGCCGAAGGCGTCGCTGAGCGTCTGACGGAGAGCGTCCGCCTCCGGGGAGAAGAAGAGCAGGTGGACGCCGGTGATGGCCATGGCGCTCAGCTCTCCCAGGTGAAGGCATCGGCGTTGCCGTCCGCGGCGGCGCAGAAGGAGCTGGAGGGGCACGAGACCGCCGCCAGCCCGTATCCGGAGCTGAGCGTGGTGGGTGCCGACCACGAGCTGCCGTTGAAGATGACCGACCGGTTGTTGTCCTCGTCGACGCCCATGCAGAAGGAGGCCGAGGCGCAGGACACAGCTTCGAGCCCGCCCGACACTCCCCCGACCTCATCGACGTCGGCCTTGGTCGACCACGAGCTCCCGTTGTACGTGAAGACACCGCCCTCGCTGCCGACCGCGATGCAGAAGGAGGAGGAGGGGCAGGAGACCCCGTCGGGCGGGCCGGTCCCGGTGTCCTCCCCCTCGCCCAGCGTCTCCGGGGGCGACCAGGTGGTCCCGTTGAAAATGAAGGCTCCGGTGCCGCCCACCGCCACGCAGAACGTGGTCGACGGGCACGACACCGCGGTCAGGATGCCCTGGGTGGAGTCGACCTGCTGGGGGCTCGACCACGCCGTGCCGTTGAAGGTGTAGGCGTCGCCCGAGTTGTCCACGGCGACGCAGAAGGAGGACGACACGCACGACACCGCCTCGAACTGACCGACGCTGTCGACCCCGGTGAAGGGCGTCCATGAGCCGCCGTCGTACGTGAGGGCATTGCCGGAGCTGTCCACCGCCGCGCAGAAGCTGGTGGTCGGGCAGGAGACCCCGACGATGGTGTTGGGCGCATCGATCGCCTGGGGCGCCGACCACGAGGTGCCGTTGTAGGTGAGGGCGTTGCCGGACGGGGTGCTCGTCCCCGAGGTGCCGTCGACGGCCACGCAGTCGGTGCTCGAGGCGCAGGACACGGCGAGGAGGTCGAGGCCGGGGTCGATGCTGTCGGCGCTGGACCACGTTCCGGTCGCGGGCGCCGGGGTCGAGGTCGTCAAGCTCGCGGTCGGAGCCGTCGACGGCGCTGTCGAGCCCGCGCTGGGGGTCGCGGAGACGATCGGAGCCGAGGACGCCGGAGATGGGCTCGTGGAGTTGCCGCAGGCACTGGCCATGGCTCCCGCCAGGACGCAGGTGGCGAGCGCGGCGGCGAACCGCGCGCTGCCCGGGATGCGAATCGGACCGGTTGCGCGGGTGGTCATGCTCGGCACCTCTCCCTGACTGTCACGGCGCTCAGGTCGGTCGCCGCGTGCCCCCGGCGAGCGACCCCCAGCCTCTGGGCTCCTCGCTCGGATGCTAGCACGGACCCGGAAGAGGCTCAGTCGGGGATGTCGCCGAGGGGGGAGGCGGCTGCCCTCGTCGCCATCGTCTCCTCGGCAGTGCGCGGGCCGAGCGCCGAGGCGCCCAGCAGCACCAGGCCGCCAAGGGCCAGCACCAGCACCAGGACCTGCCAGGTCACGGTGAGGGCGAGCAGGAGAGCGAACGTGGCTCCTCCGGCCATCCCCAGGAAGCGGCTGGTCGAGACCGCTCCCTGTATCCGGCCCACCGTGTCGGGTGCCTGGCTCTGGATGACCACGCCGCCCTCGATCTGGGCGAGACTGGCGGACCCCGTGCTCACCGCCAGTAGGAGGAGGTCAACCGCGGGCCCTCCTGCCACCGCGACCGCTCCGATGCAGGCGATCTCACCTGCCAGTGCCGGCAGGATGACCGCGGGTCTCTGGATCGGCCGCCAGAAGGCGAGGAGAGAGCCCAGGATGCCTCCGAGGCCCACGGCCGCCCAGCAGAAGCCGGCATCGGCTGACGTCCCGAACCGCTGCGACGCCAGGGCCGGGAGGGCGGCCTGCAGCGCCGTGATCACCACGGTCGCCGAGAACGCGCCGACCGCCACGATGCGCAGCACCGGGCGGTGGAATGCTGCCGAGAAGCCGCCGATAGCCGCCGCTCGAACTGTGAGCGCCTGCGCCGCGCCCCCGCCAGTGACGGGCAGGGACAGGAACAGCCCGGCGGCAATCGCGAAGGTGACAGCGTCGCTCAGAACCAGCGGCACCGGTCCGAGCAGCGGGAGCAGCAGGGCCCCGATGGCCGGGGAGACCAACATCATCCCGCTCCCGAGAAGGCTGTAGGCGAGATTGATGTTATGGCGGGCCCGGCCCGAGGCGAGCCTGGCCATCAGCGCCCCGGTCAGCGGCTGCCAGGCGCCGCCCACCAACTGGGAGAGGCCGGCCAGCACGTAGACCGACCAAAGACCGCGGCCGAGGGCAAGAGGGACCGCCAGGACAGCGGTAAGCGCGCCCTGGGTGAGAGCGGTCGCGACGATGCCGACCCTGGGACTGGCGAGGTCCCCGAGGGGCCCACCCAACCAGGCGCCGACGGGACGTGGGCCAACACGGACCAACATGTAGCCGGCGGTGGCCGCGACGCTCCGAGTCGCATTGAAGATGACCACGGCGAGCGCGAACGTGGTCAGCCAGTCACCAAAGGTGGACGCCGCCACTCCGGCCAAGAAACGGGCCACCGAGGGAAAACGCACCGCCGTAGTTTCCGCCGTTCACCGGCCTAAGAGCCAGGGTGCCGACAGGCGACCTGTGCCGGCACGCATGGTGCCTTACCCTACGGCGTCCCCGGACAGGGGACGAAACCTACCAGTCCAGCCAGTCGAAGTCCACGTGGGACATCAGGTGCCCTCCATTCCCCCACGTTCCAGCGCCCGGCGGAGCCTTCCACCGGTTGAGCCCGGCGGCTCACGGGCGGCATTATGCGTGAGGCATGGTAGCGATGTAAAGCGCCGGTTGCGATCGCGTCACAACTCCGCAGCGGTGCATCCCACGACCCGTGGGCGTCGTTCCCTGGAGGGTTGAGAGTGGACCGTCTGGCCGACTCAGGGTGGTGGCGGCAGGCGACGGTGCCACGACGTTGTGATGTCACGCTGAGCACGGTCACACCGCCGGGCCTAAGGTTGCGAGGATGGAAGCGCCAGTAACTCCGCTGCACGGACCGGTGCCGCGGACCGCGCCCCGATCCTCCTTCCGGCGCTGGTTCACCAGTATCGCGCCGGCTCCTGAACCCGACCGGGAGCCTCGAGTCACCCTGACTCCGCGACTGGCGTTCGTTCTCGTCGTGCTCTGGGCTGCCGCGGTTGGGGCCTTGATCCCCGCGCTGGCCCGCCCGCCGGACTGGCCCGGAGCCTTGCTCGCCGGAGTGCTTGTCACCGCCCTCTCCGTGTGGTCCGTCCCGGCTGCCGCGCGAGGTCAGGGGCGGTGGTCGGCGGGGGTGTTCTTCGAGCTGGCCTTCAGCTTCACGGTGGGGCCGCTCGCGATCGTCGTCATGACGGTAGGACATGCGGCCGGCGACCACTTGCGCCGACGGCCTGGGGCAGTTCGGACCGCGTTCAACTCCGCGAACCATGCGCTTTTCAACCTCGCGGCCTGGGCGACCTTCATGGTGGTGGGTGGCCAGCATCCGCCCATGGCGCGGGCGCTGGGCGCCGGTGTTGCCGGAGGCCTCGTCGCTCTGTGCGTCGGCACCGGGCTCCTCGGCATGGTTCTGGGCATTGCCACCAACGACTTTCGCCTTCGTGCCCTGCTCCGTGCGATGCGCCAGCTCTTGCCGTGGAACATTGCCTTTGGGTTTGCCGCAGGAGGGGTCTCAAGCCTTTACGAAGTCGGCGGCCTCCTCGGCCTCCTGGTCCTTCTGGTCCCCGTTGGCATGGTCCAGATGTCCCTGGTCGCCACCGCGCGCCGGATGCACGCCGAGGCGGAGAAGGACGCCGCTCACGCTCGCGAGCGGGAGCGGCTGCTCCGCCGCGAGGCCCAGGCCCTGCGGCGGGCCGGCGAGGCATCGGAGGTCGAGCGCAAGAGGATCGCCGCCGACCTCCATGACAGCGTCATCCAGGACATGTCGGGCCTTCTCTTCCGGTCGAGCGCCATGCTGGGGCGCCTCTCCGACGGTGACGCATCCGTCTGGTCACAGGAGGGAGTGGAGGGCTACCTCACCTACACGCACGACCTGGCCGCGGAGGCGGTACGTGAGCTGAGGACACTCATGGTCGAGCTGGCGCCGCCTCTGCTCGACCAGGAGGGCCTCGCCTCGGCCCTTCGCCAGCTGCTGAGCCGGCTCGACCGCGAGCACATCTCCTGGTCGCTCGAGTGCTCCGAGGAGCACCTCGACCAGCGGCACCAGCGGCTCGTGTACCGGGTGGTCCAGGAGGCGCTCCGCAACGTCATCCAGCACGCCCAGTGTCACACCGTCTGGGTCACGGTGCGGATCGACGGGGACCGCCTGCTCGCGTCGATCCGCGACGACGGGCGTGGGTTCTCCGCGGCTGAGCGCGCCGAACGACGCAAGAAGGGGCATGCCGGCCTCGGCCTTCTGGTGCAGACGGCTCGCGACGGGGGTGGGGAGCTTTCCATCACATCCCATCCGGGGAGGGGTACCCGGGTCGAGTTGTCGGTCCCCATGCTGCCCGCGCCCCTCATGGATGAGGCGGCGGCCGATAAGCAGACCGGCATACCGGCGGACGGCGCCATCGGGGTCGGCGATGAGCTCTCCGGAGACCTCGGTGCTGACGGTCACCGGGCGGAGCAGCCGGTCGCGCCTGCGGCAACCGGGCGGGGAGCCCGGACCGGGAAGCCCCCCGAGCGCGCGTCAGTGACCTCCTCGCGCGTCCCCTGACCTCCGTCGGCAGGGTGAACGGCGGAGCACGGTCCGGTCGCTCCCCCGTGACGCCCGGGCGGCAGCCCCGACCCGGCCCCTACAATGCGGCTGCCGGCGTAGGGGACGGCAGCTCTCACGAGAGGTTTCAGGTCATGGGCGGCACTGGCAAGATCCGACTCCTCATCGTCGACGACCATCCGGTGGTCCGTCAGGGCCTGGCCGACATCTTCGAGCGCACCGAGGACATCCAGGTGGTCGGGCTCGCCTCGGATGGCGTCGAGGCGGTCACCATGAGCCTCAAGCACGAGCCCGACATCGTCCTCATGGACCTCTCCATGCCCAACATGGACGGCATGGACGCGACCCGATTCCTGCTCAAGTCGTGCCCCGACACGCGGGTGCTGATGCTGACCTCCTTCTCCGGCAAGGAGCGGGTCAAGGAGGCGCTCCGCTCCGGAGCGGTCGGCTACCTCCTCAAGGACACGCCGACCGAGGAGCTGATCGCCGGGGTGCGCAACGCCGTCAAGCACGGCCGCCGCTTCCGCGACATCGACTGACGGCACCCGCGCTCAACCACCCCCTGGCGTCTGCCCCCGCAACCCAGCGGGTACACTCACGACGCCATGAGCGAGCTGTCGGTACGAGCCAGGGAGATCGCAGCCCGTGTAGCCGAGCTACAGGGCCACCTTTGACCTGGATTCCCGTCGCTCGCGCGCGGCCGAGCTGGACACCGAGGTCGCCGATCCGGCGCTCTGGGACGATCCCCGCCGTGCCGCCGCGCTGACCCAGGAGCTCTCCCACATCCGCGAGGAGCTGGCCGGCTGGGAGACGCTCGGGCGGCGGGCGGCCGACGCCCGCGACCTGGCCGAGCTGATGGGGGACGAGGCCGAGGGCGGCGAGTCGGGCGCCGACCCCGCCATGGTCACCGAGCTGGCTGCGGAGATCGACGAGATCGAGCGCGAGCTGGGCGCGCGTGAGGTCGACCTCCTCTACAGCGACCCCTACACCGACAACCCGGCGCTGCTCTCGGTGAAGAGCGGGGCCGGGGGGACGGACAGCCAGGATTGGGCCGAGATGCTGCTCCGGATGTTCCTCCGCTGGGCGGAGCGTCACCGGATGGCGGTCGACTTCATCGAGGAGTCCGAGGGGGAGGAGGCGGGCATCAAGTCGGCCACCATCCGGGTGGCGGGGCGGCGCGCCTTCGGCCTGCTCAAGTCGGAGCGCGGCGTGCACCGGCTGGTCCGGCTCAGCCCCTTCGACTCCGCCCACCGCCGTCACACCAGCTTCGTGCTGGTGGAGGTCACCCCCGAGGTCGAGGACGACGTCACCGTCGAGATCGATCCCAAGGACGTGCGCGAGGACGTGTACCGCTCCAGCGGCGCGGGCGGCCAGCACGTCAACAAGACCTCGTCGGCGGTCCGCCTCACCCACATCCCCACCGGGATCGTGGTGACCTGCCAGAACGAGCGCTCCCAGCACCAGAACCGCGACGTCGCCTGGCGGGTGCTGCGCTCCCGACTGCTGGCGGTGGCCCAGGCCGCCCACGCGGAGAGGATCAGCGAGCTCAAGGGCGAATCGCTGCCGGCGGAGTGGGGCTCGCAGATCCGCTCCTACGTGCTCCACCCCTACACCATGGTCAAGGACCACCGCACCGGACACGAGGTCGGCACCGTCCAGGCCGTCCTCGACGGCGACATCGACTCCTTCCAGGAGGCGTACCTGCGCTGGGCGGCGGGCAAGGCGGACGCCGCCGCCAGCGCCGCCACCACCACCGTCTGAGCCCGCTGTGGCCCGTCCCAGGGCCCCGGCCCGGGGCTATACTCGCTCGGTCCCGCATCGGGCCGTCGCCCCACCCCACGTCCCATCCACCCCCGTTCGGGCCCTCCCGGCCTCCCGATCCCCCGGGTGCACTCCGCTGAACGATCGGAACGTCACATCCCCATGACCCCTCCACGGATGCTCGTCGCGAGCGCGCCCGCCGGGCGCCACCACCGGCCGCCGCGGCCCCGGGTTGCCCCCCCCCTGAGAGGTCTGGGACGGTGAGCCTGGCGGCCGTGATGCCACCCCAGGTGGGCCAGAAGCCGGACCCGGGTCAGCGGCCGGTCATCTCCTTCCACGGGGTCAGCAAGACCTACGCCAACGGCTGCGAGGCGATCCGTGACCTCGACCTCGCCATCTACCAGGGCGACTTCTGCTTCGTGGTCGGGGCCAGCGGCTCCGGCAAGACCACCCTGGTCCGCCTGCTCATCCGCGAGGAGGCGGCCTCGAGCGGCCGGATCTTCGTTGACGGCCAGGAGACCACCCGGATGAGCCGGCGGCGCCTCCCCAAGCTGCGCCGCAAGTTCGGGATCGTCTTCCAGGACTACAAGCTGCTGCCCAAGCTAACGGTGGCGCAGAACGTCGCCTTCGCCCTCCAGGTCACCCGGCCGGGGCAGCGCCACCTCAAGGAGAAGGTGGAGGAGACGCTCTGGATCGTCGGCCTCGAGGACAAGCTCCACACCTTCCCCGACGAGCTCTCGGGTGGCGAGCAGCAGCGGGTCGCCATCGCCCGCGCCCTGGTCCACCGGCCCCGGATCTTCCTCGCCGACGAGCCCACCGGCAACCTCGACCCCGACACCTCGTGGGGGATCGTGCAGCTCCTGCTTCAGATCAACCACCGGGGCACCACCGTGCTGATGGCCACCCACAACAAGGAGATCGTCGATCTCTGCCGCAAGCGCGTGATCGCCATCGACTCCGGCCGGGTGGTGCGCGACGAGGCCGAGGGCGGCTACCTCCGCGAGGGCGAGGCGACGATATGAGGGGGCTGCTCGCCTCGATCCGCTTCGCCCTGGTCGCGGCCGGGCAGAACTTCACCCGCAACCTGGCGGTCTCCATGGCCGGCGTCTTCACCATGGGGCTGATCATGCTGCTGGTCGGCGGCACTCTCCTGCTCACCCACACCGTCGACGCCATCCTCAACCAGCAGGAGGCGCAGGCCGACGACATCCACATCTATCTCCAGGACTCGCTGTCGATGCGCACCATCGCCGACTACGAGCAGCGCTTCGCCCACGACCCGCGGGTCAATGGAGTGAGCTTCACCACCAAGGACGAGGCGGTCCTCGCCGCCCAGCAGCGCGGCCTGCAGCTGCAGGCCGCGATCAACACCCTGGGCACCAACCCACTGCCGGCCTCGATCGATCTGCACGTGCGCAACCTCACCGATCTCGGCCAGTTCGCCACCCTGGCCAAGTCCCTCCCCGTCGTCGACACCAGCAGCGGCTCCGCCACCGACTACAACCCGACCGTCATCCCGCGGCTGCAGACGCTGATCACCTGGACCGTCTGGATCGGCGGGGTGCTCTCGGTGGTGCTGGCGGTGATCAGCCTGGTGATCATCATGAACACCATCAGGACGGCGGTATACATCCGGCGCACCGAGATCGAGATCATGAAGCTGGTGGGGGCGGGCGACTGGTTTGTGCGCTGGCCCTTCATCCTCGAGGGGGTGTTCGGCGGCGTCCTCGCGGCGGCCTTCGGGGTGACGATCGTCGCCCTCGCCTACCATTTCGTGCTCGAGACGGCGAACGCACGCGTCTATCTCGAGGTGGGCTTCGACGGCCCCTACCTCACCGGCCTGGTGGTGCTGCTGGTCGTCTTCGGGGCCGCCCTGGGCGGCTTCGGCAGCTTCCTCGGGGTGCGCCGGTTCCTCCACGCGTGAGCGGACCGCTCGAGCCGGGGGAGGATCCGGGTACCGAGGCCCCGGAGGCGTCTCCGCCGCGCCACCGGCTGCCCCGCCTCCACGCCGGCATCTGGAGCCATGCGGTGGTGGCGGTCGTCTTCCTCTACCTCGGCGGGCTGCTCGTCGCCAACCTGGGCGTGATCCCCTTCGGCAGCGCGCTCGCCTCGCTCTACCCGCGCTTCGGCGGCCTCGACGAGACCTCACTCCAGGTGGCCTGGCAGGACATCGAGTCCAACTACGTTCTCCGCGGGGTTCTCGGCAGCGTCGGCACCGAGGCCAGCGAGCAGGCCCTGGTGGCGGCCCTGGACAGCACCTACCACGACCGCTTCAGCGCCTACTTCACCAGGAGCGAGTACCAGCAGTTCACCTCCGACGTGAACCAGGACCGCAGCGGGAGCATCGGGATCTCCCTCGAGGAGCGCTGCGTCGGCGCGACCCTCTGCCCGTCTGACCAGAATCCCACCGAGCTCGCGATCGAGGACGTGCTCCACGGCCAGCCGGCGGAGCGGGCGGGGCTGCGCAACGGCGACGTGCTGGTGGCGGTGGGCCAGACCTCGCTGCCCGGCCCGGGCAGCCTCGACCAGCAGCTCTCCGGGGTGTCGGAGCTGATCGACGGCGCCGCGGGCACCCGGGTCACTCTCACCGTGGAGCGCGGCACGACCCAGCTCTCCTTCACGGTGACCCGGGCCAACCTCCAGATCCCCACCGTCTACAGCCGGATGTTCGGCAGCGTGCTCGACCTCCAGGTGACGAGCTTCGGAGAGGACACGGCCCAGGATGCGGTCGCCCAGCTCAAGAGCGGCCTGGCCCGAGGCGCCACCGCGGTGATCCTCGACCTGCGCGGCAACGGCGGCGGCTACGTCACCGGGGCGGTGACCCTGGCCAGCCAGTTCCTCACCCGCCATGGCGGCGAGCAGGACGTGGTCGTCCGGCGGGGCCGGATGGACCTCCAGGGGCAGCCCTCGACCGCCCAGACGGTGATCCACGATCAGATCCAATCCGGTGGCCTCGCCCCCTCCCTCCCCCTGGTGGTCCTGGTCGACGGCGGCACCGCCTCGGCCTCCGAGATCGTCACCGCGGCGCTGCGCGACTACCAGCGGGCCACCGTGGTCGGGGCGACCACCTACGGCAAGGGCTCGGTGCAGCTCGACTTCCCGCTTCCGGACGGGAGCGACCTCCACCTCACCGTCGAGAAGTGGTACGGCCCCGACGGGGAGAGCATCGACGGCACGGGGATCACCCCCGACCAGCAGGTGAGCCTGCCGAGCCCGGACGACCTCTTCACCCTGGAGGCCCAATCGGCGGACCCCTCCCAGGACCCCCAGTTCCAGGCGGCACTGGCGACCGCCGAGGGGGGCTGAGCTCAGCCGGTGCTGATCGGACGGGGCCGGTGGCGGTGGCGCAGCCAGCGACCCATCCCCGGAGGCAGCTCCTCCCCGGCCGCGCGGCGGCGCTCGGCCTCCTGGTGGCGGACCGCCAGCCAGGCGGCGAGCCCGACCACGCTGAGGACGGCCCCGGCCAGGCTCCAGGCGTTGATGTTGCGGTCCCAGCGCTCGGCGTCATAGCCGACCCCGACCCCGACCACCAGCCCGACGATGACCAGGGTCAACTCCAGGGGGCTCATCGGCGGCGGCTCACGTCGCCGTGAATATACTGCCGAGGGGATGGCCGCCAGCAGCTTCGACGCCGTCTTCCTCGGCGGAGGGATGGGCGGCTACGTCGGCGCGATCCGCGCCGCCCAGCTCGGGCTCAGCACCGCCGTGGTGGAGGAGGACAAGCTCGGCGGCACCTGCCTGCACCGTGGCTGCATCCCCACCAAGGCCCTGCTCCAGTCCGCCTTCGTGCTCGACCAGGCGCGCCAGGGCGGCCGCCTGGGGGTGATCGTCAGCGGCCTCGAGCTCGACTACGCGCAGGCGGCCAGGAACCGCGACCAGGTCGTCGCCCAGCTCCACCGCGGCGTGGAGTACCTGATGAAGAAGAACCGCATCGACGTGGTGCGGGGCCGGGGGCGGCTGGACGGCCCGCACCGGGTCAGGGTGGGCGGCGGCCAGAGCGGCGACGTCGAGGTGGAGGCGGGGGCGGTGGTGGTCGCCACCGGCTCCCGGCCCAAGCAGGTGCCCGGCGCCGAGGCCGACGGCCGGACCGTGCTCACCTCCGACCACGCGCTCACCCTCGACCACGTTCCGGCATCGGCGATCGTCCTGGGCGCCGGCGCCGTCGGCGTCGAGTTCGCCTCGTTCTGGCGCAGCTGCGGCGCCGAGGTGACAGTGGTGGAGATGCTCGACCGGCTCGTGCCCCTGGAGGACCGGGCGATCGGCACGGAGCTGGGCAAGCACTTCCAGGCCCGGGGGATCCGCTGCCTGGTCGGCGCGACCCTCGACCTCGGCTCCATCGGGCGGGGTGAGGATGGGGTGTCGGTCAGCGTCGCCCACGCGGGAGGGGAGGAGAGGCTGCGGGCCGAGGTGCTGCTGGTAGCGATCGGCCGGACCCCCAACACCGAGGACATCGGCCTGGAGGGCACCGCCGTCGAGCTGGAGCGGGGATTCGTCCGCGCCGGCCCCGACCTGCGCACCGCCCAGGAGGGTGTCTACGCCATCGGCGACGTGATCGGCGGCTTCCTCCTCGCCCACAAGGGGAGCCACGAGGGGATCATCGCCGCCGAGGCGATCGCCGGCCGGGACCCCCACCCCCTCGACCCCAACCTGGTCCCGCGGACCACCTACTGCACCCCCCAGATCGCCTCGCTCGGGCTCTCCGAGGAGGACGCGCGCCAGGCCGGCCACGAGGTCAGCGTGGGGGTCTTCCCGCTCACCGCCAACGGGCGCTCGATCATCTGGGGGGAGCGGGGGTTCTGCAAGGTCGTGGCCGGGGCTGACGGCACCGTCCTCGGGGTGCACATGATCGGCGCCGAAGTCACCGAGCTGATCTACGCCGCAGCCCTGGGGGGCCTGCTCGAGGCCACCCCCTTCGAGATGGGCCGGGCCATCGCCCCCCACCCCACGGTCAGCGAGATCCTGATGGAGGCGGCGCTCGCCGCCTCGGGCGAGCCGATCCACCTGTGAGGCCGGGCGAAACCAGGTGCGCCGTCGCGGCTTCGGAATGTGTCACCTTTCCCCAGCCCTGATGGCCAGGGCCAGCTAGGCGCGAACCAGCGTTCGTCGGGCCCGGAGGCTCACCAGGAGAGACAGGGTGGTAGTCGCCAACAGGGACGTTCGCGCGGTGACCGGCATCGACGCCGGCACCCTGCGGGCCATGTACCGGCACATGCTCCGTGCCCGCCTGCTTGACGAGCGGATATGGGTGCTCAACCGTCAGGGGGTGGTGCGCTTCTGGGTCTCCGGGATGGGCCAGGAGGCGATCCAGGTGGCCCTGGGCATGCACGTCCGTCCGGGCATCGACTGGGTGGCCCCCTACTACCGGGACCTGGCCCTCAGCCTGGTGCTCGGGATGACCCCGCGCGACCAGCTGCTCGCCGCCCTCGCCAAGGCCGACGACCCCAACACCGGGGGCCGCCAGATGCCGGCCCACTTCAGCTCCCGGCGACTCAACATCATCAGCTCCGGGTCGGTGGTCGCCACCCAGCTCATCCACGCCGCCGGGATCGCGCTTGCCTCCAGAATCCGGGGCGAGGACGCGGTCACGGTGGTGACCACGGGGGAGGGGGCGACCAGCGAGGGGGACTTCCACGAGGCCCTCAACTTCGCCGCCATCCACCACCTCGCGGTGGTCTTCGTGGTCCAGGACAACGGCCTGGCCATCAGCGTCCCGACCTCCAGGCAGATGCCCACCCCCGATGTCGCCGACCGGGCGGCGGGCTATGGTATCCCCGGGGTGGTGGTGGACGGGACCGACCCCGTGGCCAGCTACCAGCGCTGCGGCGAGGCGATCGCCCGGGCCCGGGCTGGGAGGGGGCCGACCCTGATCGACGCCAAGGTGCCCCGGCTCACCTCGCACAGCTCCGACGACGACCAGCGCCGCTACCGGACCGAGGAGGCCCTGGAGACCGACCGCCAGCACGACTGCATCGGCCGCTACGCGAGGCGGCTGGCCGAGATGGGGGTGCTCTCCGCCAAGGCGGCCGATGCCGTGCGTGCGGAGCTGGTGGCGGAGATCGACCTGGCCACCGCGGAGGCGGAGGCGGCGCCCGACCCCGCGCCCGAGAGCGTCCACCTCCACGTCCTGGGGGACGCCTGATGGCGGTCCTCACCTACCTCGAAGCCATTCGCGAGGGCATGCGCGACGAGATGCGCCGCGACGATCGGGTGATGATCTTCGGTGAGGACGTCGGTGCCAAGGGGGGCGTCTTCGGGGTCACCGAGGGCCTGCAGCGGGAGTTCGGGGAGTGGCGGGTGATGGACTCCCCGCTCGCCGAGTCCTGCATCGTCGGCGTCTGCATCGGCGCCGCCTTCAACGGCATGCGGCCGATCGCCGAGATCCAGTTCCAGGATTTCATCCTGCCGGGAGTGGATCAGATTGTCAGCGAGGCCGCCAAGATCCGCTACCGCAGCAACGACGATTGGAACATGCCACTGGTCATCCGCGCCCCGTTTGGGGGCGGTGTCCATGGGGCCCTCTACCACTCCCAGTCGCTGGAGGCGATGTTCTGCCACGTGCCCGGGCTGCGGGTGGTGGTCCCCTCCAATCCGTACGACGCCAAGGGGATGCTGGTGGCGGCGATCCGCGACCCTGACCCCGTTCTCTATTTCGAGCACAAGAGGGCGTACCGGTCGCTCAGGGGCGAGGTCCCCGAGCACGAGTACACGGTCCCGCTGAACCGGGCCCGGGTGGTCCGCCAGGGTGAGGACATCGCCGTCTTCACCTACGGCCTGATGGTCGACACCGCGGTCCAGGCCGCCGAGCGGCTGGACCGGGACGGCTTCTCGGTCGAGGTCGTCGACCTCCGCTCCCTCCGCCCCCTCGACCGCGCCGGCATCGTGGAGAGCGCCCGGCGATGTGGCAAGGTGCTGGTCGCCCAGGAGGCGAACCTCGCGGTCTCGGTGAGCAGCGAGGTCAGCGCCATCGTCGCGGAGGAGTGTTTCGAGTACCTTGATGCTCCGGTGATGCGCATCGGCGGCCCCGAGGTCCCGGCGATGCCCTTCGCCAAACCTCTGGAAGATGCCTACCTGGTGGACGTCGACAAGCTCGAGATCAAGCTCCGCAGCCTCGCGGAGTACTGACGCGGGAGTCCAGCCGAATTGAGGGAGCCGCACCCATGGCGCTGACGGTCAGCATGCCCCAGCTCGGGGAGTCGGTCACCGAGGGGACCATCGCCCGCTGGCTCAAGCAGCCCGGCGAGCCGGTCGCGAAGTACGAGTCGATCGCCGAGGTGGCGAGCGACAAGGTCAACGCCGAGATCCCGGCGCCTGCGGACGGCACCTTCGGTGAGATCATCGCGCCCGAGGGGTCGGTGGTCAGCGTGGGGCAGCCGATCTGCACCATCGAGCAGGGCGCCACGGCCCCCGCGGCGGTCCCCGCACCCTTCGTCACCGCCCCGCCGGCTCCGGCCGTGGTTCCGGAGCCGGCCGCCCTGGCCCCGGCACCTGTGACGGCGGCCCCCGCGCCGCTGACCACGGCTCCGGCAGCGGAGCCGGCCGCCCCTTCCTCCGCGCCCGAACCCCCCGCCACCGTCCTTCCCCCTGCCGCCCGGGAGGCTTCCTCCATCGGCTCGGCCACTCCCGGCGCCAACGGCACCGGCACCCAGCCCGGGCATCAGCACGTGACCCCGGCGGTCCGCATGCTGCTCCGCGAGCACGACGTCGACCTCGGGGAGCTTCGTGGCAGCGGCATCGGCGGGCGCGTGACCAAGAAGGACGTCCTCGAGTACGTCCAGCGACGGGACGGCGCCGCCCGGGCCACCGGGGCGCTGCCCGCCGCGGCCGCTGCCCCCTCTGCGGCGCCGCCGGTGGCCGCAGCTCCCGCGCCGGGTCCGTCCGCCGGCTTCCTGGTGCCGTCTGAGCCCGCCGAGGAGGGCGACCAGCTGCTGCCGATGACCTCGGTCCGGCGGGCGATCGCCGACCACATGGTCCGCAGCCGTCAGACGTCGCCGCATGCCTGGCTCATGGTCGAGGTGGACATGTCGCGGGTGGTGCGCCTGCGCGAGGCTGGCAAGATGGCCTTCAAGGAGCGCTACGGGATCTCGTTGACCTACCTTCCCTTCGTGGCCCGGGCGGTGGTCGAGGCGCTCCGGCGCCGGCCCACCTTCAACGCCCAGTGGAGCGACGCCGGGCTGGTGCTCAAGCACGACATCCACCTCGGCATCGCCGTCGCCCTCGAGGAGAACCTGGTTGTACCGGTGCTTCGCAACGCCGACCGCCTGAGCGTCGCCGGCCTGGCCCAGGCCATGGCCGACCTGGGCAACCGCGCCCGCGCCAACCGGCTCAAGCTCGACGAGATCCAGGGCGGGACCTTCACCCTCAACAACACCGGGGCGCTGGGTGCGGTGATGACCCAGGCCATCATCAACCAGCCCCAGGCGGCGATCCTCACCATGGACGCGGTGGTCAAGCGGCCGGTCGTGGTCGACGACATGATCGCGATCCGGCCGATCATGAACCTGGGGATGAGCTTTGACCACCGGCTCAACGACGGCCTCCAGGCCGCCCGCTTCCTCCAGGACGTCAAGGGCCAGCTCGAGAGCTTGGACGAGAGCGCTACCCTGCTCTGATACAGCGCAACGGCTGGCGGTGGTACGTGGGCCTGGTGATCACGGTGGCCCTGGTCCTCGTGCTGCTCTAGCTGGCGGGCATGGGATCGGGGATCGGTCGCTGATCCAGCCGGCCCTCGGCCGCGACGGAGGTCGCCCGGGATGGCCTCCGGTCGGACGTAGAGTAGCGGCGAGCTGATGGATCGACCCCCGGGAGCACGCCGATGAAGATCGATGGTTCGGCCGCCATCGTCACCGGTGCCTCGTCGGGCATCGGTGACGCCACCGCCCGCCTGCTGGCCAGTCGGGGCGCGCGGGTGGTGCTCGCCGCGCGGCGCGCCGCGCGGATCGAGGCGCTCGCCGCCGAGCTGCCCGGGGCCATCGCCGTCCCCACCGATGTCACCGACAAGGATCAGCTCGCCCACCTGGTGGAGCGATGCCTCGAGGCCCACGGTCGGGTCGACATCCTGGTCAACAACGCCGGCCAGGGGCTGCACGTGCCGCTCCTGGACCTACGGCCGGATGACCTACGCGCCGTGCTCGAGCTGAATGTCATAGCTCCCCTGACCGCCATGCAGCTGGTGCTGCCGTCGATGCGCGCCCAGGGCGGCGGCGCCATCGTCAACGTCAGCTCGGCGACGTCCTTGCGCCTCTTCCCGGGGCTGAGCGGGTACGCGGCCACCAAGGCGGCCCTCAACCTCCTGTCTCAGATCGGAAGGATGGAGCTCGCCAGCGCCGGCGTGGCCGTCTCGGTGGTGTACCCGTCGGTGACCGCCACCGAGTTCCACCAGAGCCTGCGTGCCGGTCAGTTCGCGGGCGGTGCCCGGCGGTTCCCCGCCGACCCACCAGAGCTGGTCGCGACCACCATCGCCTTCGCCATCGAGACCGGCGAGGCCCACCTGATGGTGGAGGACCCGCCCCGTGGAGGACCCGCCCCGCGCCCTCGTTCCGGGCAGCGACGACCCGTGGGCGGCGGGGCTTGCCCGCCCGATGCAGGCCGGCCCCGGGTGGGCGGGTGGCGAGGCCGCGCGAACGGCGCCGCCGGATCTGGGGGCGGCGCCGTGATCCTGGTCACCGCTGCCGCTGGGCGCACCGGCCGCAGCCTCATCCCGGCCCTGGTGCGGAGGGGACACGCAGTCCGTGCCCTGGACGTCGACCCCGGTGTGGACCGGCTGCGAGATCTCGGGGCGGCGGAGACGATCGCCGGGGACATGCTCGACCCGGGTGACGTCGATCGGGCGGTCGACGGTGTCGAGGCGGTGGTCCACATCGGCCCCCCGATGCACCCCCGCGAGGCCGAGATGGGCCATGCGGTGGTGACCGCCGCCCGGCGTGCCGGCGTCTCCCATCTCGTGCAGTTCTCAGTGACCCATCCCCAGCTCGAGCCGCTGCTCAACCATCAGTCAAAGCTCGCTGTCGAGAGGATGGTGCTGCTCTCCCGGATGCCCTTCACCATCCTCCAGCCCATGCACTACATGCAGAACATCGACGTGAGGAGGGTGGTGGAGCGGGGGGCGCTGACCCAGCCGTTCGCCCTCGACACGCCCCTCCAGCACGTGGACGTCGAGGACGTCACCGAGGTGGCGGCGCTGGTCGTCACCGATCCCCAGCACCACTACGCGACCTACGAGCTCTGCGGCAGCGACTACCTCAACGCCCGGCAGCTGGCCGCCGTCATCCAGTCCGTCTCAGGCCGGCCGGTGGCCCCCGAGCAGGTGCCGGTGGCCCATGCGTTCTCGGTGGGCGCTCCCTCCGGGGCCGCGGACGCCCCGCCCTCGGAGGAGGACGACTGGCGGCGGGACGCCATGGTCCGCCTCTTCGACCACTACGGGCGCCACGGCATCACCGGCAACCCCAACGTGCTCGGCTGGCTGCTCGGCCGGCCGCCCACCACCTTCCAGGAGTACGTCCGCCGCTCCCTGGGTTGAGTCGGCAGCCGGTGGAGGTCCACTGTTTCGAGGCGCTGCGCCTTGAATGACTGACGGTCAGTCGATCCGCGGCGCTGCCCGCGTTGAAGGGGGGACCCCCCTCAGTCGGGATCCATGTGGGGGTAGCGCCACTCGGTCGCGGGGACGAGGTTCTCCTTGATCGACCGGGCCGAGGCCCAGCGCAGCAGGTTGAGCGCCGAGCCCGCCTTGTCGTTGGTGCCGCTCTGACGGGCCCCGCCGAAGGGCTGCTGGCCCACCACCGCCCCGGTCGGCTTGTCGTTGACGTAGAAGTTGCCGGCCGCATGGCGGAGAACGCGCATCGCGGTCTCGATGGCGCGCCGCTCGGTCGCGAACACCGCGCCGGTCAGCCCATACGGAGAGGTCTCGTCGACCAGCTGGAGCGCCGTTTCCCAGTCGCAGTCGTAGGGGTGCACGGTGAGGATCGGACCGAACAGCTCGCGCTCCATCAGGTCGTGGTGGGGGTCGTCGCTGGCGATGATCGTGGGTCGCACGAACCAGCCGGTGCTGTCGTCGCACTCCCCCCCGGCCACCAGGTGGAGGGCCGGGTCCTTGGCGGCGGCGCGCAGCGCCGCCTCATGCTTGCGGAAGGCGCGCTCGTCGATGACCGCCCCCATGAAGTTCGAGAAGTCGGCGGGATCCCCCATCGAGATCGCCTCGGTCTCCCGGGCGAGCGGCCGGCGCAGCTCCTCCCAGAGCCGCCGGGGGACGTAGGCGCGGGAGGCCGCCGAGCACTTCTGGCCCTGGTACTCGAAGGCGCCGCGGAGCAGGCCGACCAGCAGGGCCTCCGGTGAGGCGCTCTCGTGGGCGATCACGAAGTCCTTGCCCCCGGTCTCGCCGACCAGGCGCGGATAGGTGCGGTAGCTGCCCAGGCTGCCGGCCACCTCCTGCCACAGTCCCCGGAAGGTGTCGGTCGAGCCGGTGAAGTGGATCCCGGCCAGGCTCGGATGGGAGATGGCGGCATCCAGGACGCCGGCGCCGTGGCCGGTCACCATGTTGATGACCCCTGGCGGCAGGCCCGCCTCCTCCAGCAGCTCCATGATCGCGCTGGCCGCCAGCATCGAGGTCACCGACGGCTTCCAGACCACCACGTTGCCCATCAGCACCGGGGCCGTCGGCAGGTTCCCGGCGATCGAGGTGAAGTTGAAGGGGGTGATCGCGACCACGAACCCCTCCAGCGGGCGCAGCTCGGTCCGGTTCCACACCCCTTTGGAGCTGAGCGGCTGGTCCTCGCGGAGACGGAAGGCGAAGTGGACGTTGAACCGCCAGAAGTCGATCAGCTCACAGGCGGCGTCGATCTCGGCCTGGTAGACGGACTTGCTCTGGCCCAGGATGGTGGCGGCGTTCATCCGGTCGCGCCACGGACCGGAGAGCAGCTCGGCAGCCCGGAGGATCACCGAGGCGCGCTCCTCGAGGGTGGTGTGCGACCACTCGCGACCGGCCTTCAGGGCCACGTCGACAGCGGCCTTGACGTCGGCGACCGTTGCCTGACCGGCCCGGCCCAGCTCCAGGGAGTGCTGGTGGGGGGCGCGCACCGGCAGGGTGCCGGCCGCCCCCTCGACGGTCCGGCCTCCGATGTGCATGGGCAGGTCGCGGGGTGCCGCCTCGCGCGCTGCGGTGAGGGCTCGCTGCAGGCGGCGCCGCTCGGGCGAGCCGGGAGCGTACGACAGGGTTGGTTCGTTGGCGGGGATCTCGAAGGTGGCCATGACACGGATTGTGCCGTGTTGACCCAGGGGCCGGTGGGGCGACCCACGTGTCCCGGCGCGACGCCCGCCCTGACCCCGCCTGCGGGGCCGACGCGAACCGACTGGTAGAGTGGGGCGAGGCCATGCAGCAGATCCCGCTCGTGCCCCTGGGCACCCCGGCCGAGCCGGCCCAGAGCGCCGGCCAGCGTCCGACCTGGCAGCGGCTCCTTCCCGAGGGGGTCGACCGGCGGCCGCCCTGGCTCACGGTGAGGGCTCCGGTGGGGAGGGGGGTCACCCAGCTCTCCTCCCTGATGCGCGAGAAGCAGCTGGTCACGGTGTGCGAGGAGGCCCGCTGCCCCAACGTTGGCGAGTGCTGGAACTCCGGCACCGCCACCTTCATGATCCTGGGCGACACCTGCACCCGGGCCTGCGCCTTCTGCGCGGTCAAGAGCGGCCGCCGCGGCGGCGACGTCGATGCCGACGAGCCCCGCCGGGTCGGCGAGGCCGTGGCCCGGATGGGGCTGCGCCACGCGGTGGTCACCTCGGTCGATCGCGACGACCTCCCCGACGGCGGTGCGTCGATCTTCGCCGCCACCATCCGGGAGATCCGGAGCCGGTCGCCGGGCACGACCGTCGAGGTGCTCACCCCGGACTTCCAGGGGGACCTCGACGCCGTCCGGACGGTGGTGGCCGAGAGGCCCGAGATCTTCAACCACAACATGGAGACGGTGGCCCGCCTCTACCCTCGGGTCCGCCCCAAGTCGGGGTACCGGCGGTCCCTCGCGGTGCTCCGCGCCGCCAAGGAGATGGCACCGCGGTCGCGGACCAAGAGCGGGCTCATGGTCGGCCTGGGGGAGGAGGTCGAGGAGGTGCACCGGCTGCTCGCGGACCTCCGCGAGCACCGGGTGGAGATCGTCACCATCGGCCAGTACCTCCGCCCCTCGCTGAAGCACCACCCGCTGATCCGCTTCTGGCACCCGGATGAGTTCGCGGCTCTCAGGGCGCACGGCCTCGGGCTGGGCTTCGACCACGTGGAGTCGGGGCCTCTGGTCCGCTCCAGCTACCACGCCGCCGGCCAGGCCGCGGCCGCCGCGGCGGGCTGAGCGAGGACTGCCGGTGGCACCCGATCCCCGCCGGCTGCGGCGGCTCTGGCTCGGAACCGTCCCCTACTACGAGGCCTGGCAGCTCCAGCGCCGCCTCGCCGCCGCCCGGGCCGCCGGGGAGATCGGGGACTGCGTCCTCCTCCTCGAGCACCCGCCCGTCTACACGGTCGGCCGCAACGCGGAGGTCGCGCACCTGGGGGGCGGTCCCGCCGCCCTCCGCGCCCGGGGGGCGGAGGTCGTCGAGGTCGATCGGGGCGGTTCGGTCACCTTCCACGGCCCCGGCCAGCTGGTCGGCTACCCCATCATCCGGCTGGCCGACGCCTTCCCCATCCCCGGCGATCCCGGCCGGGGTGACGCCATCGCCTACGTTCGAGCCCTGGAGGCGGCGCTCATCGCCACCGCCCTTCGCCACGGCGTCACGGCCGTCCGCCGCCCGGGCTACACCGGCGCCTGGGTGGGTCGCGACAAGCTGGCCGCCATCGGGGTGAAGCTGGCGGGCGGGGTGACCCAGCACGGGGTCGCCCTCAACGTCAGCAACGACCTGGAGTGGTTCGCCCGGGTGATCCCCTGCGGCATCGCCGATGCGGGTGTCACCTCCCTGGCGCGCCAGGGCGCGGCCGGGCTGACCTCCGAGTCGGTCTCGGAGGACCTCGCGGAGGCGCTCGCCGGGGCGCTGGGGGCCTCGCTGTCCGAGGCCGATGCGGACCTCCGGCGGCGGGTCGTCGCAATCGCCGTGTGAGCCGAGCGGTCGCGCTCCGCCCCGGCGGCGGCGCGGTGCGGGGACAGGGCAGTTCTCGCCGATCCTGACGAGTTCCGACCCAACCAAGATTGACCACTAGCCAAGGGCCGTCCGCTTGGATACCATCGCACTCTGGAACGTCTGACCACTCGGATACCCCATCACTACAACCCACCACACCGGGCAGGGGACTTTCCAGGGAGCAGTCATGGCCACCTTCGTCAGAAACCGCGTCCTCAACCAGTTGCAGTGGGCTCCCGAGACCGAGACCTACCGCTCCAGACGGCGTGAGATCCTCTGTGAGCTCGACGGGCTCCTGATCGAGATCGAGGAGATGAATCTCCGCGGCCAGCCGATGCCGCCCCGCGTGCTCGCCCAGCTCCGCCGCCGCGGGGTGGCCGTCACCCAGGAGGCCACTCCGGCCGACATGGTCGAGGCCGTCTTCGCCGCCCAGGAGCGTTTCATGCGCCAGCCGCTGGGCGGGATGCCGGGGCGCGAAGAGCTCCGCCTCAAGGGTCGCCTCGCCTCCTGACCGAGGGGCCGGCCGCCCGGCTCCGGAGCCGGTTCTGACCCGCTTCTGACCCGGCTGTGACCCTGGCTCCGATCCGGCTCTGACCCGCCTCTGCGCCGGCTCCGCCTCTGTTGGTAGGCTCCTCCACGATCATGAGCTCCGATCGCGCCAAGGAGGCGGCGGGGCGGGCGGCCTCCCGGCTGCTCCGCGACGGGATGCGGGTCGGGCTCGGCACCGGCTCCACCGCCCGCTGGTTCATCGTCGCGGTCGGAGAGGCGGTGCGCTCCGGGCTCCGGATCCAGGCGGTCGCCACCTCCGAGTCCAGCGCCGCGCTGGCGACCGAGCTGGGGATCGAGCTGGTCGAGCTCGACCGCCGCGGGCTGGACCTGGATGTCGACGGCGCCGACCTGGTCGACCCCGAGCTCCGGCTGATCAAGGGGGGTGGTGGGGCCCAGGTGCGGGAGAGGATCGTGGCCGCCGCCGCCCGGCGGCTGGTGGTCGTCGTCGACTCCACCAAGCTGGTGGCCCGGCTTCATGGGCCGGTCCCGGTCGAGGTCCTCCGCTTTGGGGCGGACGCCACCCTGGCGGCCCTGGATGCCTGCGGCGCCCGCTTCAGCCTGCGAATGGACAGCGAGGGGAGACCCCGGGTCAGCGACTCCGGCAACCTCCTGGGCGATGGCCATTTCGACGCGATCGTGGACCCGGAGGGGCTGGCCCGGCGGCTCGACGCGGTCCCCGGCGTGGTTGGCCACGGGCTCTTCCTGGGGATGGCCGATCTGGTCCTGGTGGGGGATGAGGCGGGCGAGGTCAGGGAGGTGGCGGCGCGCCGGAGCGGCTAGAGTCGGATCCCGGGGCGGATGGCGCAGCTGGTCAGCGCGTCTCGCTTACACCGAGAAGGCCGCAGGTTCGAGCCCTGCTCCGCCCACCGACCGGCTCAGGGGCCGCGGGTCCAGATCTCGCTCCTCCCGCCGCAGCCCGCCTGATCGGGCCGGGCCGCGCTGCCGCAACGAAGCCGCCACGAGACGCTCCGGGAGCCTCAAGTTCGTGTCATCATCGCCCGAAACGACGGAGGTTCTTCGGCGATGGCCAAGGCGCAGGCGTCCCTGGGGGTGACGGTGGCTGTGTTCGGCTTCGACCCGAGCCCCGAGACCGCACCCAACCGGGCCCTCCACGTCCTCACGGTCGGGCGGGGGCTGCCCAAGGCCGACCTGGATGGCCGGGAGACCTTCGAGGCGGCCGGCGCCCGGGCCGTGGAGGAGGCCGGGATACGGCTCGAGGCGGGGCGCAAGGGGCGGGGCGGCCGGCTCCACCTGGTCGGTCTCGACGATCCCCCCGGCGGCGGCCGCTCCCGGGCGGTGACCGCCTGGTACTACGCCACCGTCCCCTACGGGGAGCTGCCGCGGCCGGCGGTGTGGGCCCTGGCCGGGCGTGGGCTGCGGTTGGATAGCGCGGACACCGCCGCCTTCCGGGCGGCCCTGGATCGACTCCGCGCCGAGTCCCGCCACGTGGCGGGAGCGGTCGGCCTGCTCGGCGAGGTCTTCACCGGCGACGACCTGCTCCGCCTCTACGTCGCCCTCCACGGCGGCCCCGAGGGGAGCGAACGCACCTTTCGCCGCCGGGTCCAGGAGCTGCGTGACAGCGGCGTGCTGAAGCCGGTTCGCGACTCCGAGGTTGCCGCGTTCCGTCTTCGGGTGGCGCGCTTCCGGAGCCCGGCGGGGACCGGGGGGCGGCCCCCCGAGCTGCTCCGCTACGCCGGCACGGGTGGCGAGGAGGAGCAGCTGGCCGTGTTGAGGACGCGCCGCTCCGCCTGACCGCCGCACCCGGGACCACCCACTCACCCTCCGGGCGGGGCGCGGGCCCGGGCACTCTCCATGGTTGCTGCGCACGCGACCCGGCGCCATCCCGGCGGCCGTGCTCAGGGCCCTCGTCCCCCTGGCGAGGACACCTGTGGCAGATGGGAGGCGAGTCGCTACCACTCCGCAACCGGCCCGAAAGGTGGCCGCTGCTAGCCTGCTGGGAGCTGCCACTCGGGGCTGACCAGCGCCCGGCAGATGGATATCGGCGGGTGACGGAGGTCGGCGACGTGACGGTGGGCGGGGACAGGCGCGGCAGCGGCTCGTGGCCGTTGACCGCACCCACGCTGATCGCCTCCGGTGTCGTCAAAGCCTTCGGTGGCCGGCGCGTCCTCGACGGGATCGACCTCGCGGTCAGGCCGGGCGAGGTCGTCGGGCTGGTGGGGGAGAACGGCGCCGGGAAGACCACCCTGCTGCGCATCTGCGCCGGGCTCACAGCTCCGGATGCGGGCAGCGTTCAGGTCGGCGGCCGGGTGGGCTACTGCCCCCAGGAGCCCGGTCTCCTCGACCTGCTCACCGCCGACGAGCACCTGGTGTACTTCGGAGCGGCCCTGGGATTGGGCCGCGCCGCCTCCGTCGCCGCGGGCCGGCGCGTCCTCGAGGAGTTCGGCTACCCCGTCGCCGATGGGAAGGTGACCAGGCGCCTCTCCGGGGGCACGCGGCAGAAGCTGAACCTGGCTCTCGCCCTGCTCGGCGACCCGGCCGTGCTCCTCCTCGACGAGCCGTACCAGGGATTCGACCGCGGGGTGTACGTCAACTTCTGGGACCACGTGGACGCCTGGCGGGCTGCGGGCAAGGCGATCGTCATCGTCACCCACATGCTCGCCGAGCTCTCCCGGGTGGACCGCGTCGTCGAGCTGGCGGTCGCCCGGCCGATGGCGGCGGGCGCCGGCGCGGGCGAGAGCGCGAGCGCGAGCTGATGTCCGCCTTTGTCCGCCGATCGCTGACCGCCGCGGAGATGCAGGCACGCCAGCTGCTGCGGCGCCGGCTCTCCCTCTACATCCTGGTGGCGCTGCCGCTCGCTCTCTACCTGAGCACCCTCACCAACGGGGAGGAGAGCGCGATCCAGTTCGGCGCCCTGGGCATGGGCTGGTCGGTGGCCTCCGCCGCCCTCTTCTCGGTGCTGGCGGCCAGGGCCGTCGAGCCGCGGCTGGTGCTCGCCGGGTACCGCCCCGCCGAGCTGATGATGGGACGCTTCCTGCTCCTGCTCGGCATCGGCGCCATCCTCGGCGGGATCGGCGCCGTGGGCATGACCCTGGTCTCGGGGCCGGCCTCCGAGGGGGCGCTGCTCGCGTCCTGCGCCCTGGTCCCGCTGGTCTCCGTCGCCCTCGGCTTGGCGGTGGGAGCCGTCCTCCCTCACGACCTGGAGGGCGTCCTGGTCATCATCGGCGTCGTCGGGGTGCAGCTCTCCTTGAGCCAGAGCAGCTGGCTGAACCTGCTGCTGCCGCTGGACGGCCCCATCCAGCTCGCCTATCGCGCCGGCGGCCTCCCCGCCGACCCGGTCGTGCCCATGCTGGTCCACGCGCTGGCGTCGACCGTCCTCCTGCTCGGCGTGGCCGCCGCCTGGTCGCGCAAGGTGCGGGTGGGCCATCCGCGCGTGCGCCTCGAGCCGGGGCGCGCCGCCGGTGCGGCCCGCCGGCCGGCGAGCATCCGGGTCCCGATCCCGTCGTGGCGGCCCGAGCCGCTCGCCGTTCGGAGCGACCTCCGGCCATCGACCCTGCGCTCGTACGAGACGCGTCCCTGAACCGCGGCGCGGCCTCAGCCCGCGTCGGCCGGCCAGGGCTCCTCGCCGCTGCTGAGCACCAGGGTGACCGGGCCGTCGTTCACCAGCTCGACCTGCATGAGAGCCCCGAACTCGCCGGTGGCCACGCTCAGCCCCAGGCGCCGCAGGGCCGCCGCGAAGCGCTCGCAGAGGCACCGGGCGAGCTCTGGGGGGGCCGCCCTGATGAAGCTCGGACGGTGCCCCCGCGAGTTGTCGGCGTGAAGGGTGAACTGGCTCACCACCAGCACCGCTCCCCCCGTCTGCTCCAGGTCGAGGTTCATCTTGCCGGCCGGGTCGGCGCAGATGCGCAGCCGGGCCACCCGCTCGGCGAGGTGGTCGGCGGTGGCCTCGGTGTCGCGGGGGCCGACCGAGAGCAGCACGCAGAAGCCGGGGCCGATCTCCCCCGTCACCCGGGCGGGGCGGCCGGCGGGGGCGGGGTCGCCTCCTTCACCCCCGGATTCGACCAGGACGCGAGCGTGGCGCACTCGCTGGACGACCGCCCTCATCCCGCCTGTCCCAGGCTGTCCAGGCCGCGCCGCATCCGCATCGCCTCGGCCTCCGCCTCGAAGAAGTCGGGCGCCTCGCCGCGCATGCCGGCGACCAGGAAGCTCCATCCGCGGTGCTCGGGCTCGCGCGCCGGGGCCACCCCGTACGCGGAGGCAAGGGCGCGGGGCGGGAAGAGCTCGATGCGCCGGCCGTCGGGCAGCTTCTTGAAGATGGGCCGCCGCACCAGGACGGCCTCGAGGGGCCGGCCGCCGGGCAGCCGGCCCAGCTCCAGCTCCACGCGGCGCAGCTTGGCGATCGGGTTGTCGGGGTCGCGCAGCTCCACCCACAGCCCGAACCGCTCGGAGAGGTCGCGGAAGATGAAGAGCACCGCCAGCGCGTCGGTCTCGTCGCCGAGCACGCGGATGAACGTCGCCGCCGAGAGCGGGCCGGCCGCCGGTTCCTGGCGCGAGCTGGCCGTCCGCTGGTCCTCGAAGAAGAGCTGGGGGAGGAGGTCCGGGGAGTGGTCGTCAGCGAGCCACGGGTGGCCGTCACGCCAATCGCGCCGTCGCACCAGCTCCGCGAAGCGGGCCTGGGCCGCGTCCCGCCGGTCCGGGTCCAGACCGCGAACCCGGACGTGGATCACCCGGCCCATGACCCGATTGTAGGGGGAGGGCCGGGCCGGCTCACGCCCGCGGAGCGTGCTCCCTGGCGATGTCGGGGAGCGGGTGGACGTCGCCGGCACTTAGCGGCCGCGCGGCGATCCCGTCCAGGACGAGGTCGACGCAGCGGACCAGCAGGGCGTCGTCGAGGGGCTCCCCGGTCATCAGCATCCGCACGTACATCGGGCCGACCAGGGTCTCCAGCGCCAGGAGGGGATCGACATCGGGGCGCAGCTCACCCCGCCCCAGGGCCCGCTCGAGGATGGCGGCACCGGCCCGGAACCGCTGAACCCAGTAGCCGGCGCGCGCCGACCCGTATTCGGGGAGATCGCTGCGCAGGGCGAGCCGGACCAGCAGCTCCCCGAGCGGGGTGCGGAGGAAGGCGGAGATCCCCCGGATCACCGCCAGCAGGTCACCGCGGAGGGACCCCGTGTCCGGGGTCGGGATCTCCGCCTCGGTTCCGCTGAGGACCGCGTCCAGGGCCAGGTTGGACCGGCTCCCCCAGCGCCGGTAGATGGTGGTGGGGTGGACCCCGGCGCGGTGGGCGACGTCCGCGATCGACACCTCGTCGAGACCGTGGGCGAGGAGGGCGGCCAGGGTGGCGTCGATGACGGCGGCGTGCACCCGTGCGCTCCGTCCCCCGGTCCGCCGCACCGGCTGGCGCGCTGCCTGGACCTCCATGCGAGTGGATCTTATCGCTACTCGGCTTGCGTTATGCATGTGTTATCGCTACTTCTCTTGCGTTAGCCGGTCGGGGTCGGTATACTAACGCAAACCTTACTGCGTTAATGCAGGTGACGAAGGTGAGCGTGGCGAGACGGGCGGTGGACGCCCCGGGCCGGGGGGATGAGCCATCGGCGGCGCCGCCTCGGCACCGCGGGCTGGCCCTAGGCGTTCTCTGCGTCTCCGTGCTCATCGTCAGCCTCGACAACACCGTGCTCAACGTCGCCCTGCCCACGCTGGTCCGGGATCTCGGGGCGACCTCCACCGACCTGCAGTGGATCGTCGACGCCTACGTCCTGGTCTTCGCCGGGCTGCTGCTGGTGGCGGGCAGCGTGGCTGACCGCTTCGGCCGCAAGTGGACGTTCCTGGTCGGGCTGGCGGCCTTCGCCGGCTGCTCGACCTGGGCCGCCTTCTCCGGCTCGGTGGGGATGCTCACCGCCGCCCGGGCGAGCATGGGAGTGGGCGGGGCGCTGATCATGCCCGCCACGCTGGCCCTCATCACCAACCTCTACCCCGAGACCCGGGAGCGGCAGCGGGCGTTCGGGGTGTGGGCCGGGACCACGGGGGCCGGGGTAGCGCTCGGGCCGATCATCGGCGGCCTGCTGCTGGCCCATTTCAGCTGGGGTTCGGTCTTCCTCATCAACGTGCCCATCGCCGCGCTCGGGCTGGGTCTCGCGATCCCCTTCGTACCCAACTCCAAGAACCCGGAGGCGGAGCGGCCCGACCTGCTCGGGGCGCTGCTCTCGATCGCCGGGCTGGGCCTCCTGATCTGGGCCATCATCGACGTCCCGGTCCACGGCTGGGTCTCGCCCACGGTGATCGGCGCCGGCATCGGCGGCCTGGTCGTCCTCGCCGGCTTCACGGTCTGGGAGCGGTACACCGCCCAGCCGATGCTCAAGCTCAGCTTCTTCGGCAACCGCCAGTTCTCGGTCGCCGTGGTGTCGGTCAGCATGGTGATGTTCGGGCTCTTCGGGGCCCTCTTCGTGCTGACCCAGTTCCTCCAGTTCGACCTCGGCTACACCGCGCTGCAGACCGGGATCCGGGTGCTGCCGGCGGCGGGCGCGATCGCCGTCGTGGCCCCCCTCGCCAGCATCCTCGACCGCATCTTCGGCGGCCGCCTCGTGGTGGGGGCGGGCCTGCTGCTCATCGCCGCCGGGCTCTGGCAGGTCTCCGCGTCCACGGTCACCACCACCTACGTGGAGACGCTCCCCGGGATCGTCATGCTCGGGGTGGGCGCGGCTCTGGTCATCCCCTCGGTCACCTCGTCGGTGATGGGGTCGCTGCCTGCCCATCACACGGGGGTCGGCGCCGCCATCAACAGCGCCTTCCTCCAGGTGGGCGGCGCCCTTGGGGTAGCCGTCCTCGGCAGCCAGCTCTCGACCCGCTACCAGAGTGGGATGCTCACCTCCCTGGCCCCGTACCACGTGCCCGCCGGGGTCGAGACCACGATCCTCGGGTCCATCGGCGGGGCCCTGGAGGTCGCCGGACGCGAGGGCGGCATGATCGGTTCGGTGCTCGCCGGCTGGGCCCGGGACGCGTTCGTCAGCGGCATGGACCTGGCCCTCCTCACCGGAGCCCTGGTCGCCGCCGTCGCCGGGCTGGTCGCTCTCGTCGCCCTGCCCGCCAGCCGTCCCCGGCCCGGGCCGCCCCGGCCGCGCGTGGTGGCCCTGCCGCCAGCGTCAGAAGGCGGCGAGGAGGAGCGCTAAGGCTCTTCGCGGGTGGTCCCGGCCGGTAGGCGGGAGCGGGCCCGTGTCGGGGCACGCGCGGGGAACCCGGCCGCGCGGCTCGGCGCGGGCGACCGGCGCCGAGCCGGGGCTCGGGCCGGAGCGGTCGCGGATGCGGGCGCCTCCGCCGCCCGGAGAGGCACGGCCTCGACCGTGGCCGGGGCCGGTGTTGCAGTCTCCGCTGCCGCCGCGGCAGCCGGCTCCGGCCGGCGGCGGCGCATCCATTCCGGTGGGCTGAGCACCACCCACATCGCGATGAGGGCGGCCGCCAGTCCGGCGAACAGCGGGCTGCGGAGGACCAGGAGGGTGCTGCCGAAGCCGGGGATCACCACGGCCTCCTTCCCCAGGACGTCGCTGCGCGGCACCGTCCAGGGGTCGGGGGCGGGGTTGTTATCGCCCTTGAGGGTGAATCCGACCGTGGCGTTGCCCGCGACGATCCGGTGGATGAGGTCGTCGCCGGCGCCGATCTGGCCCTTGGGCACGCGGTAGACGACCAGGTCGCCGACGTGGTACGCGGGCTGCGCCTCGGCGAGGACGAAGTCGCCGGTCTTGAGCGTGGGCAGCATCGACGTGCCCTTGACCGTGATGAAGGTCGCCGGTCCGCCGAGGAGGGAGGTGGGGCGGAGCTCCACCCACCAGGCCGTCAGCACCACGACCAGGACGGCCAGGAAGGCGATGTTGACCGGCCGGCGGAGGCTCTGGAGGAAGTTGCGGCTGGGCGGCTGGGCGGTCCGCTCGGCGCGCGGCGGCGCGGCGGGGACGGCGCGCTCGGCGGGGCGGGGATCCCGAGCGCTGGGGCTCGCCTTGACGCCGGCGCCCTCCGCGCCCGTGCCCGGGGCGCGCTGCGCCCTGCCGCGCTCCAGGACGGTGGCGGCCAGCGGCCGGAACGGGTCGAGGACGGCGCCCAGCTCACCGAGAGCCGCGACCGTCAGGCCCAGCTGGCGGAGCGGGCGCAGCGGGTCGCGGAGGGCGGACGCCGTGCCGAGCTGGTTCACGCCACATCCACGTAGGTGATCACCAGCTGCGGGTCCTCGGTGGCGTTTACTGTCTCCCCGTCCTTGGCCTCGTAGGTGGCGTGGTGGGCCGTGCCGGCTGCGGTGAGCTCGGCGTCATCGCGGATCATCCACCCGAAGTCGGTGGCGCTTCCCGCCACGAACTTCGCGACGTCGGTCGTCACCGGCCAGCCGGTGACGTACCCCGCGGCGTTGTTGGTGGTGCAGGTCGATCCGACCTGCATCTGGGCGGTGGCGGAGCCGGTCGCGGGGTTGTTGAGCGTGGTCCCGAAGGGCTGGTTGGTCCAGGTGATCCCGTTGGTCCCGGTCTCGGTCCAGGACGCCGCTACGGGGAAGACGTCCTCGGTGCGGCAGGTGCCCGTGGGCACCGCCGTGGCGTACAGACGGAGTGTGGCGGCGCGGACGATCGCGCTGGCCGGGATGGCCGGGTAGCAACCGCTGACCAGGAACTCGATGTAGACACGCATGTTGGCGTTGTGGCTCGACTGGACCTCCATCGTGGTGGCGGTCCCGTAGTTGGTGCCCGCATTGCCCTGTTCGACTGCGGCGTCGATCTCGTTGGTGGTGGTGGTGGGATAGCCGCTCAGGATGCAGGTTCGGATGGGGGTTAGGTTCTGAGCGGCCAGGCCCAGGCTCGCCGCGGACGCTGTGGGGATGGTGAGCAGCGCTGCGAGGGCGAGGATCGCATAGCGGAGCTTCATGGCCCTGTCATCACGATGTCAGCTTCGGCAGCGGCGGTGACCGGGATGTCGTTGGTGGGGATGGTCAGAGTCACAGTGCCGCCGCCGGTGGGCACGGTCTGGCTGGCCGGGCTGTAGAAGGTAGTCGTCCCCTCGGCCATGGTCAGCGAGAGCGTGGCTCCGCCGCAGGAGGAGGGGATGTTGCTGACGGTCACCCCCGTGACGTATTTGGTGGTCACGGTCTCCACAACGGTGACGGCCGCAGCGGTGCACCGCGGCGTGGACACCCGCCCGGCGCCTATCGTGTCACTCGAGGAGCCCAGGCTCGCCGCGCGCCCGACCATGGCCGTTCCCGCGACCACCACGACGATGGTGGCGAGGATCCAGACCAGAGCGCGGGACCTGTGCATCTCTCATCACCCCGGGAAATGGCCGGCGGGCCCTGTGGCTGATAGACCACAGGACCCGCAGGCGGAGCGAAGCGAGGTTATCAGCCGCCGATGACGACGGCCACGCCCGTCACGGACGCGGCACTGACCGCGGTGAACGCTGCGGAGAAGCTCGAGCCCGTTGCCGGGGTGGTGCCGGTGGCCTCACCCAGGGACGTGCCGGTGCTGCCGTAGAGGGTCACGCGGTAGGGCACGCTGTAGCAAGTGGACGCCAGCCCGGTCACGGTCACGGCGGAGGTCGTGTAGCCGGTCCCGCTCGTGTAGGCGAGCGGGGTGTAGGTGGCGGTGAGGGTCGCGCTCTGGCAGGCCGCCACCACGGCGGTTCCCGCCCCGAGGTTGTCACTGGTGACGCTGAGACTGGCCGCCAGGGCGTAGATGCCGCTGAAGGCGACGACCCCCGCGGCGATGGCTCCGAGAACTCGCTTCATGATGGACTTCGCTCCGTTGTTCGTGACGGTTTTGGGCGGATTCGCTGGGCCGCTGCGCCTGCGCTGTCTGGCCCAGGCTGGCCACGTCGACATAGTGCATCTGCACCATCCGCTGCAAAGAGAGCGTTAGAGGGTCGCTTTGCGGGCGTTACCACGCCACCACCCTGGTGACGCGGATGACAGAGCGATCACCCCGACGTCGGACCGGATGGCCTTTGATTCGACAGCGGGCCGCGGCCACTCCTGCCCTGGGCCGGGGATCACGCCGTCGCCGACCCTGCCCGCGCTGCGGCCGGAATCGCCCGGACACGAAGCGGGCCCCGCGGCTCGCTGCGCCGCAGGGCCCGCTTTAGGGCCGGGATGAGGGGCTATCAGCCGCCGATGACGACGGCCACGCCCGTGATCAGGTTGGCGTTGACCGCCGTGCCGAAGGTGGCGGTGGTGAAGCTGCTGCCCGAGGTGTTGGCGACACCGCTCACGGTCCCGGTGACCTCGCCGAGGGAGCCGCCACCGGTCTGGTAGAGGGTCACCCGGTAGGCCTGGCTGTTGCAGCCGGTCCAGCTGGGGGTCGCGGTGTTGTCCTTGATGACCAGCGCCGAGACGGTGTAGCCGGTCCCGCTCGTGTAGGCGAGGGTCCCGTAGGTAACGGTGAGGGTGTCAGCGGTGCAGGAGGCGACCACCGAGGTCCCCGCCCCGAGCTGGTTGCTGCTGACGTTGAGGCTCGCCGCCAGTGCGTAGATGCCGCTGAAGGCAACGACGCCGGCGGCGATGGCTCCGAGTATTCGCTTCATCTGTTTTCTCGCTCCGCTGTCCTATCGAGAGTTTCGGGTGGGTGTTGATCGCGGGTTGGCCTGGCCATCCGGGCCAGGCTCCCCACGGGGCCATAGTGCATCTGCACCATTTGGCGCCCGCAACGCGTGAGCACCTCGCTTCGGCGGCGTCACCGGGCCACCATCCGCGTAACGGCGGTCACGCTCCCGTGAAACAGATCTCAGACAGCCGCATCCGCGATGCGATGGTCGCGCTCGATTCGATCGAGGTGTATGAGCGCGGGGAGGTCGACCGGGCTGAGCTGCGGCCGGGGAGCCCTCAGCCGCCCATGACCACGGCCACCCCGGTGACCGCGGAGGCGTCGACCGGGGAGGTGAAGCCGCCGGCGGGGGAGAAGCTGGTTGCGCCGCCGGGAACCACACCGGTGACCTCGCCCAGGAAGGCGCCGGACGCGCCCAGGAGGGTGACTCGGTAGGTCTGACCGGCGCAGGCGGCCAGGTTGGGGGTCGTTGCGGTGTCGGTGAGGGTCACATCGGTGACCGCGTAGCCGCTTCCCGTGCCGAGCGCCGGCGTGTAGGCGGTCGCGTAGCTGACCCGGAAGGCGTCCTGGGTGCAGGCGGACACCGTCTGCTGGCCGCTGCCGAGGCTCTGACTGGTGGTGCCGAGGCCGGCGGCCAGGGCCTGACTGGCGGCGAGGGCGGCGATCCCCGCGGCGATCACTCCAAGCACTTTTAACGCTTTTATCACGTCTTTCATGCTGGCCCCCTCGCCGGCCCCTCACGAGATGCAGGTGGCCGAACTTCGGATAGTGCCGCTGCACCGGACCCGGTCACGGACCCGGAGCCGACCGGAACGCGGTGACCCTCATCCCGGTGTGTCGGCGTTGACAAGCGAGCCCGGTCGTGCGGGTGTGGCCAGCGGTCGACCGACCCACCTGGCCCGCTTGGTACAGTCTCGCGAGGAGCGCCGGGAAGTCTGGTCGGCACGAGCTTGTTCAGGGAGGACCCCTGTGCCGGTCGTGGTGGCGGCCCCGCTTTTCGCGCTCGCGGCCTGCGTCAGCCTGGCGACCAGCTGGGTGCTGGTGTCGCGGCTGGAGCGGGTGGGGGAGCGGCTCGGATTCTCCGAGGCCCTGCTCGGCATGGTCGCCGCGCTCGCCGCGGACGCGCCCGAGATCACCGCGGCGATCACCGCCCTGGCGAACCACGAGCAGCGGGTTGGGGCCGGGGTCGTGATCGGCTCCAATGTCTTCAACCTCGCCGCCCTGCTCGGCCTGGGCGCCCTGGTGGCGGGAGGGATCCGGTTCCGCCGCCGCGAGGTCGTCCTCGGCGGGCTGGTCGCCCTCTGGATCGCCGCGGCCTGCACGGTGGCGGTGCTCGGGGTCGTCCCCCCGGCCGCGGGTCTGGCCCTGGCCGCGGTGGCCCTGCTCGCCTACCTCGTCCTGCTCGGCGCCAACCGGATGACGCTGCGCCGTCTGGCCGCTCATCACCGCTGGGCTCACTGGCTGCGGGCCGCGGTGGTGGAGGAGGAGAGGGACCTGGATGCGGCCATCCGCCCGCGCAGGGCTGACCGCGGCGACCTGCTGGTCGCCGTCCTCTCCCTGGTCGCGGTGGTCGCGGCCAGCGCCACCATGGAGCGCACCGCCACCGACCTCGGCGCGCGCTTCGGGGTGCCGGAGATCGTGATCGGCGGGCTGGTCCTCGCCGCGGTGACCAGCCTGCCCAACGCCGTGGCCGCCGTCTACCTCGCGGTCCGCGGACGCGGCGCGGCGGTCCTCAGCATCGCCCTCAACAGCAACAGCCTCAACGTGGTCGCCGGCCTCCTTCTCCCCGGCACCGTGGTCGGGCTGGGAGGCCCCTCCGGCCAGACCGGGCTGGTGGCGGCGTGGTACCTGGGGCTGACCGCGGTGACCCTCGGCCTCGCCCACCGCCAGCGGGGGCTGAGGCGTCCGGCGGGAGCCCTGATCGTGGCCGCCTACGCGGTCTTCGTGGGGTGGCTGCTGGTCGCCGCCGCTTGACCCGCGCTCAGCTCTTGGTGCCGGTCTCGGGGTCCTCCTCGGCGAGGATCCGGTACAGCCCCTTGCGGGTGTCGGCGAGGAGCTGGCGGGCCTTGGCCATCTGGGTTTCGCTGCCGGCCTGGCCCACCTGGATGGTGGCGGCGCCGACCGCGGCCAGGATCTCGAAGAGGGAGCGCGAGTCCTGGTCGATCGAGTCGGCGACGGACGCCCAGGGTGCGGCCAGCTCGTCGGGGTGCTCGTCCGCGTAGGTGCGCCCGGCGTCGGTCAGCCGGAACTCGCGGCGGCCGCCGTCCTCGACGGCCTCGATCAGGCCCTCGTCCTCGAGCTGCTGGAGGGCCGGATAGACCGAGCCCGCGCTCGGCTTCCAGAGCCCGCCGCTGCGGCGCTCGATCTCCTGGATGACCTGGTAGCCGTTGCGCGGCTGCTCCCGGAGCAGGGCCAGGATGGCGGCGCGGACGTCGCCGCGGCGCATCCGCGGTCCCCGGCCGGACCCGGGCCCGAAGGGCCCGAAGAAGGTGCCGAAGCGGCCGAACCGCGGCCCGCCGAAGGGTGGACGGTGGCGGCCTGGCCCCCACCCCACGGGTGCTCCGGGCTCCTCGGAGGTCGGGTCGAAACCAGCGCCGTGGCGCCGGGCCCGGGCCGCGAACCGCCGGAGGCTGCGCGCCCAGGGCTCGTCTGCGAACTGTGTGAACCAATCTGCGCTTGCTGTGTCGTCCATGTCAGGGTACCTCAGGGGCCTATCAGCGATATGGTAACGATATATCGTGATAGAGCTGAGTGCAAGCCCCAGGCCGAAGGAACCCCCGGGCCCGACCGTTCTCCTCGGGTCAGACCGCCCCCTCGTCGAAGAGGGACCGCCAGCCCGGCGTCCGGACCTCGAGGGACGGGCTCCAGCCCAGCTCCTCGCGGATGCGGCGGGCGTCCACGGCGATGGCGGTGACCAGGGCGGCGGCATGAGGAGTGAGCCCCGAACCGCGGAGGGAGCCCAGAACCGAGTCGTACAGGCCGTCCTCGGCGGCGGTCGAGGGCTCGGCCAGGGGGGGCGGCAGCCTGGACGGGGTCCGCTCAGGGTTCGGTTGCTCCGGCGGTCTCCAGCCCCGCAGCTCGGAGGCGACCTCCCGGAGCAGGCGGGCCAGGGCCTCGGACAGTGGGACCGGGAGGTCCCAGCTCGGGCCCGCCTCGGCCACGGCCCGGGTGATGCCGCGCACCTGACGTTCGACCATCTCGAGCACCGGGATGGCCGCGCGCAGGCGCTCCGCCGCCGCTCTCCCGCGCCTACCGGCCGGATTCCACCGGCAGGCCTCCTCGGCGCGGCTCACTGCCCGCGCGGCCACCGTGACCCGGGGGCCGAGCAGCCGGGCTGCGGTCAGGAGCGCCGCGGGGTCCTCGGGGCGGGCGGCCGCCGCGGACCCGACCCGGTGGACGCAGCCGGCGACGCTCTCGACCAGCGCCCCCAAGGCCTCGGCCAGACCGCGGACGCGCGCCTCCGCCTCCTCGAGGTGGGTCCGCGGGAAGACGATCAGGTTGACCAGGATGCCGCAGGCCGCGCCGATCGCCGTGTCCACGACCCGGTCGAGGCCGTACCCGCCGGTGGTGGCACCGAGCACCAGCACCAGCAGCGCGCTGATCGGAACCTGGATCGACCCCTGGGTGCCCAGACGCAGCGCGCGTCCCAGCAGCAGGGAGACGAAGATCACCACGGCGATCGACCAGGTGTGTATCCCCGCCAGGTGGGCGAAGGCGCCCGCCACGAGCACGCCCACCATCACCCCCGCCACGCGCTGGAGGCCGCGCGAGACCGACTGCCAGAGGGTGACCTGGACGGTGAGGACCGCCGCGAGCGGCGCGAAGACCGGGATCTGGTTGCCCAGGAGGTCGGCGGCCACGAACCAGGAGAAGCCCGAGGCGACCGCCGTCTTCGCGGCCTGGAGCAGGGTGCCCTCCAGGCTCCCGCGCAGCCCCGCGAGGGCGGCGACCAGCCAGCCCCCCCGGCGGTGCGACGTCGTCACGGCGCCCATCTTCACCCGCGGGGGCTGGCGGCGGCCCTCCTGGCCTGCGCCGGGCCCCCGCCGGCTGCGCCCTGCTACCGCAGCAGCGCGAGACCGAGCACGCCCAGCCCCGCGCAGTAGTAGGCGTAGGGGTCGAGGCGGCCGACCCGGAAATAACGGACCAGGAAGCGGGCGCTGGCGTAGGCGGTGAGGCCCGCCGCCACCCCGCCGACGATCATCGGCCCCAGGCTGGCGGTGCCCGCCAGGGAGGGCAGCTCCAGGAGCCCGGCGGCGAGGATGATCGGGGTGGCGAGGAGGAAGGAGAAGCGCACCGCCTCCTCGTGGCGGAGTCCGGCGATCAGGCCGCCTGCCATGGTCGAGCCCGAGCGTGAGATGCCCGGGAAGAGGGCGACCACCTGGCAGGCGCCGACCAGGGCGGCGCGGCCGAAGCCCATCTCCTCGACGCTGCGGAACCGTCCCGCCTCGAGCTTCGGGTCGCGGCGGGACATCCCCGCCCGCCGCTCCGTCCGCCGCCGGAGCATCTCCGCCCCCAGCAGCATGGCCCCGTTGACGATCAGCAGCCCGGCGGCGAGCCGGGGGTTGCCGAAGTTGCTCTGCAGCGGCGTCTGGAAGATGAAGCCGACGATGCCGGCGGGGATGGTGCCGACCACCAGCAGCCAGGCCAGGCGTTCGTCGCCGCCGCTGACCCGGCCGGTGATCACGCTGCGGAAGAAGCCGGCCACGATCCTGACCCACTGCCGCCAGTAGAGGACGATCAGGGCGGTGGCGGTGCCGATGTGGAGCAGCACCAGGAAGGGGAGGAAGTCGGGGTCGGTCTCCCGGACCCCGAGGCCGAGCAGTGGTGGCACCACCACGGCGTGCCCGAGCGAGGAGACCGGGAACAGCTCGCTGGCGCCCTGGAGGACGCCGAAGAAGAGTGCGATCGGCAGGGTGATGCCCACGAGCTTCGGAGACTAGCAGCCTCCCCGCGGCGGCGTGGTCCGTCCGGCCGCGACTCAGTGGTGGAAGCGGGCGCGCTCGGGGTGTTGCGGCAGCGGTGAGCTGAGCTTCTCGAGCTGGGCGACCTCGCGGCGGAGGTCGGCGACCAGCACGTCGGCCAGGTCGCGCGACATCCCGTTGCGCACCACCACGCGCAGCACCGACGTGTCCTCCAGATGGGGCGGGAAGCTGTAGGCGGGCACCTGCCAGCCGTGCTTGCGCAGCCCGTCTGAGATGTCGAACACCGAGTAGCGGGTCACCTCCGGTCGCAGGGTGAAGGCGAACACCGGGAGCTCACTGCCGTCGGTGAGCAGCTGGAAGGGGCCGATCCGCGCGATGGCGGTGGCGAGGTGCCGGGCCGTGTCGAGGGCTGCCTGCTGGATCCGCCGGTATCCCTCGAAGCCGAGCCGGATCAGGTTGTAGTACTGGGCGATGACCTGGGCACCCGGGCGCGAGAAGTTGAGCGCGAAGGTGGGCATGCTGCCGCCCAGGTAGTTGACCCGGAAGACGAGCTGCTCGGGCAGGGCGTGGCGGTCACGCCAGATCACCCAGCCCACCCCGGGGTAGACGAGCCCGAACTTGTGGCCGGAGGTGTTGATCGAGGCCACCCGGGGGATCCGGAAGTCCCACTCGAGGTCCGGCTGCACGAACGGCGCCACGAACCCCCCCGACGCGGCATCGACGTGGACGGGCACGTCGGGCCCGCCCCCCTGGTGCAGCCGGTCGAGCGCCGCGGCGATCTCGGCGACCGGTTCGTAGCTGCCGTCCTGGGTGGAGCCGAGCACCGCGACCACGCCGATGGTGTTCTCGTCGCAGAGCTTCACCGCCTCCTCACCGGTGAGGTGGCGGCGCTCCCCCTCCATCGGTACGCAGCGCGGCTCCACGTCCCAGTAGCGGCAGAACTTCTCCCAGCAGACCTGGACGTTGATCCCCATGACCATGTTGGGCCGGTCGGCGGCGGCGCCGGCGGCGCGCCGGGCCTCTCGCCAGCGCCACTTGAGGGCCATCCCGGCGAGCATCGCCGCCTCGCTCGACCCGGTGGTGGAGCAGCCGACCGCGGTCTGGTGGGGCTGCGCGTTCCAGAGGTCGGCCAGGATGTGCACGCAGCGGCGCTCGATCTTTGCGGTCTGGGGGTATTCGTCCTTGTCGATGACGTTCTTGTCCGCCGCCTCGGCCATCAGCCGCCCGGGCTGCGGCTCCATCCAGGTGGTGACGAAGGTGGCCAGGTTGAGCCGCGCGTTGCCATCCAGCATCAGCTCGTCGTGAACGATCTGGTACGCGACCTCGGCGTCCATCGGCTCGCGGGGAATCCGCAGCTTGGGCACGCCGGCACGCGCGGCGCCGCTCGCGTACAGGGGGTTGACGTCCAGGGTCGCGTCGCCGGGTTCGTGATGGTGCAGCGGCACGTCGTTCCCTCCCATCGGCTGGCCGCCGGTCCGCCGGGGAATCGGGAGCCGGGTTCGGCGGCCTTCCCTAGGGTACGCGGCAGCCGGTGGCGGCCACCACCCGCAGCCCGGATGTGGGTCCGCCGCCTCCGTGCTACCGTCCGGGGGTGGGCTCCCGGGATGCTGCGGCCGGTTGACAACGGCTTCCGCGAGCGCCGATCCCTCAACGGGCTCTGGCGCTTCCGCGCCGACGCGGGCGCTGAGGGAGGTCGGCACGAGTGGTGGCGGCGCCCCCTTCCCGCGGCCCTCGAGATGCCGGTGCCCGCCAGCTACAACGACGTCCTCGTCGATGCGGGCCTCCAGGGCCACGTCGGCGACGTCTGGTATCAGACGGCCACCGCGGTGCCCCACGGCTGGACCGATCAGCGGGTCGTTCTCCGGTTCGACGCCGCCACCCACGCTGCCACGGTGTGGGTCGACGACGTCGAGGTCGCCCACCACCAGGGCGGGTACACCCCCTTCGAGGCCGACATCAGCTCCCAGGCCACCCCCGGACGCCCGCTGCGGATAACGGTCCGTGTGAGCAACGAGCTGACCTGGGCGACGATCCCCCCGGGAGTGGTGGAGGTCGGCTCCGATGGCAAGAAGGTGCAGCGCTACTTCCACGACTTCTTCAACTACGCCGGCCTGCACCGCTCAGTGTGGCTGTGCTCGACACCCCAGACCCACGTGCGCGACATCGCGGTGACCACCCGTCTCGAGGAAGGGATCGGAACCGTCGGCTACCGTCTGGACATCGCGGGTGCAGCCGGTGCCCGCATCGACCTGCTCGACGCCGGCGGCGCGTGCGTCGCCACCACCGAGGGCATCGCGGGCGAGCTGCATGTCCCCGACGTCCATCCCTGGGCCCCCGGGGATGGGTACCTCTACACCCTCGGGGTGTCGCTCCGGGATCGGCGGGGCGACCGGGACCGCTACGACCTTCCGGTCGGCGTCCGCACCGTGGCGGTGGACGGCGACCGCCTCCTCGTCAACGATCGCCCCCTCCACCTCACCGGATTCGGGCGCCACGAGGACAGCGCGGTCCGCGGCAAGGGTCACGACGACGCGCTCATGGTCCACGACTTCTCCCTGATGCGATGGACCGGCGCCAACTCCTTCCGCACCTCGCATTACCCGTATGCGGAGGAGGTCATGGAGTACGCGGATCGCCAGGGGTTCGCGGTGATCGACGAGGTCCCCGCCGTCGGCCTCAACCTGCGCCTGGGTCAGCAGGGGGTCGGCCGAGGAGCCACGTTCAGCCCGGACACGGTGAGTGGCCCGGCTCAGCGCGCCCACCTCGAGGCGATCCGGGAGCTGATCGTCCGGGACCGCAACCACCCGAGCGTGCTGATGTGGTCGCTGGCCAACGAGCCGGACTCCACCGATCCCGGGGCGCGCGCCTACTTCGAGCCGCTGGTCGAGGAGGCGCGCCGGCTCGACCCGTCCCGGCCGCTGTGCTTCGCCAACGCGCAGCTGCCCGAGGGGCTGGAGCGCGACACCATCAGTGACCTCTTCGACGTGCTCTGCCTCAACCGCTACTTCGGCTGGTACGTGGACACCGGCGACCTCGGTGCCGCGGAGCGGGCCCTGGAGCAGGATCTCCGCGCCTGGGCCGATCACTTCGCCAAGCCGATCGTGGTCACCGAGTACGGCGCCGACGCGGTCGCCGGTCTGCGCTCGGTGACCGCCGGCCTCTGGACCGAGGACTACCAGCGCGACCTCCTCGCCACCTACCACCGGGTCTTCGATCGGGTCGGCGCCGTCGTCGGCGAGCACGTGTGGAACTTCGCCGACTTCGCCACCGGGGCGAGCCTGATGCGGGCTGACGGCAATCGCAAGGGGGTCTTCACCCGCGACCGGCGCCCCAAGCTCGCCGCCCAGGTGCTGCGCGACCGCTGGACCGCCGCCGGCCACTAGACCCAGCGGCAGCGGGTGGCTCGGTGGGCGGCTCCCACCGGCTGCCCGCCCTCGCCCGCGGCTGAGGGGCCCCCGGGAGGCCGTCGGTGCCGGGCACGCGGTCACGGCGTGGGGTCGGGTCGCACCTCCGCGGCGGGAGTGAACAGTCCGCGCGAGACGAAGTCGAGGTTGGCGGCCGTCCGCCGGCGCACCACCTCCGGGGCGTAGGCGGGCTCGCCGATGTGGCGCTGGACCACCGGCTCCATCAGCAGCGGACCGAGGATGACCGAGAGGACCTGGAACGGGCGCCACTCGGGATCGGAGTCGGCCCGGATCCCCCCGGCGTGCTCCAGCAGCGCGAGCCCCCGCCGGGTCGCCGCCACCACCTCGTCGAAGATCGTCGTCCCGGCCGGGGTCTCGTCGAGGAGGCACCGGCGCAGGTACTGCCGGATCTCCGGGCTCGTGCCGAGGACCTCCGAGAAGATGTCCGCCATGGCCCGCGCCAGCCGGTCCGCGGGGAGATCCCTGGGCAGGATCTCGAGCTGCTCGAGGAAGAGCGCCAGCACCGACGCGTCGACGGCGGCCCGGAGGCCGTCCTTGGACCCGAAGTGATGGATGACCAGCCCGGGGGAGACCCCGGCGGCCTGGGCCACGGTCCGGAGCGAGACCCCGAACCCGGAGCTGCCGAAGAGTCCGAGGGCCGCCTCGCGGATCTTGGCGCGAGCGCTCAGGTCGGATCCCTGCACGGTGGGGGAGCGCGAGCTCATGGCCCAATTCTATCGTATAGGGAATTGCCCTGCCGGATATCTGATGATAGGATTGTATCCTGGATTGAACATTCATTCAACCTCCACCGCCATCCAGCGCCTGCCTGCGGCGGGCGGCGAGGCCGTCCCGGTCACCCGGGCCCGCCGTTCCCGGTGGGCCTCCCTGACCGTGCTCTGCGTGGCCGTGCTGATGGTCAACCTCGACAACACCATCCTGAACGTCGCCCTGCCCACGCTGGTCGAGAAGCTGCAGGCCACCACCGACCAGCTCCAGTGGATCGTCGACGCCTATTCCATGGTCTTCGGCGGGCTGCTGCTGGTCGCCGGCAGCGTGGCGGATCGGTACGGGCGCAAGCGGCTCTTCCTCGCCGGGCTGGCCATCTTCGGGAGCGGTTCGCTCGGCGCCGCCTTCTCGGGGAGCGTCGGCCCGCTCATCGCCTGGCGGGGGTTGATGGGGGCCGGGGCGGCCATGACCATCCCGTCGGGCCTCTCCATCGTCAACGACATCTTCCGGGATCCCACCGAGCGGGCCCGGGCGGTCGGCATGTGGGCGGGGACCATCGGGCTCGGGATCGCCATCGGGCCGGTGGCCGGCGGGCTGCTCCTGGCGCACTTCGCGTGGGGGTCGGTGTTCCTGGTCAACGTTCCGGTGGTCGTCGCCGGCCTGGTCGGAACGATGCTGCTCGTCCCCGATTCGCGGAGCGCGCACCCCCGGCCTGCTGACCCGGCCGGCGCCCTGCTCTCGATGGGCGGGCTGGGCCTCATCCTCTGGGGGATCATCGAGGGACCGACCCACGGGTGGTCGTCGCCGGCGGTGGTCGGGGCGCTCGCCGGTGGCGTCGCCCTGATCGCCGGGTTCGTGGCCTGGGAGACGCGCAGCGGTCACCCCATGCTCCCGCTCGGGTACTTCCGGTCGCGGCGGTACAGCGTGTCCATCGCGGCGGTTGGATTGGGCCTCTTCGCCCTCTCGGGCGGTCTCTTCCTCCAGACCCAGTTCCTCCAGTTCTTCCTGGGCTACTCGCCGCTCGGCGCGGGGCTTCGCATCCTGCCCATCGCCGGCCTGGTCGCCGTGGGTGCGCTGGTGTCGGCGCGGCTGGTGCGGGTGGTGGGGACCAAGCTGACCGTTGCCGCCGGGCTGCTGCTCCTCGTCGGGGGGCTCACCGAGAACGCTGCGGTCGCGACCCCGACCGTCACCTACCTGGCTGCCCTCCCCGGGATGCTCCTGGCCGGGATGGGGGCGGGCCTGCTCCTCCCCGCCGCCACCGACTCGGTGCTCGGGGCTCTCGCCCACGGCGACGCGGGGGTCGGGTCGGCGGCCAACAGCACCGCGATGCAGGTGGGAGGGGCGCTCGGGGTGGCCGTGATCGGCAGCGTGCTGTCAACCCGCTACCAGGGCGCCATGAACCCCGTTCTGGCGGGCCGGAGGGTGCCGCCGGTGGTGGCCCAGCAGATCCTCGGGTCGCTGGGTGGAGCGCTGGCGGTCGCACGGGCCGTCGGCGGGACACTCGGGCGCGCCCTGGCCGGTGTCGCCCGCGACAGCTTCATGCTGGGGAACCGGACGGCGCTGCTGGCGGCCATCGGCGTCACCGGGGCGGGTGTGCTGCTGGTTCTGGTCGCCCTGCCGTCGAGGAGCCGGGAAACGCGATGAGGCGCGCGCCGGCTGCCGGCGCGCGCCTCACCCAGTGCGCGGAAGGTCAGCTCAGAGGAGCTGCTTGACCAGGCTCTCGATCGTGCTGAGAGATGCCGAGGTGCCCTCCGTGAAGACGCCCACGAAGTTGCCGCCCTGTCCGGCCAGCACGCCCTCCACGGTCGCGCCGTTGGCGCTGTACTGGTACGTGGCCGCCTCGTCCCCGAGCCCCGAGATCGGGGTGAAGTTGATGCTGATGTCCGCCTGCTGCAAACTCTGCACCTGCTTCTGCTCCTCCGTGGAAAGGTAGCTGGAGGGTAGACCGCTCGCGAGGGCGATGATGACCACCACGGCAGGAGAGGCGGTCGCGGCGATGTACGAGCACGCGATGCCCGCCGCGCCGCCGGGAAGGGGAGTGGACCCGGCGACTGGGGTGACGACGGTGGGAGCCGGGAGAGTCACGCCCAGCGCACTTCCGACCGAGGAGGCGGAGGGGCACGAGCCGGTGCTGATGGCGGCGGCGCTCGTCGCCGGCGCGGAGGTTGGCGCCGTCGACCCGGGCGCTGCGGTCGCTCCGCTCGACGTGGAGGCCGGCGCCGTGGAGCTGGAGGAGCCGCAGGCGGCGAGCGCGACGACCGCGACCAGCCCAGCCAGCAGCGATGGAAGAGTGATCCGATGGGACATGGGAACGCGACCCCCTCTGGTGTCGGGTCTGAGACGAAAGTCCCAGAGAAACCTGACCCTAGGGTATCTCATCTCTCAGGACAATTGACCCTTGGACCTGGGTACTTCGGCCCAGTTCCGGGCGCCCGGACGCCGAGAACCGTACCGTCAAGGTGCTATCGAGGCGACGGAGCCTTTCGACGTGATGTGAGGCGGGCCGGGAGGATGTCGAGCATGACCGCGGATGTCTCCCGCACCCAGAGGCCGAAGGGGGCCCTCGGAGCGTGATCAGCCGACAGCCGCGGGGAGTGCCTCGAGATCGGTCAGCCGGCGAGCCAGCTTCGTGGCCTCGTCCAGCAGCGCCTGGGCGCCGGCGATGTTGGCCTCGGCGCCCGAGTTGCTGCTGACCCGTCCGTCCTCGACACCGTCACCCACCCGTCCGGCGCTGCGATCGTAGACGGGCTGACCGGCACCGTTGCGTCCGTCGAACCATGACCGCGCCATGCCGGCGAGCGAAGCGTAGCCCGGCTTCGCGGTGACGTCGGCGAGCCTGGCGAGCGCGTAGACGGCCGACGCGACGTCATACGGTTGCGTCCGTGGCAGGTCGAAGCCGGACATGACGACCCGCCGGAACACCAGCTCGGCGCTGTGGCACCCGATCGCCACCAGGTCCTCCCGGCCCAGCCGCACTCCCGCATCGGCGAGCACGCCCTCCTGGATGTGCGCCCAGAGATGAGGCGCCCCGCGCTCGGCGGGGGAGTTCATCAGCACGTCGCCGTGGCGACAGCCGGCCACCTCGTCGGTCCACGCGCCGAGGATGGTCCTCAGACGCCGGTCATCACTGCTCTCAAGCAGGGTGAGGGCCGCTCTGATATGGAGTGCGCGCACGTCGGACGGCACGCCGGCTGCCTCGACGACGTGAGGAAGGCCGCGTTTCAGGGCGTCGCCGATCCGGGCATCGTCGAGGAGCTGGGCGGCTCGCGCCAGGGCCAGCAGTGCGCGCGCCTGCCAGAAGCCGCCCCCCGCGATCGACGTCCGCGCCTCGTGATTGGGAGTTCCATCCCAATCGAGGATGAAGTTCAGCCAGCGCCCGTCGGCGTCCTGCATGGCGAGGATGAAGTCCAGCAGCCCGTGGCACCAGCGCAGCGCCCAGGGCGCGGCGGTCGCCTTCCAGATGTCGCAGTAGAGCTCGAGCGCGCGCGCGGCGTCGTCGACGCAGGCGACTCCCTCGTAGCCGGCCTGCTGGGCGCGGATGGGCCGATTCCCCCCATCGGAGTACACGGCGATGGCGAGCGCCTTGGGCCCGGCGAAGGGGACGGACCGGCCGAGCCGCGCGAGCTGCCTCAGCACTGCTGCATCTGGTCGAGGATGTCCTGCACCGCGAAGTCGGCGGCGGCCAGGCGACTGTCGGCGGCGCCGTAGTAGACGCGCACGTTCCTGCCATCGGGGTCGAGGCCGGTGTGTCCGCAGGTGAAGACGACGTCGTCGAAAAGGCCGGTGCGCTCGTAGGCGGCCGTCGGCATGAGGATGGGCTCGGGTGAGCGCGCGATGACGTGGGCGGGGTCGTCGGCGTCCAGCAGCAGGCCACCCAGGGCGTAATGGGTGTTGCGATCGACGCCGTGATAGATCTCCAGCCAGCCCTCGGGGACACGGAATGGGACGGCGCCGGCGCCGGTGCGCAGTCCGTCCCACATCCCGTGGCGGGGAAGGGCGAGGGGGGTGTGGTCACCCCAGTGGACGAGGTCGTCCGAGAAGGCGATCCAGATGCCGAGGACGCGGCCGAAGGGCTGGGGCATCGGACGGGTGAGCGCGGCGAAGCGACCGCCGACGCGTCCGGGGAAGAGCACCACATCCTTCTGGTCGGGGAGGAACATCAGGCCGTGGCGGTCGAAGCTGCGGAAGTCGGTGGTGGTCAGCCGGCTGGTGCTGATGCCGAGGCGGCTGACCGACACGTAGGTGATGTGCCAGACGCCATCGATGAGGGTGGCGCGGGGATCTTCGCAGCCGTACTCCTCGAGCCGGTTCGCGGGCATGACCGAGGGCGTGTCGTCGACCGCGAAGTGGATGCCATCGCGGCTGCGCGCCACCCGCAGGTGCGACATCTGCGTGAGCAGGTCGCTGACGTCGTCGGCTGCGGCGGTGAAGCCGCCGGTGAGATTGCGATAGCGGATGGTGCGGGGATCGCTCAGGTCCAGGCCGGGGAGGTTGCGGGGAAGGAAGACCTCGATTACGCGTTCCGGTTGGTTCTGGGTGTCGAGGAACGCGATGCCGACGACCTCGTCGGCCGTGAAGCCGGGGCCAAGCGGCTGCACCCTCGGTTCGGGACCGCTCAGGTCGAGGGTGAGCGCGTCCGGGGGCGGGCTCGAGCCGCTGCGAGGCCGCTCGCCGACCCGGAGCAGAAGGACCACCTCGCCATCGATCTGGGCGGCGGCGGCATTGGAGACCGAGACCACCTCGAGGCCAGGGCTGGAGGGACGGACGTCCGCCGCGGTGAGGATCGGGTTATCCGGGAGCCGGCACCCGATGTCGCGCGGGCGACGGGGCCCCCGTTTGCGACGGCGGGGCGTGGCGGTGGGCTGGGTCAGCGAGCTCATGATGTCGAGAAGGGCGCGCGCCGACTTCGGCCAGGTCGAGCCACGGGCGTAGGCGAACGCCGCCGTCTCGAGCGCAGCCTTGCCCCCCGGGTCGCCCAAGATGGCGGTGACCGCGCGGGCGAGCCCGCCCGGGTCGCGGAACTCGACCAGCACGCCGCGACCGTCCTCGAGCGCCTCCGCGGCGTGCATGTATCGGGTGGAGACGACGGCCTTTCCCGCCCCGAGCGCGTACGAGAGAGTTCCACTGGTGATCTGATTGGGATCGAGATAGGGGGTGACGTAGACATCGGTGGCGAGGAGGAGCTCGATGATGTCGCGCTGGGTCATGTAGTGGTCGATGAAGGCGACGTGACCGTCCATGCCCAGGGCGCGGGTCTCGGCGACCAGGGCGTTGCGATACTCCTCACCCTGCACCCGCAGAAGGTCGGGGTGCGTCTGACCCGCGATGAGGTAGAGGGCGTCCGGGTAGCGGGCCACCACCTCCGGCATGGCCTTGATCATGTACTGGAGGCCCTTGCGCGGATCGACCAGGCCGAAGGTGGAGATGATCGTCCGTCTCTCAACGCCGAGCTTCCTCTTGAATCGGTGGCGGCCGTGAGGATCGATAACCGGCATCCCATGGGGGATCACCCGAGGCGGCGTGGTCAGCCCGTAGTCGGTCGCCAGGAGGCCCACGGCGGTGGAGGCCATGACCACGACCTCGTCGCTGAGCTCGGCGATGCCGCGTACCGTCTCGCGTATCGAGAGCGACGGCCGTGGGAGCACGGTGTGCATGGTCGTCACCACCGGCTTGCGCAGCTCCTCGAGGAAGGGGCGGAAGTCGTCCTGGTAGACGGTGTCGCTCCAGCGGCCATCGACGAAGACCGGCTCGGACCACCGCCCATAGAGGCCGAACTCGTGCTGAACGTTGACGGCGTCAGCATTCGAGGCGTTGATGGCTCGCGCCGCGGCTCGGTAGCTGTCCGCGTCGCCCTGCCGGATCCGCCAACGAACCTCGGACGCGTACGGTCGCACGACGGCCGGTTCGTCGATGGCGGCGATGCGGCAGACGGCCGACGGATCGCTGGTCCGCACCGCTGCGACCAGGTCCGCGGTGAACGTGGCGATGCCGCACCGGCGCGGCACGGCGGACGAGACGAAGGCGATCCGGATACCTGACACGCGGCGGCTACTCAGGCCCGCGACCAACTCGGCTCACGGCTTCATCACCGCGAGCCTGCGCGTCAGCACCGGGTGGCACTGGAGGTGCGGTGATCCGGGCCGTCACTGGTATCGGTCGCCACCGACCCATCATATGCCTCCTTCTCCGGTCGCGGCCCGACGCGTTCGATGCGACAGCCGTTCGGCAGTCTGGCCGGCGGCCCCGCAGCGCGGTTGCTATGCTCGGGTCCGTGGCACGACGTTACGTCGTCTTCGGTGCCGGGGCGGTCGGTGGCGTGATCGGGGCCTTCCTCCACTGGGCCGGGTTTGAGGTCGTCGCCATCGCCCGCGGCGCTCACCTCGCCGCCATGCGGCAGCACGGGCTCAGCCTGCGGACGCCGGAGGGCGCGATCACCCTCCCGCTGCCCGCGTTGGCCTCGCCGCGCGAGATCCGGTGGAGGGATGACGACGTGGTGCTGCTGGCGATGAAGTCTCAGGACACCGAGGCCGCCCTCGACGAGCTGGCCGCCGTGGCCCCGCCGTCACTCGTCGTCGTCTGCGCTCAGAACGGGGTCGCCAACGAACGGGCCGCGCTGCGCAGGTTCGAGTCCGTCGTCGGCATGTGCGTGATCTGCCCGGCGACCCACCTCGCCCCGGGCGTGGTGGAGGCCGAGTCGTCCCCCTGTCCCGGCATCCTCGACGTGGGTGGTTACCCGGACGGGATCGACGCCACCGTCGCGGAGGTCGCGGCGGCGCTCACCACAGCCACCTTCGACTCGCGGGCGCTGGCCGACGTCATGCGCTGGAAGTACGCCAAGCTGCTGGTCAACCTGGGCAACGCCGTGGAGGCGATCTGCGGCCCGCAGTCCGGCACCGGCGAGCTGGCTCAGCGGGTGCGTCGCGAGGGCGAGGCCGTGCTGAGCGCCGCGGGGATCGCCCTCGCCGCGCCGGAGGAGGATGCGGCCCGTCGCGGCGATCTGCTCTCCCTCCGTCCCGTAGACGGGCGGGTGCGGGGCGGGGGATCGTCGTGGCAGAGCCTCACCCGTGGCGCCGGCAGCATCGAGGCCGACTACCTGAACGGCGAGATCGTGCTGCTCGGCCGCCTCCACCGTGTCCCCACCCCGGCCAACGCCGCCGTGCAGCGCATCGCCAACCGGATGGCGCGCGAGCGGGTGGCACCCGGGGCGATGGGGGAGGGCGAGGTTCTCGCCGCGATCAGCAGGGCAGGGTGACCTGGACCGCGGTGCCGATGCCCTCGGTGCTCTCCGCGGAGACCGTGCCGCCGTGGGCCTCGACCAGGTCACGGACGATGGCGAGGCCCAGGCCGGAACCGGTGGACCCCGGTCCCTTGGCGAAGCGATCGAAGACGCGGGGCAGCAGATCGGCAGGCATCCCGGTTCCGTCGTCGCGAACCGTGAGCCGCACGCTCCCGGGGGACGTGCTCGCCTCCACGCGCACCATCCCGTCCCGGCCGGTGTGGGCGAGGGCGTTGGCGATGAGGTTGCCGAGGACGCGGCGGAGCTGAGCCGGGTCCGCCTCCAGGGACGGCAGGTCCGTGGCCAGCCGGCTGTCCAGCCTCACCCCGGCGGCTTCCGCCTCGGCGCGGAAGGCCTCGATGGTCTCGTTGACCAGTGGCCCGACATCCACCGGCTCGCGGTCGGGATGGAGGGCTCCCGCCTCGGCCAGGGTCAGGGTGCGCAGGTCGTCCGCCAGCGACTCGAGGGTTCGGGTGGCCGCGACGATGGGTGCGAGGTGTGTCTCGTCGGCGGGGTTCACGCCGTCGGCGATCGCCTCGGCCTGGCTGCGGATGACGGTGAGCGGGGTGCGCAGCTCATGGGCGATGTCGGCGAGCACCGACTGGCGCCGGGTCTCCTCCGCCTCCAGGCGCGCGCTCATGGCGTTGAAGGCTCGGGCCAGCGAGCGCACCTCCCCGGGTCCGCGGATCGGGACCCTGGTCGAGTAGTCGCCGGCCTCGACCCGGCGGGCGGCACGGATCAGGCCGCTGACCGGCGGCGCCACCCGGCGCAGGGTGACGGCGATGGCCACGGCGGCGAGGACGCAGAGACCCAGGGCGCCTGCTGTGATCGCCTTGGTGAGTCCTGATGAGCTGACCAGTCCGAAGGCGCTGAGCAGCAGCCACACCAGGGCGGAGATTGCGGTCACCAGGATCAGCAGGCCGCAACCGGCGCAGCAGCCCGCGCGCCGGGCCATGCGGGCCGGGTCGCCGTGCGGGCGGCTGGCGTGCCGCAGTGGGAATGGCGTCCCCTCGGGCCACCAGGGAGGACGAGGCCGGCCGCCCCGTCCGCGACTCCAGCCGCCCTCCGGGTGGGATGCGCTCACCGCGTCCCATCCGAGAGCCGGTATCCCACCCCGAACACCGTCTGGAGCAGGCGCGGCGCTCGTGGATCGCGCTCGATCTTGCGCCGGATGTTCTTGATGTGAGCGTCGATGGCGCGCTCGTAGGACTCGACGGCGACACCGTGGACGGCGTCGAGCAGCTGCGCCCGCGTGAACACACGTCCCGGCTGGCGGGCCATGTGGAGGAGGATCTGGAATTCGGTCGGGGTGAGCGCGACGCGCCGTCCCGCGACGGTCGTCTCCATGCGGGGGACGTCCAGGGTGATGCTGTCACCGGCCCGGACGACGTCCGCCTGCTCGCGGGCCGCGCTGCCGCGGCGCAGCACCGCGCGCACGCGGGCCACCAGCTCCCGGGCGCTGAACGGCTTGGTCACGTAGTCGTCGGCCCCGAGCTCCAGGCCCGCCACCCGGTCGGATTCGTCGGTGCGCGCGGTGAGCATGATGATCGGCACGTCGCCGTCGCGGCGCAGGGCGCGGGCCACGTCCAGGCCGTCGAGACCAGGCAGCCCAAGATCGAGGATCACCAGGTCGGGATGCTCACGATGGGCGAGTTGGAGTGCCTGCTCCCCGTCCCCGGCGCTGAGCACCTGGAAGCCGGCGCGCTCCAGGTAGTCACGGACCAGGCGAACGATGTCCGGCTGGTCGTCGACGACGAGCACCGTGGTCATGGTCGCGAATCCTAGGGGGCTGACGGGTCTCCCGCGTCATCGGTGGTCGGTGAGGCCACCTTCCCGGGCTGATGTGAACGCCGCGTGAGCAGCGCGGGGAGAGGTCACGGACCGCCCGCGCCGGCGGGAATCGGACGCGACCCTGCGCGCTTGACCGTCACGCTGGAACATGACAACCTTCCTTTCCAAGAGCCCGCGGCCGGGGCGTGGACCCGAGAGCCACCATGCCCGCCGCCCGCGTGGAGAGAAGGAGGGCGCATCCATGGCCAAGTTCCTACTCGCCTATCACGGGGGCAGCATGCCGGAGTCCAAGGAGGAGCAAGAGAAGGTGATGGCCGCCTGGGGCGCGTGGTTCCAGGAGACGGGCGGCGCCCTCACGGACCCCGGGAACCCGGTGGCGCAGAGCCGGACCATCGCTGCGGACGGATCCGTCTCCCACGGAGGCGGTGCCAACCCGGTCAGCGGCTACAGCCTCCTGGAGGCGGAGAGCCTCGACGCGGCGGTGGCCATGGCCAGGAGATGCCCGGTCCTTCAGGGCGGCGCGACCATCGAGGTGGCCGAGACCTACGACGTCATGTGAGGCCCGACCGGGGCGGCGGCTGGCCGCCGCCCCACCTCACCTCACCTCGTCTCGCCGCTGAGCCCCCGGCTCACCGTCCAGAGGTTCAGCCCATCCGTGATCGCAGGGCCGGCGATCCCCGGCGCCTGCCCTCAGTGGAACGCCGGCGACCTGGTCGTCGTGAACGCGGCGCAGCCCCAGCCCGGACTGGCGGGAGCGTCGGTATCGCCGAGCCCCGGCTGCCAGTTCGCCACCGCGGCGGCGATCAGTGGGGGCGCGGTCGCCGTCGAGGACTGCCAGAGCCCGCAGTCTGACGAGCCTTCGGGCACCTACATCGACGGCCCGGTCCATCTCGTCCGCTTCGACGCCAACCTGCACGTGGTGGCGAGCACGAGCTTGGGCGAGTGCAACGACGGTGCCGAGCTGGCCACCGATCCCCAGAGCTCCGCCGTCCTGGTCAGCGGCTACTTCTGCTGCAGTCCCCCCGGCCCGCCGGCGAGCAACCCGGTGGCACGGGTGTGGATCTACACGCCCCGGGGGCTGCGCCAGGTCACCGAGGTCTCGGGGAACGGGGCCGGGGTCAACGACATCACCTGGTGACCGGGGCTGCCCGGCCCGCGGTCAGGGCAGCGCCACCAGCCACACCGCGGCGAGGATGGCCATGGCCGGGGCGAGCAGCGGGAAGGGTCGCGGATGCGGGTGCGCCGCCAGCCCGCCGGCGACGCCGAGGAGAGGCAACGCCCCCAGGGCCACGACAGCGACGGGCTGGCCCAGGGGCGGCGCCACGACGACGGCGGCGACCGCGGCGAGCACGGCCAAGCCGAGGCTGAGGCGCCACGACCACGCGCGTCCCAGGCGAGCCGCCAGACCCGCCGAACCGCTGCGCCGGTCGGCCTCGATGTCGGGGAGCGCGTTGGCCAGGTGGAGGCTGAGGGCCAGGGCCAGGGCCAGCGGTGGCGCCGCCACCGCGACCGGCGCGGTGAGGTGCTGCACGGCCGCCCCGGCGGTGAGCGGCAGGCACGAGAAACCCACCCAGAACGGGAGCCAGGAGAGCATCCCGCGCTTGAGACCGACGTCGTAGGCGATGCCCGCCGCCGCGCACGCTCCGGCGAGAGGGAGAGTGGGGAGGGGGAAGGTTGCCGCCACGCCCAGCCCGAGCGCGAAGCCGGCGGCGGTGGCGACCACGGCCACCGCCGGGCTCAGGGCGCCGCTCGCGAGCGGCTTGCGTGGCTTGGCGAGGCGGTCGAGGTCGCGGTCGCGGAGGTCGTTGAACGCGCCGGTGGCGAGCTGCAGCGGCAGCATCACGGCCACCAGGCGCAGGTCGGTGACCGGGTCCGGGAACCGGTGGCGCGCGGCGGCGGCCGCCGCGACAAAGCAGGCGGTCACCAGCAGCGACGGGCCAGTGTGGAGCAGGGAGAGGGTCGCACGCAGGACGGACCGGCAGGTGGACATCGGGTCCGGGCGCTGTGCCACCGGAGTCACCCGCCGTCCTCCCGCCGTCTCCACCCGAGTCGCAGTATCGCGCGCCTCTCGGAGGCGACGACCGGGCCGACCCTCTGAGGCGACTCCTGGATCAGAGCAGCGGGGCGATCAGCTCTGCGGCCCTCTCCAGGCTGTTGACGTCCGCCGCGGTGAAGGCGTCGGGGACATCACTGTCGATGTCGATCTGGCCGACGACCCGGCCGCCGCGCCGGACCAGGACGACGCACTCGGAACGCGTCTCCAGGCTGCAGGAGATGTAGTCGGGGTCGCTGGCGACGTCGGCCACCACCTGGGCCGCCCCGAGGGCGACAGCGCGCCCGCAGACGCCCTCGCCGACCCGGATCCGGCGGTGGTCGGTGGGCCGCCCGCTGAAGGCGCGGAGCGCCAGGGTGTCGCCCTCCAAGCCGTAGAGGTAGACAGAGGTGTGGAGCGGCGAGGCGGCGCGGACGGCCCGAGCGGCGCGCTCCAGCCCCGCGGCACCCGCCGGGAGGTCGCGCAGGGCTTCCCAGGTGCTCTCGGTCACCCTCCGAGCCCCCGCCCCGCCATCCCGCCCGCTCCAGGTACCGAGCCGCCCCCAGCGTCGCTGGCCGCCGGTGGTGCGAGCGCCTGGCGCACGTCGGCGAGCAGCCCGTCGACGGCCGCATCATCGGTGGCCCAGGAGCAGACCAGCCGGATCAGGCTGGTGCGCTCGCCGCCGGACCAGACGTGGAAGCGGACCGACTCGGCGAGGCGCGCGACCGCGTCGCAGGGCAGCTCGACGAAGACCTGATTGGCCTCGGCCGCGCGTGGCGGCACCCCGCAGTCAGCGAGCCCGCGGGCCAGGCGCGCCGCGGCGGCGTTGGCGTGTGTCCCCAGCCGGTACCAGAGGTCGTCGTTGTCGAAGAGCCGGGCGAACTGGATTCCCAGCAGCCGGCCCTTGGCGAGCAGCGCGCCGCGCTGCTTCATGTGGTAGCGGAAGTCGCGCCGCAGCCGGTCGCTGACCAGGACCACGGCCTCTCCGCAGAGCGCCCCGTTCTTGGTCCCGCCAGCGAAGAAGGCGTCCACCCCGCAGTCGGCGATCACCGCCAGCCGGGCTTCGAGCGCCGCCAGCGCCGGCGCCAGCCGGGCGCCGTCGAGGTAGACCCAGAGCCCGCGGTCGTGAGCATGGGCGCAGATCGCGGTCAACTCGTCAACGGTGTAGACGCCGCCCTCCTCGGTCGCCTGGGCGAGGAAGACCCCGCCGGGCCGCACGGTGTGCTCATCCTCGTGCTGGGCGAGCGCCAGGTCGATCAGTCCGGGGTCGAGCTTGCCGGCCGGCGCGGGCACCTGCAGGATGCGGTGGCCGGTGGCCTCGATCGCCCCCGTCTCGTGGACGTTGATGTGCGCGGTCTGGGCGGCGATGACCCCCTCATGAGAGCGAAGGAAGGCACCCAGGCAGGTGAGGTTGGTCTGGGTGCCACCCACCAGGAGGTGGACCTCGCAGTCACGGCCGACCTGGGCGGCGATCCGCGCGGCCGCCAGCTGCGAGTACTCGTCCTGCCCGTAGCCGAGCTGCTGGCCGCCGTTGTGCGTCACCAGGGCCTCCAGCAGGGCGGGATGCGCGCCCTCGGAGTAGTCGTCGAGGAACATCCGCATGCCGCGTATGGTCGCAGCCCATGGCTGCGGAGCGGCGGTCAGGCCGCTGAGACACCTCTCCCGGAAGTGGGGGGGCCAGAATCGAACTGGGGAACCGGGTCTTTCAGATTTCGCAAACGCGTCTAATGACGTGTCATGGTGTTTCTCCCGAATTGGGATCGACGCCGCCGGTGTCATGTGATCTCACCGAATCTCGCAAGATTGCTCCGACATTGCTCCGCTTGCGACCGCCAAAAGAGGGTGATTGCCATTGGCCCGGGAGGCTGACGCCCGGGCCGCTGAGCGGAACGCGGTTCGGAGCTGTCTACGGGGGTAGCAGCGTCTTGATGGCACGGCGCTGGTCCATGGCCCGGTAGCCCTCAACGACCTGTTCGAGCGGTACGGTCAGATCGAAGACCCTGCCCGGGCTTTCGGGAACGCCCTGGCCTTCGTCAGCGGGAGACGAGCCGCAGGGTCGCTGCGATGGCGTCGGGGGTCAGCATGGCTTCGACATAGGTGCTGGCATACCGGGCGTACTTGGTCCGGTATGCCGCGTCGATGGCGTCGTGATCGCCGGTTCCGGCTCGCTGGAAAGCCACGTCGTGTTCGACTCCACCGGCCCGGATGCGGCCCTCCGGGCGATCCAACGCGTGCCGGAACCACCTGCCGTTGCGCCCCCGGTAGGAGCGCACGTAGAGCTCGTCGCCGACACGTACGACCCAGATCGTCGTGTACGGGCGGAGCGTCCCATCGGGCCGCAGGGATGCGATCTGGAGTTCCTCAGCTGCACCGATCCTGTCGAGCTCCTCGTGGGTCCAATCACTCATGGCCGGCTCAGAGGTTGGTCATGCGCTCGAGGTGCTCGGGGTACCGAGCCCCCTGAACCTCGATCTCCGAGGCGACCTGATCGATCTCCCGGACGTCCTTCGGCAGCCGGCCTGATGTCCTCGGGCCGGCAGAGGCCCATATTCCTCCCTTCGCCATCAAACCGGTACCCGAACTTGGTGGCTATCACCACCTGCTCCCGGAGAGGAGAGAGAGAGCCTCCCCCACCAGCTCCTCGTTCCTGAACGGGCCGTAGACCTCAGCCGTATCGAAGAAGGTGACCCCCCGCTCCACCGCCGTCCGGATCAGCGAGATCATCTGCTCCCTGGTGCCGGGAGCCGGACCGTAGCTCTGGCTCATACCCATGCAACCGAGTCCGAGAGCCGAGACCTCCAAGCCACTGTTTCCCAGCGTGCGCTTCTGCACTTGGTGAACCTCCGTCCATCAATCCCCGGCCACACGCCGGAGCTCTGCGAGCACGGCTACCCCTCGTGAGTGGGGGAGGAGGCCGGTGCGCCGTACTCCTCATCGGTCACGTGAGCACCCCAGGTCGCGCTGTTGCCTTGGTCATCGACCTCGATCATGGAGGGTCGAGGTGCGGAACCGCCGGGAATGCTCCCTATCGCCATCGCATGAAGCGGCAAATCGTTGAGAAACAAAGTGCCGAGGCCCAGAATCGAACTGGGGACACCGGGTTTTTCAGACCCGTGCTCTACCAACTGAGCTACCTCGGCACGTGTGCGCTTCCCGCCCGTGAGACGTCACCCCCACGGACGCGGGGCAACGATACCGAACCTGGCAACGATACCGAACCCGGCAGGGCTCGGCCCACAGGTCTCGCCGTTGACATCGCATACCCATATGGATATGTTATGGCAATGGCACGAGCGGCGACGACGACCGACGCGTTCAACGCGGTGGCCGAGCCCCGCCGGCGGCAGATCCTCGACCTCCTCTCCGCGGGCGAACGGCCCGTCAGCGACCTGGTCGGCCTCCTCGACCTGGCCCAGCCGCAGGTCTCCAAGCACCTGCGGGTGCTCCGGCAGGTGGGGCTGGTGGAGGTCCGCGGGGAGGGCCGGCGCCGGTTGTACCGGGTCGACGGCCGTCCACTCCAGCCCATTCACGATTGGGTCAGCAACTTCGAGCGGTCGTGGTCGGCACCTCGCGAACAGGACGGGAGGTGGTAGATGGGCGAGGTCCTGGTCGGGCTCTCGATGTCGCTCGACGGCTACATAGCGGGTCCCAACGACGGTCCCACCAATCCGCTCGGTGACGGCGGGGCCAGGCTCTTCGACTGGTGGACGGCTGGGGGCGAGCGCGTGGGCCCCGATGACCGCTTCCGGCCACCGGCGCGCAGCCGCGCCGTGGTTCGCGAGATGTTCGACTGCGGCGCCATCATCACCGGCCGGCGCACCTTCGATATCGCCGGCGGCTGGGGTGGCCACCACCCCCTTGGTGCGCCCTTCTTCCTGCTCACCCACCACCCGCCCGAGCACAGCGTCGGCCCGGGCACAGGCGGGACCGTGGTCACCGGCGGCATCGAGAGCGCGCTCGCGCAGGCCCGCGCCGTCGCGGGGAAGCGGGACATCGCCGTCTGCGCTGCCGACATGGCCCAGCAGTACCTGCGGGCGGGGCTTCTCGACGAGATCCACGTCGACCTCGTGCCCGTCCTCCTCGGTGGTGACGTCCGGCTCTTCGCCAACCTCGAGGGGCGCCGCTTCGACCTCGAATGCACGCGGGTCGTCAGGTCCGACGGCGTCACCCACCTCCGCTACCGGGTGGTGAGGTAGGCGAGGAGGTCCCCGGTGCCGGGCGGATCAGCCCGTCACCACCACCCCCGCCGGGGCCGCCCCCGCCGCCCGCCGGTGGGCGGTGGCGATGGCCTCCTCGGGGTCGGCGGTGAGCACCGCCACCCCGGCCCGGATCGTCGTCTCGAGGGAGATGCGCCGCATCAGGCCGAAGATCCGGTCGGCGACGACCGCTCCCGCGTTGATGCCGCCCTCGGTGATCAGCAGGACCGAGGTGCCCTCACGATCGATGGTCACCGGCTCGTTGGCCCGCGCGTAGGCGATGATCAGCTGCGCGTAACCGGCGCGTGCACTCCGCGGTATCTCGTCGGAGATGACGAACACCAGGCAGGCACCGTCCGTGCCGGTGTCCCGCGCGGTCGTGAGGAACTCGGCGCGGGTGACCGCCCAGGGCAGGTGGGAGAGCGCGTCGCTGGTCACCCCGTGCATGGTGACATGGCGGTGGCCCCACGGGGCGCTCACCGGCCCCGCGCGTCCTCGCGGTGCGGGCAGTCCTCCACGTCGTGGTGGCAGTGGCAGCTCGGGGAGACGGAGAGCAGGGCCAGGTCGCCGTCGGGGAAGGAGAGACGGGGGGCCCGGTCCGGGCCCGGGGCGGACGGATTCCGGATCTGGGCCGCCAGCACGTACGAGACCTGCCCGCCGAGACGTGTCCACGCCGGCATGTTGGGTACGCCGGCCCTCACCATCCGCTCGGCGATGGCGACGCTCCCGGCCTCGTCCAGCCGGCGGTGGCCGACCGGGGGGAGGTAGCTGCCGGCGCGGAGGTCGGGATGGGTCCCCGGCACGTCCTCGAGCAGCGCCGCCAGGGCGGTCCCCAGCAGGGGCAGCCCGGCCCCCACCAGGCGCCGGGTCAGCGTCCCCGAGGTGTCGCGGGGGTCGACGGCCACCGCGGCCTGGGCCAGGATCGGTCCCGCGTCCACCTTGGCCACCGCGCGATGGAGCGTGATCCCGGTCCGGTCGGCACCGTCGGCGATGACCCAATAGACCGGCTCCGGCCCCCGGTACTGCGGCAGCAGCGAGGGGTGGATGTTCATGAATCCGTGATGGGGGATGCGCAGGGTGGGGGCGTTGACGATCTGATTGAAGCTGGCCATGACCGCCGCCTCGGGTCGCAGCCCCGCGATGTCGATGCGGCTGTGGTCGTCGTTGATCCGCCAGGTGCGGAGCAGGGGCACCCCGAGGTGGTCGGCGATCCGGCTCAGGGCATTGTCGCCGAGGATGGCCGGGTGGGCGCCGGGGGAGGTGACGATCCCGCACACGCGCGCCTCCAGCTGGAGCAGGCCGAGGAGGAACGCCAGCGAGTAGTCGGAGGGGAAGCCGACGAAGAGGACCCGGGGCCCGGAGCCCGGCTCGGCGCGGCGGGCGGGAGCCGGCGGGAGGTCCCGGTCGGGCGTGAAGCTGAAGCTGGCCTGGGCCAGCAGCTCGTCGCGGACCGCGTCCAGGTAGGCAGAGATGGTGGCCACACAGGCCATTCTGGCGAATCAGCGGTCCAGCAGCCCGTCCCGCCGCAGCCCTGCCAGGGCTTCGGCCACGGCTCCCGGCCGCTCCGCCGCCGGGACGCGCGTGACGGCACGCTCCAGCTCGGCGAAGCTCAGCTCGGGGCCGGCCAGCATCGCCCGCAGGACCGCTCCCCGGAGCTGGCGCATGCTCCCCGGGTAGGGGGGCTGCTTCCGGGGCGGTGCCTCCACGCCCCCGGCGAGCCGTTCCCGGGACGCGCACCCAGGGGCCAGCGGGCAGGCGTGGCAGGCGGCGCTCCGCCGCCGGCAGTGCAGGGCGCCGACGTCGAAGAGGGCCAGCGTGTAGTCGCGCCCGGTCATCTCCGGGGGCTGGTGGTCCGCCAGCGCCGCGTCGAGGCGCGAGCCGGGGGCGGTCTCCACCCCGAGGAAGCAGCGGGCGGCCACCCGCCCCAGGTTGACGTCGCGGGCGGGCATGCCGGGGTGTTCGAGGGCGAGGCAGAGGAGCGCGCGGGCGGTGTACGCGCCGATCCCGGGGAGGGCGCGCAGGCCTGCCTCGTCGGCGGGCCAGCCGGCGCTCGCCACCGTCGCGGCGCAGCGCCACAGCGCGACGGCCCGGCGCGGGTAGCCCAGGCCGTCCCACTCCCGCAGCACCGCGTCGAGGGGGGCCGCGGCGCAGCTCACGGGGGTGGGCCAGCGGTCGAGGAAACGCCCCCAGCGGGGCAGCACCCGCGCCACCGGCGTCTGCTGGAGCATGACCTCGCTCACCAGCACCGCCCAGGGGTCGCGGGTCCGGCGCCAGGGGAGGTCATGCCGGCCACTGGACGCGTACCAGGCGGCGAGCCCCGCGGTCATCGGGGACCGTGCTCCCGCAGCGACGTGGCACACTCGCAGCCACACAAGAGGAGGAGAGCATGGCGCGGCACACGGTCACCCTCATCCCCGGCGACGGCATCGGATACGAGGTCAGCGCGGCCGCCCGCCGGGTCATCGACGCCTCCGGCGGCGGCATCGAGTGGGAGGTTCACGACGCCGGCCTCGACGTCGTCGAGAAGTACGGCGAGCCGATGCCGCCCCACGTCCTGGACTCCATCCGCAAGAACAGGGTTGCCCTCAAGGGGCCGCTGACCACGCCGGTGGGGAAGGGGATCCGGAGCGTCAACGTCGCCCTGCGCCGGGAGCTGGACCTCTACGCGCTGGTCCGCCCCTGCAAGTGGTACCCGGGGGTGCGCAGCCGCTATCAGGACATCGACCTGGTGATCGTGCGCGAGAACACCGAGGACCTCTACGCCGGCATCGAGTTCGAGGAGGGGCAGCCCGAGACGCTCCGGCTCATCGAGACCATCGGCGCGCTGAGCGGCCGCACCATCCGGCCCGACTCCGGCATCAGCATCAAGCCGATCTCGGTCTTCGGCACCCGCCGCGTCTTCCGCTTCGCCTTCGCCTGGGCCCGGGCCAACGGGCGGCACAAGGTCACGGCCGTCCACAAGGCCAACATCATGAAGTACACGGACGGGCTCTGGCTGCACACCGCCCAGGAGGTGGCCCAGGAGTTCCCCGACCTGGAGTTCGAGGACCGGATCGTCGACAACATGTCGATGCAACTGGTCCAGAAGCCGGAGCTCTACGACGTCATGGTGATGCCCAACCTCTACGGGGACATCCTCAGCGATCTCTGCGCGGGGCTGGTCGGCGGGTTGGGGCTCGCTCCCGGGGCCAACATGGGCGACGAGATCGCGGTCTTCGAGGCCACCCACGGCTCGGCGCCGCGCTACGCTGGCAGGAACGTGGCCAACCCGATGGCGATGATGTTCAGCGGGGTACTGATGCTCCGCCACCTCGGCGAGGCCGAGGCCGCCGACCGCCTGGAGCGGGGCCTGGCCGCGGTCATCGCCCGTGGAGATTCGGTCACCTATGACATGAAGCCGCGGCGCGACGACCCCACCGCGGTGGGCACGTCCCAGGTTGCCGACGCGGTGATCGCCGAGATGGAGCAGCCCCGGGCCGCGGCGTAGCCGGAGGGCGCGGGTGGCGACGGTCAGGAGCTCGGACGGTCAGGCGAGGAACTGCTCGCGGTAGGCGGTGACCCGCAGCCGCGGCGATGCCGCCGGCTGCGGGCCGCGCGCCCCCTCGGCGAGGGCGGCCGCGAGCCCGTCGCGCTGGAAGGCGGCGCTGATCCGCTGGGCGGCGTCGTCGTCCGGGTCCCAGGCCACCGGTTCGGGGCCCGGATGGTCGCGCAGGTGGCGCCAGATGGCGCCGGCGACCCGCGCGGCCAGCTCGGGAGACGGCACCCCCTCGGGGAAGACCGCGGGTGCCATGGCGCGGCAGTATTCGACCGCCTCGGGGGTGCCGGCCAGGAGGTCGGCGCCGGAGGGCCCGCGCGGGCTGGGTGGCGCGTTCATGACGGTGCGATCCTGCCACGTCACCAGGGGGGCAGGGTCCACGCCGAGGCGGATCCGGCCGCGGTCCCGCCGCCGGCGGCGTCGAGCCGGCGCCGCGCCCGGCGGCGCTCCGGCCAGAAGGGCAGGTCGAGCACGAGGATGCAGAGCAGCCCCACCCCGGTGGCGCCGGCGATGTACCAGGGCCAGGGCCCGAGCAGGGCGAGCAGGCCGGGGGGGTGCTGGGTGTGGAGGTAGTCGTAGTCGCCCCCGGTCAGCACGTCCACGACCCCCACCAGGGCGAAGAAGACGGCGGTCCAGGCGATCACGCGCAGCGTGGCGCGGGGACGGGGGTGGAGGCGGAGCCCGACCACCAGCCATGCTGCGGCCAGGATCACCCCGATGTGGTCCACGTAGAACTCGAGCCAGTCGTAGGAGGGGAAGTAGATGGGATGGTCGGGGGTGAGCAGCCCCTGGATGGTTCCGGCGAGCCCCCAGAACCAGGTGATCTCGACCAGGATCGGCCGCCGGGTGACCAGGGCGGCGGCGCCGACGAAGGCGGCGACGTCGCAGAGGTAGAGGGGAAGGCTGAAGCCGACCGTCCAGCGGTGGGCGACGTAGGCCTCGCCCAGCCCGCCCTGCGACTGCACCAGCTCGAAGGCGATCTCGTTGGCGACGAGGACGAGGGCGAGCAGCCAGGAGGCGGGAGCCACCCACCCCCCCGGCCGCAGGCGCACCAGGGGGATCAGGATGGCGACGGCCACGACCGTCAGCACGAGGGCGAGGAGGTGTCCGGAGCCGACGGATTGGTCCATGGTCCGGAGTCTGGGCCAGGCGCGGAGCCGCCGCGTGGGAGAAAGCTCGCGCCGTGTACAGTCGGCCTGTTGTCACCCACAACTGGGAGGAGCGCGTTCCGGGATGGCCAGCACCGCCGAACCGGAGCCCGGACCGGAACGCCCGGGACCGGGTGACCTGCGACCCGAGCACCACCGCAACATCCAGGGCGGGACGGCGCGGGCGGCGGTCTTCGGGGTCAGCGACGGTCTCCTGACCAACGTCTCGCTGATCCTGGGCGTCGCGGGGGCCAGCCCGACCTCCGGGCTGGTGCGCCTCGCCGGCATGGCGGGGCTCGTAGCCGGCGCCATCTCGATGGCCGCGGGCGAGTACATCTCGATGAGCGCCCAGGCGGACCTGATCCGCCGCGAGCTCGCCGTCGAGCGGGAGGAGCTGCGCCGCAACCCGGACTTCGAGCGCCGGGAGCTGGTGACCGTGTACATGGGCCGCGGCGTGCCGCGGGCGACCGCCGAGGAGGTCGTCGACGCCCTGATGCGCGACCCGGAGGTGGCCCTGGAGGTGCACAGCCGCGAGGAGCTGGGAGTCGACCCCGCCCGCACCGGGTCGCCGCTCGGCGCCGCTGCATCCTCGTTCGTCAGCTTCGCGATCGGGGCGCTGATCCCGCTCGTCCCCTGGTTCTTCGCCACCGGGTGGGGGGCCGTGCTGGTATCCATCGTGCTCGGGGCGGTGGCCTCGCTGGCGATCGGCGCCGCGATCGGCTACTTCTCCGAGCGGTCCATCCTCCGCGCCGCCGTTCGCCAGCTGCTGATCACCGCCGGAGCCGCCGCCGTGACCTTCGGGGTCGGCAGGCTGGTGGGTGTCGGGGTCACCGCGGCGACCTGATGGAAGGCTGATGGAAGGGAGGCGCCGGTGAGCCACCACGTCCTGGTCGCCGAGGACGAGGCCGACATCCGCGAGCTGCTCCGGCTGGCCCTGACCGGAGCCGGGCACGAGGTCGAGACCGCCCCCGACGGCGCCACCGCCCTCGAATTGGCGGTGGCCCGGCCCCCCGCGCTGCTGGTCACCGACCTGCGGATGCCGTCCATGAACGGCCTCGATCTGATCCGGGCGCTGCGGGGGGATCCGACCCTCTGCCACATCCCGGTCATCCTCTTCACCGCCTTCGTCTCCAGCGACCCACGGGTCGCCGAGGCCCGCCAGGTGCCCGAGGTGGAGGTGGTGACCAAGGGATCGATCGCCGAGCTGCGCCGGGCGGTGGCGCGGCTCCTGGGAGCGGGCGTCTAGCGGGTTGCTTTCCGAACGGTTGTTCGGTAAGCTCCCGATCCGTGACCATCGCCCTCGGCCCCTCGGTCGGCGAGCGCATCGCCCTGCTCCGCCGCGAGCCCTGGGTGGAAAGGCGCCTCGCCCACGCGGTGACGCTGCCTCCCCAGGCGGCGGACCTCCGGCCCTGGCCGGACCGGCTCCATCCCGAGCTGGTGACGGCGCTCCGGGCGCGCCACCTGGACCTCGCCTACTCCCACCAGGCGGAGGCGATCGAGCTCGCCCTCGCCGGCCGCGACGTGACCCTGGTCACCCCGACCGCGAGCGGCAAGACCCTGGGCTTCGTGGTCCCGGTCCTCGACTCCTGGCTGCGCGACCCCGACAGCCGCTCCCTGTGGCTCTTCCCGACCAAGGCGCTGGCCCAGGACCAGCTGGCCGGGCTCCGGGACCTGGTCGAGCGCCTCCCCCCGGAGCGGCGTGACCGGCTGCGCGCCGCCACCTTCGACGGGGACACGCCCCCCGGACTGCGCCGCGCCATCCGCGAGGGCGGCCACATCGTGGTCACCAACCCGGACATGCTGCACAGCGGGATCCTGCCCCACCACACCGGGTGGGCCGGGCTGCTCCGGTCCTTGCGCTACGTGGTGATCGACGAGCTGCACGCCTATCGCGGGCTGTTCGGTTCCCACCTCGCCAACGTGCTCCGGCGGCTGCTCCGGCTGTGCAGCTTCTACGGGAGCAACCCGACCGTCATCTGCTGCTCGGCGACGATCGGCAACCCCGGCGAGCTGGCCGAGCGGCTGATCGGGCGCCCGGTGACGGTGGTCGAGCGCAACGGGGCCCCCCGCGCCGAACGCCACCTCTGGTTCTGGGCACCGCCGCTCAGCGACGCGACCCTGGGGGTGCGCCGGTCGGCGGTGCTGGAGGCGCGCCGGCTGATCGCGGAGCTGCTCCGCCTCGACCTGCAGGTGATCGGCTTCTGCCGCAACCGGAGCTCGGTCGAGGTCCTGCTCAGCTATCTCCGGCAGCTCCGGCCGGTGGGGCCGGGTCAGGCGCCGGCGATCCGCGGCTACCGCGGCGGCTACCTGCCCCTCGAGCGCCGGGCGATCGAGGCCGGGCTGCGCGGCGGGAGCGTCCGGGCGGTGGTGGCGACCAACGCCCTGGAGCTGGGCGTGGACATCGGCGGCCTGGATGCCTCGGTGCTGGTCGGCTACCCCGGCACCCTTGCCAGCACCTGGCAGCAGCTGGGCCGGGCCGGGCGCCGGGACCAGGCCTCCCTCGGGGTCTTCATCGCCTCGGACGCGCCCCTCGACCAGTTCCTGCTGCGCCATCCCGAGTACCTGCTGGAGACGCCCCCGGAGCGCGGCCTGGTCGATCCGAACAACCTGCTGGTGCTCGGCGCGCACCTCCAGGCGGCGGTCTTCGAGCTGGCCTTCGGCGAGGGCGAGCCCTTCGGCAGCGCCGGTGCTGGGCTGACCGGCTCCCTGCTCGACTGCTTCGCCGAGGACGGGCTGGTCCACCGGAGCGGGAGCCGCTACCACTGGAGCGCCGACGCCTTCCCCGCCGAGGCGATCTCGCTCCGTCGCGCCTCGGCCAGCAACGTCGTGATCATCGACACCTCGAGCGATCCGGCCGGCCCGGGTCAGGGGCCGCAGGGCCCGTGGGCCGGGAGCGCGGGTGGACGTCCCGGCAGCCACGGACGGGTGATCGGGGAGGTCGACCAGTTCTCGGCGCCGGTGCTGGTCCACGACGACGCCATCTACCTCCACGAGGGGCGGCAGTACCACGTCGAGCGGCTGGACTGGGAGGAGAAGCGTGCCTACGTCCACCCCATCGAGGTCGACCACTACACCCTAGCCGAGACCCGCCAGACGGTCCGGGTCCTCGAGCGCTTCGCCGGTCCGGTGGGGGAGGCGGTGCGGCGCAGCCACGGCGAGGTGCGGGTGAGCCGGCTCGCCACCGTCTACAAGAAGGTCCGCTTCCTCACCCACGAGAACGTCGGGTGGGGCCCGATCCATCTTCCCGAACAGGATCTCCAGACCACCGCGGTGTGGGCCGCGTTCCCGCCGCCCGCCCTCGCCGGCCTCTCGCCCGCGGAGCAGGAGGTCGGCCTGGTGGGGGCGTCGCGGGCCCTCCACGCGGCGGCCTGCCTGCTCTGCATGTGCGACCCGCGCGACCTCGGTGTCCATGTGGAGCTGCGCACCCAGCCCGGCCCGGACGCGGGTCACCCGCTGCCGCCGGCGCTGGGCCCGCCCGCTCCGGGCGAGCCCCAGGAGTTCGTCGCCGGGTGGCGGCCGGCGGCCCCGATCGCGCCGCCGGTGGAGGAGGGGGCCGGGTGGCCCGCCGTCTACCTGTACGACGCCACGCCGGGCGGAGTCGGCTTCGCACCCGCATGCTTCGACCGCTTCGCGGAGATGGTGAGGGCGGCCATCGACCTTGCCGCAGGATGCGCCTGTGCCGCCGGTTGCCCCTCCTGCGTGGGGCCGCCGCCGTCCGGCTTCGACGGCCGGGCCGCGGCGCTCCGCCTGCTCCACCTCGCCGGGGAGCCGGGGTGAGCGGATGGGTCTGCTGACTGTTCCGCGTCCGGAGTCGAGCCCGCTGAGCGCGCTCCGCGCCCGGCTCGCCGCCATGGGCGGCCTGGCCGACCTCTCCCGGCCCCTGCCCCGGGTGCGGCCGCACCCGCAGCCGGTGGGGGAGCCGGCGGAGCGCGCCCGCGCCCTCGGCTTCGGCACCGAGGCGGGGGTGCTGGTCCGGCGGGTGCGGGTCGACCTGGGCCCCTTCCTGGAGCGCGCCGGCGCCACCGCCCCGGCGGCGCCCGGCGACCTGGTCCGGCTCCTCTACCGCCTGCCCGCCGGCGCCCCGGCGGGGCCGTTCTCGGAGGTGGAGACCCTGGTGCTCGACATCGAGACGCTGGGGCTGCGCGGCAGCGGGGTGGTGCCCTTCCTGGTCGGCCTCGGCGCGCCCCGCGGCGCCTCCCTCGAGGTCGACCAGTTCCTGCTCGCCGACCTGGAGGGGGAGGGGGCGATGCTCGACGCGATCGCCGCGCGGCTCGCCGCCTGCCGGGTCCTGCTCACCTACAACGGGCGGGGCTTCGACGTCCCGGTGCTGCGGGCGCGCTGCGTCATCAACCGGCGCCCCATGGACGCAATCGCCCCCGCGCTCCACTGCGACCTGCTGGGGCCGGTCCGCCGCCTCTTTCGCGACCGCCTGGGCAGCTGCACCCTCCGCCAGGCGGAGCTCTCCCTGCTCGGTCTCGAGCGCGACGGCGACGTCCCCGGCGCCGAGGCGCCGGCCCGCTTCCGTGCCTGGCTGGACGGGGCCCCGCCGAGCGTGCTGGAGGGCGTGGTCCGGCACAATCAGCTCGATCTCTGCGCCACCCTCGTCCTGGGGGCCCGGCTGACCGCGCATGCCGCGGGCCGCATGGTGGAGCCGGTGCACCCGGCCGACCGCTACCGCCTGGGCGTCCACCTGGAGGCGGTCGGGCTCGCCGGGGCCGCCGAGGCACAGCTCGCGGCAGCCTTTCGCGACGAGGCCTCCCCGTGGTCCCGGCAGGCCGGCCATCGCCTGGCCCGCCGTCTGGGCCGGGGCATGCCGGGGCCACGGACCGCAGTGCTGCGCGAGCTCTGCCGCCGGCACCCCGACGACCTCGGTGCCGCCCGAGGTCTCGCCATCGCCCTCGAGCGGTCCGGGGACATCGCCGGGGCCCTGGCGGTCTGCGCCCAGGCTGAGGCGGTGCTGGGAACCTGGGCGGCCTGGCGGCGCCGTCTGGCCGTGGTCGCGGCTCCCGGCGCTGAGCCGGAGGCGGAGTGGCGGCGCCGGTCTGCACGGCTGCTCCGGCGCCAGGCGACGCGGGGCGCCGCCGCCGCACTGCCGCTCGCGGGGAGCGGCTGACCGGGTCCTGCGGCGCCCACCGGGGACCGGGGTGAACCATTCGGGCGCCGGACCGCGTTCCACCGGCGACAATGGCCGGCCGATGGACCAGGTGAGGCGAACTCCGCCCGAGCAACCCGAGCAGCCCTCGCCGGTGGAGCCGGTGCTCCCCGGGGAGGCGGAGCCGACCGAGCCCGGGGCGCTGCGTCCGGGGAGCGGGCTGCGCGGCGTGCGCAACTCGCTGATGATGCTGGCCGCCCAGCTCGCGTCGCGCCTGCTGGCCCTGGGCTCGGTGATCGTCATCCTCCACTCCCTGGGCGCGGGCGACTTCGGCCAGATGCAGACCGCGATCACCTACGGGGCGATCGTCTCGGTCATCGCCGACCTGGGCCTGAGCACCCTCTACCTGCGCGAGGGCGCGCGCCGTCCCCAGCTGGTCGGCCGTTACCTGGACAACATGCTCTCGCTCCGGATCCCCCTGCTGGCCCTGGCCATCCTGGTGCTCACCGGCGCCCTCTGGCTGGTGGGCCTGCACTCCCTGGTGGTGGCCTCGGCGGCGCTCCTGGTCGGCTCCGGGCTGCAGCTCCTCCTGCGCAACAGCTTCTACGCCCTCCAGCGGGTCAAGTACGTGGCCGTCGAGATCATCCCCGAGGCCCTCCTGCTGCTCGGGCTGGTGGTCGTCGGCGCGCTCAAGGACCTCGGCACCGCCTACTTCATCTGGGCCTACACCTTCAGCTACCTGGCGGCCGCCGCCTACTTCGCGGCGGTGCTGCTGGCAACCGGCGTCTGGCGGCCGCGCTGGCGGTTCGAGACGAGCCTGATCCGCCCCTGGATGGTGATGACCGCCCCGCTCGCCGTGAGCTACGTCTTCACCACCGTCTACTGGCAGATCGACGTCCCCATCCTCCAGCACTTCGGACCGTCCACGCCGACCTCCTGCCCGACCCTGACCAGCCTCAGCTACTGCGAGGTGGGCTGGTACCAGGCCGCCTACAAGCCGTTCCAGGCGCTGCTGGTGATCCCCTTCGCGCTCCGCACCGTGGTCTTCCCGCTGCTCGCGGTGTATCAGCGCGAGGCGCCCGAACGCCTCGTGCTCGGGGTCCAGAAGTTCTTCAAGGCGCTGCTCGCGCTCGGGCTGCCCGCCTCCATCGGCGTGATCGTGCTGGCCGACCAGTACACCCGGCTATTCAGCCTCTACCCGCAGGCGGCTCCGTCGCTCCGCCTCCTGGGGGTGACCATCGTCTTCATGTTCGTTGACAACGCCAACGCCACCGCGCTGCTCGCCATGGACCGGCAGCGGACCTACGCCTGGATCGTCGGCGTGGGCATGCTGCTCAACGGCATCCTCAACGCGGTGCTGATCCCGGTCTTCGAGCGGCTGCACCCGGGAAGCGGGTACCTGGTCACCAGCGCCAACACCGCCCTCACCGAGGTGGGCCTGGTGGTCATCGGCCTGGTCGTCCTGCGACGCCTGGGGGTGGGCGTGCCGGTGCTCCGGCTGAGCTGGCGGATCGTGCCGGCCGCCCTGCTGATGGGCGGCTTCCTCCTGCTCGTCCACCCCGAGGGGGCGGTCGCGACGGTCGGCCTCACCGTCGCCGGCGGCGCCCTCTACCTGGTCGCCCTGTGGCTCTTCCGCGCGGCGGACCCCGACGAGCGGAGCCTGATGCGGCGCGCGCTGCAGCGGGAGGGATAGGCCGGCTACGGGCCGGCGACCGACGGCGCCGGGGTCGGCGTCGCCACGTTGGTCGGCGGGGCCGATGAAGGACTCGCAGCCGTGGATGGGACGTCCTGTCCACCCTGGACGAATTCACTCCACGGGGTCTGCCAGTCGCCCTCGCCGTCGGAGTACGACGCTTCCAGCGAGCTGCCCAGCACCTCGACCGGGTCACCCACCTGAGTCCAGCTGTAGTAGGTGACCGCGTTGACGGTGCTCAGGTTGATGCAGCCGTGGGAGCTGTTGGTGTCGCCGTACGGCCAGAGGCTGCAGCTGTCGCCATAGCAGACCCAGGGTGCCGCGTGGATGAAGTAGCCGTCCGAGGAGACGGCGGTGTCGTCGTAGACGGCCTCGTTGTAGGTGTCGGAGGGGTCGCCGCCGCAGGCCGCTGCGGTGTGGAAGGTCTGGCAGGAGTTCATCACCACCACCGGGTCGTGATAGAGGACGACCAGGGTGCCGCCGATGGTCAGGTAGTCGGTCTTGCCGGTGTTGGTCGGCCAGGTGTCGAGGAGCGTGCCGTCGCTCGGCGAATCGCCGTCGTACACCTGCAGCTGGCGGGTCTGGGTGTTGACGATGGTGAGGTGCGCCGCGCCCACGCTGAAGGACATGCTCCAGTCGCCTAGGCCCCAGTAGCCGTTGCCGGCGTCGACCCCGTTGAGGTCGGCGTTGACGGTGACCTGGGTCCCGGTCTGCCAGAAGCTCTCGGGCCGGTAGTGGACGTCCTGGTCGTCGAACCAGTACCACCCGCCCGGCTGGGGCGGGTCGCTGATCACCGCGATGTGGGCGATGATCCCGGGCTGGTCGACCGCGGGGATGGGAGTGTTGAACTGGAGCTCGATGGGCATCCCCACACCCACGGTGTCGCCGTTGCTCATGTACAGCACCGAGGTCAGCAGCCGCTTGGCGCTGGTGATGGTCTCGAAGGTCGACGTCGCGACCGTCTCGGCGCCGTCGGGGCTCACCGCCGTCGCGGTCACCGCGTAGGTGGCGCCGACGTCGAGCCCCCCGGCATAGCTCCACTCCGCGCCGCCCTCAGCGGTGGTCCAGGCCAGGGTCTCGTCGGCCCCGTCGTCGTGGACGCTGACCGAGCTCACGGTTGCGTTGACGGCGGTGACCTGGATGGTGGCGTCGAGATCCACGCCGGTGGTCCCGTCGGCCGGGGTCACGCTGACCGACGGCGGGCCGGTGACCGTGAGCTGACCCCCGGGGGTGTCGGTGGGCCCGGGGCTCGGCGTGGCGGAGGGGGTGGCGGGGTGGGTCGGGCTGCATGCGGAGACGGCGATCGCCACCGTTCCAAGCGCTATCAGCCACGCCTGCCGCCGGGCCACCGAACGCATCTTTCCTCCCACCCCACCCCGGTTTCGAGTGGGGTCCGCGCTGGATGGGCGCACCGTCTTCATGGCGCGCACTCACCTAGGTTAACGCCCGGGTTCCGTTCCCGGGTTACAGCCAGTTCGCGGGAGGGCGCCTCCCCGGCTCGCGCGGGGCGGGGGTTCGGCGTCAGCCGAGGCGCTCGACGATCATCGCCATCCCCATCCCGCCGCCCACGCACATGGTCTCCAGCCCGATCTGCCCGCCGCCCGAGCGCAGGCCGTTGAGGAGGGTGCACAGGATCCGCGCGCCGCTCATCCCGAAGGGATGGCCGAGGGCGATGGCCCCCCCATGGGGATTGAGGCGGTCGTCGAAGGGGTCGACGCCCAGCCCGCGCGCCGCCGGGATGACCTGGGCGGCGAAGGCCTCGTTGATCTCGAGCAGGTCGATGTCGTCCATGCTCATCCCAGCCCGGGCGAGGGCCTGGCGCGAGGCATCGACCGGCCCCAGCCCCATCACCTCCGGCTCCAGGGCGGAGAGGCCGGTGGCGACGATGCGGGCCAGGGGCGGGATCCTCAGCGCGCGGGCCCGGCTGTCACTCATGACGAGCACCGCGGCGGCGCCGTCGTTGAGCGGGCAGGAGTTGCCCGCGGTCACCCGCCCCCCCTCCCGGAAGGTGGGCTCGAGCGCGGCCAGCCTCTCCAGCGAGGTGTTGCGGCGCGGGCCGTCGTCCGCGGTCATCGGCGTCCCATCCCCGAGCGGCACCGGGACGATCTCCTGGGCAAAGAATCCCGAGTCCTGAGCCGCAACCGCCCGCTCCTGGGAGCGCAGCGCGAAGCGGTCCATCTCGGCGCGCGAGACCCCCTCACGCTCGGCCACGATCTCGGCGGTCTCGCCCATCTGGATGTAGATGTCGGGGAACCCGTCCGGGTTGCCCGGCTCGAGCCTCGGGTTGCGGCAGGCGGGCATGTCGCTGGTGCCGTACTGGTACCTGGTGACCGACTCCACCCCCACTGAGAGGAAGACATCGCCCTCCCCGGCGCGGATCGCGTGCGCCGCCATCCGGGTGGCCTGCAGCGAGGAGGCGCAGTAGCGGGTGACGGTGGTGCCGGGGCAATTGAGCCTGGTGAGGATGGAGACGATCCGCGCGAGGTTGAAGCCCTGCTCGCCCCCCGGCAGGCCGCACCCGCAGATCAGGTCATCGATGGATGCGCGGTCGAGCGCGGGCATCTGGTCGAGGACCTTCTCGACCACGGACGCGGCGAGGTCGTCGGGCCGCCAGTCGACGAGCGACCCCTTGAACGCCCGCCCGATCGGGGAGCGGCCGCAGGCGACGATGACGGGCTCAGGCGTCACGCACCCTCGGGCTGGGCGAGGCCAGCGCCTTCGCGAGCTGCGCTGGGCTGATGTTGGCCCCCGAGCAGATCAGGGCCACTCGCCGGCCCCGCAGCCGGGGCGCCAGGGTGGGGTTCAGGGCGGCGGCCAGGGGGGCCGCGCCCGCCGGTTCCACCAGGGTGCGGGTCTTCTCGATCATCAGCCGGGTGGCCGCGAGCAGCTCCCGGTCCTCGACCAGCACGAAGTCCGTGAGCAGCTCAGCCATGATCCGCTGGGGCAGCTCGAACGCGGTGCCGGTGGCAACACCCTCGGCGGTGGTGGCGTTGGTCCGCTCCACCATCTCCCCGGCCCGCCACGAGTCGTGGGCCGCCGGGGACTGGGCCGACTGCACCCCGATCACCTCGACCGAGGGCCGGACCGCGCGGGCCACGATGCCGGCCCCGGAGGCACCCGACCTCCGCCCACCGCGACCAGGATGACATCGATCTCCGGCTGGTCCTCCAGGAGCTCGAGGGTGTAGGTGGCCACCCCCGCGATGAGATCGGGCTCGTTGCCGGCATGGACGTAGCGCAGCCCGCGCTCGCTGGCGAGGGCCTCGCAGTGCGCGCGCGCCTCATCGAAGGTCGGGCCGACGCAGATCACGTCGGCACCGAGATCGCGCATCGCCTCGACCTTGACCGGGTTGGCGTGCTCCGGCACGCAGACCGTGGCCGGGACGCCGAAGAGGCGGGCTCCGTAGGCGACCGACTGTCCGTGGTTGCCGGTGGAGGCGGTGATCACCCCCTGGTGGCGCGTGTCGGGGTCGAGCCGGCTCATCAAGTTGATCCCGCCGCGGACCTTGAAGGCCCCCGTGGGGAGGAGGTTCTCGTGCTTGACCCAGACCTCGGCACCCACCATTCGGTCGAGCGCGGGGTAGGAGCGGAGTGGGGTCCGCGGCAGGTGATCCCGGATCCGGCCGCGGGCGGCCAGGACGTCGGCGAAGGTCGGAGGCTGCAGGGGCATGGTGGGAGGCCGGAGCGCCATGCCCGGGAAGGTAGCAGCCCGGTGCGTCCGGGTGCCCCTCTCGTCGCCGCGGCGGTCGCGGCCGCCATCCCCGAAGACCGCCACGTCGAGCTGGAGGGCGAGGACCACGGCACGCCCCACGCCCATCCGGAGGCGCTCCTCCCTGCGCTGCGCGACTTCCTCGCCTGACCGGGAGCCTCCACGGCGGTTGAGGCGGAGCATCATGGGCGTGCGCAAACCAGCCTGGCCGGGCCGCGGAGTGCGCAGAGGAGCTCACCGATGAGTCCAGTGATGCCGAGCACGATGCAGGAGGCACCGCTCACCCTCGCTGACATCCTCCGGCGGGGACGCACCCTGTTCGCCGACAGCGAGATCGTGACCTTCGAGGGCGACTCCTCCCGCCGGGCCACCTTCGCCGAGGTGACCGACCGAGTGGCACGCCTGGCCGCCGGACTGCGCCGTCTCGGCGTCCGCCCGGGCGACCGGGTGGGCACCCTCTGCTGGAACCACCAGCAGCACCTGGAGGCCTACTTCGCGGTGCCCTGCATGGGCGCGGTGCTGCACACCCTCAACCTGCGGCTGGCGCCGTCACAGCTCGCCTTCGTGGTCAACCAGGGCGGCGACAAGCTGCTGATCGTGGATGCTGGCCTGGTGTCGCTGCTCGCCGCCATCCGGCCGCAGCTGACCACCGTGAAGACCGTGGTGGTGGTGGGGGGCGCCGGCCTCGGGCTGGGCGATGTCGTCGACTACGAGGATCTGATCGCGAGCTCGCCGCCGCTCCAGGACTGGCCGCGGCTGGACGAGCGGCAGGCCGCCGCGATGTGCCACTCGACGGGGACGACCGGCGACCCCAAGGGTGTCGTCTACAGCCACCGCTCCATCTGGCTGCACTCCCTGGCGCTGATCTCCGGCTTCAGCATCAATCAGGACGACCGGGTCGGCCTGACCGTCCCGATGTTCCATGTCAACGCCTGGGGGATGCCCTACGCGGCCTGGATGTGCGGGGCCGACCTGCTGCTCCCCGACTGGTACCTGCAGCCGCGGTCGCTGCTCTCCTTCGCCCTAGAGGAGAGACCCAACTTCCTGGTGGGGGTGCCCACCATCTTCCAGGGGCTGCTGGTGGCGGCCCAGGCGGCGGGGGCCCGCCTCGACTTCGTCCGCATCGGCGTCTGCGGGGGCTCGGCGGTGCCCGTCAGCCTGATGGAGGCGTACCAGCGCTGGTTCCCGCTGGTACAGGCCTGGGGGATGACCGAGACCAGCCCGCTCGGGTTGATCGCCCTTCCGCCGCGGGGGGTGACCGAGGACGACCCCGACTACTGGTACTTCCGGTCGAAGACGGGGCGGGCCGTCCCCGGCGTCGAGCTGCGGATCGTCGGCGGGAAGGGAGAGCCGCTGCCCTGGGATGGCCGGTCGGTGGGGGAGCTGGAGGTCCGCGGGCCGTGGATCACCGGCTCCTACTTGGGCGGCACCGGTCGCGATCGCTTCCACGACGGCTGGCTGCGCACCGGGGACGTCGGCACCGTCGACCCGCGTGGCTACGTCCAGATCACCGACCGGGCCAAGGACGTGATCAAGTCTGGAGGCGAGTGGATTTCCTCGGTCGAGCTCGAGACCCACCTGATGGCTCACCCGGCGGTGCTGGACGCCGCCGTGATCGGCATCTCCGACGAGCGCTGGCAGGAGCGGCCGCTCGCCGTCGTGGCCTTCAGGCCGGGCCAATTCGCCGAGCCCGAGGAGCTGCGCGAGTTCCTGGAGGGGAAGGTGGCGGCCTTCTGGCTCCCCGATTGCTGGGCGGTCGTCGCCGAGATCCCCAAGACCTTGGTGGGCAAACAGGACAAGAAGGCGATCCGGGCGCTCCAGGCCGAGGGTCGGCTGCGGATGCGCCGCCTGGTGGGGCTGTAGGAGCTGCGGCTGATCCGCAGCGAGGTACAGGTCGGATCCGGACGATGGCCGACAATTCGTGACGAACATTTCGTCACGAAATGTTCTTGATGCCTCCGACTCGACACAGGTCGCGTCTGACCAAGACGCTGATCCGACCGCCCAGCAGTCGGCGGCGTCGGGGCAGGCGATCCCGTTGAGCGCGTAGCTGCCCGGGTCGTCGGGGAACATCGCCAGCGTCGACGCGGTCCACGTCGATCCGTTCCAGTGCTCGCCCAGGGGGAGGTAACCCTCGCCGGGCCTGTAGCCTCCGACGGCCCAGCAGTCGGTGGTGCTGTCGCACGAGACGGCGCTCAGCTCGTTGGGCTGGAGCACCCCTCCGCCGGCGTTGATGTTGCCGCTCATCGTGCCCGCGGCCGAAAGGGGCCAGGGTCGCCAGCGACCCCCAGACGCCGGACCGGACGGCTAGGTCCGATCGACCCATCCGGTCGCCGCTACGCCTCGCGGACCCCGGCGGCCTCCAGGGCGAGGCCGTGGAGGAGGCCGTTGCTGGAGATCCCGGCCCCGCCGGCCGGGGAGTCCGCGCTGCGGTCGGTGAAACGGCCCCCCGCCTCCTCGACGATGAGGGCGAGGGCGGCGAAGTCCCAGAGGTTGGCCCGGGCCGACCAGCCGATGTCGGCCGTGCCGCGGGCGACGGAGAGGTGGGAGAGCGAGTTGCCCATCCCGCGGCTGTCCCAGCAGCGCCCCGCCAGGGCGAGCAGGCGGCCGTCCAGCCCCACCCGGGCAAAGCCGGCGATGCTGGTGTGGGCGAGCATCGCAGCCTCGACCCGGTCGATGGCCGAGACCCGGATCGGCTTCCCGTCGGCGGCGGCACCCTCGCCGCGGGCGGCGGCGTAGCGCTGCCCCAGGGCCGGGACCGAGGCCACGCCGCAGACCGTGACCCCATCGTGCTGGAGCGCGATCAGCGATGCCCAGGTCTCGTAGCCCCGGATGAAGCTCCGGGTGCCGTCGATGGGATCCACCACCCAGCGGGCCCCGGCGGTGTCGGCGATGTCGCCGCCGAACTCCTCGCCCACCACCCGGTCGCCGACCCGGTGGAGGCGGACCTGGTCGCGGATCCGCTCCTCGATCTGGCGGTCGGCCTGGGTCACCTCGGTGAGGTCGAGCTTGCGCTCGACCTGGAGGTCGAGGCTGCGCCAGAGACTCATGGAGATCGCGTCGGCCATGTCGGCGAGCTCGTGGGCGAAGCGGAGGTCGGGGTTCATCGGGAGAGACCAGGGTGCATCGGGCGCAACGGTACCCAATCTTCGGCGGTGCCCGATCCAGAGCCCGGGGGCTAAGCTCTTGTTGCCCACACCAACCCGAGAGAGAGGTCCCGGCCCATGGCCCACCGCAAGCTGTCCATTCTCGACCCCACCGGTTTCGTCGTCCTGCGCGATCGCCAGGGACCGCTGATCCCTCCCGCCGAGTGGCACGGTCTGGAGTTCATCGACTGGAAGTCCGGCGGTGACACCAACTTCGCGCCGCTCGCCTCCGCCCTCGGCGAGATGGAGTGCCGGGGGTTCTGGGACCACGGCAAGCCGGACAAGGACGGCATCTGGACCACGAACAAGGAGATCGCCCCCTCCCTGGTGAGCTACGTCGAGGGGATCGGGGCCCGCTACGGGCGGGTGCGGGTCATCGAGCTGAACCCGAGCGACGAGGCCGCCGCCCTCCGCCAACTCCACCTCGACGACAACAACCGGCTCAACCCCGACGGCGAGGGTTGGGTGGTGCGTGCCTGGCTGGAGCTGGACGCGCCCGCGGGCTCGACCTTCATCCTGCGCGACCAGAAGGACGATCCCAGCACCGAGAGCCGGATCCCGCTCCACCCCGGGATGCAGATGGTGATCGACACCGAGCGGCTCTGGCACGTGGTTCACAACCCCGGCCCCCAGCCGCGGCACGCCCTCATCACCTCCTTCGAGTCCGGCGACGCGCTGGAGGCGTGGATCGAGAGCCAGCTCCCCGCCGGGGTGGGCGCCCGCTAGTCCTGCGCTTCAGACCGCGGGGGTGGCGGCGACGTCGTCCCCGCGGTCGCCACGAGAGCGGGCGCGGGATGGCCGGGCAGGTCCCGGTGCGCCTCCAGGTCAGGCTCTGCCGTGCCGGGCGCAGTCCCCGCAGGTGCCTGAGAACTCGAGGTGGTGGGCGACGTCGGCGAAGCCGGCGTCGGCGGCCACCTGCTCGGCCCACCGCCGGACCACGGTGTCCTCCACCTCCACGGTCCGGCCACAGGAGCGGCAGACCAGGTGGTGATGGTGCTGGTCGGTGTCGCAGTGGCGGTAGAGGAGCTCGCCGCCGTCCGCGCGCAGCGAGTCGATCTGCCCGGCAGCCGCCAGGGTCCGGAGCTGCTGGTAGACGGTGGTCAGGCCGACCCGCTCGCCGCGGGCCCGCAGGGCCGCGTGGAGCTCCTGTGCGCTGCGGAACTGGTCGGTCTGGGCCAGCACCGCGGAGAGGGCGCGCTTCTGCCGGGTCGAGCGGACGTCGGAGGGCCGGGCGCCCTCCGGCTCGGGTGTCGGCGGGCGCTTGCTATCTGGAACCATACCGGATAAACTCTGTACCTGCATCCATTACCGATAAGGCTACCACGGCCATGGGAAGATGATGACGACACGCGCGGGGAGCCGGGCCACCTCGGCCCTCACCGGCCCTGCCGCCGCCCGCGCGGTCACGGTCGCCGTCGCCGCGCTCCTCGCCGCGGTGGTGGGCGCCGCCTGCGGCCCGTCGTCGGGGTCGGATCCCGGGAAGATCGTCGCCGTCGGCGCCGAGAACGAGTACGCGGACGTCATCGCGCAGATCGGGGGTTCGTATGTGGCGGTCAGCGCGATCATGAGCAACCCCAACACCGACCCCCACACCTTCGAGGCGAGCCCCGCAGTGGCCGCAACCGTGAGCGCGGCCCAGCTGATCGTCCAGAACGGGGCCGGTTACGACGGCTTCATGAACACCATCGAAGCGGCGACCCCCAGTTCGAGCCGCAGGGTGATCGACGTCCAGACCCTGCTCGGCCTGCCCGCGAGCACGGAGAACCCGCATCTCTGGTACAGCCCCACCACCATGCCGAGGGTCGCCGCGGCGATCGGGGATGACCTCGCCGCGCTGGACCCGGCGCACGCCGCCTACTTCCGCTCCGAGGTCACCACCTTCGACGGCTCGCTGGCGCCGTGGACCCAGGCGCTCGCCGGCCTGAGGTCGAGCTTCTCCGGCGCCCCCGTCGCGACCACCGAACCGGTGGCCGACTACATGCTCCAGGCGGCCGGTCTCGACAACCTGACCCCGTGGCCCTTCCAGGCGGACGTCATGAACGGGGTCGATCCGTCGGCCCAGGACGTGAGCCTGGAACAGGGCTTCTTCACCGGGCACCAGGTGAAGGTGTTCGTCTACAACCAGCAGGTGACCGACTCTCTGACCCAATCGCTGCTGACGCTCGCCCGGCAGGACGGCGTGCCGGTGGTGGGTGTCTACGAGACCATGCCCACCCCCGGGTACGACTACCAGACGTGGATGGTGGCGGAGGTCGACGCGGTGGAGCGGGCGCTCGCCGCCGGACAGTCGACGACCCGGCTGTGAACGGCCCCCACCCCATCCCGAGCGCCGGCGACGCGATTCTCGACGTCGACGGCGTCAGCGTCTGGCTGTCGGGCCGGGAGGTGCTCCACGACGTCCGGTTCCGGGTCATGCCGGGGGAGTTCACCGGCCTGATCGGATCCAATGGGGCGGGCAAGACGACCCTCTTCCGGGTCATCCTGGGGCTGCAGACGACGAGTGCGGGCAGCGTTCTGGTCGGCGGCCGTCCGCTCGCCCGGCGCAACCCGATCATCGGCTACGTCCCCCAGAAGGTCTTCCTCGACCCCGACATGCCCTTGCGCGCCCGCGACGTGGTGGCCCTCGGCCTCGACGGAGACCGGCTCGGGATCCCGCTGGACTGGCGCCGCCGCCGCCAGGCCGTCGACGAGATGCTCGATGCCGTCGATGCCCGGCACTTCGCCGACGCCCGGGTGGGCAACCTCTCGGGGGGCGAGCAGCAGCGCGTCCTCATCGCCCACGCTCTGATCAGCCGGCCCCGGTTGCTGCTGCTCGACGAGCCGCTGGCGAACCTCGACATCCGCGCTGAGGGCGAGGTCGTCGCGTTGCTCGCCCGCATCGCCCGCGAGCAGCAGATCGCCGTCCTCATCTCGGCGCACGACGTGAACCCGCTGCTGCCGGTGATGGACCGCCTCGTCTACGTCGCCGCCGGCAGGACGGCGAGCGGCACCACCGACGAGGTGATCCGGGCCGAGGTGCTCAGCGCCCTCTACGGCCAGCACGTCGACGTGCTGCGCGTCCACGGCCGCATCCTGGTGGTCGCGGGGGCCGCCGGCCCGTCCGGTGTCACCGTCGAAGAGCGGGACGCCGCCGCGGACGAGCCCGGCATCGTCGCGCTGCGATGAACCAGGTCCTGCGCACCCTCTTCGCGCCCGGATTCTTCGCGAGTGGACCCGTGCACGCGGCGCTGGTGGTGGGAGCGGTGGTCGCGCTGGTGACCGGTGCGGTCGGGGTGTTCACCGTCATCCGTGGGCAGTCGTTTGCGGGCCACGCCCTGGGAGAGGTGGGCTCGGCCGGGGGCTCTGCCGCCTTCCTGGGCGGCGCCAATCCCCTCTGGGGCTTCATGGGCATCGCGGTGGTCGCCGCGGGGCTCATCGAGCTGCTCGGCCTGCACCGCGCGCGCGCACGCGACGTCGCGACCGGCCTCGTCCTCGGGGCGGGCCTCGGCATGGCGGCGCTCTTCCTCTACCTGGACACGACCTCCTCGAGCACCACCGGCGTGACCGTGACCATCCTCTTCGGCTCGCTGTTCGCGGTCAGCCAGTCGATGCTGCCCAGCATCGTGGCGCTGAGCGCCGTCGCCCTGGTGGTGATCGCGGCGTGCTACCGGATGCTGCTGCTCAGCTCGCTGAGCGCGGACCTGGCGGCGGCACGAGGCGTCCCCGTGCGCGCCGTCGCCATCGCCTACCTGGTGATCATGGCGGTGGCGGTGTCGCTCGCCGCCGAGACCATCGGCGCGATCCTGGCCACGGCGCTCCTCATCGGCCCGCCCGCCACCGCGCTGCGGCTCACCAAGCGACCGGGCGGCGCGATGGTCGTCGCCGGGCTGGTCGGCGTCGCCGCCGCCTGGCTGGGGATCGTCCTCGCCTACGACAGCTACTACTGGCCGCCGGCCGGCCATGGCTGGCCGGTCAGCTTCTTCGTGGTGGCGCTGGTGCTCGTCTTCTACCTGCTCGGTGGTGCGCTGGCGGGCCTGGCGCGGGCGCGCCGGGACCGGCGCGGGGGGGCGATGCCGCGGGTCGCCGCGGGCGGCTGCGCCAACGAGCACGGCGCCGCCGCCTAGCCGGGGGTCAGGGGATGTTCTCGGGCTTCATGGTCAACACCTGGATCGCGGCGACGATGGTCGCGGTCATCGCCGGGGTGGTGGGCTTCTTCGTGGTGCTGCGCGGCTCGGCATTCGCCGCCCACGCGATCCCGCACGGTGCCTTCGGGGGCGCCGCCGGCGCGGTGCTGATCGGGGTCAACCCGATCGCCGGGCTCGGGGTCTTCGCGGTCGGCGGTGCGCTGGGCATCGGCTGGCTGGGCCGGCGCGGCCGCCACGACGTGGCCACCGCGCTCTCGCTGGTCCTGATGCTCGGGCTGGGCGCGCTCTTCCTCTCGTTCAGCGTCGAGTACGCGGCGGCGATCTACTCGCTACTCTTCGGCGAGGTGCTCGGCGTGCCCGCCGACGAGCTGCTGCCCATCGCCGGTCTCGGCGTCGCCTGCATCGCCGCCATCGCCGTCCTCTACCGTCCCCTGATGCTCACCGCGATCACCCCCGAGGTGGCCGAGGCCCGCGGCGTCCGCGCCCACCGGGTCGAGACCGGGTTCCTGCTGGTGGTCGCGCTGGCGGCGACGATGACGGTCCCGGTGGTGGGGGTGCTCCTGATGTTCAGCCTGATGATCGGGCCCGCGGCGACCGCCGGCACCCTGACCCACAGCCCGCGCGGCGCCATCGCGGTGTCGGTCGTCCTCGCGCTCGCCACGGTCTGGCTCGCGGTCGCCGTCTCCTACCTCACCAACTTCCCGATCGGCTTCTTCGTGGGCACAGTGGGGGCCATCACGTACGGCTCTGCCCGGATCTGGACGGGATGGCGCCGGAACCGGACCGTGCCGGCCTGATCCTGGGCGGCGCGCCCGGCCGAGCTCAGAGCTCGGCGACCGCCGGCAGCACCTCCCGGCCGATGATCTCCAGCGGCGTGATCCTCCAGACGTCGGTGACCCGGCCGTGGGCGACCTGGAAGCCGCGCCGGTGCAGGTCGCGCAGCCGCTCCACGACCTCGCCGACGTTCTCGCCCTTCTCACCGACGTCGAAGTTGAAGAGCACCGTCTTCTCGATCTCGTCGTAGTCGCGGCCCTCGGTCTCGCAGTGCTGGCGGAGCACGTCGAGCTTGTGGTCGAGGTCCGGACCGGGGAAGAGGTTGCAGGCCTGCGCGTAGCGGGCCACCAGGCGGAGCGTCTTGCGCTCACCGGAGCCGCCGATGAGGATGGGCGGGTGGGGCCGGCTGATCGCCTGCGGTGAGTTGAGGGTGCGCTCCAGCGTGGCGTGGGTGCCGGTGAAGGGACCGTCGTCCTCGCTCCACATCTGCAGGCAGATCCTGAGCGCGTCCTCCAGCAGCTCGAATCTCTCCGCGATCGGCGGGAAGTTGAGCCCCAGGCCCCGCGACTCCTCCTCGTTCCAGGCGGCGCCGATGCCCAGCATGGCGCGCCCGCCGGAGAGGACGTCGAGGGTGGTGATGATCTTGGCCAGCAGGCCCGGCTGGCGGTAGACGACGCCGGTCACCAGGGTGAGCAGCTTGACCCGTGAGGTGTGCGCCGCCAGGTAGCCGAGGGTCGTGTACGCCTCCAGCATCTCGTGCTCGGGGGGCCCGACTCCCCGGATCTGGAAGAAGTGGTCCATGACGCTCACCCGGTCGAAGCCCGCCTCGTCGGCGGCCTCGCCGATCCGCGCAAGGTCGTGGGCCAGGCTGGCGGGCCCGCCGGGCCACGTGTAGTCGGGGATGTGCAGACCCAGCTTCATGGCGCTGACCCTCCTGTGCCGGGACCTTTGCGGTGGCCGGCCAGCAGCCGGGCCGCGAGGACAGGATCGACATTACCCCCGCTGAGGACGACGGCGACCCGCGCGCCCGCGGGGGGCGGGGCCAGGCGCCCGGAGAGGAGCGCCGCCAGGCCCACCGCACCCGATGGCTCGACCACCAGGTGGAGACGGGTCCAGGCGGCGAGCATCGCGTCCTCGATCTCCGCCTCGCTAACGGTCACCACGTCGTCGACCAGGCCGCGCGCGACGATGACCTCGAAGCCCCGCTCGCCGAGGCTCATGCTGCGCAGCCCGTCGGCGATCGTGGCCGGGGCTACGGCGAGCCGTTCGTGGCGGCCGCTGCGCCGCGAGGCCGCGGCGTCGGCGGCCAGCTCCGGCTCGACCCCGATCACTCGGATCTCAGGACGGGTGGACTTGAGAGCGATGGCGCAGCCGGAGATCAGCCCGCCGCCGCCGATCGGGCAGAGCAGCACGCCGAGATCGGGCATGTCGTCGAGCAGCTCGAGGCCGATGGTGCCCTGGCCGTGGATGGTGTCCCAGGCGTCGAAGGGGTGGACCATGGCGAGCCCGGTCCGCTCCTGCAGCTCCCGGGCCCGCTCCTCGCGGTTGGCGCCGGTCACGCCCTCGCTGACCACCGTGGCTCCGAGCGCGCGCACCGCCGCGACCTTGACCGGGTTGGAGCCCTCCGGCATGACCACGGTGCAGGGAAGGCCCAGGGTGCGGGCGGCGAGGGCGACGGCCTGGCCATGGTTGCCGGAGCTGACCGTGATGACCCCGGAGGGGTGGGATCGGCGGACACCAGGCGGCGCCTCCACCAGGGAGAGCACCGCGTTGAAGGCGCCTCGAACCTTGAACGAGCCAGTCGGCTGGAGCAGCTCCGGCTTGACGACGGTGGCCGGGGCGATGCCGTCCGCGGGGAGCACCGGGGTGCGGAGCACGTGTCCCGCGATGCGCTCCGCCGCCGCGCGGATGGCGGTGACGTGCTCGGCGACGAAGGCCGCCGTGTCAGCGCCTCGGCTCGCCGTCGCCGGTTCGATCCCCACCCGAGCAGGCTACCCGCACCGTGATGGGTTCCGCTTTCCGATCGCCGCAGTGGGTGGTGGGTCAGGTGCTGGCACCGACCCGCCACCGGGAAGCCGGATGCTCGCACTGGCCCACCACCCACGCTGCTGGCTGGGATCGCCTCAGTAGCCGGCGGGAACGCTGGCGGCGGAGGGCGTCGCGCTGGCGCTGCTGCCGCTGCTGCTGGTCATGGTCGGCGTGGCGACGAACCACACCCCGTCGATGCTCTCGTCGTCGATGCCCTCGCCGTTGGACTGGTCGGGGCCGCTGTCGCCCGCGTAGCGGTAGAGGGGGTGGCCGTCGTATTCGACCTGGCGGCCGTTGCCGCCGCTCACCACGCTCAGCGCATCGGGCAGCGATGAGGCGGCCGTGGGCTGGCCGGAGGCGAGCAGGAGCGGCGGCCACGTGCTGGCGCAGGTCCCGGTGCAGGTGACGCTGGTCGCGCTGTCCTTGGTGGGGTAGTAGAGGGTGTCGCCGCTGGACGTAGTGAGCACCTGCTCGGAGGTGCCGTTCACCGTCACCATGGCCACCTTGACCACCGGCGCGGTCGCGGCGGCCACGCTCCCGGTGCTGGGGGAGGAGGTGGACCCGCAGGCCGCCACCAGGGCCGTCGCGGCCGCGAGCAGGGCCAGCCCGGCGAGGCCGGTCTGGTGGCGGGTGGATCCCGGGCGATGCCGCGGCGGGGTGGGCCCGCCTGCCGCTGGTGCGCTCATCATGTGTCTCCGCTGGTACCTCCGGCGGGGATGCCCGCCTCGGTGAGGACCGTTCCGATGCCCATCACACGAGAGCCCCGGCGCCGTGGTTCATCCGGCGTTGAACCTCGCGCGGCACCTGAGCGTGGTGAGGGTGTGCAGCCAGCCGCGGAGACGAGTGACCGCACCCTCATGACCTGGGACCCGGGCGAGGCTTTCGTGGGCGCGCTCTGGGCCGAGCATGGAGAGGCCCTGCTCGGCTACGTCAGCCGCCTGACGGGCGACCCGGGCAGGGCCGAGGACATCGTCCAGGAGGTCATGCTCCGAGCCTGGCGGCATGCCGACCACCTGGACGCCGCCGGCCGGTCGCTCCGGCCGTGGCTGTTCACGGTCGCCGGCCACCTGGCCACCGACCAGCACCGGGCCCGGCGGAGCCGGCCCGAGGTGCTCGGCACCGAGGACCTGGAGAGGCGGGCCGTCGGCGACGGCATCGACCGGGCGGTGGACGCCTGGGAGGTGAGCGCGGCCTTCGGAACCCTGAGCCCGGAGCATCGGTCGGTGCTCGTGGAGACCTACTACCGGGGTCACTCCGTCGCCGAGGCGGCGGCGGTCCTCGGCGTCCCGACCGGGACCGTGAAGTCCCGCACCTATTACGCGCTCCGCGCCCTGCGCCTGGCGCTGGAGGAACGAGGTTGGAGGCCATGAACGACGGGTGCGGTGAGCAGCGGATCGCCCTGGGCGCGTACGTGCTGGGTGCGCTCGACCCGGCGGAGCGCGACGAGCTGGAGAGCCATCTGGCCGGCTGCGCAGGCTGCCGGGAGGAGCTGGCCGCGCTGGCCGCGCTGCCGGCCGCCCTGGGCCGGCTGAGCACGGTCGAGGCGCTCGCCGCCGGTGGCGGCGTGCCCGCGGCGGTGGGGTCCCCCACTTCTGTGCCCGACCATAGCGGTTCGCCGGCCGGTGTGCCCGCTCGGGGGGCCTCCCCCTCGCTCCTGGAGCGGACCATCGCCGAGCTGGCCCGCCGCCGTCGCAGCGGGCGCCTGCACTTGCGCGTGGCCATGGCGACCGGCGCCATGGCGGTCGTCGCCCTCGGGGTGGCAGTGGGCGTCCTGGTGGTCACCCGGCCGGCGCCGGTCACACCGGGCATCGTCGTCGCGCGGTTCACCGGGAGCGATGCGGGCACCGGGGTGACGGCCAGCGCCGCGCTCTACGCCGAGCCCTGGGGGAGCTCCATCCACCTCGACGTCGCGGGGGTGAGCCCCGGAGACCAGTGCGAGCTGGTGGCGATCGCCGAGGACGGATCCCAGCAGGTGGCGGGGACCTGGCGCGTCGGCTACACGGGCGGGGTGCAGGTCGACGGGTCTACCGGCATCGACCCGAGCCAGGTTGCGTCGCTGCAGGTCGTCACCACGTCCGGCTCCGAGCTGGTCGCGCTCCGGAGCTGAGGCTGCCCGGCGGCGCGGCGACGGCCACCCCGGCGACGTGAGGGCGCCGATCGCTGCCGTCACAGCGGCGTCTGCGAGCGCGTATCACTCGACGTGAACGTTCTTCGTGCCCTGCGAGCGACTGTCGCTCGCGGGCGCGGCGCGCAGGGGCGGGCGCAGCGGCGGATCCGGCGTCGGCCTCTCACCGCCGCACTGGCACTGGCCGTCGCCGCTGCCGGAGCCCTGGCCGGCATGGGGGTCGTTCTGCATCCGTGGCGAACTGCGACGGGCACGGGCGGGTCACCACCGGCATCTGCGGTCTCGACGGTCTCAGCGACGCCCGGGGCGCCGCCGCCGCGCGAGGGGGCGGCGATGGCATACGACCCCGCCACCGGTTCGGTGATCCTGTTCGGGGGTGACGACGGGCAGGCTGCCCTGGACGGCACCTGGAGCTGGGACGGCTCCGGGTGGTCACTGCTGCACCCGGCGGTGTCGCCGCCACCACGCACCCGCGCCCTCATGGCGTATTACCCCGGCACCCGGCGCCTGGTGCTCACCGGCGGCTATGCCATGAGCGCCGGAGATCAGGCGGGTTCGGAGGACAGCGACACCTGGTCCTGGGACGGCTCGGGGTGGTTCCCGGAGCCGGCAGGCGGTCTCCCCGCCTCGGCATCGTCGGGGGAGGGGATGGCCCTGGCCACCGACGACGCCAGCGGGCAGCTCATCCTCGTCACCGAGCTCGAGGAGGCCGGCTGCCAGGCCGCGGAGACCTGGCACTGGTCCGGGACCTCCTGGGCGCGGCTGCACCCCTCGACGTCCCCGACCGGCGCCGATGGTGGCCTGCTTGCCGCCGACCTCGTCACCGGCCAGCTCGACCTCTTCGCAACCGCGGGCGGATGCCCGGGCGACGCGGACCAGTCCACCGCGCTCTGGTCGTGGGACGGGGCCACCTGGGAGTCGCAGGGAACCTCGACGAGCGGAGCCGGCCCGCCGAACCCCGCCAAGATGATCATCTCGGGCGCGCTCGTGGCGTCCGCCACGGGGCCCCTGCTCGTCGTCTGGAGCGGCACCTACGCCTGGGATGGCAGCACGGGGTGGGCGCAGGTCGCGGATGCGCCGGGAGCGCTGGGAGTGCTCGGAGACCCGTCCGGCGGCGACGAGCGCAGCGAGGAGGCCCTCGCCTTCGACACCGCCCGACATGAGGTCGTCCTCTTCGGCGGGAACTGCGGGCTCTGCGATCCCAACGGGATCGACTACCTCGGCGACACCTGGACTTACGCCGGGAGGTGGACCCTTGCCGATGCGGGGACGGTGACCACGCCGACGCCGACCCCGGTCCCGACGCCCACCCCCGCCCCCCAGCCATGTCCTCCCCCGACCCCGCAGGGAACGCCGGAGCTGATCGACGACCTGAGCATGTTCAGCCCGAGCACGGGGTGGGCCGAGGAGGCCGGCACCAGCACCGTCCTGCACACCACCGCCGGGGTGCAGCCGTGGACCGTCGCATCGCCACCGCTCTCCGGTGACCAGCAGATGCTGGCCGCCTCGTTCCTCGATGGCAGCACCGCGCAGGCGATCACGGGGATGCTGTGGTCGTGCGATGACCAGGGCCCTCCGTCCGCCGACCTGGTCGCCTGGGGCACCCAGGACAGTGGGACCACGTGGAACCGTGAGGGTGCGTTCTCGGTCCCGGATTTCGGCGGGGGCAGTCTGGATTTCGTCGACCCGCAGGACGGCTGGCTCTCGGTCTCCCAGGGGCTGGCGATGGGCTCCTCGGGGATGGCCGTATACCAGACCGTGGATGGCGGCACGCAATGGTCGGAGGTCGCGGAGACGAGCGTCGAGGGGTCGTCGACGTCCGGCGCGGCGGGGGTGATCCCCTTCGGGAACGACAAGGACGGCGCGGTCTTCATCGACCCCAGCACCGGGTGGATCACCGGGAGCACGGCCGGTGCCACCCCCGTCTTCTACGTCACCCACGACGGCGGGGTCACCTGGAATCCGCAGGCGCTGCCATCCTCGGCGAGCTTCGTCCAGCCGGGGACCGCACCCCCCCACTTCTGGTCCAGCCAGGGTGGCTGGCTGCAGGTCGACAACCCGGGCGGCCAGGGTTCGGCGGTGTACCTCACCACCGACGGCGGAGCGGAGTGGGACCCGGTCTCGCTTCCCGGCGGCGCAGCTCAGCTCCCGGGGTCGGCCGACTTCATCGACGCCAGCGACGGGTGGCTTCTGACCTTCACCGAGACGAGCGCTGGCGCGGAGACGAGCCAGACCCTCTGGGAAACCCAGGACGGGGGCACCTCGTGGACGGCGATCTCCTCCGACACCGCGCCGGTCACCCTCGACTTCGTGAACGCCGACGACGGCTGGGCCACCACCACCGCCGCTTACGGCGACGCGGTTCCCGCACTCCTCCAGACCACGGATGGTGGCCGGACCTGGACGGCGGTGAGTCCCGAGATCACCGGCTCCGCGGCGTCATCCTGACCGCGGCCCACCCTACCCCTCCGGCTCCGGCTCCAGCGCCTCCAGGCGCAGCTCCCGGGGCGGATGGGTGGCGGCGACCACCCGGTCCCATCCCGACCGGCCGGGTTCGAGCTCGCCCAGCAGGCTCAGGGCCCGATGGAGCGCCTCGCCCCGCCCGGTGGCCACCGCGGCGGCGTCGGCCGCGTACTCCTGGCGGCGCGAGCCGAGGGCGACGACCGGCTCGATGACCAGGTGGACCAGCAGCCACGCCGGCCAGAGCACGACCCATCCGACCAGGGCCATGAGCGAATTCCCCTGCTGCGCCAGCCAGCAGCCGGCGTCATAGAGGATCACGAGCGGCAACCCGCAGCAGCGGACGAATCGCAGACCCACGCCATCCCCCACCGCCCAGTGATGAAGCGCGTGGCAGAGCACCGCCTCCAGGGCAGCGTCGCCGGTCGGGCCGTCGCCGATCTCGTCGAGGAGGCTCCGGCCGACAACCAGGTGGCGGGTGTGGACGCGGACCCGGAGGTCGTCCCCGCCCGCCATCAGCACCAGCGGGGGCGACGCCAGCCCCAGGTCGGTGGCCGCCGCCTCGAGGAGGGGCATCACCCGGGCCGCCTCCCGGCGGCTCAGCCGCCGGCAGCCCCCGAGGCGCAGCAGCCACGGTTCCAGCGCCACCCTGGTTGCGAGCAGCGCCAGTGACACCACCAGGCCGCCGGCCAGGGCGCCGAGGAGCTGGAGCGGCTCGTGGCCGACCAGGGCGACCACGCTGGAGACGAGCCCGGTGGCGGCGCCCTGGAGGGCGCCGGCGGCCACCGCGAGCGCACCCGCTCCGGGGCTGGCGCCGCTGCTGCCGCCCACCAGCGCCGTGCCGATGGCGTCCCCGATGGCGGAGAGGAGCGCTCCGATCAGGGTGTCGGCGACCAGCAGCCAGACCGCGAGCCAGACCCCCGACCAGGCGCAGACCAGGGTGACCAGAGCGCAGCCCCAGCGCCGGCCGGCCCCGGCGGCGATCCAGGCGACGGCGCTGGCGTGGCCAGGTGGGCGGCCGGCGGGCTTCGGGACGTCCGGAGCCGGCGGGGGCGCGGGCAGGGGGAGCGACGAGGTCACGGCACGTCCGCCCATGCGGGCCGCAGCACCCGCAGGGTGGCCACCCGCCGGGACCCGGCAACGCTGAGCACCACCGCCTCTCCGGTGGCCAGCTGCTTCATCACGTTGGGGTCGACGGCGTAGCGGTCGACCGCGCGCACCGAGCGGCGGGAGGCCTCGCCCTCGTCGCCGAAGGTGCGGGTGACCTGCACGCCCCGCTGGGTGCCGATCACCCGGGCCACCGCCTCGGCGTCGTCGGGACCGACCCGGTGGGCGATCAGCAGCCCGGCGCCCAGCAGGGCGCTGCGCAGGGCGTGGGCGGTGCGTGGGTCGGGAAGCTGCTGGGTGCTGACCACCGTGCCGATGCGGGCCTCGCGTGCCTGGCGGAGCAGGTCGTTGATCTGCTCGGGGTCGTCCAGGGCGGCGAACTCGTCGAGCACCAGCATCGCCGGCGCCGGCTCGCGCCGCTGGAGCCGCTCGAAGGCTGCCTGCTTGAGGTCCTGGATCAATACCCGCGCCATCAGGGCGGTGTCCTGGCTGACCGCGAGCGCCGGCAGGCTGATGTAGGTGATCCCAGGGGAGGCGAGGGCGGCCGGCAGGTCGAGCAGTGGGCCCTCACTGTCGAAGATGCCCCCGTACTCGCCGTGGAGGAGCGCGCCGAGGCGGGCCCGCATGCCTTCGAACGCGTCGGCGGTGACGCCGCCCCGCCGGGCCAGGTCGGCGAGGTCGTCGGCGAGCTCGGGGGTGAGGTCGCGGGCACGGTGGGCGAGGCCGGGCATCCGGGTGCGGTCGAGCTCCCGGCGCAGCCGCCGGATGGTCACCGGCTCGCCCAGAGCCTGGAGGATGCCGGCCAGGATGGAGATCGTCTCCATGGCGATAACCCGGTACACCTGGCCGGCGGGCCCGTGGGTGAACGCCGAGACCAGCTTGTCGGCCACCTGGGCCCGGCTGCCGACGGCGCAGGGGCGCTACCAGCCGGGCCGCATTCCAACGGCCCCGAATACGCCTACCTCGCCTGCCTCATATTCCAGGCGGTGACGCCGCGCCTGCTCCAAACGGCGCCTTGGGGGCCCGATAACACAGCTGCGGTGGGAGGCATAGACTTCGCGCGGGGCCCGAGAGGTTAGGCCACGGAGGGAGTTCGCGTTGGCCACCTACAGGATCGTCTGCGTCGCGAAGCTAGCGACCACCGGGCACCCGGACCACCTGCATATCCAATGGGTTGGGGCCGCCCCGGACGGAGGGGAACGCCCCACACACAAGGCTGGCGTCGGCCAGGTCCGTCGGATGATCGACGACGACAGCGAGGCCTTCTACACCATGAGCCCCAAGGCCAAGGTGAGGCCAGTTACCTGCGGGACGTGCCAGACTCAGACCATCGAGACGGTCGGGGACAAGGTCCCGGGGAACAACCTCGACGAACTGCCCGAGTGCTCGCTCGATGTCCTCGACCGACTTGCCGACATCCTGGCCTAGCCCTAGCGAGGCTCCACCATACCGGGGCCTCCGCTTCTGGGCGTCCTAGGCGTTCCTACGGCCTCACTTCTGGCGGGGGTGACGCGCTCGCCGCGTCTGGCCTCCTGAGTCAAAAGTCCCGGGCGTCTTGCGACCTTTGTGCCCTTGCTGACCGCCGATGCCGCCACCAGAATCGTCCTGGGGACGGACCTCTCTCTCCCATACCCGGCCGGGGTGCCGGACACTTCCCTATGGGGTCGAGGTAGAGGTCATGGCAGCAGAGCCGAGAGAGCAGGTTATTGGCTTTCGCGAGTTTGAGGCGTTCCTAGAGGGCCTGGAGGACCTCCAGGATCACCTGACCGCTGAGGCGGAGTGCGGCCAGAAGCGTTCGATCGCTGACGTCCTGACGACGCTCGGTCAACGGCTGCAGGCGATGCCGCCGGCTGCTGAGGAGGGCGACGTCTTCGACGAGTGCCAGGACAACTTCCTGTTCCGGGCCGCGTGGGACGCCTTCTGGGGTGCCCCAGCGTGGTGGGAGGGTCTCGGCCTGGAGGTGGCCCGATGACCGGCGTCGTGCTCTCCGTGATCGACCCCGAGCCGCGGGCGACCTGGACGGAGGCTGTCGAGGAGTGGATCGCCGAGGGCGAGGCTGAGGGGCTGAGCCCCGGCGGCCTCGGGGGCAGGCGGCGGCTGCTGCGGCCTCGGATCATGGAGACGCGAGCCAGCCTCGGCCACGGTGAACGTCTGGACGTGAGCCGCGAGCTGGGCCTCGCTGTGCTCGCCGGGATGCGGGAGGACGGCCGGCAGCCAAGCTCGGCGGTTACCGTCGCGGCGAACCTTGCCGCCTTCGCCCGCTGGGCGATCGCCCGCGGGCTGGTCGCGCCAGAGGACGCCACCCTGCTCGCGCTCCGGCGTCCCCGCGCCCCCAGGGACCTCCCTGAGCCCCTGAGCGCCGACGAGATGCGGCGCCTCCTGCGAGCGACCCGCAATCCACGGGACCGGCTGCTCATGCGGGTCCTGCTGGGCACCGGGCTGCGGGTGTCCGAGTGCGCCGGCCTCACCCTGGACGACATCGTCGAGCGGCTCGGGACCACCGTCATCCGGGTGCGCCGTGGCAAGGGCGGGAAGGACCGCTACGTCCCCGCCGGCCTCCCCGGCGACCCGCTCGGGCCGGCGCTGGCGGAGTACGTCGACCTGGACCGACCGCTACCCCGGGACGATCCGGAGCGCCATCTCTGGCTCGAGAAGCACCGGGCAGCGGGCGCCTACCGGGTCATGAGCCCGTGGGCCGTCTGGCGGGTCATCGACCGGGCTGGGCAGGCGGCGGGGGTGACCCGGGTTCACCCGCACCTCTTCCGCCACACCTGGGCGACCCGGGCCATCGCGGCGGGGATCCCCACCGAGGCCGTCAGAGTCGCCGGTGGATGGCAGTCACCGCAGGTCATGGCGCGCTACCTGCATATCGGGATCGGTGACGTCGTGGCGGCCTGGGCGCGGGCGGCGCCGCAGTAGGGCAATGGGCGGGGTCGAGCCCCGGACAACCTCTCTCCCGGGGCTCTCCTGCCCCCACGGGGGGGATCAGGGCTTCGGGACTTCCTGAGTCTCGCCCGGCTGCACGTCGTCGAGGTGGTAGCGGGCCCTCAGGTCCGCAGCACTTATGAACCCGGGCGTGAAATACAGGTAGCTTCCCATGAACCGCGCGGTGGGGAAGTCCCGTTTGATGATCGTGTACGCGAGGCGCAGCTGAGCCCCCGAGGCGAGGTGGTCGTCGAACCAGACCCATTCGCCCGTGGGGAGGCCACAGGTGAAAGGCGGGGTCACCTCGTCGCGCGGTCGGCCATCCTTGTGATAGGCCCGGTCGAGGTCAGTGCGAAGAACGGAGAACCTCTTGCCGCAGCCTTCCGCTATCCCGGCGATGGGCCAGGTCCCGGAGGTTCCCATGCCCACGAATATCTGGAAGAAGGGCGCGCCGGCCAGTACCACCTGCGCGTCCGCGATCATCCTCGCGAGGATGTCCGGGCGCGGGGACAGCCTGGGCGGGTCGCCTGCGGGTCTCACGGGGGGGCCGAAGTTGTTACGGGGTGCCAGCCGGGGGGGGGGCCGCACCCTCAGCCCTCGCGGCGGTCGCCACCGCCAAAGTCGCCACGGCATCGGCGGCGGGAGCGTAACGGGGCGGGTTGGCGACGATGGGGCGGGCGGCCGTGAGGAGACGGATCGCCTGGTCGCGCTCCAGGCCTAGCAGGCGAAGGGCGAGGTAGGCGGCGCTCGGCCCCCTGTTCACGCCCGCGTCACAGTGGAACAGAAAGCGCCCATGCGAGTTCCCAAACCACTCATACATTAACCAGACAGCGAGACGCTGGTAGAAATTCCCCGCCCGGTCCTGGTTGCCGTCGTCAGGCTGATCGCCGAAGATCACGTCAAACGACGGGCCAACGACGGCGGTGTCGTCTCGGGTGGTCGCGTCGGCGATGTGGGTGATCCCGGCGCGGAGCAGCTGCGGGACGTCTGCAGTCTCGATGGCGCCCCCCACCGCGATGCGCGGCAGCACCCAATCGAACTCGGCCACTCAGTTGTCCCCCGGCCGTTCAGCTTTGAGGACGGCGAGGACGTCGTCAGCACCCTCGACGTGCCCGCATCGGGGGCACGGCTGAGGCCCCTGGAGCCGCAGCGGCAAGGGCCAGCGCTTGTCGACCGGCAGGACGTTGGCCACGGCGACCGCCCAGTAGGACCGCACCAGCGGCATCCGCGCCGTGCCGGGGAGGATCATGCGAAGGACCCCTGCCCGTCGAAGAAGCGCTCCACCTCCTCGCGAGGTAGCGGCGACGTCCATCCCAACAGGCAGCACTCGTGCGGACTGAAGATACGGGGGTTGATTCGGCTGAGCCCCGAAGAGTACAGGCCGGCGAACTCCGAATCCGGCCGTAGCTCGGTCAGGAAGTTATAGGCATACCGGAGCATCTTCACGATGTGCGGTCCACCCCCGGTGGCGAAGAGCCACCGCCGGCCCAATTCGCCTTCGAACCATGCCCGGCCGTGCCGCCAGTGAAGGGCCAGCCACTGCTTCCCGAGCGCACCCGCCACCTGCTGCGAAGCGATCCCGTGCCCTTCGGCGGCCACCAGGGTGTCGAAGTCGACCCCGTCAAGGATCGCGCGGGTCAACGGCGCCAACTCCAGCGGGGAGCCGGAGGCAGGCAGACTACGGGCGTTCGGAACCTCGAAGGCCACGCTTACCTCACGTCAGGGAGAAGGTGGCCCAGGAGGCGGCGAGGCACACACACCGCCACGCCTGGGCCCGGGTCGACGAGAGGAAGGAGCCCGGGGCCAGCGCGAGACCACACAAGCGCCAGCCACCGGGCCGGGAGGGGACAAGGCGACGAGGGAACGGGGGGCAGGCCAGAGCCAAGAGCCCGCCCGCACCGTTCCGGACAAGGAGGCACTCACAGGAGCTTGCTCGCGACCGACCCGCCCCAGAGTTCGGCGAGCTCGCGTGCCGCGTCGTTCGAGGGCACCAGGTGACCCTGCGCCAGGAGGCGGCGCAGCGTGGGCTCAAGACTGGGCTCGCCCTGGGGCACGACGTCACCCGGGATGAACACGAGGTCGCCGACGCGGATCCGGGCCGTGGCGCGCCAGTACGGCCGCGGGGTCGGCGGGGTCTTGCGCCTCAACGGTGGGGCCCGTCGTGGCCGGCCAAGCGCCCACAGACAAGCGCCCGGCGGCTGTTGTCGGCGTAGGTCGCGCCGCAGAAGGCTACGGTGATCGCCGCCGGCACGATCCCCGGCTTGCGCTCGCGGAACTGGCCGGGAAAGGCCAGACGCTGGGCGGCCTCGTTGAGCGGCATGAGCCACTGAAGCTCGACGTTCGCGCGTACCGCCTGCCATCTGGGCCAGTCGGTCGCATCGACGGTGTCGCCGAAGTTGGCCGTTGAGCCGTCCGGCAGGGTCATCTTGTGGCAACAGCGGTAGAGCGCCCGCTCGGGCGGCGCGGCGACGGGGGCGTCGGGTGTCTTGGCCATTTGGGGGGTTACTCCTTGACGCCAGCAGAGCGTCTGATGCGCCTGAAGGCATCCTCAACCGACTCATTCGGGCGGGCAGCCTTCCGGGCCAGCTTCATCCATTCGTCCAGGTTTTCCACCTCGCCCGCCTTCGGCATCGCCGACTTCGGCCAGGTCCGAGGCGTGCTGAGGACGTCATGGGCAGAGTCGAGGTCAGAGACAGGGAACCGGGCTGCGGCGGAAGCCGGCTCACGGTGCTGGGGCACGCGAGGCTGTGGCTGCTGACCGGCCATAAAGTTCAACGCCTCCGCGAAGACCTCCGGGTGAGCCTTGGCCGCCTGGGCGTAGGCGATCTCGGGAGAGACCATGTACCCACCGGGCCGCTGGCGGATCTGCTCAGCGAAGGCCTCGAGCTGCGCGTGGGCCTTCCCCGCCGGGCTCTCGGCGAAGGCCAGGGCGATCTCGTCGGCGTGATCGTTCGCGTGGCGCAGTTCGGCCATTTGGATCCGGCGCTCCTCGGGGCTGTTGGCCGCGGCGAGCAGGGCCGGGCGCTCCATGGCCACCTCCGCATAGGCCATCTCCGGGGTGAGCTTTGGATTGAGGCGCCGACGCTCCTCAGCAAGGTCGACGAGCTGGCGATGGGCGGTGGTCGGGGGCATGGGGGTCCTTTCGTAGGCGGCCCGGCGGGCGACGAGGGTCGCAGGGTCAAGCCCGAAGCGGGCCGCGTCCTCCCGGTCCTGTTTCGTGGGCGTGCTCGGGTCGGTGTGCTGACCGGCGAGGTCAGCGAGGTCGGGAAAACGGCTCTCCGCCAGTTGGGCAGCCGCCACCTCGTTCATCCCCCGGCGGATGCGCCGCTGGGCCTCGGCGAACAGAACGGCGCGGGCTTCGGCGGGGTCAGTGATGTCTCTCATACCTGTAACCCTAAGTGCGGCTCATTTCCTGGCAGGTTCCACGCCAATCTCCCCGAGGCCGTGCGCCCCTATCCCGCCGCCCATCCCGCCGTGCTCCCACATGTCGAGCGCGGACCACCTCAGGGGCTCGCGGTCGGACCCTGGCCCCCGCGAGCTGCGGGGGCGCGCTTCCCAGATCGCCATCGCCACGCGTTGCCCGATGTAAAGGGCCTGCCCCTTGGCGCCCTTGAATTCCAGGACGGGGATGCTGACCGTGCCGTCAGGGATCTCGCAACGGTAGGGGGTGCCCGGCAGGGAAAGGCATAGCTTGGTCACGGCGACCTCTCGCCGAAGCACGCGCGCCTGGCGGAGGAAGTCGGCCAGGTCGGACGGGGTCTCGTCGGCGATCTGAATCTCATACCGCACCGCCTCGGCCTCATATGCCAGCCGATCGTCAAGCCGGCTCAGGTCATCCGCCACCCGGGCGACCGTGTCGCGGGCGGCGAGTCCCCGACGAACACACTCGCGCTGCGATACCCCGGCGCGGAGGGCGTCGACAATCGCCTGTCGGCCGGCGGCGTCCAGTCGCTCGCCGTGGCCACGATGACGCGGTGTTCCCGCACCCTCGCAGGGGTCTTCGGGCCGTGTTGGCCCGCACAGTGGCTTGTGGGTCATGGGCGTCACCACCATTGGGGAATGGGCGGGTTGCGGGGGACGTTCAGGCTGCGGTTCGCGTCGGCTAGGTCGGCGACGCTCCCCGGCGCCGGCTCCTGCGATTCCGCGGAGGGATGCACGAGCCCCCGGTGCCAGTCGGCGAGGTAGCGCTCAGCCGCCGTCCAGAGATCGCGCGGCGGGGCGTCGGGGTTGTGCTCTCGCAGCTTCCCCACGAGCCAGCGCGTCGACACATCGGGGTCCGGGAAGTCCGGCTGAAGGTCACGGATACGCTCCCTCACCAGACGGGTCAGATCGTCGAGCGAGATGGCGGGCGGCACCCTGACCAGGCGGGTACTCACAGCCAACCCTCCACCGACTCCGCCTGGCGGAACTCGTCGTCAAGCTCAGGCGGCAGCTTCCGATCGCTCAGCAGTCCGAGGCCCTCGAGGCTCTCGCCCTCGGCCGGGAGCTGATGGACGAGGGGGTAAGTGCTGGCCATGAGCAGGTCATCCTTCGCGCCGGCCTTCGCGGCGTAGCTGACGCTGCCGCCCTCGCCCCAGGAGGCGCGGAAGGCGCTGAGCTGACGCTGTACCTCGGCGAGGTCACCGCAGCCAGCCGCGGCCCGAATCGCTCCCGTGTTGAGCGCCGGCTCGAGCGCCGACTCGATCAGCCAGCGCTTGGAGACGTGGACGCGGGGATCGAGGGGTCGCCCTCGCTCGGGAGGTTGGCGGTGCGGGCCACCGTCCCCGGGGGTGATGACCAGCGGGATCAGCCCCACAGTCCCACCCGACAGACGGCGCTGGAGCCGTTCCCAGACGGCCTCGCCGACTCCGGTAGCGTCGAGGTACAGCGTCAGCTCACGGGCCGTCCTCGCGGTGGAGATCGCCCACTGGGCGAGGCGATCGGCGACGTCGTCGTGTCTGGTACCGAGCGGCAACCGGCGGGCCTGGCGGAGCAGCCGGCGACTGCGTTCGACGCTGTACAGACACAAGGCGCACGGGTCACTGAGCTTGCCTGGGTCGACGCCCAGTTCCAGGGTGAGGCGCCCCGGCGCCGGGGAGCGCGCCAGCGCGTACTCGGCGAAGGGATCGAGGGCGAGGGTCATGCCAAGGGCTCCTTACAGCGTGTCCAGCAAGTCCAGCGGGGCGACCGTCTCGTCGACCATCTCGCGGACGATCTCGGGGGCGAAGATCGCATCATCCGCGCCAGCCCATTCGCAGCAATACTCCCGGCGGTAGGCGCGGGGCTGACTCCGCCTCAGCTCGTCGACCGTCCAGGGGTCGATCCGCGGGCAGTCTTCCCACGTCCGCAGGGACTTCAGCCAGCCATGCTCGGTCGGCTTCGCGGGGTCCCACCTCGGCGCCGCGCTCCAGATGTCGAAGAAGAAGCCGGCCTCAGACCCCGGGGTGCCGAGGATGATCACCTGGCCGTGGGTGACGCTGACCATCAGCAAGAGGACCGAGTGAAAGATCTCATCCGGGACGACGGATGCCTCTTCGACCACGACCAGGTCAGCCGTCAGCCCGCGAGCCGTGTCGGACGCGGGTACCACCAGGATCCGAGAGTCGGTCGCCGGGTACCGGATCGTCAGCTCCGTCGCCGTCCCCGTGGCCGTCGCGCCACGACCTGAGAAGCGCCGGCAAGCCCGGAGCAGATGCTTCGACTGATCTACCCGGCCGGCACAGATGACCACCGTCGCCTCACGCCGAGACTGGGCCAGGTGAGCGGACCGGCAGCTCACGCTCGCCGTCTTCCCGGCCTGCCGCGCCCAGAGGATCGCCACCCGCGGCGCCGCCGTGGTCAGGATCTCGACCTGGGCAGGATCGGGCTGCATCCCCGACGAGCGAAAGAGCGAGCACGGGTCGGCAAGGTCAACCGTCTTCGGTGCCAGCTCGTCGCGGAACGCTCGCAGGTAGCCGGCGGGATCGGCGAAGTAGTCCTCGCTCATCGCTGGTCCATCCGGTCGGCCATCAGGCCCAGCTCCTCGGCGAAGGCAGAGGCGAGCGCCTGACGATCGGCGTCACTGAGTTGGACACCTGAGCGGCGGATCGCCCGTCGCCAGGCTTCGGCAGACTTGCGGGCTTGCAACTGGTTCAGCTTCTCGATGTCCAGGCCGAGCCGAGCCGCGTCCTTCGCCAGGTCGGCCGCCTCCTTGCTGGCCCGCAAGAACAGCTCCATCGCCGCGCTGGGCTTGCCCTTGACCACCATGCCGGTCTCGTCCACCAGCTCCTCGAGGGCGCTGGCGAGCAGGAGACGCTGGCGGACGGCGCCGAGGAGGACGTGACCGGGGTTGACGCCAGCGGCGTCGGCCTCACTGCGCCGCGCCAGCCGCCGGGCGACGACGCGCGACGCCTGGTCGGCCTGCCAGCGCGCCAGGCCGGCCGCCTTCACCTGGGGAGCGTTGCCTCCATGCCAAGGGCAGCAGGTAGTGCCAAGTCGAGCCCACCGCCGGCACGGGAGTCCTGTGACGGAGGAGTGTGCGATACAGCGTCTGGGGTCAGGCTGGTCAGTCATGGAGCGCTCTCCTTGGAGCGTTTCGGACAGTGATTTCGTCAGGGGCAGGTGCGGCGTCACCTCGCAGTTGCAAAGGCATGCGCTGTTGCCAGGTTCGCGACCACCGGGAAGAGGCTCGGGAGGTACTGCACCTGCTCCTGAAGCAGGCGCGCCCAGGGGCACCAGACGGCACACCTGGTCGGGTGACGCGTTTGTCAAGGCGAGTTGACTTCCTTGGGTCGCTCGCGCGGTCGAGATCCATGGGTCACGCCCCAGAGTCGAGGCTAGGGCGACGGGGTCACCGAGGTCAGCGAGAGGGGCCATCAGGACACCTCTATCTCCAGCTCGGTGCAGGCGTCCGAGTGTTCCCGAAAGTCTGGCAGTGTGAGCGGTGAATAAAGGCTATCCGGAGTTTCGGGAACAGCTGAGACAGAGGACGGAGTAGTACCCGGAGTATCGGGAACACCCTCAGGTGGCCAGTGGTCGGTGGTCCAGGTGGACAGCGCCCAGTGGTCAGGTGCGTTCTCGTGGGTGCCGACCTTGGATCGGTCCACGACGCCGAGCAGGGCGAGGTCCTCGAGGCCTCTCCGGGCGGTGACGGTGGGCAGCTGGACGGCGGAGGCAATCTCTCCGGTGCCCAGCTGGGTAGCGGCGGCGTGAAGGTGGCGCAGGACGACCAGGCGACTGGCGGGCATCGCGTCGAGGGCGAGCTTGGCCAGCAGGCGCCATGTTTCGGGCGGCCCGACGCCGATGGTCTCCAGGCCGTGCAGCAGCAGACGGAGCTGGCCGACGAAACGGGCCGGGCCTTCGGGTTGGGGCACGTCGAGGATCTCGCGAGTGCGGGGATCGCGTTCCACCGCGGTGCGGCACGTAGTGGCGAACACGGCCAGGCAGACCAGCCGTTCCTGTTCCGGCTCGGTCAGTTCCCGAAGGGTCACGTCGCTGGCGGCGGTCAGAACCTTCTCGACGGCGTCGGCCAGCTCGCCGCGCATCTTCCCTTCGCGCCCGCCGTGGGCCAGGGCGCCCCGGGCCACCTTGTTCGCGTCGTCCGTGGCCAGGCGGTAGAAGAGGAACCGAGTGCCCATCTGGCCGATGACGGCGTGGTGCTGGTCGATGGTCGGGGTCACCCCGGCGATCAGTCCGAGCTTCCCCTGCCAGCTCAGCGTTCGGCCGCCGTCGGTGCCGACGTGCCGAGTCCAGGAGCCGTCGAACACCTCCCGCAGCGCCGCCAGCACCTGGCTCTGAGTCTCTCGGTTCTCGGCCAGGATCGAGGTGAAGTCCTTCATCACCAGCACCCCGAAGGCCCCCACCTCGCAGAGAAGCCCACCCTTGGCGCCGGCCTGCACCTCGCGCTTGGGGGTGCCACTGAGTAGGGCGGCCTCGGTCAGCGTGGCGGCCGAGTGTGCCCAGGGCATCCGGACCAGCGGCGATACCACCTCGGTTTTACCCGCCGATGGCGGGCCCACCACGAGAAGCCAGACGGGATCACCGGGGGCACAGTTGGCCACCGCAGCGGCCAGCACCATATAGAGGTGTCCGGGGTCGGGAAGGTAGAGCCAGCGGCGGAACGTCGCCAGGCACTCCGCCAGCCCCGGTGCCATCTCGGCGCTCATCGCTGCACCTCCTGGACGCAGCAGCAGCCGGTCAGGGCGTGCGCGTAGGTGGTTCGCCAGAGCCAGTCATGGCCGTTGCTCTCGATCCAGCCGTCAGTGCCGAGGACGGAGGTGGACGGGCACCGGGCGATGCGCTCGGTGGTACCGCTCGAGCGTCCCCGGGCCAGCACCATCGGGCTCCCACAGGTGCGGCAGCACGGCCACCGAGCGGCCGTCATCGTCTCCCACGTTTGCAGAGGCGACCGCCGTCTCATGCCGCGTACCTCCGGCGGTATGCGGCTCGGACATCGCCGACCACCGCGATCACCGTGGCCACATCGATGTAGAAGGTCCCGTCGTCGGCAACCTTCAGCGGTGCAGGCGGCAGCGGGTCATCATCCCAGCGGGTGTGCTCCGTCCTGCCGCAGCGGGGGCAGACGTTTAGCTCCGGCCGGATTGTGGTACAGTCGTACAACCTGCTGATGGTGCCGGGGGCCTCGCCAGGCCCCCCCGCCTCGCTCACGAGGGCTCCGCCAGTAGGTCGGCGGCCCCCTCGAGTTGGGGGATGGCGCGCAGGCCCTCGGCGATCCGTCGGAGCGTCCCCTCGCGGACGCAGCGACCGTTGCGGGCGTGAGAGAGAGTGATCTCGTTGACGCCGATGCGGGCGCCGAGCTCACGGGCGGTGATACCGCGCAAGGCGAGCTCGTAGTCGAGCTTCGCCCGATCGAGCAGGACTCCAGTCCTGGGTGTGGGGGCCGAGTCTGGCATGGCGCGCTTCTCCGGCGCCCACTCGCATGCCTTCCGTGAGGGACGCCAGAGGCCGACGGTTTCGGCCCGCTTCTTGAGTTATGTCGGCATTGTACCCTGGCCCAGCCGCGGCGCAAACATGCGTTCGGGGCCCACCAGGGCCAAGTGGACCCTTGATGCCAGGCAGGTTAGGCCACCAGGGCCAAGTTACCTACACGTGTACGAATTTCGGGGGGCCGTTTCGCTCTCGGCTTGGGCCACGACGGCCAAGCGCGGAACGCCCAGGGAACTAGGCCACCAATTTCGCGGGGACGTTCGGCACACACCTGTTCGGCCATCCGGCCCGATGTCAGTCCTCGGAGCGGAGCACCGCCATCATCGCGGCGGCGGCGTCGGTGTGGTTCAGGTGGCTGTACACCCTGGAGATCATGTCCAGCGACTCGTGCCCGAGGATCTCCTTCAGCTGGAGCGGGTTCATCCCCCGGCGCAGGGCCCAGGTGGCGAAGGCGTGGCGGAACGCGTGCGGGTTGACCGGGCGGTCAGTGATGCCAGCCTTGGCCGCGACGATCAGGGTCAGATCCTCCACTGCCCGGGGCTTCAGCGCCTCGTGCTCGCCGCTCTTGCGGCTCCGGCGGAGGGTGGTGAAGATTCTGTCGGTGGCGTCGGTCTGGGGGCGTCCCCGCTCGGCGTAGCGGCGAAGGCGGCTGTACAGGCCCGGCGAGAGCGGCACCATGCGCTCCTTGTTCCCCTTACCGAGCACCCGGACAAACCGGTTGCGCCCCTCCTCGATCAGGTCGGCTGGGGTCAGTCCGAGGAGCTCGCCAAGGCGGAGGCCGGTGTCGGCCAGGATGCGGATGATGAGCCGATCGCGCTCGGGGCCGGCGGCGTCCTCCATGGCCCGGATCTGCTCGCGGGTCAGGGTGACCATCTCCCGCTTCGGCAGCGAGGGGAGCTGCGGCTTCGCGGTCGAGGTTACCTCGCCCTCCTTGCGCGCCCAGGCGAGGTAGTGGCCGACGGACCGCAGATACGAGTGGACCGAGAAACGGCTGAGCGGCCCGCGAACCCCGCCGTCCTGGAGCAGATGGGTGGAGAGGTCGTCCAGGACGCGCTGGTCGAACTGGGCTGGGCTGGTGATCCCCCGCTCGGCGAGGTAGGGCAGCATGACCCGTCGGAGCGTCGCCTCGTAGGCATCCGTCGTCTTGACGTTGAGGCCCCGGGCGGCGCACGAGGCCAGGTAGTCGCTGATCGAGCGGTCCAGCTCGCTCGGCGTCGGGGGGGTGACGACCTGGAAGCTGCGGGTGGTGGTCATGCTGCTTACCTCGTCCCTTCGGAGAGTTGCGCGGTGTTGCCGCGCCTGCCACCCGCAAAGATAACCCCCGCGCAAGCGCTTGTAAAGGGGCTGGCAAGACGGATATCTGAATACGGCTACCGCGCCTGCCACCCGGCCGGCGGGGCGGATACTGCCGCTCCTGCCGACGGCGCAGGGGTTGTAGCCGAGCGTCCCGGGTGCGCCCGGGACCACCTCGCGGTGGTCGAGCCCGCGAGCGGCCGCCAGCCGCCGGGCCGCGCCGCGCAGGCTTGCGCCCTTGGCGTCGATGACGACCAGGGCGACCCCGGCGGCCACGGCGCCCTCGGCGAGGCGCTCGGCGGTGGTGGTCTTCCCGGACCCGGTCAGGCCCAGCAGGGTGACGTGCTGGGCCGCCCCTTCCGGGACCGGGACGTCGAAGGGCCTGCGGCTGGGGACCTCGACGCCGAGGCGGATGCAGCCAGAGGGGTGGAGCGAGGGGCCCGGTGGCGGCGCCGGGAGGGAGGCCGGAGGCCGGGTCGGGCGGCCGAAGCGTGGCATTCGGCGGGGGATCGTCTCACGGACGCCGATCGCCGCGAAAGAGCATCAATCGCAGCGGGATCGGAGGAAGACCCCAGGCTCCGGCCCTGGAATGGCGTACCGGCCGCGGGCCTCGTTCAGACGACGGGATCGACCCGGCGCAGGCGCGGCTCGATCAGGTGCTCGAGCCCCCGCTCAGCCACCAGCCCGCGCATCCGGGCGACCGCGACCTCGCTGGGCAGGTACCACCAGACCGTGTCCACATCGCGGTCGACCGCGTAGGCCCCGGCGAGCAGCTGGAGTCGCGCCGAGCGCTTCGGGGTCAGGTCCAGCTCGATGGCGACCCGCTGCCCGCCGTGGAGCCGCAGCAGCCCGTCGGGAACCCGGCGCTGCCGGTCCCATGCCCCACCGGCGCGGGCGGTGCGCATCCGGTCCCGGCGCAGCTCGCGCTCGGTGGTCCAGGAGCTTCCGGGGTGGGCGGCCAGCAATTCCTCCGAGAGATCGACCAGGGTCAGGTTGTGGCGAATGCGGGCCAGGTCGAGCGAGGCCGGGGCCAGGTCGCAGCCGGCCAGACGCGCGCCCCTTGGCGTCGCGCGCACCAGTGATGGATGCGCGGTCAGCAGGCGATCGCTGACCGCCAGCCTGGCCCCCTCGAGGGCGCGCAGACGGCGGTGTGCCGCCGCCGCTGAGTCGAAGAAGCGCGCACCCAGCTGGTCGGGGGTGACCATGCCGTGGCGCACCGCGTAGCGGAGGACCTCCAGGTCGCGGGGAGTGAGCCGCACGGAGCGCGGGAGACGGGCAGGCGTGGATCGGGCCATCGCGTCCGCGATCATGATCTTCTCGGATCGCGATCGCGCCAGGGCTGGCGGCAGAGGGCGAGCCCGCACACGTCCCGTGCGCCGCCTTGGAGCCGGAGCACCCGGGCCACCTCGTCGAGGGTCCGACCGTCGGTGAAGACGTCATCGACGACCAGGATCCGCCGGCCCGCTGTCCGGTTCCGGTCGGGGACGTTGAGGGCGGGACGGATCAGTTCCGCCGCGACCCGCCGGCGCTCGGCGTGCCCGAGCGGGGCGAGCCGGGGGGTGGGCCTCGTCTTCACGATGGCGGCGAGCGGGCCGGTGTCGAAGGGCCAGGCGCGTCCCCGGGCGGACCGGCGGGCAGCCTCCAGCAGGATCAATCGGGCGTGGTCGAAGCCGCGACCTCCCCTGCCCACGAAGGTGGGGGACGAGGTGATCAGGTCGAAGGGCTCGAAGAGCCGGTGGCGCCGCTCCATCAGCTCGGCGAGCATCCCGCCGAAGACGGGTGCCCAGGAGAGGGTGCCTGCGTACTTGTAGTCGTTGAGGGCGGCCTCGAGGGGACCCGAGCGGTCCGCGACCGCGACGCTCCAGCGAAACCACCGCGACGCGCTGGCGCAGAGCGGGTTGCGGCAGGGGGCATCGCCACCGGCCAGCGGCCGGCCGCAGACGGCGCAGCGGCGCACCGCCCTCGCGGCCGCGGCATGCGCGCCTGCCGGCTCCGCCTCGAGAACGGCGGTCACCCCTCGCCGTCCCAGGCGAGGGCGAGCTGGAGGGGGCCACCCGGGGGCGGGGACCTCGGCGCTGCAGGCGCGGAAGCCGGCATCGCGGCGGTCGTCACGGGCACATCGAGGTGGCCCAGGACGGCATCGGCCAGTGCCTCGTCGCCGACCACGTGGACCCCCGGTCTCTGGAGGAGGCTGCGTGCCCACTCCTGCTCCGCGACCAGGCCGGCGGGAAACAGCACCGGCCGTCCCCCGGCGAGCGCCAGTCGGGCTGCGATCCGGGCCCCCGAGGTCGGTCCCGCCTCCATCACAACGATGAGGCGGGCGATCCCGGCGATGACGCCGTTGCGCCGGCGCAGGGCGCCGGACGATGCCGGCTGGTCGCGGGGGAGCTGCGAGAGCAGGGCTCCGTGAGCGGCGATCCGGTCCGCCAGCACGGCGTTCTCGGGTGGGTAGACGTGGCCCAGCCCGCAGCCGAGGACGGCGATGCTGCGCCCCCCGGCGTCGAGGCAGGCCTCATGGGCGGCGGTGTCGATCCCGCGCGCGAGGCCGGAGACCACGGTCATCCCGCCGCGGGCGAGCCGTTCCGCCAGCTGCCGGGTCCGGCGCAGCCCCTCCGGGGTGGGCGCGCGCGTCCCCACCACGGCCACGCCGCGGGTGTCGTCGGGGCGCAGGGTGCCCTGACAGAAGAGGGGCGGGGGATGGGGGAGGGCGCGCAGGTTGACCGGGTAGGCGGGGTCGAGCGGGGTCAGCAGGCGCTCCTCCAAACGCATGTTCGCATGATAGCGCACCGTGCCGCGGGGCAGGCGCCTGCATCCGGCGCGCGGCGACCCCCCGGCTATGCTGGGTCACGCCGCACGTTGGATCGGGTCGATGGGGAGGTGCAGATGCCCGTCACGCGCATGAATCACGCCGTTCTCTACGTCCGGGACGCCACCCGGACCGCCGCCTTCTACCGCGAGGTGCTCGACTTCCGGCTGGTCTTCGAGATGTCGGGGGGACGGGCGATGTTCCTCCAGGCCCCGGCCAGCACCAACGACCACGATCTCGGGCTGTTTACCATCGGGGAGGGGGCGGCCGCCTCCGGCGCCGGCCGGACCACGGTGGGGCTGTACCACATCGCGTGGGAGGTGGACACCCTGGACGAGTTGGAGCGCATCAGGTCCCGCCTCGCCGAGCGCGGCGCGCTGGTGGGAGCGACCGACCACGGCACCACCAAGGCCCTCTACGCCCACGACCCCGACGAGCTGGAGCTCGAGGTGTCCTGGCTGGTGCCCGCCGCGCTGATCACCGAGGGCACGCAGGCGCGCATGGCGCCCCTGGACATTGCCGCCGAGAAGGCGCGCTTCGGCGGCTCCACCCGCGGCGGGGTGGGCGTCTCGATCCCGGCCTGACGCCGGAGTGGGCGGAGCAGAGCGTCATGGAGAGTGAGATGACCGCTGACGTCGGTGACCGGCCTCCCGAGGTGCTCTTCGTCTGCGTGCACAACGCCGGGCGTTCCCAGATGGCGGCCGCCCTCCTCGACAATCGCTCCAGCGGGCGGGTCCGGGTGCGCTCGGCGGGCTCGCAGCCGGCCGCCCAGCTCAACCCGGCGGTGGTGGAGGCGATGGCCGAGGTCGGGCTGGACATCTCCCGGGAGTTCCCCAAGCCGCTGACCGACGACGCCCTCCACGCCGCCGACGTGGTCATCACCATGGGCTGCGGGGACGCGTGCCCGTTCTTCCCCGGCAAGCGCTACCTCGACTGGGAGCTGGAGGACCCGGCGGGCAAGCCGCTCTCCACGGTCCGGCGCATCCGCGACGAGATCGACGGCCGGGTGGGGTCGCTGCTCACGGAGCTGCTCGGGGAGACCGCCCCCGGCTGAGCTCTCAGTCACCCAGCATCGCGAGCAGGGTCGTGACCGTCGTCCAGTTGCGCGCCGTGCCGTTGAGGGCGCGCCCGGCGAGCAGGGTGGCGAGCCGCGATCGGGCGATGCCCTCCGGGTGCCAGGCGTAGATCTCACGCCCGATCACCGCGAAGCACTCCTCCGGGGCGGCCGCGGCGGCCAGCCGGGAGAGGATGTCCGGATCGGGGGCGGATTCGAGGAAGGTCACCTGGTAGCGCTTGGGGTCCGTGGCCACACCCGCGAGCGGGTCGGCGCGCACCACCGCCTCCAGCTCGTCGCGGGTGCGCACGAGGCAGCGGATGTCGAGGCCGAACCGCTCGGTGACGAGGCTCTCGCAGCGCCGTGTGACCTGGTCGGGAGAGCCGCCAGCGGAGAGCACGATGTTGCCGCTCTGCAGGTGGGTGGCGACGCCCGTGAATCCGGCGTCGGTGAGCAGGGCGCGGAGGTCTGCCATCGGGACCCGGTTGTTCGGACCCACGTTGATCCCGCGCAGGAGGACGGTGTACCGGGCCACGGCTCCATTCTCACTCCGGCCTGAGGGTTCCAGAGATCGCTCAGATGCGCGGGATCCGCCGCACCACGCCGGGCGACACGTCGCGGTCGCCACCTCCCGGCCCTCTCTGCGCTCGGGCTCCGGTGAGCAGCCGCTCGCGATCGAACATCGCCGCGACGATCCGCCACATGACCACGTCGGCGACGAGCAGGGCCAGGGCGAACGCCAGCGCGAGGGTGACGCTCGGGGTGAGCACCTGGAGGTCGATGAGGGCGACCACCCCGAGCGGCGGGAGGCTGGCCAGCGTGCCCAGCTGCTGGGCCACCCGGACGTCACTGGCCCGCGCCGAGACGGCGATCCCCACCCAGATCGACCAGCCCGCGAGCAGCGGGGCGAAGAGGAGCTCGCCGACCAGCTGTGAGCTCTGCACCAGCGCCGACGCCACCGCGGGGTCGGCGGCGAAGAGCTGGGCGCAGCCGTCTACGATCGCGAAGAGCAGGTAGGCGATGCCGACCGAGGGCACGATCGCGGCGATCGCCTTGCCGAGGAGGAGCTCCTCGCGGCGCAGCGGCGTGGTGAGCAGCGGTTCGAGGGTCCCCTGCTCGCGTTCCCCCACCACCGAGTAGGCGGCGATGGCGGCGGGCACTACCACCGGGACGACGAGGAGCAGGAGGAAGGTGCTCCCTGCGACGCGCTGCACGAGGCTGCTCGGGACATCCGCACCGAGCCGGAAGATCTCGATCATCGGGGTGAGCAGGAACACCACCGGGAGCACGCTCATCGTCCCGATGATGAAGCGGTTTCGGAGGAGCACCCGGAACTCCTTGCGCACAATCGCAGCGAGGCGGCCTCCGTTCAATCTCATCGGCGGGCCGCCTCCGGGTCCTCGTCGATAAGCTCGAGGTAGACGTCCTCCAGGGAGTGGCGGGACTCGGCGATGGAGAGCACGTCGGCGCCGGCGGCCACCAGCGCCCGGGTGACCGCCGGTGCGGCGGCTCGCGGATCGGTGACGCTCAGCACGTAGCCGGCCGTTGCATCGGCACGGCCCGAGGCCACGTCGGATCGCCAGCTGTCGACCCCCGCTGTGCGCGTGAAGACGTCACCCGGCGCCTCGAGCGGTGTCGCGATCTCGACCACGAGCGACCGGCTGAAGAGGCTCTCGCGGAGCTCGTCGGTGCTCCCCACCGACCGAAGCCGGGTGTTGAGGATCGCGACCCGGTCGCAGAGACGCTCCGCCTCCTCCAGCCGGTGGGTGGTGAGGAACACGGTGACGCCGCGCTGGCGCAGGTCGTTGATGAGGTCGTGCACCTCGCGGGCGGCCACCGGGTCGAGACCCGACGTCGGCTCGTCGAGGAACATGATCGCCGGGTCGCTGAGCAGGGCGCGGGCCAGCCCGACCCGCTGGCGCAGTCCTTTGGAGAGGCTCCCGCAGGCGTCGTGGCCGCGCTCGGTGAGGTTGACGGCCTCGAGCGCGCGGTCGATGCGCGCGCCCGGGTGGCGCAGGCCGTACAGGCCGGCGAAGAGCTCCAGGTTCTCGATCACGGTGAGGCGGAGGTAGAGGCCGGGGTTCTCGGGCATGATCGAGATGCGCTGGCGGATCTCGGTGCCGTTCTCCGCAGTCAGGGGGATGCCGGCGACCACGGCGGTCCCCGAGGTCGGCGCGATCAGCGTCCCCAGGGTGCGGACCGTGGTGGTCTTCCCCGCCCCGTTGGGTCCCAGGAAGCCGAAGACCTCACCCGGTGCGATGCTGAAGGAGACGTCCTCGAAGGCGGTGCGCTCCCCGAACCGCTTGGTGAGGTGGTCGACGACGAGGGCTGCAGCGCCGAGGCCGGGGGGCGCGCCGTCTGGAGCGGGTGCGGCCGCCGCCACCGGGCCGGGGGTGGGGGCGGCCAGGGGCGTCGCGGAAGCCCGGGGTATCGCGAGAGCCGGGGGTGCTGCGAAGGCCTGGGGTGTCGCGAGGGCCGCAGGCGTCGCAGGGGTCGTGTCCACCCGCGCCGAGCCGTCGACCGCGGGGTGGACCACCCGCCCGGCCGGCCCGGCCCCGCGCGCCAGCAGGGCGGCGATTCCCTGATAGACGACGAGAATGGCCACGACGCCGATGAGCGCCGCGATGGATCTCCGGAGCACGACGACCAGCGCGACGGCGGCGCCGACCGCCACCAGGGTCAGCACCCATCCCTGCCAGGTGGCGGGCCGGAACCCGAATCCCATCTGCCGCCGGACGAACCAGCGTGCTCCCGTCGTCCGCCGCATCGTCATCGCTGCGCGCCGCCGCTCATGGGGTGGGGGTGGTCTGGGGAAGGATGAAGAACCCGGCCACCTGCCCGGAGTCATCGAACGTCGTCCGGCCGGTCGCGTGCCTGCGCTTGAATCCGCGCCGGAAGGGGAGCGGGACCTTCACGGTGATCGGCACGTCGACGAGCGTGTAGTCACCGAGCCGGCTGACCTGGGGTCCGGCCATCTCGACAGCTTCGTCCGCCCTCCCGGGCAGCTGCGCTCGGACCGACGAGAGCAGCTGGACGGAGCAGGCGTCCAGCATCCGCTGGTTGAATCCGGCCCGCAGCGCGTCCCATCGCCGGTTGAAGAAATGGTCGAAGAGCTCCACGGCCCTGGCTCCGGCATCGTCCAGGGCCGGGGTTGGCGGCACGGTCGCACCGGTGGGGGCGGGCGGCCCACCGAAGCGCTGCAGTGCCGCCTGGCGGGTCACGTGGAGTACCTCGCCGATCTCGGCCCAGGTTCGTCCGTCCCGGCGGGCCCGCACCACCAGCCCGTGCAGGACGTCATCGACCACCACGCCGAGGCTCCGGGCGGCGGCCAGGGCGACCATGACCGGATCCCCCTCCACCGGCCCCTGACCTCGGAGCACCCGGACCAGGAGCTCGGCGTTGGCCTGGGCCATGCGCGCCATCACGTGGCGATCCATGTCCGCCGCCGTCGAGCCGGCGTCGGCGCTCTCGGTGGGGGAGGGGGAGATCGCCGACGGGTCCCCCTCTGGGGGGTGCTTCCGGCTTCCGCCGGGGGCCGCCAGAGCCGGTGTCCGTGCCACGCTTGTCAAGCTAGCTTACCGGTGGGCTTCCGTCAAGGTGCCTTACCAATCGTGGGCCAGGCAGCACCACCCAGCACGGTCATGGTTGACGACCGCCGCGGAGCCCTTTATATTCGACCGACAGTCGGTCGTTTATTCGGGGGTTGGATGTGCCCCGCACCGTGAACGTCGAAGCCCGCGCCGTCCGGCGCGAGGCGTTCGTCGACGTGGCCCTGCGGCTCATCCAACTGAAGGGATACGAGCAGATGAGCGTCCAGGATGTCCTGGACGAGCTCGACGCGTCGAGGGGTGCCTTCTATTACTACTTCGATTCGAAGCTCGCCCTGCTCGAGGCCGCCGTCGACCGCGTGGTCGAGGTGGCGCTGGCAGCCGTGGCGCCGGTGGCCGCCGATCCGACACTCCGCGCCGTCGAGAAGCTCGGGCGCCTCTTCACCGGCATCGCGGGCTGGAAGGCCGAGCGGAAGGAATTGATGCTGCCGCTCATCGAAGTCTGGTGCTCGGACGACAACGCCATCGTGCGCGAGAAGCTCCGCCGGAGCACGCTGCTCTCCCTGGTCCCGCTGCTGGCCCGCATCATCGAGCAGGGCAGGGCGGAGGGGGTGATGTCGGCCGACTCGTCGGAGGGCGCCGGGCGCGCCGTGGTGTCGCTGATGCTCGGCGCGCAGGATCTCGCTCTCGAGCTCTTCCTCGCGCGCCAGGCCAACGCCATCCCGTTCGAGGTCGTGGAGACGGGCATCGCCGCATACACCGACGCCCTGGAGCGGATTCTCGGCGTTCGGCCCGGGTCGCTCGCTCTGATCGATGAGCCTACCCTGCGGCTGTGGTTCGGCTGACGCGATGCGGCGCGCAGAAGCGGGGATGCATGCGTTCGGATTGGTTCTGATTCATCTGCCTGCAGCCGACTCGGGGCAGGCAGCTGGCATGAGGAGGTAGGTGAGCATGGTCGTGGCGATCCACACCGGGGGACTGACCAAGGACTACGGGGAATCGCGCGGCCTCTTCGACCTCGACCTCGAGGTGTCCGCCGGCGAGGTCTTCGGCTATCTGGGGCCGAATGGCAGCGGCAAGACCACCACCATCCGGCTGCTCATGGACATGGTCCGTCCCACCCGCGGTCGGGCGGAGATCTTCGACGTCGACTGCCAGGCGCACCCGGTCGAGGTGAAGCGCATGGTGGGCTACCTCCCCGGCGAGATGCCCCAGTGGGGAGGCCTGCGCGGGCGGGATGTGGTCGCCTACGTCGGCGGCCTTCGGGGCGGCGTGGACTCGGCGCGGGTGAGCAGCCTCGCGGAGCGGCTCGACCTCGACCTGGGCCGGCGCTACCGCGAGTACTCCTCCGGCAACAAACGCAAGCTCGGGCTGGTGCTCGCCTTCATGCACCCCGCGCGCGTGCTCGTTCTCGATGAGCCGACCAATGGCCTCGACCCCCTGATCCAGCAGGAGTTCTACCGCCTGGTCGGGGAGGTGGCCGCCGGGGGGGTGACCGTGTTCCTCTCCTCGCACGTCCTCTCCGAGGTGGAGCGAGCCTGCCAGCGGGTGGGCATCCTCCGTCGCGGCCGGCTGGTGCAGGTGGCGCGGCTCGACGAGCTCCACCACCTCCGCTACCACCGCTTGGAGGCCGACTTCGCCGGGACGGTCCCGGTGGATGCCGTGCGCGCCCTCGCCGGGGTGGAGCATGTCATGGTCGAGGACCACCATCTCGCCTGCGACGTGCGGGGCGGCTTCGGACCGCTGCTCGAGGTGCTGGGGCGCGGCCAGGTCCTCAACCTGGTCACCCACGAACCGTCCCTGGAGGAGGTCTTCCTCGCCTACTTCCGTGATCCCGCCGAGCCCGCCCAGGTCCCCGTCCCCACGGGAGGCGCCCGATGACCACGGTCACGCCGGGGGCCGACGCCCTGGCGCCGCCGGTGAGGGGCCCGGTGCGGGGGAGCGCCGGCACCATGGTGCGGTATGGGCTCCGCTCGCACCGCTGGGCCCTGGCGGGGGTCGCCTTCGTCGGCTTCGTCAGCCCCTACTCGGCCGCAGCCTCCTACGTGGCGGCGACCGGGACGGCGGCGCTGCGCGCGTCCTTCGGACGGCAGACCGTCGCCCTCGGCCCGCAGCTCGCCTACCTGGTCCCGCTCCCGATCCGTCCGGACACGGTCGCCGGCTACACGTGGTGGAAGGGGCTGACCTGGCTGACGCTCATCTTCGCGGTCTGGGGGCTCGCCGCCGCCACCGGCCTCGTCCGCAACGAGGAGGAACGAGGTCTGATGGAGACCTGGCTGGCGCAGCCCTTCGGCCGGCTCTGGCTGCTGCTCTCCCGCACCGCCGCCTTCGGCGTCGCTGCGCTGGCGGCGGTGGTCATCACCGGCCTGGGCACCGCCGCCGGCATCGCGGCGGGCAAGGGGTCCGTCGGGGTGCCCGCGCTCGCGGGTCAGGGGGCGGCGCTGCTCGGCATCGCTCTGGCCTGCTTCGGGATCGGCCTGGCGGCCGCCCAGCTGGCGGTCACCCGGCGCGGCGCGCTGGTGCTCGGCGGCGCAGTGATGCTCGTCCTCTATATCGTTGATGCCCTGGCTCGGGTCAACCCGGGCCTCGACGGCGTGGCGGCCATCTCGCCGTTCCATCTGGCGGACATCACGACCGCGGTCGTCCCCGGCGGCCGCTTCGATGGTGGCGCGACAGCCGCCCTCTTCGCCATCGCCGCCGTGCTGGTTGGCCTCTCGGCGCTCGCCTTCCAGCGGCGCGACCTGATGGCTGCCCTCGTCCGGCGGCGGCGCGCCGAGACCCCGGTCGTGCGCACACCGTCGGCCAACCCCCTTCTCCGGCTCCCCGTCCTGAGCAGTCTCTGGGAGCAGCGGATCGGGATGGCGGGCTGGGTGGCTGGGAGCATTCTCGCGGCCGGACTGGTCGTATCCATCGCCCACACCACCGGCAAGCTCCTGGCGTCGGTCACCGGCTTCCAGACCTTCGTCCACGCCGCCGGCACCGACAGCGCGGCGACCGCGGTGGTCAGCTCCGTCTGGCTCAGCATCTCCGCGCTGATCGTCGCCGCGTTCGCGATCGCCCAGACGTCCCGATGGGCCGGTGACGACGCCGGAGGAAGGTTGGAGATGGAGATCGCCCAGCCGGTCCCGCGTTGGCGCGTCGTCGCCGAGCGCGGCCTCACCCTGGTTGTCGCGGCGCTGGTGATGACCGCCCTCGGATCGCTGGTGACGGGCGCCGTCGCCCCGAGCCAGGGGGTCCATCTCGATACTGGAGGACTGCTGACCGCGACGGCCCTGCTGGTCCTGCTGGCGCTCACCTTCGCCGCCCTCGGTGCCCTGGTCATCGCGCGTCTCCCACGCATCGCCGTGCCCGTGCTCGCCGTGATCGCCGTGGCCGGCTTCTACATCCCGTTGCTCGCGCCGCTCTTCAAGTGGCCGGGATGGGCCCTCGACCTCTCCCTCTTTCACCTCTATGGGACCCCCCTCACCACCGGCGTGTACTGGACCGGCCTGTGGGTGATGGTGGCGATCGTCGTCATCGGATTCGGTGGAGCGATGGCGGCGATGCGGGTGCGCGAGGTGGGCCGCTGAGGTCGCGGGCCAGGGCCCGGGCGGACCTTCCGGCGAACCCCTGACCTCGGGCGGGGAGATTTCAGGGGATTTCCAGGGTCATCCCCGATGGTGGACGGCCGCGGGCATCCGTAGCATCCGGGGCCATGGAAATCGTTCGCAACCTGTGGCGGCGCAAGCTGCGCACCACGCTCACCGTCACCGGCATCGTCATGGGCATCTTCGCCCTCACCACCATGGGCGCGATGGCGGAGCACTTCGACGCCCTCCTGGCCGGCGGGATCACCTATTACAGCAGCACCGTCATGGTCTCCGACGCCAACTCGGGCGGTGCTTTCGGGGGCGGGTACATGGCCCTCTCCACGCTGTCCCAGATCCAGCACGTCGAGGGTGTGCGCGCCGTCTCACCGGTGGTCGAGGCGACCGCCAAGCCCGGGTCGACGTCGGTGGTGAGCATGGGTGTGCCCGACTACATCATGAACCTGGACCCCAACTGGAACTCCTCCTCCTCGATCAAGCTCTCGCTCGCAGCGGGGACCTGGGTGACCGAGGTCTCGCGCCTCGAGGTCGACCTGGGGTCGTCCTTCGCCGCCGAGTTCCACATGAAGGTGGGGGACACGATCGCCCTGCCGGTGCGTCCCAGCGACGCCAAGCCGGACTTCGTCAACCATCGGTTCACCGTCGTCGGGATTCTCAATCCCACCCTCACCGCGCCGGACAGCGGCGCCTACGTCAGCCTCCACGACGCCCAGATGATCGAGGGGGACAGCCTGCCCACGGCGCTCCAGGGCCACGTCGACCCGTATCAGCTCATGTCCGGCGCGGTTGTGTACGCCAAGCCGGGGGTGAACCTCGACGCCCTGGCCGGCCGGATCAACGCCGAGGTGCCGACGGTGCAGGCGACCAAGCCCAGCACCCTGGTCAGCGCCTTCAAGTCAGGGGGAGCCGTGTTCACCTTCATGACCACCGCCGCCGCGCTGCTGGCGCTGATCATCGGGGGCCTCTCGGTGGTCAACACCATGCTGATGTCGGTGAGCGAGCGGGTGCGTGAGATCGGGCTCAAGAAGGCGGTCGGGGCCCGCACCCGCCACATCCTCGTCGAGTTCGTCGCCGAGGCCGGGCTGATCGGGCTGATCGGCGGCGTCATCGGCTATCTGCTCGGCCTGGTCCTCACCACCGTGCTCAACGGCAGTGACCCGAGCGGG
>Ga0187884_10000055_pt1 | contig 112445 bp, 94 predicted proteins | sample June2016WEW_20_4_FD_132983 | JGI IMG/M metagenome (GOLD analysis project Ga0187884, IMG submission 132983) | Peatland microbial communities from SPRUCE experiment site at the Marcell Experimental Forest, Minnesota, USA - June2016WEW_20_40 | ecosystem: Environmental > Terrestrial > Soil >...
ACCCCGGAATGGAGGCTCTGAAAGGGGCAGCCGTTGCGGGCGAGCGAAAGGCCGTTACGAGCCGGCGGTTCAGTTTGAGAGAGAAGGAAAAGGCTGCGGCGAGCCGGGAAGCGTCAATCCCGAGGCTGGAGAAAACGGCTTTGGGGGAGCGGAACGGCGAAACGTCCGGTGCTCTCAAACGCGGTGTTCAGTACCGTGCATGACGGCGGTGGGCAAGGCTGGGAATCAGGTCACTTGGAACCATTTTCTTTTTGTGCCGCAAACGCGGCGCAACCCCAAGTTGCGGTTCCCGTCCGGGGGCCCGGCCGCACTCACTACTAACGACCTTTAACGCTGTGCCCGGCGCCGCGGGTTACAATGTCCGTGTAACTCGGGCGGATCAGCCACGGTGTATCCGCTCGCAAGGGTGAATCCCGAGATCGAAAGGGTATAACGCGAGCCTTTGAAGATCCGATCACGCAAGTTCGACGGCCGTTGCGGGCGCCACAAGCGCTATAATCCCGCCATCGACGGGCGACCTGTTACTGAAGGCGGCTGCCCGCGATGCCACCTGCTATTTGAAATCTGGGAATCCTCTCTCAAGCTGAACCAGCTCATCCGCAAGTTCAATCCCCGGCACGATGACCTCAAGAAGTTCGCGCCCAAAGTGCCGCAGCACGATCCCCGCCAGTTGAGCCTGATCGGCGACGGCACGCTCTGAGACCCCGGTGAGAGCCGCGCTCCGCTGTGATCCGTGTAGAATGCCCTGTGATAAGCCCGGCGTAGCACGAGCCGAGCGGCTCGCTGCAACGGTAGCCACATAATCACCGGAACAGACGTTTCGGTACTAGGATAAAAAGGTGCGATCTCAAGTGTCCGAGGGCCTCCAATGAGTGTTTACCCACGCCGTGTCAGCGCCGCCTGTGGCGTTCTGGTGTTTTTGGCTTGGCTGCCGCAAGTGAATGCGGCTGCCCCCACGATTGCGCTTTCCGACGCGCGCCGCCTCAGTTTCAATGATGGCTGGCGGTTTTACAAAGGCGATGCTCCGGGCGCCGAGAAGCCGGAGTTCGACGATTCCACCTGGCGCTCCGTCCGGCTGCCTCACGATTGGGCGATCGAAGGGCCATTCGATCCCAAGCTCAATTCGCAGACCGGTGCGCTGCCCGTCTTCGGTACCGGATGGTATCGCAAGTCGTTTGCGCTTCCAGCCGACGCGAAAGAAAAATATTTCGCCATTGAGTTCGATGGTGCCATGTCCAATTCGAGGGTCTGGCTGAACGGGCATGAGCTGGGAGGGCGCCCTTACGGTTACATCGGCTTCAGCCTGGACCTGACGCCGTACCTGAATTTCGGCGGCACGGCCAACGTGATCGCGGTGCGGCTCACTCCCGAAGCTCACGCGTCGCGCTGGTATCCGGGCGCGGGCATCTATCGCAACGTGTGGCTCGACGTCACCGGCCCGGTGTATGTCGCCCATTGGGGCACCTATGTCACCACACCCAAGGTGAGCGATGACCAGGCCTCCGTGTCGGTGAAAACCAAGCTGCGCAACCGCTCCGGGCACGAGGTCAAGGCCGCGGTGCAGACCTCGGTGCTCGATCCCGACGGTATCATGGTGAGCCGCAGCAGCGTGCCAGTGACGATTCCCGCCGAAGGCCGGCGGACGACTCCGTTGATCGTCCCTTCCATGCTCACCGTGAATCAACCGAAGCGCTGGGACATCGACCACCCCAACCTCTACACGCTGGTGACCGAGGTGATGGAGAACAATCTACCCGTCGACCGCTACACCACGCCATTCGGCATCCGCACCATCGGTTTCGATAAAGAAAAAGGCTTTTCCTTGAATGGCCGCCACCTGAAGCTGCAAGGCGTCTGCGACCATCACGATCTGGGCGCGCTGGGCGCGGCCGTCAACCGCCGTGCTATCGAACGACAGTTACAGATCCTCAAGGCCGCCGGCGTCAATGCTCTCCGCACCAGCCACAATCCACCAGCGCCGGAAGTTCTGGAATATTGCGACCGGCTCGGCCTCCTGGTGATGGACGAGGCTTTCGATATGTGGCGCATCCCGAAGGTGCCGAACGGCTACAGCAAATACTTCGCGGACTGGTCGGAGGACGATGTGCGCGACATGGCGCGGCGCGACCGCAATCATCCGAGCATCATCCTGTGGAGCATCGGCAACGAGGTTCCCGAGCAGGACCACCCCGAAGCCCAGGGCTGGAAGGAAGCGCGGCGCCTCACCGGGTTCTTCCACGAAGAGGACCCCACGCGGCCCACTACCTCGGCTTTCAATAGCTGGGGCAACGCCATTAAGAACAAGCTGGCCGCCGAAGTCGACATACCTGGGTTCAATTACTCGCCGATGCATTACGAGCAGATCCTCAAGGAGCACCCGGACTGGATCATCGTCGCTACCGAGACGGCCTCGTGCGTCAGCTCGCGCGGCGTGTATCATCTGCCGATCGTGGCTTACGAAAAGCCTCCGTCGCTCCAAATTTCGAGTTATGACACCGTCGCCCCGGAGTGGGCCTATTGTCCGGACGTCGAGTTCACTTACCAGGACAAACTCCCACAAGTGCTCGGCGAGTTCGTCTGGACCGGCTTCGATTATCTCGGCGAGCCAACACCCTTCTGGAATTGGCGCGACAAGAACGCGAACGACTGGCCGGCGCGCAGTTCGTATTTCGGGATGATCGACCTGGCCGGATTCCCGAAAGACCGCTACTACCTCTACCAGAGCCACTGGACCACCAAGCCCATGGTGCACCTGCTGCCGCATTGGAATTGGGAGGGCAAGGAGGGCCAGCCGATTCCCGTGATGGCTTACTCCAACGCGGATGAGGTCGAGTTATTCCTGAACGGCAAATCGCTCGGTAAGAAGGCGCGCTACTCCGACCTTTGGGAGATGCCTGTGAACAAGAAGGTCAGCGAGACCGGTAAGTTCGTCACTAAATATCGCCGCGTCTGGCAGGTGCCGTATCAACCGGGCACGCTGCGAGCCGTGGCGTATCAGGACGGCAAGAAAGTCGCGGTGGATGAAGTGCGCACCGCCGGCGCACCGGCCAAGGTGAAACTGATGGCGGACCGCGCCGTTATCCAAGCCGATGGCGACGACCTTTCCTTCATCACCGTGCGGATCGAAGACCGGCACGGTAACCTGTGTCCCACGGCCGATAACCTGGTGCACTTCGATGTTACCGGCGCCGGAACCATCGCGGGTGTGGATAACGGCAATGCCGCCACCACCGAGCCCTTCCAGGCCGACCACCGCAAAGCCTTCAGCGGCATGGCGCTGCTGATCGTCCGCTCCCAGCCGGGCGAACCCGGCAGGATCAAGATCGTCGCCACCTCCGAAGGCTTGTCGAAAGACAGCACCGAAATCATCGCGCGACGGCCGAAGTAGGCGGTCGGGGCTCCGGACATACCTGATCTTTGTGCTCATCCTCAATCCGGAAGAGGAATTGGGCTAGGGTCACACTGGTCGTTCTGACTTTCCCATTTGGTCCCTGGCTTCTTGGATCGGAGGCTCGACTGTACTGCTTACGGTGCAAGGACTGACAGCCCCCTAAGTGCCTCTCGCACGTGGGTTAGCGTGGCTTCTATATCTGGTTGATCGACGCGGATGACGTGGGAGTTTGGTGTCGTGGGGCGCCAGCGGTCGAACATGCGCGGAACGGGAAAGCCGGCAAAGATCGACATGAGCGGGATGCCTGCAGCCGCGGCGACGTGCTGGCCGGCGGAATCGTAACCTACATACAGGCGGCTGGCTGCGATGAGTGCGGCGAAACCGGCGAATGAACCGTCCCAGAACGTGGCTTGAATGCCTGCGCGGCGGCAGGCTTCTTCCACGCGCGCGGCTTCTTCGCCGCCGGCGCCTTTGTCGATGGTCAGCGGAAGGCCGGTCGCGGCGAGCAGGGCCAGCAGCTTCTCTTCGAATGGATCCGGCAGGCGCTTGGCGGGATTCTCGCCGACACCCAGGCTGACGGTGATGCCACCGTGCGGCGCTGCCAGCGCAGCGAGCGCAAGGTAAGGGCGGGCGCGCTCCACCCCCAAAGTCTCGCGCGCCCAGGCTGCGGCAAGCTCGGGGAGGGACGGGCTGCTTGTGCAGCTTTCGGCAGTCGAATCAGCGACCGCTCCCTGACGGTCGCGGCTCCGAAGCGGTGCGCCATACGCGCGACTTTCAAACAAGTGGTAGCGCTCATCGGGGCAGATGGGGAGCAGGCCGAGCTGCGTCAAACGGGAATCCGGATCGAGGACCATAGCGTCGGGGACGTCGCACAACGCGCGTAATTCGCTCCACACCGCGAGCCGGCTGCGCAGGCTCCCGCGCTGGTAGGCGACCGGAGCGTGTTCGAGGCGAGGATCGCCGGCGAACAGCTCATAATTTTTTTGCGGGCCTATGAAGACGATGCGGGCACCCGGGAAGCGGCGCTTGGCAGCGTCCAACAGCACGCTGGTCACGGCCACGTCGGCGCCCAAGGTAACGCGCGAAAGCACGAAAACGCGCCGCGGTTCCGCTGTGACGGGGCGCACTCGTCGCACGCGCTGGTAACGCGCTTCGAGCGCGGCGGCCTCGAAATCGCCGGCGGTCTCGGCGATGGCGCGCGAAAACAGGCGAACGTATGCGTCGCAAAGCGCCGGCTCGAAGCGGTCGGCCAGGCCTTCCACGAGAACCGAGAACAGCGCCGGAGAGCACGGCTCTTCGAGCAACTCAGGCGGCAGTGCCGGCGGCGGGTTGCCCGCCAGACACTGTGCCAGCACCTGCTCCGTGACGATCTTACACGAAGTACTTGTCAACTAGAATCCCCAGCTTTTGGCGGGTGGCTTGGCTCACCAGCTTGCGATCGGTGATGATGGCGTGGGCCAGCGCCGCGCCGCACTTGCAGGAACGGCCGGCCGGCATGCGGGCCACCGCGGCCGTCACCACTTTGCACGCGTTTTCCGCATTCTTCACGAGGTTGGCGATGATCTCATTCACGGTGACCGCGTCGTGGTGCGGATGCCAGCAGTCGTAATCGGTCACCATAGCAACAGTGACGTAGCAGATCTCGGCCTCGCGCGCCAGCTTGGCTTCGGTGAGGTTGGTCATGCCGATCACATCCATGCCCCAGCTTCGATAAACGTTGGACTCGGCCTTAGTCGAGAACGCCGGGCCTTCCATGCAGAGATAAGTGCCGCCCGATTTGGCGCGGACGCCGGATTCGTCGCACGCTTGAGCGAGCAGCGCCGCCATCTCCGGGCAGATAGGATCGGCGAAACTCACGTGAGCCACCAAGCCTTCGCCGAAGAAAGTGGAAGCACGGCCGCGCGTGCGGTCGAAGAACTGGTCGGGGATGACGAAGTCGAGCGGGCGGTGCTCTTCCTTGAGCGAGCCGACCGCGCTGAGCGAGATGATGCGCTCCACGCCCAGCGATTTCATGGCATAAATGTTGGCGCGGAAGTTAATCTCCGAGGGGGAGATGCGATGGCCCCGTCCGTGCCGGGCCAGAAAAGCCACCTGGCGTCCGGCGAGCGTTCCCACCACGAAGCTGTCCGAAGGGGCGCCGAAGGGGGTCTCGATGGTGGCCTCCTGCTGCACCGCAAAGCCCGGCATGGAGTAGAGCCCGCTGCCGCCGATGATTCCGATTTCTGCTTTCACGTGATGATCTCCTGGGTGATGATGAACCGATGTCGCGCTTTGCGGCGTGCCGGCTTGCGCGACTGACGTCCCGTGCGCCCGCGATCCTGCGCCGCCGAGCGCGTCCGCCAGCTCCGCCACGCCTTTGCCTTCGGTGGCGACAGTGCGCAGTATGCGCGGCCGGGAGCCGCCGGCGAGGCTCAGCGCGCCGGCGAGCTCGCGCTCTGCGTCATCGGCTCCGAGGTGGTCCGCCTTGTTGATGACGATGATGTCCGCGATCTCCATGATGCCGGCCTTGAGCGCCTGCACGTCGTCGCCCAAGCCGGGGACCAGCACGACCACGGTGGTCTGAACCAAACCGCTCACGGCGACCTCATCCTGCCCCACGCCCACGGTTTCGATCAAAACGAAATCCCAGCCGGCCGCATCCATCAGCCGGACCAGGCCGCCGGTAGCCGGCGCTACGCCGCCCGACGCGCCGCGGGTGGCGACGGAGCGGATGAAAACGCCGGGGTCGGCATGGTGCTGCTGCATGCGGATGCGGTCGCCCAGAATGGCGCCGCCGGTGACGCGGCTGGAAGGATCGACGGCGATGACCGCGACGGTACGATTGCGGGCGCGCAGCTCGCGGGCCAGGGCATCCACCAGCGTGCTCTTGCCCGCGCCGGGCGGCCCTGTGATGCCGATGATGGCGGCGTGACCGGCGTGTGGCGACAGGTCGCGCAGCAGTTCCGCGACCTGCGGATCGCCATTCTCAATGGCGGTGGCGGCGCGGGCCAAGGCGCGCGCGCTGCCCTCCCGAATCTGCCGCGCCCATTCGTTCATTCGATGTGGAGAAGCAGCCGCACTGGCTCTAGACGATCTCTTCCTTCGCCGGATCCCAGCACACCGTGTGCCCGCCGCGGTAGCTGTCAACCGCCATGCGGCAGGCGATGGCGACACGGTAGCCCAACTCGAACGGGCAGTTCACCTCGCGCGCGTTGCCGCGGATGTGATCCACGAAGTTCTGCATGTGCGCCTTGGGATCGGACCGCGTCATGCCCGCCATCTCGGTTCCGTCCGGGCGGTTCTTCTTTTCCGGCTGATAGCGGATGCTCTGCATGGTGTGGGCGATGGTGCCGTTATCGCCCAGCACGTCTTCGGTGACGCCCAGACGCTCATTGCCGAAGCCGGAATCCCAGCTATAGAGCAGCTCTTCGGCGTGCTCCATGGAAACGTTCATGGTGTCGGGCACTTCGCGGCCGTCTTTCCACAGGTACAGGCCGCCCGTCATCGTCACTTTGCGCGGAATGCCGAGACCCATCGCTTTGTACCAGAAGGAAAGCTGATGGCACATGTTCTCGTAAACGTTGCCGCCGGAGTAATCCCAGAAGTAGCGCCAGTTGATGTACCGGTTGGCGTCGAAGGGACGCTCGGACGCTTCGCCCAGGAACGATTTCCAAACGATGTTCTCGGGCGTCATATCGGGGTAGATGGCGCGCGACCACTGCGGCTTGCCGTGCGGCGTGTTGCGGTACATGTGGCCGTGGATGACGGTGATCTTGCCCATCAGCTCGGGCCGGAGGAACGCGGCCGCGTCGGTCATCTGGCCGCTCGAAGTCCACTGATGGCCAATCTGCACCGTGCGGCGCTCGCCGGCGCGCTGCCAGGCAGCGCGCATTCGCTTGGCGTGCTCGACGGTGAACGCCATGGTTTTTTCCTGGTAGACGTGCTTGCCGGCGTCAAGTGCGGCCACGAAGTGTTCCGCGTGAAGGTGCTGCGGCGTGGCGATGAGGACGGCATCCACGTCCTTGTCATCGAGCAGGCGCCGGTAGTCGAGATAAGTCTTGGCGCCGGCGGCGATCTGCCGGACTTCTTCCAGGCGGCGCGTGTACACGTCGGCGGCGCCGATGCACTCGACGTTCGAGAGTGCCAGCGCCTGGCGCAGAATCTCTTTGCCGCGGTCGCCCGGACCGATGATGCCGATGCGGAGACGATCGTTCGCGCCCATCACACTGGATGCCGCCAGGGTGCCGGCCAAGCCGGTGGCTACTTTGCTGATAAACAGACGCCGGGACTGCATGCCCCTTGCCTCCTTGGATTCACGCTTCGCCATTTTCGCAGGGAACACAACGATTATATCCGGGCCGGAAGCGAACTGCCCGACGCGCGGTGGCACCCCAGGTTTGTTAGAGTGTTCGTTATGTCCGGCCTCATTTATCTAATTGCCAGCGGCGATCTGCGGCTTTCCGCCAACCGTATGTGCTGGCCCGCCCAGCAAGACGCCGAAAACGCCCTCATGACAGCCATCCGCAGCGAAGGCCGCCAGATCGAACGGGGCCATCCGTTCGACAGCGAGAAACAGCACGGCTTCATCGACAGCCAGAAATATGGCATGGAGGTCTTTCGGCACATTCCGAAGGATGCACCGCTGGTGGTGTGCGAAGCCGTCTGGCAGTATAGCCACCACGTTCTATCCGGGCTGGTGGGCCACCAGGGCCCCATTCTTACGGTGGCGAACTGGAGCGGCCAGTGGCCCGGCCTGGTGGGAATGCTCAATCTGAATGGCTGCCTGACAAAAGCGGGCGTCCCATACTCCACGCTGTGGAGCGAGAACTTTAGCGACGAAGTCTTTCTGGCCGGCCTTCGCCAGTGGTTGCGGGGCGAGCCAGTGCGCCACGATACCAGCCACGCGCGGCCGCTCGCGTCCTTCCGGCTGCCGCCGGAGCTGGAGGCGACTGGCGTTCAACTGGCGCGCGAACTGAGCCGCGACCGCGCCATCATGGGCATTTTCGACGAAGGTTGCATGGGCATGTACAATGCCATCATTCCCGACGAAATCCTTATGCCGCTCGGCGTATTCAAAGAACGGCTCAGCCAGTCCAGCCTCTACGCCGCTATGTGCGGGGTGAGCGACGAGGAAGCGCGCGCCGTACGCGCGTGGCTGGACCGCAAAGGGATGAAGTTTAAGGTGGGGCCGAATCCGGAATCCGATCTCACCGACGATCAGATTCTGGGCCAGTGCAAGATGTATATCGCCGCGCTGCGCATCGCCGACGATTTCGGCTGTGACGTGATCGGCATCCAATACCAGCAGGGATTGAAAGACCTGGCGCCCGCGTCCGACCTGGCGGAGGGCCTGCTCAACAACAGCGACCGGCCGCCGGTAAAGGCCGCCGGCAATGGACGCGTGCTTTATGCGGATCGCCCGCTGCCGCATTTCAACGAAGTGGACGAGTGCGCCGGCCTGGACGCCCTGGCCACCAACCGCATCTGGACCAAGCTGGGCTACGACCCGGAAACCACACTGCACGATGTGCGCTACGGCGAAGCATACGGCGAGGATTTCGTCTGGGTGTTCGAGATATCGGGTTCCGTGCCGCCTAGTCATCTGACCGGCGGCTACGCGGGCGCGGTGAGCGAGCGCCAGCCGCCCATGTACTTCCGCCTGGGCGGCGGGAGCATCAAGGGCATCAGCAAGCCCGGTGAAATCGTCTGGAGCCGCATTTACGTCGAAGGTGGCGGGCTCCACGCCGACATTGGCCGCGCCAAAGCGATCGCGCTGCCGGCCGAGGAAACCGAGCGCCGCTGGAAAATCACCACCCCGCAATGGCCGGTGATGCACGCCGTGACGTATGGCGTTTCACGCGACCAATTTATGGCCAAACACAAAGCCAACCACATCCAAGTGGCTTACGCACCCGATGCCGCCGGCGCGAATCGGGCGCTGGCCGCCAAAGCCGCCATGTTCCGCGAGATGGGCATGCAGGTGAGCGTCTGCGGCACCGGGCACGGCCTGGCGGAGGGGTAGCTTTTCTTTGGCGGGCGCGGGTGGCGGGTGGTGGAAGCAGGTGGGCCTCCCGGGAGGAGCAGCGCGGAAGCGGTGCCTACGCGCCCGGGATCTTCTTCAGCGCGGCCTGGATTTTTGTGGCCAGCGCTACAGCGTCCTTGGTTTCCGGGCCGGAGTGCAGCGCAGCCAGAGCTTCCTCGAGCATCACCTTTCGACGCTGCGGCTCGTCCAGTTTGTTGGCGGTGAACACGTCGGACACATCGAACAGGGTTTTGGCTTCGGCGTAGAGGAAGGTGGCGCGTGGGGTCTTGACCTCGCCGGCCCTGAACTTCTCGAGTGCCTGGGCTGAATCGCCCTCAGTCCCGTTGGCCTGACACACCGCGCGGATGACGCCGCGTTCCACCATCGTCGTTTCGAGTGACTGCGCCTCGGCGTCCTGCATCAAAATCCCGGCATACGCTTTTCGCAGCGCAGGTGGGTCGGCGGCCGAGCCGGGCGGGAGGTCGAAGGCAAGCTGCACCTCGACCGACGGGTCCCTGGCGACGAACATGTGCACCGCCTCCGTGAAGTCCATTGCGGCGTGAGCCGCCATGGCACGCAGGTCCATCACATGCTTGTGAAATGCCAGCGAATTGGCGCGGTTCAGCCGGCCACCGGATTCGTAGCCGTCAGCCAGCTCGCAATAGCCCTGTGCCATGCCGCCGGCGACCACCGTCTGCCAGATCCGCGCCCTGGGGGAAAACTCGTTGTCGCTTTGCTGCAATTCCGAAAGGTCGTCGTTGGCCTTCATGATGTCGCCGTTGTGATAGGCCTGTCTGGCTGCGTTCCACAAAAAAGCCGGCGTTCCCGGCTCAGGAGGTGTCGGCCCGTTGGAACAAGCGGCCAGAAACACGGTGGCCCCGACGGCCAGCAGAAGTGCCTGCATTCTCATTCGCGTCTCCGCGGTAACACCGGACTCTGGCTGCGGGCAAACTCGCGGCGCTGCCCGGCATCCGTGGGGCGCCGCGCAGCGCGTGCGCGACGCCCCGAGCCCGGATGGTGCGCTCGACTCCCGGCTGCCGGTTTTCAGCCAGGCCCGCCGGAGCCCGAAATTGGGCTCCGCCAGCCTAACCCTTAACTCCTGGCAAAGCCGATTTCAAGGTCCTATATGCGGAGGCCGGTGCGAGTTGACCGCACGGGGCGGAAGTTCGCCGGCGCGGCATCACTGGCCGTGCGCAATCAATGGCTCGCGCACCAGCGAAACCACGGTGGGTTGCACCAGGCCGCGGAAGTCGGACATCTTCAGGTGCAGGACTTCGCGGTGCGTGCCGGCATTGAATGCAATGCGGTCCTCACCGGTCAGGCTGCTGTCCAGGTATACCTGCATATGGTAAAGGCTTCCAAAGGGCGGCATCGCGCCCAGTTCGCAATCGGGAAAGAGCTTCCCGAGTTCGTCCTCGGTAGCCAAGCGCACCTGGTTCGAACCCAGAGTGAGCCGTGCTTCCGGCAAATCCACCACCTTGCTGGCTGGAATCACCACCATAAAGTATTCGCCATCGCCAATCAGCACGACAGTCTTCGCCATGTCCCGCGGGGGCAGATGCTCGGCCGCGGCGACTTCGCGCGCGGTGTATGCTCTGGGATGAACGGTGAGGCTGTACTCCACCGAGTGGGATTCGAGGAAACTACGCAGTCGCTCGGAAAGCGGCATAGGAACCTCCGTCCGAATTGTACGCTCAACGGGAAGTGACGGCGACGGGGGCTGGCGCTCCCAGAATCAAAATAACCGGAGGGTCCCCTTGACAGCAGGGCCGGCTAGTGCTAGTTTTTTAGCATGATGCTAGAAATTCAGCAGGAGACGCGGGCGTGAGCGTGCTGGCGCAGCTCAGCCGGCGAGAACGGCAGATCATCGAGATTCTCTATGAGCGCGGCAAGGCGTCGGCGGCCGAGGTGCGGCAAGCCATGCCGGACGCGCCCGGCTATTCAGCGGTGCGCGCCCTGCTGGGCGTGCTGGAGCAGAAAGGGCACGTGCGGCATGAGGAGCAGGGGCTGAAATACGTCTATCTGCCCGTGGTGGCGAGGAACAAAGCCAAGCTGTCGGCGGTGAAGCACGTGATGGACACGTTTTTCGCCGGTTCGCCGGAGCAAATTGTGGCGGCGCTGCTGGACGTATCCGCCGCGCGGCTCACGCGCGAGGAACTGGACCGCATAGCGGCAATGATCGAACAAGCGAAGCAGGAGGGCAAATAAAGTGCCGGCATTTTCTTTTCTGGTTGGAGTTGCGGTGAAAAGCTCGGCGGTACTGGCGGTGGCCTGGTTGTCGGCCTGGCTTCTACGCGGGCGCGCAGCGGCGCTGCGGCACCTGATGTGGACCGCGACGGCGGCCTCGGTGCTGGCCTTGCCGTTGCTCTCGCTCGTCTTGCCGGCGGTTCGGATGCCCGCCAGCGGCGCATTGTTGGCCTTGGTCCCCGACATCACTTTCCAGGCGGGCGCCAGGGCCGGCGCGGCGACGGCTGCACGGTCTGGGCCAGCTGCTCCGCAAGCAAAGCCGGCTCCGGTGCATTCGCGCATCGACTGGCGCCTATTTCCGATGTTGATCTGGGCGGCTGGCGCTCTGGTGGGCCTCGCACAGATGGCGGTGGCCGGCGGAGCCATCGCCGGCGCGCGGCGCCGCGCTCGTGCTCATCCAGCCCAAGCGGAAAGCGCGGCGTTGTCTGCGGCTATCGGCACCGGCGATACCGTGGCCGTTCTGGAAGCGCCGCCCGGTTCGATGCCGATGACCTGGGGCCTGTTCCGGCCGGCCGTTTTTCTTCCGGCCGACGCCTGCGATTGGAACGCCGAACGCCGCCGCATGGTGTTGCTGCACGAGCTGGCGCACGTGCGCCGTGGGGACGCCGGCGCACACATCCTGGCGCGCACGGCGTTGGCGCTGCACTGGTGGAATCCGCTCGCCTGGCTTGCGTGGCGCGAGTCCCTGAAAGAGCGCGAGCGTGCCGCCGACGATCTGGTTCTGCTGACCGGGGAGCGCGCCTCCGCCTATGCCGGCCACCTGCTGGAAGTGGCGCGCGCCCTGCAATCGAGACCGCCCATGCAGTGGGCGGCTTTGGCAATGGCGCGGCGCTCACAGCTCGAAGGGCGGCTGCTGGCCATTCTCGATCCGCGCATCCCGCGCAACTCCGTGGCGCGTATTTCCGCGCTCGCCGTGGTGTTGCTGGCAGTGATCCTGGTGGCGCCCTTCGCTGCCATGCGGGCGCAGGACCAGCCCGCGCCACGCCCGCCGGAACTGACTTCGCCGCTGGACGTGGAGTATACGATCCGGGCCACCACGGACTACAGAGTACTGGACGAGGAGGCCAGGCAATTCGCCAGACAAAAGCAGTACGGCAGCGCGCAGAAACTGCTTGCGGCGGCTCTCCAACTTCGCGAGAAGAGTGCCGGCAGGCAAGGCGCTGAATATAGCGAGGGGCTGGTGAAACTGGGCGACCTGGCACGTGTGCGGAAACAGTATACCGAAGCCGCCGCTTTCTACCAGCAGGCTGTGGCGGCAGTTGCTGGCGAAGCCACAGCCGCTCGCCCGCTGACCTCACTGGGCGTGATGCTGCTGGACAAGAAGGACTATCCGCAGGCGCTGGACTACTTCCAGAAAGCGCGGGCGGCCGACCCGGACCACAGCGGCTTGCCCCTGACCTGGACGGCGGTGACGTACTCGCGGGAAGACGGCGCAGCAGCGCAGGCCGATGCGGCTTTCCAACAGGCGATAGCGGCCGACGATCCGGCATCGGCCGATGCCGCCACCACGCAGGAGCTGTACGCCATATTCCTGAAATTGCAGGGCCGTGACAGCGAGAGCGATGCCGTGCAGGAGAAAGCGGTCTCCATCCGTAAAGCTCTGGGTGCGCAAGTAGCCAAGGCACCGGGCGCCGGCTCTGGCGTGTACAAGGTGGGAGACGGCACCAGCGCCCCCGCAGTGCTGATCAAGGGAGAACCCGAATACAGCGAAGACGCGCGGGTCGCGAAGTACATGGGCAAGGTCGTGCTGTTCGTCGAGATCGGGCCGGATGGCGTACCTCACAATATTCGGGTTATCCGCGGCCTGGGGCTTGGACTCAACGAAACTGCCATCGACGCCGTCAGCCAGTGGAAGTTCAAGCCCGGCACGAGGGACGGCGTTCCCGTTACCGTGGCCGCCACGATAGAAGTGAATTTCCGGTTGCTGTAAGCGCTCGACGTCCTGAAGCGGCACACCCGAGCACTGTACCAGGCGCGCGCCGCCTAATCTGCTTCACCAGGACGCTAAGGATGCAGCGTCACCCTAGGCCGGTACCGCCAATGCCCGGGTCGTGAATTCGCGAACGCGCATTAACAGCCGTTCGGGGCTGCCCTCGGCAAACTCGACCACCGTTACGCGCACCTGCAGGTCGGGCCGGACGACTTTTCCGTCCAACAAACAGGAGTACGTGCCGGAGAGTTGGTCGGCAACGGCCTTGGCGATTTTGATAGCATCCGCCGCAGGCGCGTTCAGGATAGCTACGAACTCCTCGGTGCTCCACCTTCCGATTACCGTGTTCGGGGGAAGGCCGTTGCGGAGCCGCTTGCTGAATGCGCCCGCCAGCTCCGCGGCCACGTCATTGTTAAAACGCATCTCACACAGCCGAAGGCCGGAGGCGGTCAACAGCAGCAGACTGACGTTGCCATGCTCCAGGGACCGGATATGTCTTTCGATCTCGGCGCGGGTCAGCAGTTGAGTGATGTTGTCGATGGAGGCGGCCGATTCCAACTGGCCGATCCGGCTGTGCAGCATTCTGATTTCCGTCATGAATTGCGCGACGTGGGCCTGGTGCTGTTTCCGCATTTCTTCCACGCCGTGCCCCACCGAATTCGTGGCCGCCAGCAGCGTGTCGCGAATGGGGGCAGCCGCCGGCTGCTCCGCGAGATCCCGCAAACTGCCGACGGCGTTGCGCATTTGGGTTTCACAATCGCCATCGGTCTGCGCCAGCGATTCCATTACCTCTTCGAGGGCGTGCGCGGTGGACGCCATCTGCTCCCGAATGTTGTTCAGATACTCAGCCGCTTTGGACCGGTAGTCGCGCAACAGAGCTCGCAGCGTGGCGCTCGCCTCGCGCAGGGATTCGGAGGAGGAAGACAGGTTTTCCGCGACGGAAGTCACATAGCGGCGATGCTGAGAAGTCATCTCATCATCCAGTTCCACGGCATAATCCGCGATGTTGCGCAGGGAGTCGCGATAGCAGTCGACGGCAGTGTCGCGCTCCGCGGCAAGCCGCTCCAATTCGGTGATGTTGTTGCGGATGGAGACCATAGGTCCACCTCACTTACCACTATCGGCTCTTCCCGCGGAAATCTTTACCCCAAAGTCTGGGATCTGAACCCGAAATCGCGGGGCTCCCGTGGGCGACCGCGTTCCTCAGGTATTTATCCGGCTGAAGCAGGTACATTTCGGGCCGCCCTATGATGCCACAATGGCAGCATTCCCTCTCCTGAGATCGAGACAGCCCGCGTCGCTCGAGTGGTATCGCGGCGGCGCAGACGCGTTTCCTCGATCGCGGGACGCCGCGGTGGGCGATTTGCAGGGGCCGTCACACGACGAGCAGGCGGTGGTCGGCGCAGTCCAGCTCAATCGACTCGTAGAGTCGATCGACCAATTCGAAACCGTGTTTGGCGACAAATGGCAGGATGGAGTACAAGCGCTCCTGGAGATGCCGTTCCGGATAGATCAGGCCATACAGCGAGGCGGCGTCGCGGCTGGCGCGCTCATCGCGGCGCATCGCTTCACGCGCGGTCTTGGCCTGAATTTTGGCGGCCTGGTGGCGGATCTTGCGCACACTGGTGGCCAGGGCTTTCTCCAGCGTGGGATCGAACTCGAGCAGGCGGGCGCTCAGCCGTTCCACGGCGGCATCCACGTCCGTTACGGTTTCGTGCATCCGCATCGTCAGATCGGGCGGGATGAGCGCCCTGGCCATGCGTTCGCGCAAGGCCTCTTTGCCGTGGAAGAAATCCGCCAGCGAAATGCCATAACGTTCGATGCGTTTTTGGCTGAGGTTGTCGATGATGGTGAAGCCGGCGCGCGGCACTTCCACCGGCATGCGTCCCAGGATCCGGCTGTACAGAACTTCCGACTGCGCGATGTAGGCGGCTTCGGCAGGGCCCAGAACACTGGCCACGGTGGGAAGAATGGCGTCCTGCACTACCGGCCGCAACAGGGCATTGGGCGAAAGCTCCGCGGCGCGATCGGCAAGTTCCGCGGAGGTGAAGCTGCGGCCGTTGAGCTGGTAGCCGCCATTCTGCCGGCGCAGGCCGAGGCGCTTGCCGTTCTCCAGCAGGAAGAAGAAGGCGGTCTGAGGTTCGACGTGGACCTGTGCGTGGTAGCCGGCCTCGACCAGTTCGCGGTTGCGCTCGAGCACGGCTGCGGTCAGCTCCGGAGCCTGCTCCACGGCGCTGCGCAGAACGGGCGCCGCCAGCTCGCGAAAAGCGGGAAGCATGGGATCGACGTGCGGGATATCGAAGTGCGCCAGCAGGCGGCGCAGCAGATCGCTGAAGGCCTGGCCCATGGTCCGGCCGGTTACGTATGTTTCGGCAACCAGGGCCACGGTCTCGTCGGCGAACGGAAGGCCCGCCAGGGCCGCGCGCAACTCGCCGACGGGAGGTTCCGCCAGTTCGACGCCGCCCACCGGCTGCGCGCCGGCCTGGCGCCGCATCTGCAGCTTCACCGGCTGGTGTTGGGCGTTGAAGACCCATGCGTGGTTGACCTCGGCAAAGTCGTGGTCTTCGGTGGCCAGCCAGAATACCGGCACGGCAGGCAGGCCTTGCCCGGTGAGCCACTCCGCCAGGCGCGCCGCGTGCAGCGCTTTGTAAATTGTGTAGGCGGGGCCGGAAAACAGCCCAACCTGCTGGCCCGCCGCGACCGCCAGAGTGCCTGGTTGCGCCAGGCGCTCCAGGGCAGAGCTGGCCGGATTCTGCACCCGCAGGGCTTCCACCAGCGCGGCGCGCCGCTCCGGCGCCAGGCGAACCGCGCGGGCCGCCGCCCGGAAGGCCTCCAGATCGCGCAGCGGGTGGCGATAGAAACGCGCCGTGCGATCCGGATGGTACGAAATGTCCTCGGACAGACGGGTGACACCGGGCAGTTCGGTCTGGCGGACACAGGAACAGTGCATGGCAGGAGCCATTTACGTGATGACGCCGTGAGGCTTCCGGATGCAAGCCATTCGATCAGCCCCGCGTGTACCGGGAAATGTCGTTGAAGATGGCGAATGCCAGCAGCATCATGATGAAAACGAAGCCGACCTTGAACACGGCTTCCTTCACGTTCAGGCTCAGATCGCGCTGCATCACCATTTCAATCAGCAGCATGAGGATGGTGCCGCCGTCCATGATCGGGATGGGCAGCAGGTTGAAGATGGCCAGTTGCAGACTGATCATGGCCATGAAGCCCAGGAACTCCGGGGCGCCCTCGCGAGCCGCCGCGCCGGACATTTGGGCGATGCCGATGGGGCTCGAGAGATTCTTTGGCGACATCCGCCGCTCGATCATCCCCTTGATCACCTGGACCAGCAGAAAAGCGCCCTTGGCATTCTCCACCAGCGATGCACGCAATGCTGCGGGGAGACTCAGGCGGATGGTGGTGAAATGAAGCTTCTGCTGGGGTGCCACGCCGATCACCCAGCGCCTCGGGCCATCCAGGTCGGACTCCACGGGCTGCACGGTAACGCGGTATGTCTTGCCGTCCCGCCGATACTCGATCTCCAGCGGCTTACCGCCGCTATTGCGGGTCGCCTCCGAAAACCGGGCCGGCGAGTGAATCGGCTCACCGTCGACGGAAAGGATGAGATCGCCTTTCTTGAGGCCGGCCTTTTCCGCCGGATAGCCGGGCTCCAGGTAACCGAGCTGGATCTCACTGCGCTCGTCCCAGCCGGCGTAACCCACGCCCAGCCGGTCGCTCAGCGTCGGCGTCACAATGCAATCGAACTTCTTGCCGTTGCGATCGATGGTGAGGTACATCGGCTGGTATGCGCCGGTAACCTCTTTTTCGCCGATGTCTTCCCAGGTGGGATTCCACTTGCCGTCGAGCCTGACAATGCGGTCGCCAGCGCGGATCCCCGCTTTCGCGGCCGGCGAGCCAGCGGCCACGTCGTCGATCACCGCGTGCAGATCGGCGTAGGAAAGCTTCTCATACTTGAACATGTACAGGCCGGTCAGGATGGCGACGGCGAGAACAACGTTCATGACCGGTCCGGCCGCGGCGATGATGACGCGCTGCCAGCGCGGTTTGGCCAGCAGGCTGCGCGCATCGTCGTCTCCGCTTCCGCTGGCTGGCAGCGCGAGCGCGGGCTTGCCTTCGTTGTCAACGGTGGCTGGCTCGAGCGAGGACACATCGCCGGCCATCTTCACGTAACCACCGACCAGAATGGCGGACACCCGGTAGTCGGTCTCGCCGCGGCGGAAACCGAACAACCGCGGACCGAAGCCCAGGCTGAAGGCTTCCACTTTGACATCGAAGTAGCGCGCTGCCCAAAAATGGCCCAACTCGTGGATCATGATCATGACCCCGATCAGCACCAGCAGCCAAAGAATGTTTTCGCCGATTGCAACCATGGTGTTCCTAGGCCGTTACGGCGCGACGGACGGCCAGTTCGCTCGCCACACGCCGCGACTCCGCGTCAATCTCCAGCACTTCTTCCACCGAACGCGGCCAGCGGACGGGCATTTTCGCGAGGCACTCGCTGACCACTTCGTGAATTCCGAGGAAACCGATTTTCTCCTGCAGAAACGCTTCCACGGCGATTTCGTCCGCCGCATTCAACGTGCAGGCGGCCGAACCGCCGGTCTGCTGGCATTCATACGCCAGCCGCAACAGAGGAAATTTCTGCATATCGGGTGGGAAAAACTCCCAGCGCCGAGCCTGGCTCCAATCGATCTTCGGCACCGGCGCCTCGTCCCGTTCCGGATAGGTAAGCGCGTACTGGATGGGCATGCGCATATCGGTGGCGGCAATTTGCGCCAGCACGCTGCCATCGGTGTATTCGATCATGGCGTGCACGGTGGACTGCGGATGGATCACCACGCCCACCTGCGCAGGTGTGAAATCGAACAGCCAGCAGGCTTCGATCACCTCGAGGCCTTTATTCATCATGGTGGCGCAATCGATCGTGATCCGGTTGCCCATGCGCCAGGTGGGATGGTTGAGGGCCTGCTCCGGAGTTACGAAGGCAAGGGCCTCGGCGGGTGTCTCACGGAAAGGACCGCCGGACGCGGTGAGGATCAGCCGCGCCACTTGTTTCCGGTTGCCGGCGCGCAGGCACTGGTGGGCGCCGTTGTGCTCGCTATCGACCGGGATCAACTCGGTTCCGGATTCCCGCACCGCGTCCATCACCAGCTTGCCCGAACAGACCAGGACTTCTTTGCTCGCCAGGCCGACCCGCTTCCCGCGGCGGATCGCCGCGTAGGTGGCCTGCAATCCGGCAACTCCGACGATGGCGGAAATCACCGTATCTACCTCTTCGGCAGTCGAAACCTGGACACGTGCGGACTCGCCCGCCAGCAGTTCCGGCCATTCGTCCGGTCGCAGGCCCGACGCCGCCAGCAGTTCGGTGAGACGGGCCAGCGCTTCGGGAGTCGCCACGGCGGCAACCCGCGGGCGGAACTCGACGATCTGCGTGGCAAGCTTCTCCACGTTGCGCCCTGCCACCAGAGCATATACGCGATAGAGTTCGCGGTTCCGCCGTACCACGTCGAGGGTATTGGTGCCGATGGACCCGGTCGAGCCCAGCACGGTTAACGTTCTCATTTGCCTGCCTGCGGGGACGTAATTGCCATCATATCATGAGGCATTCCCAAGACCCGGAGATTTGCCGGGAGGGCGTCACAAGATAATACCGGCAAATGCAATCAAAAAGTTCAATGCTCCGAACATTGTGGCGCCGGGACCCACGACTGCTGTTTCATCGAATCAGTTTGGGCGGGAGGACCACAGGGAAGTGCGCACTGCGTGAGTTGGAGCGAGTAGAATGCGTACCCGCTTCTGTAATTTCTGGAAGACCCTTTCGGGCGCCGGGGAGGTTGCTTCAGGGGTCTATATTAGAGGTTAGTCTCGCTTTGGTGGGAGTTGCCTCCCCGGCTTACTTCCAATAATAGTAGATTCTGATTTTGGAAGCAACAGAAATCTGTATTTTTTTATTTTTTAAAGTCAGCCTTAACTTCGACGCCGGCCATTCTCTCTAACACCTTGATAGTAGAGCAGAAATCATCCTCGCCGAAACCGGAGGAAATGGCCATTTGAAACATCTGGTGGGTCAGAGCCGTCGTTGGTAATGGTACTCCCAGTTCCTTTCCTGAGTCGAGCATGAGGCCGATATCCTTGTGCATCCATTTGGTCGCGAAGTTGGCTTGGAAGTCGCGGCGGAAAACGAACGGGGATTTGTAAGAAACCAACCCGGATTTGGCGGCTGAGGCATCGAGCACCTCCATCATCAGTTGCGGATCGACTCCGCCCTTGGTGGCCAACACCATGCCTTCGTTGAATGCCATCATCAGGTTGCAGAGAATCAGGTTCTGGGTCAGCTTGGCCTGCAGTCCCATGCCGGGGCCGCCGCAATAGAACAGGCGTTTGCCCATCGGCTCAAAATAGGGCCTGATGCTGTTGAAGACGCCCGAGTCGCCGCCCACCATGAAGGTCAGGTTGCCGCTCTCGGCGCCGGGCGTGGAACCGGTGCACGGTGCATCGAGCATCTCGACCCCCTTCTTCTTAAGGATCTGGCCGATCTTGCGGCTTTCGCTGGGGCTGATCGTGCTCGCGTCGGCGACCACGGTGCCCGCCCGTGCGCCCGAGCTGATGCCATCCGGACCGAGGATGACGGCGCGCGCCATTTGGGTGTCGCCCACGCAGAGGAAGATGCAATCCGCATTTCCCGCGACTTCTTTCGGCGTGGCGCAGAAACGGCCCTTCTCGCCGTCTGCCAACTTGCGGGCCTTCGCCGCCTGGTTGGACCAGAGGGCGACTTCATGCCCGGCGCGAAGCAGGTTGCGCGCCATGGGGTAACCCATCATACCGAGTCCGAGGAATCCGAGTTTTGCCATAGAAGGATTGTACCGCCTGCGCCGCCCTGGCTACGCAAAAAACGCGCGCCAGGTGGTCACCACCAGCGCGTGCGTTACCACGCTGGCGCGAATGCTGCCGGCTTGGTTCCGTGCGCGCCCGCACAACCAGCCAAGCACAGTGACCACGGGCACCCAGCGCCAATTGGGGAAGCCGCGAAACCAAAGATGAGCGAGGCCGAAGACGATCGACGCGAGCAGCAAAGCCGCGCGCGCACTGCCGGTCCAATCTTCCATCCATTGCTGTAATACGCCGCGGAAGAGGAACTCCTCCGCCAGCGAACTCACCCAGAGAGAGCCGAAGAAAGTGCCGATGATGACCCACCAGGGCGCCGGGAGAGCGGCCAGACGCGCGGTCCTCAGTGCCAATGCCAATGGCGCTCCCACCACCAGGAAAAACAGATAGTGGCGCGCTCCGATGATCCATTCGCGACTGTTTGGCCAGAACCCCCAACCGGTTTCGGCGATCGGGCGCTCGAGCATCAAGGTCAACGCCACCACGTGGAGCAGCCCGATAGCCCCCAGGATATCCAGGTGCTGACTGAAGAACCGTGGGTAGATGGCGTCGAAGTAGCGGCCCAGCGTGATCCAGCCGATCAGCGCCAGGAAGGCGGCGTCGAGCGCCCCGGCTGCCGGCAGAATGACATACCACAAGCTGATTGCCAGCCCCAGCGCCGCCAGACGAATCAATGCGAGCCCGTCAAAGCGGATAGCGCCCAAACAGCACAGCAGATAGGGAAGCAGCAGGGAGCCGGTGAGAATCGCCGGCAGCGCGCGGCCGGCCAGCCGTTGCCGGGCCGCCGGGAATCCGGCCACCAGATAGAATGGATATTCCGCCAGGAAGGCTGCGATCACAGGCAGTGCCGCGGCGAGTGGAATGCCCTTGGCCCGCGCGAACACCAACCCCGCCACGCCCAGCGCCATCCAGCCGGCCAGTAAAGCCGCCCGGAAGCCGCCGAACGTTTTGGCCATCGGCCTCATTCTAACATCGCTGCTCTTGCCCGCCGGCGCGCGCGCGCAGGAGGCGCCGCCGAACCTGGCCAAACTGGTGGCGCATCGCGAAAGCGAAACTGAAGCCGAGCGCAACCAGTACACGTACCGGCAGACGCTCACCGTGGAGCAGTTGGACGATCGCGGCATCTTGCGCGGCCAGTACCGCGAGGTGCGCGACATTATCTTCTCGCCGCAGCAGGAGCGTACCGAGAAGCTGATCGGCAAGCCGGAGAACGAACTCACGAGTCTGAAGCTGACGCCGGAGGATTTTCGTGACTTCCGCGACATTCAGCCGCTGGTGCTGACCGAAGACCGCTTGTGGAACTACGAAACCAAGTCCCGCGGCGATGAGACGGTGGATGGCGTGGATTGCTGGGTGCTGGAGGTGCGGCCGCGGCAGATTCTGGAAGGGCAGCGATTCTTCGACGGGTTGACCTGGGTGGAGAAAAAAGGGTACAACATCGTGCGCATTGAAGGGCGCGCCGTGCCGCAGATTCTGTCGACCAAGGACGAAAACCTGTTTCCCCGCTTCACCACCGTACGCAAGCCGGTGGACGGTAAGTATTGGTTCCCGGTTTTGACGCTGGCCGACGACACGCTGCAATTCCGCACCGGCCCGCAGCGCGAGCGTTTGCGCATTTCCTACAGCAACTATAAGCGCTTCGCGGTGGATTCGACGTTTACGCCGAAGTGAAGGGAACGGCAAGCGTCCAGAATGGGCTATTGGAGCGGCATCCAAACCGCATCAACCTTCGATAACTTGTGAGAGAGAGGAGGGGGTCTGGAAAATGGGAACTGGATTCCCGTGACCAACCCTTTCCTCGCATACATCTGCCAAGGGCAACTTTACGTGCAGGGCGACGGCGACGGCCAGATTCTGGAGAGCCCCTTCGGGCGTTCTCTCAGAGACCGCGCCATCCAGATCTATAACCGGCACACATGGAAGACGCAGGGCCGCGGAGGCCAGGCTCTGAGCGGCGCGATTCGGGCGCCCGCGGAACGCGACCCGGGCGAATTCCGGATCGCCATTACGAGTGTCGCGCGCGGCCTCAATCCGGGCGAACTGTTGTACACGCTCGAAACCGACGAAATCAGCGGGGTCTTCGCCAGGGACGATGCCGGCATCGAACAGCGGCTGTTTCATACCGCCGATTTTCGCGTTCGTCATCTCGACGCGCATCCGGACGGCGGCGAGTTCGCGGTATCCATCTACCACCGGGATGGAAGCGCGAATCTCGCCGTGTTGAAGGCCGATGGATCGGACCTGACCGAGGTGACCGACGGCGAATCGGTGGATGAAGCGCCACGTTGGGCGCCGGGGCCCGGACGCCGTCTGGTGTTTCAGAGCGCCGGCCTCGCGCGGGACCCGCGCGGACGTCACATTGGGTGCGGCCCATCCTCCGTGCAACAGCTCGACCTGGACACGGGCGAGATCTCGTACCTCGTTCAAGACGACAATTTCGATTTTCTCTGCCCGCGGATCGCCGCCGATGGAACTCTGTACTACATCCGCAGACCTAATTGCAGGGCGCCGCAATCGGCCACGCCCTTGGCCGCGCTGGAGCACACCGTACTCCTGCCATTCCGAATCATGTGGGTGATCGGGAAGCTGATCGATCTGTTCGTGGAGCGGCACACCGGGCAACCGCTCTTCGCCGCCAAGGACGCTCCCGGAGGGACCGTCAAGCCTCCTTCCTCCTGGCTCCTGATGTGCCAAGCGGCGCAATCCGCCGATAAAGCGGAAACGGTCGCCGATGGCGTCCTGTCCTTTGACCTCGCCGCCGACGGCTCGGTCGTTTACTCTGACGGTTTCGACGTCTACCGCAAACCCGTCGACGGCCAACCCGCTGCGAAGATCCTGGCCGGCGCCAGCCTCGAGTTGATCGCAGCGCTTTAGGGTCCGTCAGGGTTTCCGGCGCCGCGGCGGCGTGGCGCGCGCAGGCCTGCGTGCAGCGCCGGCATTCGTGCCGGCGTTTCTTGATCTTCCCTTGAGCAAAGAAATGTCGAGATGAATCTCGACACGGCAGGCATGACTGCCCGCGCCACGGCGGCTCGCGTTTACTGGACTTCCGGCGCGATTCCGTCGCGATCCGCGATTTCTGCACCCTCCCATCTTGCGCGCACGTATTAGTGGATATGCGGCTCGCGCGGCTGTGGCAGGCATCCCTGACGATGGGGCTGGCACTTGGTTCATCGCATGCGCAGGAGAAACCGGAATACACGTTCGGAACGACTGTTGTAGATGCGTCCGGATTGCAGGGTCGCGTATTCTACTTGAAACCGGGAACCAATAGGCTGCCGCGGTTCGCGCAGATGCGGCCGGTCGGATCGATTTACACGACCCAGTTAAACGTGTGGCCCCAGAACTTCGATGAAGGATTCCCGAACATCACGGACCGGTTCGAATGGTTCGCCATCGAGTACACCGGCAGAGTCTGGACCAAAGACGCGGGGCGCTATCGTTTCAGCTTGCTGGCCGATGATGGAGCCAAGCTGTATCTGGACAATCAAGTGGTAATCGACAACGATGGACAGCATCAGGCAAGGGCGGTCAGCGGAAGCGCGACCCTGACAAGGGGTGTTCACGACATCAAGATTGAGTACTTCCAGGGCCCACGCTTCACTGTTGCCCTGGTGCTCGCGATTTCACCGCCTGGTGAAGCATGGCGCATTTTCAACACGAACGATTTCAAGCCTCCCAATGACCCGGATCAGTTGCAAAAGGGCGAAATCTCCGACATCCGGCCGACAACGCAATAGGGGCGAAACCCGACCGCAGTTTCGCCATGCGACAGCCGAGGCTCGCCAGTTGGCGATGAAACGCGTCCCATATTCGTCCGGTCAGCGGGCCGGCGAACGGTGCTCTGCGAGCATCGACTGCAAGTTGTTACGGGCATCCTCGTAGTCCGGGCGAATGCGCAGCGCTTCCCGGAAGTGGCTGATGGCCTCGTCCTCTTTGCCAGGCAACTGTGACAGGACCACGCCAAGGTTGTTGTGCGCCTCCGCGAAGTCCGGGTCGAATTGCAGGGCTGTTTCAAACTCCGCCGCAGCTTCGCGAGAGTGTCCCTCTCTTGCCAGAGCAATCCCTGCCTGGTAGTGCATCTGCGACAGGGCCAAGCCAACGTCTTTATGCGTCTCCGCGTGAGCCGGGTCGAGTTGGCGGGCGGTTTCGAACTCCGCCGCGGCTTCGCGCGAGTGGCCCGCTCTGGTCAGAGCAATCGCCGTCTGGTAGTGCATGTCCGCCGTCACGCGGGACAGTCGGTCCCGGACGCCGGCGGCGTCCGGCTGAATGCGCAGTGCCGCCTCGTATTCGGCAGCCGCTTCCTTCAACCGGCCGCCCTGTGCCAGCGCATTGGCGAGATTAATATGGGGAACCTCAGAATCCGGCCGCAAGCGCATCGCCGTTCGGAATTCCGCGATCGCGTCCTCGAGGTGCCCCGGTGTACCGGCCAAGGCGATACCAAGGTCGGAATGCATCTGGGCCAAGTCCGGCCGGAGTCGTACCGCCTGCTCCAAATGCGTTACTGCCTCCGGGAGCCGGCCAGGTTGGTCTGTCAGATACGTGCCCAGATTGTGCTCGGCGATGTAGTTTCCGCTGGTGACTTCCAGTGCGTGAGCAAACAGCGCTTCGCTGTTCCGCCAATAGCCAACCTGCGCCCAAGCCGCGCTGGCGCACGCGGCGCACGCCGCCGTTGCCACGGCCGCGCGAAGACGAGGCCATCTGCGCAACAGGTCTGCGCCGCCCCACGCAACCATCACCGCAAGGCCGACCATGGGCACGTACATGTATCGGTCGGCCCTTGCCTGCTCGCCGGCTCGCACGATTCCGATCACCGGAACGAGCGTTCCCAGAAACCAAAACCAGCCGAACGCCAGGTAAGGACAGACCCGGCGGAGGCTAACCACTTGCCAACTGATCGCGGCCAGCGCTGCCGCTGCCAGCGCGACGCGCCACAGCGCCAGACTCTCGGGATACGGATAGAATACGGCCAGGCCAGCCGGCCAGAAGGTCTTGGCGATGTAAGTCAGGTATGACACGAGCGCATTGCCGAGGCCGAATACGGCCACCGGCATCACCGCTCCGCCGGCCTTCTGCACAAGGTAGGTCACTACCGCTCCCGCTGTGGCGATGGCAAACAACGGAAGCTTCTCCCGCACGCGCAGGCCGCGCTTGAGCGGCCACACGTCCAATAGCAGCAGGGTAAACGGGAGAGTGACGATCATCGGCTTCGACATCAGCCCCAGGACGAACGCCACCACTACCAGGACCCGCATTCCGCGGACATACGCCCACAAGGCCAGGAACCAAAACAAGGCGCACAGCACGTCCTTCCGCTCCGCCACCCACGCCACCGATTCTACGTGCAGGGGATGCAGCGCGAAGACGAAGGCCACGAACGCGCTCGGCCCGCGGGCGGCCGTCGCGCGCGCCAGGAATAGGAACAGCAGCACCGAAGCCGCGGCGTGGAGCAGTACGCTGACGAGATGGTGCCAGTCGGCGTCCATGCCGAAAAGCTGCACGTCCAGCATATGCGAGAGGCGCGTGACGGGAAACCAATTGGCGGCTTCCGTGGAGGTAAAAGCCCAGAGGACGCCATCCATGGTGATGCCTTGCCGCACATGCGGGTTGTTGGTCACGTAATCCGGGTCGTCGTAGTTGACGAATGCGAACTGGAGCGACCGCGCGTAGACGCCGAAGATGGCCGCCAGCAGCAGCAGGCAGATCCACAGGTCGGTGCGCGGGTGCGGCTTGGCGGCGGGCTTTTGGGTCTTGTCGGCGAGCTTCCGGGCCTTCGGCACTTCCTCCCGATGCTAGCCCACTGGCGATCGAATCTTCAATCCGGCGCAGGATGGGGAAGTCAGGAGGCAGGACTCACGAGCCAGAATGGCACGAAGGTGGCATCGCCACCTGGACTGAAAAACGTCACAACATGACGGCCACAGATAAACGACCCGGGCCGGGCGTTGCCCGGCTGCACCGATTGACAATCGGTGCGCAGGTTACCAACCTGCCCCACAATGCTGCTCGCAGAAGCGCGCGGAGCGGCCCACCAGTGGGTGCACGATCCTTTTTCGGACTTTTTCGGCGGCCTGTAAAGTATGCCCCAGCGACGGCGGGCGAGCTATGCTGGACACTGATGCGCATCGTGGTGCTGGTAGGCCTGCCCGGTTCGGGCAAATCGACCTACCTAGAAAGGTTGGGGGTGGTGGGTTTGTCTTCGGATGCGATCCGCCAACTCTTGGCCGACGACGTGAGCGACCAGACCATCCACGACCGCGTATTTGAGACGTTGCGGTATCTGTTGCGGCAGCGCCTGGCGCTGGCGCGGCCGGTGACGTATATCGATGCGACAAATCTGACGCCGCAGGAGCGGCGCCCGTACATCGGCATCGGAGCCGCTTTCGGCTGCGAGGTGGAGGCCCTGTTCTTCGATGTACCGCCGGAAGTATGCTGCGAGCGTAATGCCGGCCGCGCGCGTGTGGTTCCCGCCGAAGCTCTCAGCAAAATGCAGGAGCGCCTGACGGCGCCTTCAACCGAAGAAGGATTCACCCGCGTCACCCGCATCTCGCACCTGGATCCGCCGCCTTCGCGCGCGTAGCAACCGCGGATGCCGCCGCGAAAGCGGTTGCCGGCGTCACTGCAAGGTGTACACGGCGTGAGTAGCGGAGGGCCGCTCGACGGTGAGCGTGATGTTGCCGATTTTGGCGGACTCGACGGCGGCGGGTAGGGGGGTTCCGTCCTGTTCGACGGTCAGAGTGCCGCCGGCCAGGCGTACGGTGCGGCGCCAGCCCGCGCCGGTGAACTCCAAACCGTCTTCCAGCGCCCGCACCGCGACTGGGCCGGCGGCGGCGAAGGCGCCGGCCTCGGGGAGGAAATTCACATTGGCCTGTTTGGCCGTGAACTCCATCCACCGGCCGCCGTCCTGGGAGGAAAACACGGCGCGCACACGGCCGGTTTCGAGAATCCATTCGGGAGCGCCGTCGCCATCCAGATCCGCGCTCCATACGGCGGTGCGGCCGCGCGGCAGGAGAAGGACGCGCATGGGCAGATCGGCTTCGCCGGCACCGCTCACCCGCAAGTGCCAGTCGCGCAACCCGGCCGCCGCCTCGGCCGCGAACACGCGCAGGCTGACACGGCGCTCGGCGATGGCGCCGATGCTGATCTCGGTTTTGGCGGGGAAGAAGTCGAGGCCGTCGCCGTAAGCTTCCAACCGGTAGGTCTGGATGGCCGGCCAGTTGTTGCGGATGGAAATCTCGAGGTTGCCGCCGGCCTTGGGTTCAATCGGCACGATGGGCGGATCGGGAGTCAATTCAGAATGCTGGCCGAAGTGCATGTGGAGCGCCTCCATCAAGCGAATGGAAAACGGGCGGAACAACTGCAAGCGGGCGCGGCCCATCAAGATGCCGTCTGCTTCGAGCGCGAGGGTGGCAAAATCGCCGTGCAGCGCATCGGCGGGAACGCCGACCTCATATTCGATCTCATCGGGCGATTTGACTTTGGGGATGGCCGTGTAGCCGTCCGGCAAGCGCAGGCGGGAGCGGGCGGCAACCCGGTCCGAGGAATAGGAAGTAGCAACCGGGTTCTGCTGGCCGATGATGAGCCGGCGGGCGTCGGTGAAAAAAGCCGCGGTCTCCGCCACCTCGATGGCGATGCCGATGCGCACGCGGTGGCCGGGCGCATTCGAGCGGGGAATCGGCAGGCGCGCGCGCAACGCATGGTCGTCCCAATCGTATGCGAGCGGCGCGCCGGCGGCCAGAAACGGGCCGATCGGCTTGCGCTCCAGTTGCAACACGGCTTCGCCGGCTTGGGGCGCGGCGAATTCCATGGCCAGGATGCCGTTCTCATATTCGATGGAGAGCAACTCGGCGGTGGCGTACACGAGCCGCTCGGAGGCGGAGAAGTTGGAGCACTCGCGGCAGAGTCCGTCGGGCGCGAGGGAAACGCTGAGCGGCAGCCACGCCGATTCGCCGGCGGCGACCGCGACGGGAATCGAGATGGTGCGCTTGGAAGCCGGCTCGAAGACGCGGAGCTCGTCGTGGAACGGCTGGGCGGAGCGGTTGATGACGCTGACTACCGAAGCGCCGGGGGAAACCAACTCGATGGCAGTGACGCCGGTGGAGAGCTTTTCGGACTGAGGGCGGGGCGCGGCCACGGATTGGAGGGAGGGGATGATGGCGGCCCAGTGACGCAAGAGAGCGGCCTGGCGGAGCAGGGCCTCCGCCGCGGGCCGCTCATCGCCACTCAATCCCACGGCGCCCGCCACCAGCAGCGCTCCGCCGCCATCCTTCCAGCCGGCCGGGTAGAGCTGATCTTCGACATCGGTCCAGAGGACGCTCTTGCCGTCGGCCAGGGCTTGGCGGCTGAGCGCCAGCGCGGCCGGATCAGTGGCGGAGATGCGCAACGCGGCAGGCGGGGCGGCGGCATCGATCTCAAGCGCCGCGCCCTCGGCCCAGGCGACCGGACCGCCGTGGCTGGCAGTCTGCGTCGCCAGCAAGTCGGAGAGCTGCTTCAACCAGACCAGGCGCGCAGCGGCGCCAGCGCCCTCCGGCACGCCGAGATTTCGCCAGCCCTCGACGGGCGGCGCGGGTCGCACCCACGCGCTGAGGTTCAGCCGCCGCAAGATTTGAATCAAGCCGTTGAGGTCGCGCCGCGGGCTGGTGCGGCCGGTGAAATCAAAATTGCCGGGAGCGAGCTGGTGCCAGTTCCAAGGAATGGCGAATTCGACGGTGCGAATGCCGATGTTTTTCAACCACACCAGCTCGCGTTCCCACTGGGTGCGTGGATACAGATAATAAGGGAACTCGACCGCTTGCAGGTATTCCGCAGGGCGGGTATTGGCGTTGGGCGCGGCGGCAGCGGTCGAAAGAAGCAGGAGCGCCAGGACGGCGGAAGCGGCGGACGAAGCGAAGCCCACGCGGCGTCCGGATCCCCGAACGCGTGATGTTGTACGGTTGCGGCGAACCACTCCCTCACGGTCGTGGCTCCGTTCGGAGACGTTAAGGCCGGCGAGCGGTGTCGTGGTGACACCGTCTCCCGCGGCCGCGGAACCAGTTTGCATCAGAACGTCCGCGCCTTGCGCAGGCGGTAATCGTCGCCGGGCATGCGGATGACGGTACACATTTCAAACAGACGAGAGCGGGCCCGGGCCCCGATGTGGTCCACCAGAGTTTTGCGGTACTCCGGCGTACCCAGGGCGGATCGTTGCATGAAGGAACTGCCGGCGTCCGGTTCGGGCAGATTGGTGGTGGCAATGAGCGCTTTGCGATGGTTAGAGCGGTGGGTCACGATGGAGGTGACGGTGTCTTCGACCCAATCGGTGACGCGCTGGGCGCCGAGATCGTCGAGGAGCAACACCTCGGTATCGAGGGCGGCGCGATAGGCTTCACGGTTGGACGAATTGGAACTGGAATCATAGCCCGCGCGGATACTGTTGAGCAGCGTCTGGTAATCCCAGAACAGGCACTCGAAGCCTTTCTCGACGATTTTGCGCAGGGCGGCTACGGCCAGGTGGGTCTTGCCGGTGCCCGGCTCACCGACCAGCAGCAGGCCCGGGCGGCTTTCATTGGGAAAATCGCGGACAAAGTTTTTCACCGCCAGCAGAACATTGGTGAGCTCGCGGCGCGCGATGGGGTTCTCCGGGCCGGGGACACTGAAATTCTCGAAGGAGGCATTGCGGTAGAGCGGCGGGATCTGGGCGCGCTCTTCGAGGCGGCCGGCGCGGCCCTCAGCGCGGCAGGCGCACGGCTCGGCGCCGGAGACGTTGGCGCGCTCGACGATGATCCAGCCCGTGCCACCGCACTTGGCGCAAACGGTTTCCGTGGCCATCGCTCCTATTATCGTCCAGGGCGGTGGGGGTGAGCGAGGTGGGCAGTCGGCCCGGGAAACGACAAGATTCCGCCCGGAAGCGGGCGTTGGCAAGCTAAAGCATGCCACACCTGGATACACTGAAAGTTCCAAGGGAATCGCGAAAAAAGAATGTGCGGGATTGCGGGATTCACGCGTCTGAGCGGGGTATGGGACCGGGAAGTGGCCGGGCGGATCACGCAGGCGTTACATCACCGGGGGCCGGACCAGCAGGGGACATACGAAGGCAGCGAAATCACGCTGTGCGCGGTGCGTCTGAAGATCATCGACCTGGCCGGAGGCGACCAGCCGATCGTCAGCGATGACGGCGGCACGGCGATTGTCTTCAACGGCGAAATATACAACCACCGAGAGATCCGGCGCGAGCTGGAGCGGCTGGGGCACCGCTTCCACTCGCAGTGCGACACCGAGACGGTGCTGCGTGCGTTTCTGGAATGGGATACGGCGTGCTTCGAACGGATGCGCGGGATGTTCGGGGTGGCGCTGTGGTCGGAGGCGCGCAGGCGGCTGGTGCTGGCGCGCGACCGGATGGGGATCAAGCCGCTGTACTACTACCGCAGCGGCGACGATTTGTATTTCGGGAGCGAACTCAAGGCGATTCTGGAGCACGGCCAGATTCCGCGGCGGCTGGATGAGCGGGGGCTGGACCGGTTTCTTTCGGTGAACTACGTGCCGGGCGACCGGACGCTGATTGAGGGGATTCGCAAACTGCCGCCGGGGCACTTACTCGAATGGAGCCGAGGTAAGTGCCGGGTGGAGCGGTGGTGGGAGTTGCCGCGGGAGGGCGCGCGCCGGTACTCGCTGGAGGCAGCGAAGGAAGAACTGGACGGGCTGCTGCGCGAATCGGTACGAGAGCACCTGGTTTCCGACGTACCACTGGGAGTGTGGGCGTCGGGCGGAGTGGACTCGTCAACGATTCTGCATTATGCGGCGGAACAAAGTGAAAGCCGGCTGAAGACATTCTCGATTTCCTTTCGCGGCCGAAGTTTCGACGAGAGCCAGTATTTCCGTGAAGTGGCGGAGGTGTACGGGACGGACCACCACGAATTGGACCTGAATCCGGAGACTGAGCTGGAGAGCACGATTGAGAATTTCGCGTATTACTCGGATGAGCCGAGCGCGGACGCGGGAGCGCTGCCGGTCTGGTTCCTGTCGCGGATGAGCCGGCAATACGTGACGGTTGCGCTATCGGGAGAAGGCGCGGATGAGTTGTTCGGCGGGTATGAAACGTACCAGGCGGACCGGCTGGCGAAGCCGCTGCGACTGACGCCGCGGTGGCTGCGGCGCGCGATTCACGGGGCGCTGGAGCGATACGTGCCGGTGTCGGACGAGAAGATCGGGTTGGAGTACAAGCTGAAGCGCGGGATAGAGGGGAGCTGGCTGGATCCGGACGAGGCACACTTCTTTTGGAACGGGACCTTTTCGGGCGAGCAGCTCAAAGCGATCCGGCGCAGCGGCGGCGACAACGGGCTGGCGGAGCTGGTGCGGGAGGTGGCGACAGGCAGCGGCGGCGTGGTGGAACGATATCTGCGGGTGGATCAGAATTATTACCTGCCGGACGACATCCTGTACAAGACGGACCGGATGAGCATGGCGCATTCGCTGGAGGTGCGGCCGCCGATGCTGGATCACCGGATCGTGGAGTTCGCGGCACGGCTGCCGGTGCGGTTGAAAATTCGTGATTGGCGGCAAAAGTACGTACTGAAGGAACTGATGCGCGGGAAGCTGCCGGAGCGGGTTCTCAGCCGGAAGAAGGCCGGGTTCGACATACCGACGCACGACTGGTTCCGGCGGCCGTTGCGACGGCTGCTGATGGATACTCTGACACCGGAAGCGGTCAAGGCGAGCGGCATCTTCCACGAGCGGGCGATCGAGGCGCTGATCCGCGACCACATGGAGAAGCGCATCAATGCCGGATACCATCTATGGGGCCTGCTGACGCTGTTCCTGTGGATGAAGCGATGGAAGGTAGAGATCCAGCGGGAAACGGTGACACACGCAGCGGTGGCAGGCGAGTAAGCGGGCGCGCTACGCAGCACTAATACCAACCGCTCCCTCACGGTCGCGGCTCGGATGCGTTCCGAAAGAAGGATAGTCGAGCCGGGCATGCCCGGCCCCTACGTCGCACGCAGGCGATGTAAATCGTCTTCACCAGCGCAGGAAAAAGATTCTCTCGTGGGTTTTCAATAAGTTGAGAAGCAATTCGGGGCAGGCGTGTGAGCGCCCCGATGATACATTCAAAACGGGAAGAGGGTTGCGCGGCTTCGCGAATCAATCGCGAAGCCGATTTTTTTTGGGCAGACGATGGCAAGCAAGGTGAAGAGAGACGCCAAAACGAATTCCAAGCCTTGCGAGGATTGCAGCTATTATCAGGAGCTCAAGCAGAAGCTCAAGGTTTCGGAAGTACTCGCGAGGGCCATCGCCAAGTTTGAGGAAAGGATCACGGAGACCGATTTCAGCCCATCGGTTGCGGATTACATCAAGCTCGTACAGATGAAGAAGGAGTTAGAAGAGGCGACCGACGAGGCGAAGGAGATCAAAGTGACATGGGTCGAGCCAGTGACGTCCGACTCCGAGAGATAGCCTATGATCCACTGCCCTCCCAGAAATCCTTTCACGACCTGACAGCGCGTTTTAAGGGATTTTCGGGGCCGATCGGAAGCGGCAAGAGCCAGGCGCTTTGCCAGGAGGCGATCCGGCTGAGTTACTTGAATCCGAGACGGATGGGCCTGCTGGGGGCGCCGACCTACCAGATGTTACGGGATGCTACGCAGGCGACGCTGTTCGAGATATTGGACAGCAACCGGATTCCGTACGAGCACAATAAGGCGGAGAACACGCTGCGCATGAAAGACACGGGGTCGCGGATCGTGTTCCGGCCGGTAGATGAATTCGAACGGCTGCGCGGAACGAACCTGGCGTGGTTCGGGCTGGATGAGCTGACCTACACGCCGGAGGCGGCGTGGCTGCGGCTGGAAGGCAGGTTGCGGGACCCGAAAGCGCAGCGGCTATGCGGCTTCGCGGTGTGGACGCCGAAGGGCTACGACTGGGTGTACCGGAAATTCGTGGATGGACCCACCAAGGGGTACGGGGTGGTGGTGGCGCAGGCCTACGAAAACCGGTTCTTGCTGTCGAGGGTGCCCGATTTTTACGACCGGCTGCGGGAGAGCTACGACGAGCAGTTTTTCCAGCAGGAGGCGCTGGGTGCGTACCTGAGCCTGAGCGGAGGCACGGTTTACAGCTCGTTTGCTCGGGCACAAAACGTGACGGAGATGGGCCCGGACCAGAGGCTGCCGCTGCTGTGGGCATTGGACTTCAACGTGGACCCGATGAGCTCGCTGGTGGTGCAGATCGCGGGCGGCAAGGTGCGGGTGCTGGATGAAATCGTGTTGCGGAACGGGACGACGATGGAAGCCTGCGAGGAATTCCTGAAGAAGTATCCGGAGCATTTGGCAGGCGTTCACGTTTACGGAGACGCGTCGGGCAACCAGCGGCAGACGACGGGAGCGTCGGACTACGAAATGATCCGCGAATACCTTCAGGCGCACTCGGGGATGGCGCTTCAGTACCACGTTCCGAGAGCGAACCCGAGCGTGCGGGAACGGATCAACTTGACGAATGCGAAGCTGCGATCGGCGACGGGAGAAGTCGGGCTGCTGGTGGACCCGAAGTGCAAGGAACTGATCAAGGATCTGGAGCAAGTGACTTACAAGGCCGATTCGAATGCGATCGATAAAGATCGGGACCGAATGAGGACGCACCTATCGGACGCGTTGGGATACCTGTTGTGGCAGGAGTGCAGAACGCTTCCCAGAATCGGGGAGCGGCGGGAGCGATTGTTCTAATCATGGAGACGATCAACCGGGAGCATCCGGAGTACATGGCGCGAAAGGCAACGTGGCGACGCTACAGGGACCTGTACGCGGGCGGCGAACAGTTGCGGGCGCGCGCCGCGGAGTACCTGCTGCGGCGGCACAAAGAACCGGGAGAGGTTTACCAGGAGCGGTTGAGCCGGGTGTTCTATCAGAACTACATCGGGTCGATCGTGGACTGGTACGCAGCGACGCTGATGCATCGCGAACCGGCGCTGATGCTAGAAGGGACAGACGCCGGGGCGAAGAACTTTTACAGCCTGCTGGCGAACGATTGCGATTTGAAGGGCACAAGTCTAAGCGAGTTTTTCCGCAAACGATTCGTGGAAGCGCTGGTGTGCGGTTCGAGTTACCTGGTAGTGGACTTTCCGCGCACGACGGGGCCGGCACTGACGAGGGCGGAAGAAGACGCCGCGGGGACCTCGCGAGCGTACCTCGCGGATTACGGCGCGGACGAAGTCATCAACTGGAACTACGACCCGAACGGAGGGATGGACTGGGCGGTGATCCGGACGTCGTGCCTTCAGCAATCCCAGGTGACGGATGCGAAGTGGGAACAGGAGACGCGCTGGATTTACTACGACCGGGAGAACTTTCAGGTCTACCGGAAAGCGGGCGAGGGGAAGCCGGTCGAAAGAATCGACGAAGGGTGGCACGCGCTGGCTTCGCTAGGCCGGGTGCCGCTATTCCAGATGCGGGTGACAGAGGGCCTGTGGCTGATGAACAGAGCCGCGCTGCTGCAACTGGAGCACTTTAATAAGTCAAACGCGCTGGCGTGGGCGCTGACGATGGGGCTGTTCGCGATGCCGGTGGTGTACTCGGAGCGGGAGTGGAACCAGATTGTGGGCGAGTCCTATTACATCCAGCTTGGACCGGAGGACCGGTTCGGGTGGACGGAGCCCGAGGGCAAGGTCTACCAGATCGCGGCGGACAACCTGGTTCAGATGAAGGATGAAATCTACCGGGTATGTTACCTGAACAACCAGGCGATGGGAGGGGCATCGAGCACGGCCAATCAATCGGCTCTGGGCAAACAACTGGACTTCGCGACCACCGCCGAGGTGCTCGGAGCATACGGAACAGCGGTGCGGGAAAGCATGAAGCGGGTGCTGTGGGCGGTGGCGGCAGCGCGGCAGGACGAGGTCTCGATCGATGTCGCGGGGATGGACGAGTTTGACATCAACGACTTCAGTACGGAATTGGACGACGCTCAAAAGCTGCTGAGCCTGGGTATCCAGTCACCCACGCTGACCAAGCAGATTTACAAGCGGCTGGCGAACCAGTACCTGGCCGACGCGCGGCAGGAAGTGAAGAGCCAGGTGGCGGAAGAGATTGAGGAGGCGGCGAGATAAGGCGGCCGAAAGCGCGGGCTGCCTTACCTGCGTGCGCGAGGACAGCGGCACAAGAACAATCTGCGAGGAAATTCGGGGGGAGGGGTGTATGGAAGGAACCGACGTTCAAGCGATCGTGCGGCAGGCGATCCAGGAGTTTGTGAACAACGAACAGGCCAAAGCCGAGCCGGCGCACAAAGCTGAGTTGCAGGAAGAGCGACGGCGAAGGGAACAACTGGAGCGCCGCGTCAACGAGCTGGTGGAGGAGAACAAACGCAGCCGGCTGGTGGCGGAGGAGGCGGAGCGCGCATCGGCGGTGCGGGCGGAACTGCAGCGTCTGGGGGTGGCGAAAGTGGATCTGGCCTTTAAGGCGGTGCAGGACGAGATCGTGCGGAGCGAGGACGGACGGCTGGTAGCACGGGGCGAGGGCGGAGAACTGCCGGTTCGCGAGTACCTGGCTGCGTTCGTGAAAGAGAATCCGGAGTTTCTGCCGGCGCGCATCCCCGGGGGGAGCGGAATGGCAGGGATGCTAAAAAGCCCAGTGGGCGGAGGCGAAGCGGTGACGCTCGAACGAATCCGGCCGGGCATGAGCGCGGAAGACATGCGGCGGGTACGAGAAGAAATCGTGCGCGTGGCGTCGCAGACCTTAAAGGGTCTGTAGTGACAAGCCCGGCCAGGAGGCCGGCAAGTAAAAACGAGAAGGAGAAAGAATGGGAGCAATTACAACCAATAACGTCGCAAGCGCGATTGTGAAGCTGGTAGCGGCGGACGCTTTGCCGGTGCTGGTAGGAAACCTGGTGATGGGCAACCTGGTCAATCGCGATTACGAGCCGGTGCTGGCAAACGCCGGGGATACGGTGAACGTGCCGATACCGCCGACGATGCAAGCCAACAACATCGCGGACGGCAGCACGGTGACGCCGCAGAATCCGAGTCTGGGCAACGCCCAGATCGTGCTGAACACGCACGCGGAAGCGACTTTCCAGATTCCGGACGTGACGAAGGTGCTGGCGGTGCCGGATCTGCTGAAGATCTACATGCAGCCGGCGGTGGCGGCGATCGCGCAGAAAATCGAGAGCGACCTGCTGAACCTTTATGCGGGTTTCACAACGAACACGCCGGTAGGGACAGCAGGTACGGCGTTGACGGAAGCCACTATTGACGCGGCAGAAACGGCCCTGTTCATGGCCAAGGTGGCTCCGAGCGAGCAGAAGTACATCGTGGTGGACGCGGCGGCCTATTCGGCCTGGCGGCAGATTCCGCTGTTCGAGGAGTTCCAGACGGCGGGCGCGGCGGGCCTGGCGGCATTGATTGACGGGACGATCGGCAAGTACAAAGACTTCTACGTGTTCCGTTCGCAATTCGTGCCGAAGACGGGCAACAACACGCACAACCTGGGGTTCACGCGGGATGCGATCGGCCTGGTAGTTCGCCGGCTGCCGCAGCCTCTTCCGGGAACGGGAGCGATTGCCGAGTACGCCGAGCTGGGCAACTTCGGGATGCGGGTAGTGATGAGCTACCAGCCGAACACGCTGGCACAGCAGTTCACGGTGGATGTGCTGTACGGGTGCGGCGTGCTGCGCAACGAATGCGGCGTGCAGGTGAACACCTAACGAGGCAGAGCCATGAAGCGGGCCGGCGGCGGAGGAAAGCGGTCAGCCGGCCCGCACAAGACGCCAGGAGGGCGGAATGGATCTAAGACTGTACTACCAGAAGATACGGGACACGCAAGCGAAGATCGCCGATCCGTTTCCGGTGGTGGAGAGCTGCGAAACACCGGATGGGGGCACCGCGGGCAGGCTAACCGAAGTGACGCCAGCACTGGCAGCGAAGTTGATTGTGGAAGGGTCGGCGCGGCTGGCGAAGGAGGCGGACGCAGCGGCCTTTCGCGAGGCGCGCGCCAAAGCCAAGCAAGCGGCGGATGAAGCCATGGCGGCGGCGAGGGTGCAGATGACGTTCCTGCCGGTGACGGAATGGAACAAAATCCAGGACGCGGGGAAACGCGCCAAAAACCAGGCATAAGGGTATGGCACTATTCACGGACGGACCTCCTTGCAGCATCGAACACCTGGCGATGCTGGACTCGCAGTTGCAAAGCGTGGCCAGCATCGAGGGGATCGATGTCACGCACAAGCTGGAAATGGCGCACGAAGAAATCGGTCTGGACCTGCATGCATTGCTGAAGAGGACGAGTCCGGCGGATCGCCTGTTGTGGGCGGTGGTGAAACCGAAATTGGAAGACGTGGTGGTAACGGCGGCGCTCAAGCTGTGGTTCGCCTACCGAACGCTGGAGCTGGTATACAGCGACGCGTACAGCAGTCAACTGAACGACCGGTACATGGGCAAGCGCGATCAGTTCCAGCAGATGGCGGTGTCGTATCGAGAGCGGCTGATCGAGGCCGGAGCCGGGATGGCATCAATACCGGTTCCGCGGGCGGCGACACCAGCACTGGCCGCGTCGCCCGGGAGTTTGCCGGACAACATTTATTACGTGACCGCAGCCTGGGTGAACCGGGTGAACGAAGAAGGTGCGAGCGCGATTGCAGGGGCGATTACGACGTCGTCCAGCTCATTTTCGGCGCAAATCGGGCCGGCACCGGCGAACGCCACCGGCTGGAACGTGTACGTTGGCAGGGATCCCGACGGCATGACGCTGCAGAACAACTCGCCGCTCGAGGTTGGGGCGGCCTGGGTGCAGCCGGTGTGGATCAGCGCGACGGGACGCAGGCCGGGGTGCGGACAGTCTCCAAACTACGTGCAGACACTGGCGCGGATCATACAGAGGGGCTGATGCCGACAACGATTGGAAGCACGGTGACGGCCAAGACCGTACAGTTGCTAACCGGGACCAGCGGCGTGAATCCGAGCCTGGAGGCGTTAGCCCTGAGCGGCGAGACAGCGGTTGCACCGTTGGGGACGGGACAGATTCGCACTGAGAACGTAGCGATCGAGCTGGTGGAGCGGGCGACCGCTACACAGTACCCGGCGGTGAACGTCTACTGCGAGAAAATCGTGAACCAACTGGTGGAGAAGTTCCGGACGTTTTCCGGGGTATCCCAGATGGCGATTGAGGTGCGTCACTCGCAGGACCGGGTGGACGGGCTGCAAGACACGGTTGAGCTATACACAAGCGCGGTGACGCAGACGCTGGATGACAACCGCGGAGACTGGGGTGGCGGAATGTACTATGCGGGCGGGTATCAGGTTATGTTCGGGCCTGTCAAGAGCGGGGGAAGGAACTTCGTGCAGACGGCCAAGGTGACATTCGAGATTGGAGTGAGTATTAACTAAGATGGCCTCTTACATTTCCTCAAACGCAAATCGCTTCTACACGGCGCTGGAAAGCGCGTACGGCAGCGTGGCGGCGATCGTGGCAGGCAATCGGATTCCGGCGCTCAAACTGACCGTTCAGCAGCAGCTCGAGGTCACGAGCCGGAAAGACAAAACAGGAAGCAGGACATTTCCCGGACTGCCGGCGGGCGGGCGGCGACGCACGAATTTCGAATTGCAGACATACATGACGAGCTGGCAAGCAGCGGGCGGTCCGGCGTACGGGCCGTTGTTTCAGGCGGCATTGGGCGCAGCGCCGCTGGTATTCAATGGCGGGATGGTGGCATCGTACTCGGGCACGACGCTGGGTTTTGCGGCGCCTCACGGGCTGAATGTAAGCCAGGCGGTCTCAAGCGGGGGAGAGATACGATTTGTGACGGCAGTGGTGGACCCGAACACGGTGCAAATCAATGCGCCGTTTACCGCGGCCCCGGCGAGTGGAACGACGATCGGCGCCACGGTGACTTACCAGCCGGCGACCGAGTTGCCGAGCGCGAGCGTGTTCGACTACTGGGATCCGGCGAGCGCGGTGCAGAGAATCCTGAGCGGCGCCGCGGTAGATCAGATGGAGATTCAAATCAACGGCGACTTTCACGAGTTTCATTTTAGCGGCGTCGCGCAGGACGTGCTGGACAGCGCAAGCTTCACGGCGGGGGCGGGCAATTTGATGAGCTTCCCGGTGGAGCCGGGGATCGGGGCATTCGACTATTCGATCGTGCCCGGCAACCTGGGCGAGGCGTGGTTGGGAACCGAACCAGCGCAATTCTTCACGGTGACGGAAGCATCGGTGGTGCTGAAGAACGGGCTGGACACGCGGTCGCGGGAATTCGGATTCAGCCTTCCGCAAGCGATCTCAGCGGGACAGAGAAGCGTGCAGGCATCGATCGGACTCTACAGCCAGACTGACAGTGCAACACCAGCGCTCTACCAGGCGGCGCGCCAGCGCGCACCCATCAGTGTGATGTTCCAACTCGGCCAACTGCAGGGCCAAGTGATGGGCGTGTACTTACAGAGCGTGATCCCGGAAGTTCCGCAGTTTGACGACAGCGCGAACCGGCTGCAGTGGGTATTCAAGCCGTCGCGGGCGCAGGGCACAGTGGACAACGAAATCGCGGTCGCGTTTGGATAAGCATGACATACGAGAGTGTGAAGGATGTCGATTCGAAGATAGCGCCCGGAGTCAGGTTTCGCGTCGCACGAATGTCCTTTGCGCGGCGCATGGAACTGATGCGGCAGGTTCGGGAGTTGGCCCGACGAACAGAGTTTCTAGAGGCCGGCAAGGAGCCGGGAGAAAAAATGGAGGCGGCGCTGGTGCAGGCGGAGGTCGACCGGCTGTACCTGATGTGGGGCCTCGTAGAAGTCTCCGGCCTCGAAGTGGATGGGGCGGAAGCAACGCCGGCAGTGCTGGCGGAATGCGGACCCGAGGACCTGTTTCGAGAAGCGCTAGCGGCCGTCAAGGCCGAGACCGGCCTGAGCGGAACAGAACGAAAAAACTGATCGTCGCCTTCCATTTTCAGTTTTCCAACCAGGCCGGGTGGAGGTGCGACGTCTGCCGGAAATCCGGCCTGGAAGCCAAGCGCAGGTGCGGGTGGCTGCCCGCAGTCGAAAAGGACGGGCCGCCGGTGTGGGCACGCAGAGCGGTAAGTCTGGGCACGTGTCCCAGGTCGTTGGTCACTGCGGAAAGCCAAACAACGGTCGAGGAGTTTTTCATTCGAAGGCGGCTGGGCCTGATGCACGAAGAACACCTCAGCGCGCGACAGGTGGAAGCGTTCGCCATTCTCGAAAAGGAACTCGCAGCGGAACTCAGGTATGAGCAGCACAACGCAAGAGCAACTTCTTAGGTTCTTCGCGGAGGCCGCCGGAACGGATGTTTCGGGGATGCCGGCCGCAAACGCCATAGCGGGATCAACCAGCGGCGTGCTGGCAGACGCCGCCGCAAGCGTGGCACTCGGGCCAACGGGCGACGCCGCGGACAGCCAAAGTTATGCGGCGACTCCGGTGGGCACAAGCACCAGAGCGGGCGCGGAGAGTCCGGCGCAAACCTCGGGTGGGACTGGAAGCACGATTGAATCGGCGGTGACGACGTTTCTGGAAGGCGGGCTTGGGATTGTTCCGCTGGTGAGCGGCCTGATGGGACTGTTCGGCGGAGGCAACTCGGCTCCGCCCCAACTCGAGAAGTATCAACAGCCCTCTTCCATCGACTTTGTAAGCGCGGATACGCCGAACGGGCTGGCGGGGGCGGACTACGACCAGTTGGGGATGCCGCGCCTGGCCGATACGGCGGTGGGGACCACGACGACGGCGAGCACCTCCGGAGGCGGCGGCTCTTCGGCGGCTGCCGCCGGAAGCGGCGCCGGGCAGAGCGGAACGGCGTCGCCGCAGGTGACGGTGAACGTCCAGGCGATGGACGCGCAATCGATCCTGGACCGTAGCGGCGATATCGCGCAGGCGGTACGCAGCGCGATGTTGAACATGAGCACAATCAACGACGTAATCAACGATCTGTGACATGGCTTCATTCCCAACACTCAAAACCAGCGCCGTGGCGCAATATCCGGCGACCAAAGCCGTCACATTTCAGAACCAGGTGGTGCGATTTGTGGATGGCAGCGAACAGCGATACCGCGATTGCGCCGGACCTCTACACCAATGGGTGATTCGCCTGAACGAGCTGGACGAAACGGAGATGACTGCGCTGGAGCAGTTTCTAGAGTCGAACCAGGGCAGCTTCGGCAGCTTTTCCTTCACAGACCCATGGGATAACCAGACTTACAACAATTGCAGTTTCGCCAGCGATGCCATGGACCTGACTTCGATGGAAGAAATGCGCGGCCAGACCTCAGTTACGGTGAAGGAAAACCGGGGATAACTAATGAATGTCTATCCACAGCTAGTAACCGGGGTGGTGAGCCAGTTTCCGATTGTGAAGCACCGGAGACCGCGGACTGTGGTGAATGCGGCGGCAGACGGAAGCTCGATCAAACTGGCGGACCCAACCGGCGCGACCGTTGGGTGGCAAATACAGTACGCCAACCTCAGCGACATAGAGCTGGCTGCACTACAGCAGTTCTTCACGGCGATGGAAGGATCTCTCAACAGCTTCACGTTCCTGGACCCAGCAGCGAACCTTCTCGCCTGGAGCGAGGATCTGACGAACGCCGTGTGGGCGGCAGCGCCGTTTTTGACTCAGACCAGCGACGTGGCGGACCCACTGGGTGGCAGCAACGGGTGGCAATTGACGAACTCCGGAGGCGGCGCGCAGGCGCTGACGCAGACGCTGAACGCTCCGACCAACTACACCTATTGCTTCAGCGTGTATGCGTTCAGCAGCCAGCCAGCGACGATCGAGTTGCAGTTCGCGAGCAACTCGGCACAGGCGGCGCTGACCCCGCGATGGAGCCGCATCCAGATCACCGGCACGGGCGACCCTACGGCAAGCTCGATCGAGTTCGGAATCGAATTGCCGGCAGGCACTACGGTGAGCGTGTTTGGACCGCAGGTGGAAGCGCAGCCGGCGCCATCGAGTTATAAGACTGGGACGACGGGCGGAGTTTATGCGAACGCGCGTTTCCGCGATGACGCGTTCACATTTACGTCCACCGACGTGAATCATCACTCCGCAACGGTGAACATATTCTATGCAAACAGTCTCTGAGTTAAAGGAGTGTGCGGTCACCGATGCGCCGCTGGTGATATTCGACTGTGTGCTGCCGAACGGAGACAGCGAACACTGGTGCACGCACGGCATCACAGTTGGAGCCACCGCTTATGCCGCTCGCGTGTTGCAGCACAGCGCATTCGATATCCAGACGGCGTCGGACCAGGGTGTGGACGGAAGCCCAACGATTACATTACTGCTGGCGAATGCGGATTCCTATTTTTCCGAGATCGAGCAGAGTACCGGCTTCCGAGGCGCCAAGATTACCGTCAGCTTCGTGTTTTACGACTTACCGAACAACGCGGCGCTGACGGACGCCGTGGTTGTATTCCAGGGAATCTGTAACCCGCCGGACCAGATCAAGGAAGCAACGCTTCGCGTAACGGCAACGAACCGAATGAGCCTGCAGCGAGTGTTTCTGCCCGAAATACGGATCCAGCGCCGGTGCCCTTGGACATTCCCGTCAACACCCGCTCAACAGCAGGAAGCCATTAGCGGGGGATCAGAGAACAGCTATTCCCTTTACTATCCGTGCGGCTACTCGGCCGGCCTGCGGGGGGGCTGCGGGAAGCTGAATAACGGCACGCCGTTTACGTCGTGCGGGTACACTTCGACGGACTGTCAGGTGCGCGGAATGTTCACACGGTTCGGCGGAATCGAATACATTCCGCCGGTGATCGCGGTACGAGGCTACGGCAAGAACTGGACAAGTTCCGCTGTGGCCGTGAACCAGGCACGTTACAACGACTATGTTCCGATGGTGTACGGAACAGCCTGGTACTACCCGCCGGTTGTATTTGCCCGCAACGACGGGAACCTGACACGAATGGAGGTGCTGTTAGGAGTCGGAGTGATTCAGGGCGTGCTGACCGTGCTGGTGAACGGCTATCAGATACCGCTTGGCGTAAGCGGTCAAAACATGACTGGCACGGGATGGTACAACATGCCCACACTGGGGACGCGAGACGGCGCATTCGATCTGAATTTTCTGAACTCCAGCGGCCAGCCGGCAGGAGATCCCTATGGCGGTATGGCATACCTGTCGGTCGTGGTGCCGAATCAAATCAGCGACGGGAACTCGCTGCCTTCGGTGCAGGTGTTAGTGCAGGGCCTTTTAGTTCCTAGGTATGACTCTCAAGGAAACCAGCTCACCGAAGCATTCACCAGCAATCCCGTATGGATTCTGCACGACATACTGCGGCGCAGCGGCTGGCAGAGCTCGGAGATCGACTACTCGAGCGTGGCAGCAGCGGCGGCGTATTGCGATGAGCCAATTAACTCGACGGACCTAAACGGTAACCCGATCAGCATCTCCCGGTTCCGATGCAACCTGGTATTGCAGACCAGGCGCAGCGCCGGCGACGTGATACGGGGAATTCGCAATGCATCACGGCTGTACCTGACTTACGGTTCCGGGGGCATACTGCAGATCAATGTAGAGAACTCGATAGCGCTCCAACAGCCCACGCAAGGCCCTTATTCCAATAGTACTGAATCGTTAAACGGGGGATGGCCGGCTTACGAGTTTGGCGACGGGACCACGAGCGTCTCGGGAATCTTGCGGAAACCCACTGGGGAACCGAATGTAGTGGTATCGTCGCGCAATATCGCAGACACGCCGAACTCCCTGAGCATAGATTTTCAAGACGACCTAAACGGCTACCAACAAGACAGCTACACGGTTGTAGATCCCGACGACGTGACCCTGACAGGCCAGCAAGTGACGGCCACGCTGATGGCGATTGGGCTACCCGATTACGACCAGGCTGCCCGGATTCTCAAATTCAACCTGGATAAGTCGCTGCAGGGCAACACGTATATTCAATTCGAAACAAGCGTCAAGGGGTTCGGGATCCGGCCGGGAGATGTGATCACCGTCACGTATCAGAAAGAAGGGTTCAATCGTCAGCCATTTAGGGTCCTCAAGATATCTCCGGCGACTAACTACCGGACGGCAGTAATCACAGCACAGGTCCACGACGATGATTGGTATCTGGACTCGAATGGGCAAGACAGCTCTGCGCCGGGAGCGAACCAGCAGGTCACAGCCGCCATGGGTGTACCGCGGCCGTTGCTGGGAAGCACGGTGGACGCGAACGGCCTGGTGCAGTTTGGCATCGCCGAGACAGACACGACGAGCAGCGACGGGACGATTCAGGCGAATCTGGCGGTGAGCTTTGTGGCGCCGGCGACCGCAACCGCGGCAGGACCAGGCGTACCGCTGATTGGCCTGGCCGCGACGATTGGACCGGGCGGGACGCTAGCGGCGAACCAGGTATTGTACTACGCGGTTTCGGGAGAGGACGCGGGGGGAGACGAAGGCTCGCTTTCATTTATCGTAACGGCGGTGATGACGACCGATGGGTCTTCAGCGACGCTGACGGGACTCAGCTTCCCCCCGGGCGCCAGTACGTTCAACGTTTACCGCGGGACTACTCCCGCCGATTTGCTGCGAATCGCATCGAACCAGACGATGGCGAAGAGCTTCACCGATACCGGCGCGCAGCCGCAATTGATTGCTCCGCCGGACGCGAATTTCGATCATGCCAATTTCTACTGGCGAATGGAACTTCAATCGGAGATGGCAGCCAGCACCTTCTCGCCAACGACTCTCGGAAATGGGAACCTCCAGATGGGCCCAAATTGTTACCAGGGCATGACGGCGCGGGTGACACGCGGGACCGGGGCCGGCCAGGAGGCAGGGATTGCAAGCAACAACGGGACGACGCTTACTCTTACAAGCGCGTTGATAGTGCCTCCGGATGCCACGAGTTACTTCGTGGTGGCGGAATCGGGCTGGCATTTTGGGGCCACGACTAAGAGCAGCCCCGTCAGTCTCATTGTCCCTAACCAGGGCGGCGAAACCCTTGAGGTGACGGGACGGTCGGCGAACGCGTCCAACGTGGAGTGCCCGCCGCTGCTGTCAACGGTAACGCGGTGGCAAATTGGCGGCAGCGGGTCAAGCGACAGCGCGGCGCCGCCGCTGCCGTTCTTTGGTCTGGGCCTCGGAAAAGGCAGCGGGACGTTGGAACTGAGCGGAGTTTCGTTCACCAGTTTGACCGACACCCAGACGATCTCAGCCGCGACGCTAGCGGTCTATTACTGGGACGAACTGCAGGGCGCCACGAGCTTCGGGCTTGCCAACGCGATCGGGGTGAGCGACACGACCTTGACCCTGAATGCTCCCGGATCTGCGCAGGCCGGCAGCATTTTGCAGATCGATAGCGAGGTGCTCGAGGTCAGTGCTGTCAGCGGTGGAGGCGTGCAATACACGGTCCAGCGTGGCGTACATAGCAGCTCGGCAAGCGCGCACGCGGCGCAGGCGGCGGTCTTTCACCTGACAGGCCTAACGGCGGTCGCAGGGTTTCCACAGGGCTTTTTCGGCAGCCCGTATAGCGGCACCTGGAGTTTTTCCGTGCCGCTTCCTGACGTCCGAGTGGCGAGCGCGCAACTGTACGTTACCAATCAAAAAGGCAACAGCCCGACGGCGAGCGCTTGTTTGACGCACACAGTAGACAGTGGTTTGCGGACGCTCTCCGGCGGGCAGTATTCGATTCAGGTGGAGGGGTTCCTGTCAGTAGACCAGTCTGCGGCACCGGCGTTGGTGGTGGACGCGGCGCACTCGGTCGGAGATATTTACGCGGTACTTGGAGCGGCGGCAGACGCGCCGGTACAACTTCAGCTCAATGTCAACGGTTCGGCTTACTGCCAGTTGGTGTTTCAAGCGAAAGCAACTATTTCCAATGACGTTAGCGGGCAGGGCCTGCCGCCCTTAGCGGCTGGCGATCAAATCACACTGGCCGTTCAATCGGTAGGGCAGACCTATCCAGGTGCGGACCTCAGCGTCATCATTCGACTCTGATGGGAGACACGCTGTCAAAGTTGCGCCCCGACCGGGATCTCCAGTGTTACTTCTTTGAGCCATCTGCGATCGCGGCCCTGAGCCAGACCGGTCCGACCGGATTCACGGTCTCCGGTTGCTGGCGGAGCCAGTTTGATTGGGTGGTACTGGAATGGAACCGGGACAATGTCTTCGAATACCCGGCCCTGCGCAACCTCCCCGACGGGGACCTAAGCGGATTACAGCTATCGTATCAGGAGGTGCGCAGCAACTGCATCAGCCTTGATTCCACGTTGTACCCGACGGTGCCATGGCCTTACCTGAGGATTTGGGCAGATACAGGCGGAGCGGAGCGGATCTTCGAGATCCCTCTATTGCAGTATGCGACGCCTTTGTCGAGCGCGGTTCCCGCCACCGCGCAGTTCCAATTGCAAGGCACGCCGACAGTGGGAGACTATATTGAGCTGGCCTGGCTGGACCAACACTACAACTACCAGTTCGTCTCCGGAGACACGCTGAGCAGCGTGGCGGCAGTCTTGGCTGCGATTATCACAGCGAACCAGCAGACCGGGCTCGTTAGCGCCACGGCAGCAGGCCCGACCATTACGCTCACCTATCTGGGAGTTCCGGGATCAAACGGAAACCGGATCGGAGTGTATGGGACGGTGCACGGTGCCGGAACCGAATCCTGGGCGCCGGCCGCGGCGCTGTTTCAGGGCGGTGTGTCGCCTGGCGCGTGGCAAGTGAATCTCAACTTCGCAAACCTGACGGATTTGAGCGGCGTCTCGATTCCCGCAGTAAGTCTGACGAATGTACGGAAGCTGCGATGGACCTGGGCGGCGGACATGCAAGCGGGAGCGTTCCAACGGAGCGAGTTTTCGGTGGTCGTGTCGAATTGGACTGTCAGCGGAACCGGCCAGCAATATCAAGTGGCGGGGCCCGGCAGCAGGCGGATCGAAGACGATTCCGCGACGCTCACTTATAGCGGCAGTTGGGTTGCGGAAACAGGAAACTACTCGGGTGGCTCCATACGATCGACGACGTCGCCTGGCTCAATGATCCAGTGTTCGTATGTCTCAATGCTCGCCCACACTCTGTATCTGGGCACGCGTGCCCTTACGAGCGGTGGACAGGCCACGGTGCAGGTAGACGGTGGCTCGCCGATCCTGATCAACCTGGCGCTTGCCGGCGAGGATGTGCTGATGCGAGTATCACTGGGTCAGCAAGCCGCGTCAGTTGAACATAACATCACGATTACTCACTCCGGAACGGCGGGCACCTCGGTTTCCTTCGACTTCCTTGAAATCGCCGTTCCGACCAGCAGTGTCCCGACGTTCAGCGCGATGCCCACAACAGCGGCAGCAACGGACTGGGATACCAACCATTCGTTGGCGCTTGCTCCCGAACGAACCGCGTGGCTGGCCGAAACCCTAGGGTTGCGGGGGCGACTGAACCACTATGCGGGAGCACTGCTGTTCTATGAGCTGGCGTGCCAGGGCAATCAGTACGCATCCGCGACGATCACTTTCGCCGGACAGCCGCAGTTTGGTTCTGGCGGGATGACCGAAATCGATTTGGACGGCACCGCGCTGCAGCACTGGAATCTGATTGGCGATACGGCTGAGAGCATTGCCACCTGCTTCGAACTTCTGATCAACGCAGGTTCGACAGAGGTGTGGGCGCAAGCCAGCGGAGCCAGCCTCACGATCACTTCGCGGCTCTTGGGCTCCGCAGGCAACGGCATCGCGTTGGGCGTCAATACCAACAGCACTCAATTCACGGCCAGCTTGACGACGAACTCGCTCGTGGGCGGCCAGGATGGGACGTGGATTACGGACCTGACCGTGGTGCCGCGGATGAACCGGGCGGCCCGGGACTGGAGTCTCAGTTTTTTCAAGGCTCTGCATAGTTATGACATCAACGTCACCGCCTCATTCAGCATGGAACTCGGCAACGGCGACCAGAGCACCGAAGCCGGCATCGCCCAACGCTATCCGGACGGCACCGCGTGCACGGTAAGCACACCAGCCTTACAAACCAACTTCGGGCCCGCAAGCACGGCATTCTGGCAGCAAGCGTATCTCGACATGGCGCAGATCATGCTGAATGCCGGCATCATTCCCTATCTTCAGTTCGGCGAGGTTCAGTGGTGGTATACGGCTGCGCACGGCGGCATGCCGTTTTATGACGCCAATACGACGGCGGCATTTCAGGTGGAGTACGGGCAGCCGATGCAAGTTATCCCGAGCCAAAACGCCGACCCGACCTCCTATGCAAACGAATGTGCCTTTCTGCCCGGTCTGATTGGCCAATTCACGCAGGCAATCATGACCTTCGTTCGCCAGTCGGCGCCTAACACGAAGTTTGAGGTGCTGTACCCGCCCGACGTCAATAACACGCCCCTGAACAAATTGACTAACTATCCGGCAACCTGCTGGACGCCCGCTAACCTGGCGTGCCTCAAGACCGAGAATTTCACTTACACTGGCGACCGCAACCTGGATCTGGCGCGTCAGTCGATTCAAATGCCGCAACAGCTCGGTTTCCCACCGGCGCAGAGCAGCCATCTGGTAGGCATCAGCGATTACACAACACCGTGGAACAAGGAATGGAGCCTGGCGCTGGCGGCGGGCGTGGAATCGGTGGTGCTATTTGCGCTCGATCAGTTGTGCCTCATCGGCTACGCCCTGCCGCTCAATATGAAGACTGCTCGAGCGAGGTTCATGGGCCGCCGTTAGACCGGCACAAAGAGTGCGGAGAGGAGTCGCTGGCAAGCCTGGCAACGCTGGAGCGATGCGCCACACGCTATCCTGAATAGCGCATGAGAGTCTCCGTGATGCTTTTTCTTGCACTGGCCGCGGCCGCATCCCGCGCCCAGCAGATCGACACGATCCAGAATCCTTCCGCCCGCCAGGGTGCGAGCCTCGATGGCAAATGGCAGACCATCATGGATCCGTACCAGGCCGGCTACTACGATTTCCACCTCAACCCCATTCCAGGCGGGGGCCTTGGCGCCAACCGCGTCCCCGCCAACAAGGGCGATAAGTACGAGCTGGCCTTTCTTCCCGCCACTCCGACGCTGCAGGTGCCCGGCGATTGGAATACGCAGAGGCCCGAGCTCCTCTGGTATGAAGGCACCATCTGGTACCGGCGCGAATTCGACTACACTCCCTCCGCCACGCCACGCCGCCAGTTTCTCTGGTTCGGCGCCGCCAATTACAAGGCCGTGGTCTTCCTTAACGGCAAGAAGCTGGGCGAGCACGAAGGCGGCTTCACCCCGTTTCAGTTCGAGGTCACCGGCCTGCTCAAAAACCGCGCCAACACCGTGATCGTAATGGTGGACGACCAGCGCCATCCCGACGCAGTTCCGCCCACTATGACCGATTGGTGGAACTACGGCGGGCTCACACGCAGTGTGAAGCTGGTGGATGTCCCCGAGACATTTATCCAGGATTACCAGGTGCAACTGGAGAAAGGCTCGCTCAACCGCATCGCCGGCTGGGTGCGGCTGAACGGCACACACAAACGGCAGAAGGTCACCATCGGAATTCCCGAAGCGGCTGCGTCCATTTCGGTCGAGACCGGCGAGGATGGCTACGCGAAGTTTGCCTTCCCGGCCACACTCTCGCTCTGGTCGCCCGCGAATCCCAAGCTGTATGAGGTATCGATCGAGAGCGAAACCGATCGCGTGCAGGACCGCATCGGCTTCCGCAGCATCGCCGCCTCCGGCACGAAGATCCTGCTCAACGGCAAGCCGATTTTCCTCCGCGGAGTGGCCATTCACGGCGAGGCTGCCTTCCGCGCCGGCCGCGTTTTCTCGGAAGCCGAGGGCCGCACGCTGCTGGATTGGGCCAAGGGGCTGGGGTGCAATTTCGTCCGCCTGGCCCACTATCCCCATGATGAAGTCATGACCCGGCTGGCTGATGAGATGGGCCTGCTGGTCTGGTCGGAGATCCCCGTCTATTGGGCCGTCGAATGGGACAATCCCGCAGTCTACGCCAAGGCCGAGCGCCAGCTCACCGAAATGATCTCGCGCGACAAGAATCGCGCGTCGGTGGTTTTCTGGTCCGTGGCCAATGAAACCCCGCTCGGCGACGCGCGCACGAAGTTCCTTTCCTCGCTGGCCACGAAAGCGCGCGAGCTGGATGACACGCGCCTCGTTACCGCCGCCACCCTGCCGCACGCCGGCGCGCCCAACACCATCATGATCGACGACCCTTTGGGGAAGTCGCTCGACGTGCTGGGTTGTAACGAGTACATCGGCTGGTACGACGGTCCGCCCGAAAAGGCCGACCGCACCAGCTTCCAAACCGTCTACGACAAGCCGCTGGTGATGAGCGAATTCGGCGCCGAAGCACCGGCAGGCAACCACGGCGATGACACAACCGCCTGGACCGAGGAGTATCAGGCCAACGTCTATCGCCACCAGATACCCATGCTGCAGCGCATCCCCTTTCTGCAAGGCATGTCCGCCTGGGTGCTGGTGGATTTTCGCTGCCCCCGGCGGTTCCTCTACGGAGTGCAGGATTACTACAACCGCAAAGGCCTGCTCAGCGACCGCGGACAGAAGAAGGAGGCCTACTACATTCTGCGCGATTACTATCGCTCGCTGGCTGCGGCGCCCCGTTAGCGCTGCGTAGCGAAGGCCGGCGGGCGGCTAGCGCTGGTTGGCTTTCAGAATCTTCTTGCGCAGGCGAATGGATGCCGGCGTCACTTCGACGAACTCGTCGTCGCGGATGAATTCGATGGCTTGTTCCAGGTTCAGGATGCGTGGCGGCACCAGGCGGATGGCTTCATCGGCGGTGGAGGCGCGCATGTTGGTGAGCTTTTTTTCTTTGACGATGTTGACGTCGAGGTCCTTCTCTCGCGCGTTTTCGCCGATCACCATGCCCTCGTAAACCTCGGCGCCGGGGGCAATGAAAATTTCGCCCCGCTCCTGCAAATTGAAGATGGCGTGGCCCGTGGCCCTGCCAGGCCGATCGGCCACCAGCGACCCGGTGGGCCGCGTTGGAATATCGCCCTGCCACTCGATGTAACCGTGGAAGAGCGAATTCATGATGGCGGTGCCGCGGGTATCGGTGAGGATCTCGCTGCGCAGGCCGATGAGGCCGCGCGAAGGAATGTGAAACTCCAGCCGCACGCGGCCCGATCCGTGGTTCACCATTCTGTTCATCTTGCCCTTGCGCGCACCCAGCTTTTCGATCACCACGCCAAGGAAGCTCTCCGGACAATCGATCACCAGCAGTTCCACCGGTTCTTCGACCTTGCCGTTGACCTTTCGGGTAAGTATTTCGGGCTTGCCCACGGCCAGCTCATAACCTTCGCGACGCATCATCTCCACCAGGATGGCCAGTTGCAGCTCGCCGCGGCCCATCACTTTGAAGGTGTCGTGTCCAAGTTCCTCGACGCGGATGGAAACGTTGGTGAGCAATTCCTTGTCGAGCCGCTCACGCAGGTTGCGCGACGTCACCCATTGCCCGTCGCGGCCGGCAAACGGCGACGTATTGATGGTGAATGCCATGGCGATGGTGGGCTCGTCGATCGGGACGTGCGGTAGCGGCATGGGGGTCTCGGCGCTGGTGACGGTTTCGCCGATGGTGATGCCTTCTACGCCCGCGATGGCGAGGATATCGCCGGGCCGGCCCACCGTTTCATCGACTCGCTTCAGCCCCTCGAACGAATAGAGCTTGGTGATTTTGGTGGTCTGGAGCGAACCGTCGCGTTTGGCGACGGCCACGGTGTCGCCGTAATGCAGCGTGCCGTGGAAGACGCGGCCGATCGCCAGCCGGCCCAGGTAATCGCTGTAATCCAGGTTGGCGACGAGCATTTGCAGCACCTCATCGGGCTCGCCCACCGGCGGCGGGATGTGGGCCAGGATGGCGTCGAACAAAGGGCGCAGGTCGGTCGAGTCGTCGTCCAGCGATTCTTTCGCCACGCCGGTCTTGGAGATGGCGTAGAGCACCTTGAAACCGAGCTGGTCCTCGGTGGCATCGAGGTCGATGAACAGGTCGTAGATTTCGTTGAGCACGTCCTGGCAGCGCGCGTCGGGCCGATCGATTTTGTTGATCACCACGATGGGCGGCAGATGGGCTTCGAGCGCCTTGGAAAGCACGTAGCGCGTCTGCGGCAGCGGCCCTTCGCTCGCGTCCACCAGCAGCATCACGCCGTCGACGATCTTAAGCGCGCGTTCCACCTCGCCGCCGAAATCGCTGTGTCCGGGCGTATCGACGATGTTGATCTTGACGCCCTGGTAGCGCACTCCGGTGATCTTGCTGAGGATGGTGATGCCGCGCTCGCGCTCGAGCTCATTGGAATCCATCACGCGCTCGACGGTCTGCTCGTTGTCGCGGAAGATGCCGCTCTGGTGGAGCATGGCATCCACCAGCGTGGTCTTCCCGTGATCGACGTGGGCGATGATGGCGATGTTGCGGATGGCCGTATTGCTGGTATTCATCAGTTGATTTCGGTTGGAAGAGTCTCGGGCGCCGCCGGTGGAGGGCCGCGAACCTTCAGTTTAGCATTGAGGCCCCGGCGCGCGATGGATTTGTCATGATAAGGCCATGCGAGTTCGTGAATTGGCCGAGTGGCTGAGCGCCACCTTTGAAGGCGATGGCGAGAAAGAGCTGACCGGCGCGGGGACAATCGAATTGGCCGGCGCGTCGGAGCTGGCGTTTGTTGGCGGGCGGAAAGCTGCGGCGCTGGCGGAAAGCTCGGCCGCGGGGTGCCTGCTGGTGCCGCTCGATTGGCCGGAACCGTGTTACCGCACCGTGATCCGGGTGCAGGAACCGCGCACAGCGTTCGCGCGGGCGATGAGCCGCTTTTATCCCACGGTGGAAATCAAGCCCGGCATCCATCCCACGGCGGTGGTGGGCGACGGCGTCGAACTGGGCACGCTGGTTTTCGTGGGGCCGCACGCGGTGGTGGGCGACGGAACGCGCGCCGGAGTGGCGGTGAGCATCGGCGCGGGCTGCGTGGTCGGCAAGCGCGTGGCGCTCGGCGACGGCACCGTGCTCCATCCCAACGTCACCATTTACGACAACGTCGAAATAGGGCGCGGCGTCATTATTCATTCCGGCGCGGTGATTGGCGCGGATGGATTCGGCTACGTGCTGCAGGACGACCGCTGGCACAAGTTTCCGCAGGTGGGACGCGTTGAGATCGGCGATTTCGTGGAGATCGGCGCCAACTCCTGCGTCGACCGCGCGGCGCTCGGGGTCACCGTGATCGGCGAGGGCACCAAGCTCGACAACATGGTGCACGTGGCGCACAACTGCCGCATCGGCCGCCACGTGGTGGTGGCGGCGCAAACCGGGTTCTCCGGCTCCGTGGTGGTGGAGGATCATGCCGTGATCGGCGGCCAGGTGGGGATTGGCGACAAGGCGCGGATCGAATCGCGGGCGGTGCTGGGCTCGGGCTGCGGCGTGCTCACATCAAAGGTGGTGCGCTCCGGTGAGACGGTGTGGGGCACGCCCGCGCGGCCGCTGCGCCAGCACCTCGAGCAGCTCGCCAACCTCGCCAAGTTGCCCGAGCTGCGGCGCGAGGTGTTGGAACTCAAACGTCGAGTGGCGGAGCTGGCGCGGTAGAGCGGCCGAGGTAGGACAGACGATCGATTTATGTCGTCTGTCTTTCGCGGCTTGAGCGAAGCCTGACAGACGACACAAGGCGATCGTCCGTCCTACCGGGCGCTTGCATCCACACAAAGATCTAAACTGTGAACTTCGGCGGGCTTCCTATTTCGAAATTTCGCAGCCTGTCACCGAATTCTTCCGGAACGGCGTTTCGGGCCACTTCCACTTGTCGCGGCAGGGATGACCATCGCCGATAGCGCTCGCTTGGTGATACACTCCACCCTGTTATGGCTGAAGACAAACTCGAGCTGCGCATTTTCGATGGTGCACGCCCTGGCGAAAAGGTGATGGTGCTGCAGGGAGTCTTGAATGCCGAGACGGCCTTTCAATTTCGCGATCGGGTGCGCGAGAACGAGTCCGCGGCGCTGGTAGTCGATATGAGCCGGGTCCGATATGTGGACTCGACCGGGCTCGGCGTCCTTATAGGCGCATACGTGTCGTTCGAGCGAAAAAGCCGGCGTCTGCTTCTGGCGGGTTTAAACGATCGGATTTGGGACCTGTTCCACAAGTGCAAGATCGAGGATGTCTTCACACGCTACCCGACGGTCGCCGACGCGGAACAAACTATGCCGATCTAGAGGACAGGGGAAAACCCGTCGAAAACGTTGCGCAGTTCAGGCTGACGCGTTATTCACCCCCCCTCAGTTCGGCTTTACGTGTAATGCAAATGTCCCGAAGAGCCTCGCGTTAGAAGCTTTCACTGACTCAACCATGCTACAGAAGTTATTGACTACACGCGTCGCCTCCGCAGAATTGTTGATGCCGCTTGCAATGGCAGGCTGCAGCTGTGCGTGGAATGGAATCGCCGATTCAATAACTGGTTGCCAGTACTGCTGCGCCTTCTCCGGAGAGGTCTTCTTCCCAAATGACAGTCTAAATAGGTTCGGAACGGGCCTGCCGATAAACACCTCTGTGCAACGGGCAATTGCTGCGGTCAGCAAGAATATTCCGCCGCGTTGTCGCAGGAATGCCAGTTGCTCCGATTCGCTTCTTGTCAGCTGATTGTCCTTCTTCGCACGAAGACCCATCCTTAGTGCTTCGACACTGCGAAGAAGCGAATATACAAACACTATATGCTCCGCGGTCGTTTGATCACAGAAGTATTTTGAGTAGAGCTTATCATCAAGCCAAATTTCTGACCGATCATTATAAGCAGTGACGGGATCTTGATGGAATATCGCCAGAGCCTGTGCACACGTATCGCTGGGCATGAGATGCGGCGGACGCCGAATGACGTCATCGTGTCCTCCCCGCCGCCCACCAAGATAGGTCGCTCCCGGGATCTTCTTGAACTCATCACGAAGGCGTTTTTGGATCCGGTCGTTGCTGCGAAAGTCTGCAGCCTGGAGCCTATTCTGACTATTGTTGTATTTGATGATATCTCGAATTGTCTCAAGGTCCGTGCACTGAACGAATCGGATCTGAACGCGCGCAGAGCTGTTCGGAGGGCTCTTCAGAGTGCCAATCGCTCCCGCTGTCTGCGCACCGTTCACGATGCCAAGGCCACGAATTGTCAGACGGGTTCCGCGTCTCACTTTCACCGGGTTAAACTCGTGAACCAGAGCTGTGATCCCGTTGTTAAACACCCAAAACTTGCCAGGATCGCCCTCGGCCGTTGTCTTGATGCCGTTGTTGATGTTCGCATCGCTTTCGCGACTGCCAAGGTAGCCGCGGAGGTTTGGAGAAAACAACGTGGATTGCTTGGCGGTGAACACAGAATGGAGCCACGATGCCGGCACCGACGTGACATAGGCGCTCCAATTGGCTCCCTTCTCGACGTAACCTCCTGAAACGACAATCTTGAACTCATCCGATACGAGAATTGGCGCATCCAGGGCCTTGTACCAGTCCTCCAGAGTATTTATACCAACCTCGACAGCAGCGACTTCGTCAACGTGGGATTTTGGAAAGTGCGCGTGCAGAGCACTCGCGATGGTGGTTTCAACCGTGATAAGTTCGTTCTTGACGTTGTGTGATTCTGGAAGGTTGTGCACATACCAGAAGTGAACCCGACGGATAGCATTATCAGTGAGCGCTGACCTGAACTCCCTGGCTGCGGGTCGGAGTTTCTCGGGCAGTTCTGATAGATGACGCGAGAGAAGCCACGAGGCGGCTGTATTGAGATCGGTAGCCTTCTTTGACGGGGCAGCCCGTCGGGTTGAGTCTCGCGCCTCGTATGCCTGGGCGACAACGGCAAGCGCTGATGATCGATCCACATACACCAGGTCGCATTGCTTGTCGTCTGGGTCGTCGGTTAGCGCATTGAGAGCAGTGGTGTGGATGTCGTCGAGCCGGAACCTCAACTCCAGAGCAAACAGTAGGCGGGCGTTGTCGCCATACGGTTTAAGGTCTGATCGCGCTTGGAATGCAGCCTCATGAGTTATCATGTACCGCCTCGGACTCCTTTCAGCCCTTGGTGAGGACCTATATGAAGCTGCGAAGATGATAACAGATTTCTGCTAAAACCGGCGTGTTGATGTTCTATCCGTGCGCATCAGAAGTAAGCTCAGGGGCAGACGGGAACGTAATCCCCCTACATCACCCGCAGCGCGCTGGGGCCCGGAATGGTGCGCACCCAGGAGTTCATCTCGTGTTCGTTTTGCAGTAAGTCGCGCAGAGTGGCTTTGCCGACCACCTGGTCGACGGCGACCTGCACGGCGCGCCATAGTGATCGCACCGAGCAATCGACCGAGCGGGTGCAGATGGTTGCCTGCCCGGTGTGGCTGTCGCAGAAGTCTCTTTCGAACAGGCGCCCGCCCAGCGCGTCCAGTACGTGGCCGATGACGATGGTCCCGGCCGGCCGCGCCAGCTTGTAGCCGCCTGCCTTGCCGCGCGCGGCTTTGACAAAACCGCCCTTGCGAAGCACGCGCAGAATCTTGGCGGCGTAGGCCGGCGAGACGCCCTCGGCCTGGCTGATCTCCGGAATGGTCAAGCCGCTGCCGGCTTCGGTGGCATAAGCCAACCGCACCAGGCAGCGCACGCCGTATTCTTCATTGGCGCTCAGCTTCATGGGCGCACCCTCGCGATGGGGATGAGATCGTCGAGGCCAAGCGCCAGTTTGGCCGCTGGCGACATGCGATCTTTCGACCACGGCGGATCGAACGTCAACTCCACTTTGACGCTCTTCACGCCCGCGACGGCGCGCGCGCGGCGCTCCACTTCGGCGGGCAGCGACCCCGCCACCGGACAATTGGGCGCGGTGAGAGTCATCAGAATGCGCGCGTTGCCGCTGTCATCCACGTCCAGGCCGTAAATCAGCCCGAGCTCGTAGATGTTCATGGGCAGCTCCGGATCGTAGACGTTGCGCAACGCGGCGGCGATTTCGTCTTTCAGGCTCATTCCGTAGTGACCGGATCTTCCTTGTTTTCGAGCGCCGATTTCAGCGTGTGCCACGCCAGGGTGGCGCACTTGACGCGCGCCGGGTACTCGCGCACGCCGCAAAACACCACCAGCTTGCCTAGTTCCTGAGTCACCGGCGAATCCGTGGTGAGCAGATCGTGGAACCGCTCGAGCAGCTTGAGCGCATCCTCGCGCTTCAGGCCCTTCAGGCTTTCGGTCATCAACGATGCCGACGCGGTGGAGATCGCGCAGCCGCTGCCCACGAAGCTGGCGTCTTCGACGACGTCGCCGTTCATCTTCAAATACAGCTTCAGCTTGTCGCCGCAGAGCGGATTGTAGCCCTCCGCCTTGCGGTTGGCGCCCGGCAGCTCATGGCAGTTCCGCGGGTGCTTGCTGTGGTCGAGAATCGTTTCCTGGTACAGGTCGTGGACCATCAGGAGAAAATCTCCTTTACTTTGCGAAGGCCGGCCGCCAGCGCGTCGATTTCGCGCCTGGTGTTGTAGAACGCCAGCGAAGCGCGCGTGGTGGCGGGCACGCCGAACCGGTCCATCACCGGCTGCGCGCAGTGGTGCCCGGTGCGCACCGCGATTCCGAGGCGGTCCAGCACCGTGCCGATATCGTGCGGGTGAATGCCATCGATTACGAACGAAAGCACCGCCGCCTTTTCGCGCGCCGTGCCGATCATCCGCAGCCCGGGAATCTGCTCGAGCGCCTGGGTGCCGTACACCAGCAGCTCGTGTTCGTACGCGGCAATCCGGTCCAGGCCGGTGCGGCCCAAGTAATCCACCGCCGCGCCCAACCCGATGCCACCGGCGATGTTCGGCGTTCCCGCCTCGAACTTATACGGCAGGTCGGCGTAAGTGGTCTTCTCGAAGGTGACGGTCTTGATCATGTCGCCGCCGCCCTGGTAAGGAGGCATGGCGTTCAGCAGCTTACTCTTGCCGTACAGGATTCCTATCCCCGTGGGCCCCACCACCTTGTGGCCGGAAAGCGCGTAGAAATCCGCGTCGAGGGCCTGCACGTCCACCTTCAGGTGTGGCGCGGCCTGCGCCCCATCCACCAGCGCCAGCGCGCCCGCGCGATGCGCCATGGCGACAATTTCCTTCACCGGGTTGATGGTGCCGAGCGCGTTGGAAACGTGCGTCACCGCCACCAGGCGCGTCCGCGGGTTGAGCAGGCGGGCGTATTCCTCGAGGATGAGCTCGCCCCGGTCGTCGATGGGAATCACGCGAAGCTTCGCGCCCGCGGCCTCGCACAACATTTGCCACGGCACAATGTTGGAATGGTGCTCCATCCCCGAAATGACGATCTCATCTCCTTCGCGGACGAACTTGCGCCCCCAGCTCGACGCCACGAGGTTGATGCCTTCGGTGGTGCCGCGCACGAAGATCAGCTCGCTCTTGCTGCGCGCATTCAGGAAGCGCTTCATCTTGGCGCGCGTCGCTTCGTAGGCCGCGGTGGAGCGCTGGCTCAGCTCGTGCACGCCGCGATGAATGTTGGCGCAGTCCACTTCGTAAAACTTGCGAATGGCTTCGATCACCGCATACGGCTTCTGCGCCGTGGCCGCGTTGTCGAGATACACAAGCGGCTTGCCGTGTATGGTCTGCTTCAGTACCGGGAAGTCTTCCCGGATGCTTTCGACGTCGAAGCGGGTCGCTATGTCAGTCGTTAGAGCGCTCATGGAATTTCTCGGACAGGACCTTTTCCAGTTGTGCTCGCAACACGGGAATCTTGATCCGGTCGATGATGTCCTGCGCGAACGCCCGCGTCAGCAGGCTGCGCGCTTGCGCCTTGCCGATGCCGCGCGATTGCATATAGAATAGCGCTTCCGCGTCCAGTTGGCCGATGGTCGCGCCGTGCGTGCAGCGCACGTCATCGGCGAGAATCTGCAACTCAGGCTTGGTGTCGATCACCGCATCGTCGGAGAGCACCAGGTTCTTATTGGTCTGCTTGGAATCGGTCTTCTGCGCGTCCTTGCGAACGATGATGCGCCCGTTGAACACAGCGCTCGAGTGGCCGTCCAGTATGCCCTTGTAAAGCTCGTGACTCGTCCCGTGCGGCTTGGCGTGGTCGATCACGGTGTGATTGTCCACATGCTCGGTGCCGTTCACCAGGTACAGGCCGTTCACAGTGGCCTCGGCGCCTTCGGAAAGCGTCACCCCAATATCATTGCGCACCAGCGCGCCGCCGAGCGAGATATTGTGGGTGGTGAAGTTGGCGCTGCGCCCCAGCGCAACCTGCATGGTGGCGACGTGGAACGCTTCCGGCGATTCGCGCTGTATTTTGTAATGATCGACCACAGCGCCCTCCCCGGCAACGATTTCCGTCACCGCGTTAGTGAAGTAGTTACCCTCGCCCTTGTAGGTCTCGACGATGGTGCATTGCGCGCCGGGTGCAACCACAATCAGGGTCCGGGGATGCGCGTGGAGCAGGCCCCCGGCCTGCCCAGTCGCCAGATGGTTGATCTCGATCGGCCGTTCGATAATAGCTCCGCGGGCGACCCGCGTAAACGCTACTTTCTTGAGGAAGGCCGTGTTAAGCGCGACGAAGGCGCTCTGGCCGGCGTATTTTCCAAGATGCTCCCGGTCCGCTTCGCGCAGGTCGGCGACCGCGATCTGGCCGGCCAGGCCGGGGGCCTGCCCCACGAAGTTCGCGCGCGCAATCGGCGCCACATTGGTGAATCGCCATTCTTCGTCGCGGGTGGTGGGGAAGCCCAGTTCGGTGAAACGCGCGAAAGCACTCTCGCGCAGCTTCTGCAACCAGGGCTCGGCCGGCTCCTGCCGGGTGAACTGCTCCAGCCAATGGCCGATCTGTTCCGCTACAGCCGTCATACTCTGCCAACCGGCTCCTCCTCGTCCACCAGGCCCAGGCCGGCATAGCCGCCTTCTTCCAGTTCCAGCGCCAGTTCCTTGCCGCCCGACTTGACGATCCGTCCCTCCGCCAGCACGTGCACGTAGTCCGGGATGATCTCGCTCAGCAGGCGCTGGTAGTGCGTCACCACCACCATGGCTCGCTCCGGATTGCGCATGGCGTTCACGCCCGCCGCCACCAGCTTGAGCGCGTCGATATCGAGGCCGGAATCCGTCTCGTCCAGAATCGCCAGCCGCGGCTGCAGCACCGCCATTTGAAAAATCTCGTTGCGCTTCTTCTCGCCGCCCGAAAAGCCCGCGTTTACCGGCCGGTTCAGCAGCGACTCATCCATGTTCATCGCCGTCATCTTTTCGCGGATCAGATTGAAAAAATCCATCGCGTCCAGCTCCGGCAGGTTGCGATGCTTGCGAATCGTGTTCAGCGCGGCTTTCAGAAAATACATGTTGCTGACGCCGGGAATTTCCACCGGATACTGAAACGCCAGGAAAATGCCCTCGCGCGCGCGGTCCTCCGGAGAGAGCGCCAGCAGGTCCTTGCCGTCGTAAGTCACCTGGCCGCCGGTCACATGGTACAGTTCACGCCCGGCCAGCACTTGCGCCAGCGTGCTCTTGCCGGAGCCGTTCGGCCCCATGATGGCGTGCACTTCGCCGGCTTCGACCGCCAGGTCGATACCCCTCAGAATCTCCCGTTCGCCAACCTTGGCGTGCAGATCTTTGATCTCTAACAGTGCCATTCAACCCTCGTCATGTTGCACATGTGCCAGCACGGGCCGGGCATGCCCGGCCCCTACAATGCGGTTTACCCTACGCTTCCTTCCAGACTCACGCCCAGCAGCTTCTGCGCCTCCACGGCGAACTCCATCGGCAGTTCGCGGAACACTTCCTTGCAGAACCCATGCACGATCATCGATACCGCATCCTCGCTCGAAATCCCACGCTGCCGGCAGTAGAAAATCTGGTCCTCGCCGATTTTCGACGTCGACGCCTCGTGCTCCACTTGCGCCGACGTGTTCCTCACTTCCAGGTACGGGAACGTGTGCGCGCCGCACTGGTCGCCCATCAGCAGCGAATCGCACTGCGAGTAGTTGCGCGCGCCGGTGGCGTTCTTCAGTATTTTGACTCCGCCGCGATACGTGTTCTGCCCGTGGCCGGCCGAAATGCCCTTCGACACAATCGTCGAAGTTGTGTTCTTGCCGATGTGAATCATTTTGGTGCCGGTGTCGGCCTGCTGGTAATTGTTGGTCAGCGCCACCGAGTAGAACTCGCCCACCGAATGGTCGCCGATTAACAGGCAGCTCGGATACTTCCAGGTGATCGCCGAGCCCGTCTCCACCTGCGTCCACGAAATCTTCGAATTCACGCCGCGGCACGCCCCGCGCTTGGTGACGAAATTGTAAATGCCGCCCTTTCCCTCTTTGTCGCCCGGATACCAGTTCTGCACCGTCGAGTACTTGATCTGCGCGTGGTCGAGCGCCACCAGCTCCACCACCGCCGCATGCAACTGGTTGGTGTCGCGCATCGGCGCCGTGCAGCCTTCCAGGTAGCTCACGTACGCGCCTTCGTCCGCGATAATCAGCGTGCGCTCGAATTGCCCCGTGTCCTTGGCGTTGATGCGGAAGTAGGTCGACAGCTCCATCGGGCAGCGCACGCCTTTGGGCACGTAGCAGAACGATCCGTCGCTGAACACCGCCGAATTCAGCGCGGCGAAAAAATTGTCCGAAGACGGCACCACCGACCCCAGGTACTGCCGTACCAGGTCCGGGTGCTCCTGCACCGCCTCCGAAAAGGAGCCGAAGATGACGCCCATCTCCTTCAGCTTCTCTTTGAACGTGGTGGCCACCGACACGCTGTCGAACACTGCATCTACCGCCACCCCGGCGAGGATTTCCCGCTCCTGCAGCGGGATCCCCAGCTTCTCGTAGGTGCGGAGCAGTTCCGGGTCCACCTCGTCCAGGCTCTTGGGTGCATTCTTCCTGCTCTTTGGCGCCGCGTAATAAATGATGTCCTGGTAATCGATCGGCGGGTAATGCACGTTGGCCCAAGTGGGCTCGGTCATGGTCAGCCAGTGCCGGTAGGCTTTGAGGCGCCATTCCAGCAGCCACTCCGGCTCATGCTTCTTGGCCGAGATCAGGCGGATGACGTCTTCGTTCAGCCCGCGCGGGATCGAGTCGGCCTCAATGTCGCTGACGAACCCCCACTTATATTCCTGATTCGCAATCGTTTCGATGGTGTTGGTCGATTCGCTCACCGGCGTAGACTCCTAAGCCCTTGGCCTATAACCAGATTAGCCAATCTGTACTTTATAGTCAAGATTGCTCAGCCAATGGATGCCGCGGCGGGTCGAACGGTTGCAAAATGTCCCCGGATGGCCAGAGGATGGCCTAGCACCGTAGGGGCCGGGCATGCCCGGCCCGCGCCGGTCGCCAGCGCGCAACTGAAGCCCATTCGAGGACGTGCTTGAGCCACCGCGTTGTGTCGCGGTCCCGGGCGAGGCATGCCTCGCCCCTACAGCCCCATGGATCAGGCCAGACCCGGCTCTGGTTTGCCCACCCGAAAGCCCTGCCACACGCAGACGCCAACCGCCCCTTGCCAGAGCGCAAAGGACAACGTCCAGAACGCCCACTCGGGGATCGGCACCTGGTCTCCGGCGATCACCCACCACGCGAAGGGCAGGGCGCAGACAGCGCCGGTGAGCGCGCTCATTCCGACGGCGCGTATCGCTGGCGCCTGGCGCTTCGAGAACGCGGTCGCCAGGCTCACTCCTAGTCCGCCCACCAGTCCCGACAGGCACATAGCGAGCACCCTCTGCGCGGCTGGCCCATCCGAAGCGAGCCAGTGCGCCATCCGGTAAGCCAGTTGCCAGACGGCGGCATCGACAATCACCAGTTCGATGCCAGGGACCATGCGCCCCACGCATAACCAGGCGGCGACGATGCCGAACGGAAGCGGAAGCAGGAAGTTACCCCAAGTGCTCCAGCCATCCAGGTTGATCAACTGGGATGACGCGGCGCCGCACACGCCAAACAGCAGAGCGGCCTGTGCCCAACGGATACTACTCTGTGACCACATCGCAACAATCTTACTGCCATTGTTCAGGACAATGCAGTTTTCTCTTGCCACGCCGCGGGCTTTCGAAGGACACTGGTGGTTTAAGGAGAGGTGTCCCAAGTTGGAAAGAAATGGCCGTAAGGGCTCCGTCGTGGTCGAGCCGACCGAACGATGGACGCCGCAGGTAGCGAGCGACTTTTATGACGTTGCAAGCTGGGGCAAGGGCTACTTCTCGGTCGGCGACAACGGCCACGTCCTGGTGCACCCGGAAAAAGATCCGGCGCGCTCGATCGACCTCAAGGAACTGATCGACACGCTGGTGCTGCGCGGCATCGATCTGCCTATCCTGGTCCGCTTCGCCGACATCCTCAAACATCGCCTCGGTGAGTTGCACGCCGCCTTTCAGACCGCCATCGCCGAACATCATTACCAGGGCGACTACTGCTGCGTGTATCCCATCAAGGTCAATCAGCAGCGGCAAGTGGTGGAGGAAGTCATCGAGTTCGGAAAGCCTTTCCGCTTCGGCCTGGAGGCCGGCTCCAAACCCGAGCTGATCGCCGTGATGGCGCTGGCCGATAACGACACGCCCATCATCTGCAACGGCTTCAAGGACGACGAGTACATCGAGCTGGCGATGCTGGCGCAGAAGGTCGGCCGCCAGATCATCCCGGTGGTCGAAAAGTACACCGAGCTGCACCTGATCCTGAAATACGCCGCGCGGGTGGGCGTGCGGCCCAGAATCGGTTTGCGCGTCAAGCTGGCCAGCCGCGGCTCGGGCCGCTGGAAATCGTCGGGCGGTTACCGCTCCAAGTTCGGCCTCTCGGCCACCGAGGCCGTGCGCGCCCTGCAGGAGCTCAAGGATCTCGGCATGGCCGATTGCCTCAACCTGCTCCACTTCCACCTCGGCAGCCAGATCACCAATATCCGCCAGATCAAGGGAGCGGTGAACGAGGCGGTGCGCGTCTACGTGGACCTGTACCGCGCCGGCGCCGGGCTCAAGTACCTGGACGTGGGCGGCGGCCTCGGCATCGATTACGATGGCTCGCAGACCGATTTTGAATCCAGCGTCAACTACACGCTGCAGGAATACGCCAACGACATCGTCTATCACGCGCAGAGCGTGTGCGACGAGGTCGATGTGCCGCATCCCACCATCATCACCGAGAGCGGACGCGCCATCGCCGCCTATCACAGCGTGCTCGTCTTCAACGTGCTCGGCGTCTCCGGCATGGGCGATAGCGAAGCTCCCGCCGAGCCGCCCGCCGATGCCGAACAGCCGCTCATCGACCTGCAGGAAACCTTCCGCGGCCTCACCGCCAAGAACCTGCTCGAAAGCTACCACGACGCGCAGCAGGCGCTCGACCAGGCGCTCAATCTGTTCAGCCTCGGCTATCTTTCGCTCGACCAGCGCTGCATTGCCGAGAATCTCTACTGGGCGATCACGCGCAAGATCCAGAAGCTGGCCGGCGAGCTCGACTATTTCCCCGAAGAGCTGGAGGGCATCGATGCCATGCTCTCCGATACCTACTTCTGCAATTTTTCGCTCTTCCAAAGTATGCCCGACAGTTGGGCCATCAAGCAGCTCTTCCCCATCATGCCGATCCATCGCCTGGAAGAGCAGCCCTGCCGCCCCGCCGTGCTGGGCGACATCACCTGCGATTCCGACGGCAAAGTGGAGGCCTTCATCGACCGCCGCGACGTGAAGCGCACGTTGCTGCTGCACCCCTTCACCGGCGGCGATTATTACCTGGGCACTTTCCTGCTGGGCGCCTACCAGGAGATCCTGGGCGACCTGCACAACCTGTTCGGCGACACCAACGCCGTCCACGTCCGCCAGGGGCCGACCGGCGAGGTGATCCTCGATTCCGTCATCAAGGGCGATACCGTGCGCGAGGTGCTCAACTATGTGCAGTTTTCATCCGAGCACCTGGTGGCGAAGCTGCGGCGCGATGTGGAATCCGCCTTGCGCGATGGCCGTCTCACTTACGAAGAAACCGGCGCCCTCCTCAAGTTCTACGAGGAAGGCCTGCACGGATATACGTACTTGGAAGACGTGCACGAGCGGTAGGACAGACCATCGCCTTTCGTGGTCTGTCGTGCCGCGCCTCGCCAAAGCGCGACGCCGTGACAGACGACCAAAACCGATCGTCCGGCCTACCTCCCGCGCTCTCGCGTGCTACGCTGAAATTTCCCTATGAGCAGCATTGTCATCACCCTGCCCGACGGCAGCCAGCAGCCGGTCGAGGCCGGTACGCGCCCCATCGATATCGCCAAGTCCATCAGCCCGCGGCTGGCCGATGCCGCCATCGCCGCCAAAGTCAACGGTGAGCTGGTCGACCTCACTCGCCCCATCGACAAGGACGCCAACCTGCAGATCCTCACCGCCAAGGACCCCGAGTCGCTGTACATCTACCGCCATTCCACCGCTCACCTGCTGGCGGCGGCCGTGCTCGAGTTGTACCCGGAAACCAAGCTCGGCATCGGGCCGCCCATCGACAACGGTTTCTACTACGACTTCGACCGAGCCGTTCCGTTCACCCCCGAGGACCTCGAGAAAATCGAAAAGAAGATGTGGGAGATCCAGGCGCGCAAGCTTCCTTATGAGCGCGTCTACACCCGCAAGGAAGACGGTCTCAAAAAATACGCCGACGCCTGGATGAAGTGCGAGCTGATCGACGAAAAGGCCGACGAAGTCTTCAGCGAATACACCCTGGGGCCGCACTTCATCGATTTCTGCCGCGGCCCGCACCTGCCCGACACTTCGAAAATCAAGGCGTTCAAGCTGCTTTCAATCGCCGGCGCTTACTGGAAGGGCAGCGAACACAACAAGCAGTTGCAACGCATCTACGGCACCGCGTTCTTCACTCCCAAGGAACTCGACGCGCATCTGAAGCAGATCGAAGAAGCCAAAAAGCGCGACCACCGCAAGCTCGGCAAGGACCTCGACCTGTTCAGCATTCAGGAGCTGGCCGGGCCGGGACTGATTTTCTTCCATCCCAAGGGCGGCATCATCCGCAAGCAGCTTGAAGACTGGATGCGCGATCAATACCTGAAGCGCGGCTACTCGCTGGTGTACACGCCGCACGTGGCGCGCTTCGATCTCTGGAAGACTTCCGGCCATGCCGGTTTTTACGCTGCCAACATGTTCACGCGCATGGAGCTCGACGACGCCGAATACCAGCTCAAACCGATGAACTGCCCCTTCCACATCCTGATATACAAGGACAAGCAGCACAGCTACCGCGATCTGCCGGTGCGACTGGGCGAGTTGGGAACGGTCTACCGCTATGAACGCTCCGGCGTGCTCAACGGCTTGTTCCGCGTGCGCGGCTTCACTCAGGATGACGCGCACATCTTCTGCACTCCCGAGCAGATCGAAGACGAAATCGTCAACTGCCTCCAGTTCGCCATCGACACTCTCACCACTTTCGGTTTCGACAAATACGAGGCCGAGCTTTCCACCTGGGACAACGGCGCGAGCGGCAAATACGATGGCGCGCCCGAGCAATGGAAGGTCGGCGAAAACGCCCTCCAGCACGCCACCGAGCGGCTCAACATGAAAGTGAAAGTGATGCCCGACGAAGCGGCGTTCTACGGGCCGAAGATCGACGTCAAGCTGGTGGACGCGATCGGCCGCCCGTGGCAGCTTTCCACCGTGCAGTTCGATTTCACCCTGCCGCGCCGCTTCGAGCTCGAGTACATCGGCGAGGACGGCAAGGCGCATCAGCCGCTGATGGTGCACCGCGCGCTCTATGGCTCCATCGAGCGCTTCTTCGGCATCCTCATCGAGCACTACGCCGGCGCGTTCCCGGTGTGGCTGTCGCCGGTGCAGGCTATCGTGCTGCCGATCACCGACCGCCAGACCGAATACGCCCGCGGCATCCAAAAGCAACTGGATGACGCCGGCATTCGCGCCACGGTGGACGAGCGCAGCGAAAAAGTGAACCTCAAAATCCGCGACGCGCAGTTGCAGAAGATTCCATACATGCTGGTGGTCGGCGACCGCGAGCAGCAGAACGGGCAAGTGGCCGTCCGCCACCGCAAACACGGCGACCAGGGCGTCAAACCCTTGGCCGAGTGCATCGCCGCCATCCGCGCCCTGATCGACAGCAAAACGGTAGCGGACTGAGGGCCATTCCGCGCTTGACCTCGCTGACTAACTCGTCGCGCAGGCCCCCGGCCTGCGCGCCCCCCTTACCAGAACTCCGCCGGCTTGCGCTGCGCTTCGCGATAGATCCAGTCCCGCAGGCGCAGGTACCGCTCGGCGCCGGTCGGGAGCGGGATCGCGCCATCGCCGCTCGCCGACTTTAGGGCCTCCCATCGCTGGCGCAGCGCTTCTGGTGCAGCGATTGACGCATCCAGGCGGCTTGCCAGCGCCATATCCTGAACTGCGTTGCGGCGGATGATGGCGCGCACGGTCGTGGGCGGCGGGTAGGTGCGTCCCTTGTCATCGGATAGCGCGCCCAGCGCCGCCGCGTCGGTGCCACTTGAAACCGGCGGCAGCGCCACCGGACCGGTTGCGACGTGGAGATCGGGAACGCGCGGCGCGATCACCCGTACTTCCATCGGCCGCACCACCCAATAGCCCACCTTCAATTGCACCTCCAGCCGGAAGCGCGCGATTTCGGCGTTAGGCGGTATCCAAAGGTCCAGCAGGTAGTCGCGCGTGGTCTGACCCTTCACGCCGTCGTCGGGGTCGGGAATCACGCCGAAATCCGGCAGGCGCGTCAGTTCTGTGAGGCGGTCGGGAACCCATCCCGCCGGCGTCTTCTCGAAATGCTCTTTGTACAGCGCCACGCGGCACGCATTGAGTGGATTGGTCACCACGTACAGCAGGTACGTGGTCTCGGCCGGCGCCGAAATTACGAGGTGGAACGAAGCCCACGCGTTGCGCGCCACCACCGGCGAAAGGATTTCGCGCGGCCCGGAGCCGCGGTCGGCCGCCACGATTTCGCCGAATGGATCGACCCGCGAAAACTCCGAGTAGATGTCGACGCTCTGCGCGGCCAGCGCGCCCGCCATCGCGGCCAGCAGCAGAAGCCAGGAAAGAACGCGCCCGCAAGCGGGCGCCGGCAGGTTGAAACCTGCCCCACTCATGCCCGCATTCGTCGAAAGGAAAGTGGGACAGGCGCTTCCGCCTGTCAACCTGCGTCCGCCCATGCTTCAGCGCTCCGCGGCGCTTTTGTACCGGCTTTCGTAGGCGGCGATCACTTCGCTGGTAATATCGGTCGCGTTATCGGCGTACAACAGCGGGGCCTGCGAGGTGCTGGTGTCAAACACCATTGCGTAGCCGGTGGTGGTAGCGAACTCCACGATCACGGCCACCATCTTCTTGCCCAGCTCGGCCAGCGTCTTCTTCTGCGCCCGGTCCAGATCGGCATCGGCCTGGTCCATCTTGGCGTTGAGCACCACAATCGCGTCGTCGATCTCCTGCTGGAGCTTCTTGCGCTCCTCCGCGCTCAGTTTTTCCTGTTCCAGCCGGCTCTGCTTTTGTGCGATGGCCTTCTGTTCCTCATCGAGCGCCGCCTTGCGCGGTCCGAATTCGGCGTCCAGCGCCTTGGCTGCGTTCTGCCCGTCGGTAGTGGCCAGGATGGCGTCCTGAATATTCACCAGCGCCACTCGCGGCGCGCGCCCCGATTGCGCCGCCGCCAGCGTTACCGCCAGCAAACCAAGAATGATTACGCGGTGTAGTTTCACCTCTGCCCTCCGTTCGGGACAACTTTGCCGAGCGCTCCCTCACGGGGTGCCCTCTGGGCCTGGCTCCGATGCGCGCCGGCGCGCCGCCTGTAGGGAGGGGGCATGCCCGGCCCGGCCTTCCCCGAAGACCAAGTTAGCACGGCGGCACATCGTGAAATCCGTGCGCAGATCCGCACACTGTGCACGCCAAGAACGCCGCCTCTCGCGCCATCAGTGCAAATTGAACTTCTTCATCTTGTAACGCAGCGTATCCCGGGTAACGCGCAGCAGCCGGGCTGCCTGGGTCTGGTTTCCGTTGGTTTTTTCCAGCGCGCGGGCCAAGAGGCTGCGCTCGTTGTCTTCGAGCGAGAGGCCGTCGCCGGCCATCTCGGTGCCGGAAGCCACCGGCAACGCCGTTCCCTGCTCGGAGTGGGCCACGCTGATGGGCAAGCTCGGCGCTGCGATGAGGGCGGATTCCTCCAGAATCATGGCGCGCTCGATCGCATTGCGCAATTCGCGCACATTGCCCGGCCAGTCGTGAGAGAGCAGCAGCTTGGCCGCCCCTTCGCTCACCCCTTCGATGCTGCGCTTGAATTTGTGGTTGTAGTGGTCGATGAAGAAGCGCGCCAGAGGCAGAATATCGTCCAGGCGCTCGCGCAACGGCGGGATGGAAATCTGAATGACGTTGAGGCGGAAGTAGAGGTCCTGCCGGAAAGCGCCTTCCTTGACGGCCTCGCGCAGGTTCTTATTGGTAGCCGCCACCACCCGCAGATCCAGGTTGATGTCCTTCAGCCCGCCCAGCCGGCGGAAGGTCTGCTCCTCCAGCACCCGCAACAGCTTGGCTTGCAGCATCAGCGGAATCTCGCCGATCTCGTCCAGGAACAGCGTCCCCTTGTCGGCCAACTCGAAGATGCCGCGTTTCTGCGTCCGCGCGTCGGTGAATGCGCCTTTTTCGTAGCCGAACAATTCGCTTTCGAGCAGCGAATCCGGGATGGCCGCGCAGTTGATGGCGATAAACGGCTCGGCCTGGCGCAGGCTCTGATAGTGGAGGGTCTTGGCGATCAAGTCCTTGCCGGTTCCGTTTTCTCCATCGAGCAGGATGGTAGTGGCTTCGCTGGCCGCCACGCGGCGCACGAAATTCACCACCTCGCGCATCGGCGCCGATTCGGCGATCACTTCGCGCCGTTGCGGCGTCGCTTCGTCGGTGATGTCCTTGATGGTAGCCACCACCCCGGCTAGCTGCGACTGCTCGTCGAACATCTGCGTGGTGTGCATCACCACCAGGCGCTCCATGCCGTTATCGGTGTGCAGCCGCACCGTGCAGGAAGGCGCGTTGGGCGCCTGGTTCAAACCCACCAGTACCCCGCAGCCCGGTTCACAAACCGGGCACTTGAAAATCTCCTGGCAGTGCTTGCCCAGCATCTCCTCGGCGGGGATGCCAAACAGCTTTTCCGCCGCCCGGTTTACGCCGGTGACGCGGAACTCCGGGTCATAAAGGACTAGGGCATCCGAAAGCTGGTCAAAAACCGACTCCAGGACGCCAACCCTCTGCCATGCAGGTGTGAGCTTCGACATTACGGTACGATTTGACCTCAAGTATAGCAGGCCTGTTGGGGCACTACGCCCAACCGCCCAACCGGCAAACGGGGGAATTGCCCCGCCTGCCGCCACCCCCGGGGCGCTAACACCATCGGAAAACAGGGATTTGGCCGGTGGCGATGCAATTGCAAACTTGCCCCGCGGAGGCATGATGTCCCATTTGAAAGTCATAGTGCCCGCTGCCATTCTGCTGGGCGGTGTTCTGGTTTCGACGACGGCCTCGTTCGCCAAGCCGGAATACACCAAGGCCACCAAGAAGCAATGCGTATACTGCCATGCCAAGGTGTCCGCGGATAAAGACATAATGAGCAAAAACCTGACCGCCGCCGGCAAGTACTATCACGAGCACAAGAGCCTGGACGGCTTCCAGGAAGCGAAGTAGCCCGTGACGGGTGGAGGCGTGGAGTCCGCCGTGTTGCACACAGTTCAGCTCGCGCTCGCCGACGGCGCTTACGCAGCCGCCCTTCGCGAAGCACTGTGCCGCAGTTGCGCATGGCGGGTAGAATCAGTTGCCAGGCCGAATCCTGCCGAGGATTGCGTTCTGGTTCTCGACGAGGCCGCCTTCGAGCATCTGCTCCTCCCCCTGTCTCATCCCGAGCGGATCGTGTTGATTACCCGGCAGGATCCGCAACTGCTCGCCCAGGCCTGGGATGCGGGCCTGGTTTCGGTGCTTTCCCAGCAGGACCCCATGAGTACTGTGTTATTGGCTGTCATGGCCGCTGCACTGCGCGTTGCAAATCCCGGCAAACCTGACATTTCAAGCGGAATTTCCCCCATTGCAGCAGGCGATTCTGCGCCAATAGCCCCACATCACAGCCATTCTGCCGGCAGGCGTTGCAAAATTCAATAACTTAGATTCGGTTATGCCGTGGACTTTAGCGTGCACTGCCCGATAAGTCCGCATATGGAACCGTCGCGCATGTTGCGGGTTCGGGTAGAATGGGATTGCAATATCCGGAACCAGGTTGGCAGGGCCCCAGTTGCATGAGTGCCATCATACCGGCATATGACAAATCGGGTGCGCCGGTCGGGGCGCGCCCATCTTTACCAAATCCACAATACAGGCGACGAGGAGGTAAACTATGAATCCCTATGTACCGTTTGTAGTGCTTTGGGCCGTGCTGGCTTTGGCAGTGATCGGGTTGATCATCTACCGCAGGTTGGTGTCGGCGAGCGAAGACGACATGATCCACGTGAGCGAGGCAGCCGCATCGGCCACCACTCAGCAGGTGACGGTCGCCCAGAAACTCGACCAGATCGACAAGTGGGGCAAGACGCTGACCGTGGTCGTAGTTGTATACGGCATTGTTCTGGGCGGCATCTACGTGTATCAAAGCTGGGTCTCGGGGGTTTGACGGCGGCATGCGGCGGGCGATCCCTCGGGTTGGCTTGAAGCCGGGAATTGCCCTGCTGGCTTTGGTTTTTGGGGCTGCCGGCGGACGCCTGGCGGCGGCCCCGGCGCTCGATTGCGCCGGTTGTCACGACCAGGCGCAGAAGCTGGCCAAGAGCGCGCACGCGGGACTGGCCTGTGATACCTGTCACGAATCCCATGACGAGTATCCGCACAAGGCCGGCATTCCGAAGCCGCAGTGCGCCACCTGCCATGCCGATCAGGCAGGCGACTACGAAAGCGGCGTTCACGGCCAGGCGCGCAAGAGCGGCAACGAGTCCGCACCCGATTGCGGCGTTTGCCACGGCAGCGCGCACGAATTGCTGCGGCCGAGTTCACAAGCCTTCCGAATGGCGGTGCCGGATACCTGCGGCATGTGCCACCCGTCGGTGGTCGAACAATACCGCGCCAGCGTTCACGGCCAAGCGGTGGCCAGAGGCGTCACCCAGGCCCCGCTCTGCACCGACTGCCACGGCGAGCACAAGATCATCAAACCGAGCAACTCCGCGTCGCCCGTGAACGCGGCTCATATCCGCGAGACGTGCGGCAGTTGCCACGGCGATGTCCGGCTCGACCGCAAGTTCGGCATGCCTTCGGACCGCCTGGTGAGCTTCGACGCTTCCTACCACGGGCTGGCCGCCAAGGAAGGCGTACAGACCGTGGCCAACTGCGCCAGTTGCCACGGCGTCCACAACATTCTGGCTTCCTCCGACCCGAATTCCACCATCAATCCGAAGAACCTGCCCAAGACCTGCGGCCAGTGCCATCCCGGCGCCGGCGAGCGATTCGCCATCGGCCAGGTGCACGTGACCGACGGCGCCAGCGAACCGCCGGTGCTCGGTTTCATCCGCCGTTTCTACCTGCTGCTGATCCCGGTGACCATCGGACTGATGATGCTGCACAATGGCGGCGACTGGATCCGCAAGCTGGTGCGCGCGCGGTTCCGCGCGGGCGTGCGTTTCGCCAGCCACGCTCCCGCCGGGCTGCGCATGCTGCCGTTTGAGCGGGTGCAGCATGCGTTACTCGCACTTTCGTTCATCACTCTGGTGTGGACCGGTTTCGCCCTCAAGTACCCGGACCAATGGTGGGCCCGGCCGTTGCTTCTGCTCGAGGTGCGGCACGACATGCGGAGCCTCATCCATCGCATCGCGGCGTCGGTCTTCATCGCGGTCAGTGTGACTCATCTGGTGTCGCTCATCGTCAACCGGAAACTGCGCGACCATTGGAAGGAAATGATTCCCAAGGTGCGCGATGCGCGCGAAGCCAGCAACAACTTCGCCTACAACCTGGGCCTGGGGGACACTCCGCCGCAGCGCTCATCGCACAGCTATATCGAAAAGGCCGAGTACTGGGCGGTGATCTGGGGAGCGATCCTGATGAGTTCCACGGGAATCATGCTGTGGGCCAACTCGCTCGTCATGCGGCTGCTTCCCAAGCTGTGGCTGGATGTGGCGACCTCGATCCATTTCTACGAAGCCGTGCTAGCCACGCTGGCCATCGTGGTGTGGCATTTCTATTCGATCATCTTCGATCCCGACGTCTATCCCCTGAATACCGCATTCCTCACGGGTTATAGTGTCAGGAAGGACGACTCTCGCGCCGCAGGCGAAGCACAAGCGCAAGAGGCTCCAGGAGACTGATCACCCACAATGACGCCCCAACAACCGAACCGCTCGCTGGGAGGCTGGCTGTCGCCGGTCATTCATCTGTCCAGCAACTGGATCAGCCTGATCGGCGTGATTCTGGTCACTACCGCGACCGTGTTCTGGCTCTTCCTGCTGCCCATCACGCTGCGCGGCCAGGCGACGAACCCGTACATGGGTATTCTGGCTTTTCTGTTGCTGCCGGGTCCGTTTTTCGTCGGCCTGATTCTCATCCCACTCGGCATGTGGGTCAAGCGGAAGCGGGAAAGGCACTCCGGCATCTATCCACCGAGTTTTCCCAGGCCCGAGTGGCGCAACCCGGAGCTGCGCAAGCTGGTCTATTTCGTCCTGATCACCACCGGCGCCAATCTCGTGATCGCCAGCCAGCTCAGCTACGGCGCCGTGAACTATATGGACTCGGTCACGTTCTGCGGGCAAACCTGTCACACCGTGATGCAGCCCGAGTACACCGCTTATCAGGGCTCGCCGCACTCGAGGGTCGCGTGCGTGATGTGCCACATCGGCCCCGGCGCTTCCTGGTTTGTGCGCAGCAAGCTCTCCGGTGTGGGCCAGGTTTTCGCCGTGACCTTCGACACTTACCCGCGGCCGATCCCGGTTCCCGTCCACAACCTGCGTCCCGCGCGCGAGACCTGCGAGCAGTGCCACTGGCCGGAAAAGTACAGCGCCGACCGCATCGACATCATCACCCACTTTGCCGACGACGAGACCAACACGGCCACCAAGGACGTGCTGCTGATGAAGATCGGCGGCGGCAACCACGGCATCGGTATTCACGGCACGCACCTCGGGCCAGGCGTGGTCATCCGCTATTGGCACTCCGACGAAGCACGCCAGGTTATCCCTTTGGTGGAGTATAACGATAACGGCCGCAAGACCGTGTACGCAGCGGCCGGCGCCAAACCCGATGGCGCCGGGCTCACCATGCGCGTAATGGATTGCATCGATTGTCACAACCGTCCCACGCACGCTTTCGACCTGCCGGACCGCGCGCTCGATAAAGCCATGGCGGCCGGCCTGGTGTCGCCCACGCTTCCGTTTGCGCGCAAGAAGGCTCTCGAAATTCTGAAGGTGAACTACCAGAGCCGCGAGGATGCCGCAGCCCTGATTCCCGGGGCGTTCGAAACGTTCTACCGGCAAAGCTACCCCGCTGTATGGTCGGCCCAGCAATCTGAGATCGTCGCTTCCGCCAATCAGGTGCTGGACATCTACGATCGCAATGTGTTCCCCGACATGAAGGTCACCTGGGGCACATACCCGCAAAACATCGGCCACACCGATTTCCCGGGTTGCTTCCGCTGCCACGACGGCGGCCACACCGCCCAGAACGGCCAGACCATCACCCAGGACTGCAATGCCTGCCACAACCTGCTGGCGATGGACGAGGCAAATCCCAAGGTACTGACCGAGTTGGGCATCACCCAAGAGACGGCAACCAAGTAAGCCGCGGCGCGTGGTGTGACGCGGGTAGTCCTGCCGAAGCGCCGGCATTCGTGCCGATGTTTCCTGGCATGATATACATTTCTTGTGGCGGTGACATAAGCTCAGCAATAAGAGACGGCCCTGCGTAGGAACGTGAATGGGCGAGCTAAGCTCGCAGGGTTGACCGAGCAGGAACGGCAAAACACGGACCGGAGCCGGCTTGTGTGGCTGGAATGGTCTGTAACCGTACACGGTGCGGGCAACGTCTGTTAATTCTGCGCATAGCATCGAGTTGCCGATGAACCTGACCGAGATCATTTTGCTCGTGATCGCCGCCGCGCCGCTGGTTTATTACGCGATTGCCATTTTCAGCACCTGGCGTTTCTTCCGGACGGCGCGCAGAAGCACGGCGAGCCCTTCCGATTTCACGCCCCCCGTCAGCAATTTGAAGCCGATCCGTGGCGCCGATCCCGAAGCTTACGAAAACTTCGCCAGCTTCTGCCGCCAGGATTACCCCGATTACGAGCTGGTGTTTTGCGTGAGCGACGCCGAAGACCCCGCCCTGCCGGTGATCGAGAAACTGCGGCGCGCTTTCCCGGAACGGCCGATCCGCGTGCTCTACGGCTCCGGACGCGACGCCGCCAACGACAAAGTGGCCAAGCTCGACCGCCTGGTCGCCGAGGCGGCGAACCCGGTGGTGGTGATCAGCGACAGCGACGTTCGCGTGCGCCCCGATTATCTGCGCACGGTGGTGGGCGCGCTGGCCGATCCTAAGGTGGGCGCCGCGACCTGTTTCTACGTGACGGCGCAGGAGAAGACCTTCGCCGACCGCCTGCACTCCACCGGCATGCTCTCGGATTTTTACGCCGGCATCATCGTGGCCTGGCAATTGGACGGGGTCAAATTCGCGCTGGGGCCGACGATCGTGACCACGCGCGAGCGGCTGGCCGGCTTCGGCGGCTACCGCGCCATCGAAAACCTGCCCGGCGACGACCTGCTGGTCGGCCGGCTGATTGCCGAGCAGGGTTACGAAGTGAAGCTGTTGCCGTACACCGTCGAAACCGTGGCTGATTTCGCCTCCATCCGCGAGCTGATGCATAAGCGCATGCGTTGGATGGTGGTGATGCGGCACATGCGGCCATGGGGACACTTCGGGCTGCTGTTCACGCAAGCGGTACCGTGGCTGCTGGCGGTGGTGGCACTGGCGCCCGCCGTAGCGGCGGCGGCATATTGGGGAATGTACCTGGCCATGCGGTGGCTGCTGACGTGGATGATCGCCGCGTGGGGACTGCGGCAGCCGGGAGTCGCCCGGAAACTGCTGCTGGTGCCGCTGTGGGACGCGGTCGCTTTCGGCATCTGGGCCACCAGCTTCGCTCGCCGCACGCTGCGCTGGCGCGGCCACGATTACCTAATTCAGGATGGCGCACTGGTCCCCGTTGCCACCCGAGAGTGAGTTGGCGGCCGCGGAACTTCGTTACCGCCCTCAGCGCGCCAGCAGAATGATGCCGCCCAGCACCAGCAGCGTGCCGGCGGCGCGGCGCGGTCCCACCTGTTCCCGCAGCAGAAGCTTGGCGGCCACCGTCTCCAGGATGAAACTGGCGGCCGAGACGGGCACGGCGAAGCTCAGCGGCTGCGATTGCACCAGCGCCATAAACGCGAAAAACGAAAACGCATAGCAGACGATGGAGAGAATCAGGTAACGCCGCCGTGCCACCGTCACCGCCAGGCGCGCGATGCCGCGCGCGCTGACGGATTGTTCGCCCGCCCGCTTCAGCTCGTAGCTTTGCAGCAGGTCGGCCAAGGCCGTGGCCACCACGGTGATCGCCACCAGCAGCCACTTCATTTCGCGGGCACTTCTTTCGTAGTGTTTTGCGGGGTGGATCCGACCACAGCCACGCCGGCGAAGATGAGAAACGCCGCCAGCCAGCGAAAGGCCGTCACCTCTTCGTGCAGAAACACTTTGCCCAAGGCGGCAGCCAGCACGTAGCCTACTGCAGTTACCGGCAGGACAAAACTCAAATCGGCGATGCTGAGCAGCGCCATGCGGGTGAACAGCGAGAAGATGAGCATGGCGATGCCGGCCGCCACCGCGGGATCGAGCATCGACTGCAGATACGCCGCCGGGTGCACGCTGAGCGCCGCGGGCAGGCGCTTGGTGCCCCATGCCAGCATCAGGTTGCCGCAGCCCCTGAGGCCGATGAAAAGCAATACCAGCAGGTAGGTGCGCGCGGTTCTTGGCTGATCCACGCCCTGATGATAGCAGCCGTGCGCGGGCGTTTAGGCTTCATTACTCGACAGTGTACCCACCGCTCCCTTACGGTCGCGGCTCCGATGCTTTCAGAGCCGCGACCATAAGGGAGCGGTGGCCGGCGACTGAAGCGTTATCTAACAGCGGCTGTTACGCCAGGGTGAGACTGGCTTCGGCGGCGGTGTCGAAGCCGGCGAACTCCTTCCGCAACAACTTGGGGAAGGCCGCGGCGGCGATCATGGCGGCGTTATCGGTGGCGAGCCCGGGCGAGGGGAAGTGAACCGGATACGGCAGATGGGCCGCGAGCGCGGCAGCACGCAAGCCGGCGTTGGCGCTGACGCCGCCGGAGACAATCAGCGCGCGGGCGTGGATCTGGTCCGCGGCAGAGGCGGCGCGCGTCAGCAGTTCGGTGATGACGGCGCGCTGGAACGAGGCGAGCAGATCCAGCGTCTCGGGCGGCGTGACCGCCAGCCATTGGTCGAGCGAAACAGGGCCTCCGGCGCGGGCCAAGGCGCGACGGACGGCGATTTCGGCGGCCAGATCGCGCGCTTCCACCCAGCGCAGCACGGCGGTTTTCAGCCCGCTGAAGCTGAAGTCGAGCGCGTTGCCTTTCATCCTGGCGAAGGTGAAGCGCACCGCCAGCGGGTTGCCGTGAGGCGCCAGGCGGTCGATGATGGGGCCGCCGGGATAGGGGAAGCCGAGCAGCTTGGCGACCTTGTCGTAGGCTTCGCCGGCGGCGTCGTCGCGGGTCTTGCCGAGCAGGACATACCCGAAGTTCTCGTCGACGCGAAACAGGTGGGTGTGGCCGCCGCTCGCCACCAGCGCCAGCGCGGGCAGCTCCACCGGGGCGCCGGCGCGGCGCGATTCCAGAATCACGGCGTGGATGTGGCCTTCAATATGGTTGACGGCGATCAGCGGCAGCCCGCGCGCGAAGGCCAGCGATTTGGCGTAAGTGAGGCCCACCAGCAGCGATCCAACCAGGCCTGGTCCCGACGTAGCGGCAATGGCGTCGAGGTTGCCGAGCGAAACCGCGGCGCGCTCCAGCGCCTCGCGCACCACCGGAACGATGGCGCGCAAGTGTTCGCGCGAGGCAAGCTCCGGCACTACGCCGCCGTACTTGCCGTGAGTGGCCATCTGCGACGCGACCACCGATGACAGGACCATTTCGCCGTTCTCGACCACCGCGGCAGCGGTTTCGTCACAGGAAGATTCGATGCCCAGAATATTCACTATTGGACATCGTAGCGCGGCGATTGGTGATAACATTAACCCACCGACACGGAATTCTCATCCGCCCGCACTCGCGGATCACTTGCCGGGGAAAGGTAGCACTAGCTTCCGACAGGACGTTGGCATAGTCAAGTCAATTGCAGATCTTGCTCTACAACCCTGACAACGGGGTCACGCAGAACTTCATGCCTCACCTCTGGATGTTCCTGCTGCAGGCGCTTACACCCAGCGGGCATGAAGTGGTTCTGATCGATGGCAATACGCAACCGATGAACGACGCCGAGCTGGTTCAGTTCGTGCTCGAGCGGCGGATCGGACTGGTCGGAATCGGCGCCATGACCCGGATGATCGCGAAAGCGTACCGGGTGGCGGATGCGATCCGCGCGGCCGGCATTCCGGTCGTCATGGGCGGACCGCACGTGACGGAGGTTCCGGAGGAAGCTCTCGGCCGGGACGGCGGACCGCGCCACGCGGACGCGCTGGCTCTGGGCGAAGCGGATGAAACCTGGCCGCGAATCGTGGCGGACGCGGCGCGGGGCGAACTCAAGGAGATCTATTCTCCGGTGGACGCATTCGGGCAGGAACGCAAGCCGAGTTTGCTGGATTACCCGATGATTCCCTGGGACTCAATCGACCTGCGGCAGTTCAACCGGATTCCAGGCTTCTTTCGTCCCATCATGCGGCACTTCGGGTTTGAGTGGGAGACATTTCACATTATCCCGATTGAATCCGGACGCGGCTGCCCGTATGGATGCGAATTCTGCACGGTCACGGGTTTCTTTGGCGACTCGATCCGATTCCGGTCCAACCGGAGCATCGTCGAGGAGATGCTTAAGATCAAGGAGCGCGCCAGCGGCAGCAGGGGCAAGGCCGCGGTGTTCTTCGTCGACGACAATTTTGCGATCAACGCCAAGCGGACCAAGTCGCTTTTACGCGATATCATTGCGGCCGGCGCCCAACTGTCGTGGGTGGGGCAGATCAGCGCCAACCTGTTAAAGGATGAAGAGCTGCTCGATCTGATCGCCGCTTCGGGCGGGAAATGGATCTTCATTGGGATGGAGTCGCTCGATCCCGCCAATCTGGCCAGCGTCAACAAGAGCTTCAACAAGCCGGCGGATTACGCCCGAGTGCTGGAGGCGCTGGCCCGGCGCCACGTCTATGCGATCACTTCGTTTATCTTCGGACTGGATAACGACACTCCCGGAGTGGCAGAGCGTACGCTTGCCGAGATTCGTAAGTGGCCGCCGGGGCTGCCCGTGTTTGGACAGATCACTCCGTTTCCGGCTACTCCCTTGTATGACCGGCTGCTAAAGGAAGGACGGCTGACGCGGCCGAAACACTGGCTTGAATTCGCCCCGTTCCGGATGGCGCACACGCCTTTGAAGATCACAATCTCCGAGGTGCAGGATGAGGTCACGTGTGCCTGGAAGAACTCTTACAGCCCGGCGGCAATCGAAGGCGCGCTGGAATCGATCGCGGACGAGCCGGCAGCGTACAAGATCAGCCATCTGATGTCGCGGCTATTCTTCCGCGGAATTTATTTCCCGCAGAAGGGGGCGTGGAGCTGGCTGAAACTGGCCGCGCGGAACCGGGGCGCAATCTATCGCGTGGTAAAGGACTCGCTGACGCGGTGGCACGGCGCCGAGTCGCCTGCCAGCAGGCGGGACTTCAACGGTTCGTTGGAGCCTTCCTTGATCGAGGACGCGCAGCCAGATAGCGGCGCTGACTGAGCGCGGAGAACCGGGCATGCCAGCGCCGTACGGGTGCGAAACGGGCACCACGATCACGCGAGGACCCGAGGGCCGCCGGCGGCCTCGAAAGCCGCTCGGGCCTGGGTCTCGCGGCTGAGGATCGCATCCAGGACATGCCTATAATCCGGCAGTCCGGCGAGCGGCCGCAGCCATGGATCGCGCTCTAAGGCAGTCGAGCAGAAGAAGCCTTCGTCCACCAGATCATGTATGGTCTGCAGAGCGTCCCCGTGCGCGCCGGCCCGGGCCAACTGCCGCGCCAGGTAGAACTTGACTTCCGGATCCCACGCCGGATGCACTGCGAGCGCCTGCCTGGCAATCTCAAGGCTTCGGGCATGATCGCCCTGGAGGACGAAACGCAAGGAGTCGATCATGGCCGGAAACTGTCCGCCGGAAGAACTGCGCCGGCTCAACAACTCGATGGCCTCGGCGTCCCTGCCGGTTGCGGCCAGCGCCGCCAGGTCCAAATAGAAGAGAGCGCCCGGGGGATACCACTCCAGGGCGCCCTGATAGTCTCCCAGCAGGAAAAACGTGTGAGCCACGCTGGTGACGATTCTCGCATCGAGGCGCCGCGCGTTGTGGTGCGCCCGGACCGATTCGTCCAGGAGGCCGCAGTAACGGCAGGCCAGAACCAGACCGCCGAACAGGTCAGGACTGTTGGGACGCTTCTCCGCCTGTCCCAGGAGCCGCACCATGGCTTCCTGAGCGTGCCCTGAGTCCGCCTCGGTCGGCGTATAGAGATTGTGCGCGATGGGCAGGTCGGGACTCAGCGCGAATGCGCGGTGAAAAGCCCACTTTGCCAATTCCAGGCCCTGCGGCCCCTCCTGGCCGAACTTCTCCAGGAACCGATAGCACCGTCCCAGGCGGGCCCACGCCGGAGCGTAGTCCGGGTCTTCGTCCAGACACTGGCGGTAGAGGTCCCGTGCCATCGACCTGCTTTCGGGGTTATGTTGGCGATCCACATGAACACCGCGCAGGTAGAATTCATAGGCTCTCGCGGATGCCGGCACATCGTGCGTCAAAATCCTGTGCTCGCGCTCGGTCAACCGCAGCATCAGCAGCTCCACGATGCCGCGCACGAGGCTGTCCTGAAGATCAAAGAGCTTGTCGCGCGCAGCCTGGCATGTGTAGGACCCGATCAGCGCGGCGGTGGGCGCATGCACCAATTCGGCACTGACCCGCAGTTGGCCGCCCTCGCACAGGATGCTTCCGGACAGCAGCATATCCACATCCGCTTCCTGCGCGATGTGTCTGGGATCCTGCTGGCCTTCCGCCAGCCGCGCGGCGAGCAGGCTGGAGCGCACGGTGAGCGAGCGCAGTCCTGCGAGCGAAGCCGAGATCGCCTCGGGAAGACTGTGACCGAGGAAAGCGATGTGCTCATCGCCGTTCATGATCGCGAACGGAAGCGCTATAAACCGGATCGCACGCGGCGCCGGCTGTTCCTGCTGCGGCGAGGGCGAAACTGCATCGGCGGAGCGGGAATTCCAGACCCGTGTTACCGCGGGCAAAAAGCGATAACCGAGTTTCGGAACGGTCTGAATATAGGATCCAGCGGGCCCGCCCTGCGCCAGCACCCTGCGCAACAGCGAGATCTTGCTGGCCAGGCTGACCTCCTCGACGAAGCTGTCGGGCCACAACGCCGTCATCAGATCGTCTTTCCGCATCAGGTGGCCGGGGTTGCGCACCAGCAGCAGCAGTGTCTCGAAGGCTTTGGGGGGAAGGGGCAGAACCTGGTTGCCGCGGCGCAGAGTTCGTTCGCCGGGGACCAGACGGAACGGGCCAAAGGCATAAGCTTGAGGCTCCGCCGCCTCAGCGCGGGCTGCGGAGCCCAGAGGGATGGCGGCTTGCTGCGGCGAGTTCGGCGACGTCCGTTGAGGTTTCATTAAGAAAACATCAACTTTCCGTCAAGACTTGTTCGGCCCACGCCGGTGATACTGTTCCCGTGCTGGTCCAGACCGGAAACAGAGTTTCAGATCTTGATCTGTACAGATTCTAGCTTATTAAGAAGGAGATGGACTATGAGGAACAGTCTTGTGCCGTTTTTGGTGCTCTCACTGGTTGGCTTTCTTCCGGCAATGGCACAGCCTGGAGTGGAGAAGGACAACACCAAAGTGAGCATGACGGTGACCGTCTGCGACAACGTCGGCGGAGTGCTGTTTACAAATATCAATGCGATCGCGCTCCCGACCGCTACCAACGGCACGAACCTGGGCCCGGTGTTCGGCGATCTCAAGGGCTCAGTGGCTGCGACAATTCTCGGCGGGAGCGCGTCGGCCGGCTACGACGTCCAGCACTACTGGGTTACTGCTTCGGGCGACACCATCAAGTTCAATGTGGCCCACCTGAAACCCGGCATCGTGACGCGCTACGGCGCCGGCGCACCGGCCGCCGATCTTGTGGCTGTGGGCTGGGGGGATTACGTATCCGTCATCAGTGGCGGAACTGGCAAGTACGCGAATGCTACCGGCAGTCTGTCGTACTTTGGGCTGGCGGACTTTACCAACCTTACCCTGGTGCTGCGTTACAGCGGCCAAGTCTGCTACGCGCAGCAGTAATTCGGCGGAGGGATGAAGACACTTAGGGCTTGAGGGGTGGGGCGAGAGACACTAGGAGTGCGTTGCGGGTGGCCGGGGCTTCGCGGACTTATCGCCGTGCGTATCGGCCACCCAATGATTTAAGCAGGAACGTCGTTGCTGTTAGCCCACTGGATGGCGGACAATCAGGCCAATTCGTTCGTTGTCTTCGACGCCGGCACCTCAGCCTGACAGCCTGCATTTTGCGCGTCCGGCTTCATCACGAGATTCGACGGCCGGGGGGAGACCACCATGAGAGCCATTCGTTCGCTTGTTGTGGCGGCGTTATTTGCAGCCGTGGTGTCGTCTGCTCAAGGCGAAAAGCGGACCCCTGCACTCGCGGGAGCTCGAACCGCCTGCGATCTGCTGTCGAGGCGGACCGTTGAGGAGGCCTCCGGGGTTCGGGTTGCGGAAGGCGTGCCACTGCTGAATTCCGGGAGCGTTACGAGTTGTTCGTTCGAGGAAGAACACGGCGGCCGGGTGATGATTCTGGCCCGATCGGCTCCAGCCAGCGATTGGGTGAATGAACAGGTCGCTAGAATGATCCGAGGTGTCACCCTCGGAACCTATCGCGAAGTATCTGGAATCGGCGAGCGGGCGTTCGTATACACCATTCGCGGGTCGGGCGCCGTCTTGTGCATTTTTGGAACCGAGTACTATTTGCAGATTTCGCTCCTTCGGATGGGAGAAGAACCCCAAATCATGGCAGTCCTGGCGAAGTTGGCGGCAAGTGCGCTCGCGCGCCAGAGTGACACTACACAAACAAAACTGCTTCGCCCGGTTGGCAGGTCGGGTACCTGTGCCACTAGACCAGGACGGTGAAGGCGGTTTCGGTGCGCTCGACGGGGCGGTAGAGCGTGTCGCGTTCGACCGGAGTGCGGCCGGCTTTGCGGATGAGTTGGAGAAGTTCGGCGCGGCGCAGGCCCTGGCTGGTGGTGGCGCCGGCGTCGTGGTAGATGCGCTCTTCGACGATGGTGCCGTCCATATCGTCGGCGCCGAAGCGGAGGGCGATCTGCGCCATGCGCGGAGTCATCATCACCCAATAGGCCTTGATGTGGGGGATGTTGTCGAGCATCAGGCGCGCCACCGCGATGTTGCGGATGTCGGCGAAGCCGGTGGTCTTGGGGATGTGCTGGAGCGGCGTATTGTCGGGATGGAAGGCCAGCGGGATAAAGGTGACGAAGCCGCCGGTTTCCTGCTGCAGCGCGCGCAGCTTGACCAGGTGATCGACGCGGTCTTCGTCGTTCTCGATGTGGCCGTAGAGCATGGTGCAATTGGAGCGCAGGCCAAGCTGATGCGCCGCGCGCGCGGTTTCGAGCCATTCCGCGCCATCGATCTTGTGATCGCAGATGATGCGACGCACGCGCTCGTCGAAGATCTCGGCACCGCCTCCGGGCATCGAATCCATGCCGGCATCGCGGAGGCGCTCCAGCGTCTCGCGGACGCCGATTTTTGCGCGCCGCGCCAGGTATGCGATCTCAACCATGGTGAACGCCTTGAGATGAACGCGGGGGAAGCGCATCTTGAGGCCGCGCAACATCTCGCAATACCAATCGAGGGTCAGCTCGGGATGCAAGCCGCCGACGATGTGAAACTCGGTGACCGCCTCGGTGTAACCTTCGCCCGCGCGCTGCCAGACTTCTTCGAGCGACATGGTGTAGGCTTTGGGATCGCGCACGCGCTTGCCGAAGGCGCAGAGGCGGCAACTGGCGACGCAGACGTCGGTCGGGTTGATATGGCGGTTAACGTTGAAATACGTGGTGTCGCCGTGCAGGCGTTCGCGGACCAGGTTGGCTATGTAGCCGACGGCGAGGATGTCGTCGGTGCGGTAGAGAGTAACGCCGTCCTCGAAAGACAGCCGTTCGCCGGCTTCGACTTTTTGACGAATCGGGTTGAGATGCGTGTCTTCGAAGAGGACTTGCATGTGATCAAACACCCGAATAACGCAGGAAAATATCAGCGGCCCAGAATATAAAGAATAACACGCTCACCCAGCCGTTCATGGTGAAGAAGGCGGCGTCTACGCGCGACAAATCGTGCGCGTGGACAAGGCTGTGCTCGTAGATCAGCAGGGCCGCGACGGCGCCAACGCCAGCCAGAGCCAAAGCGCCGAGCGACAGCGCGTGGACCAGAGCCAGCAGGCAGGCGACCATCAGCAGGTGCAGGAAGCGCGAGACCCAGAGCGCGCCGGAGATTCCGAGAAGGCGGGGAACGCTGGAGAGCGCTTCGGCGCAATCGAATTCGTAATCCTGGCAGGCGTAGATGACGTCGAAGCCGGCAGTCCAGAAAGTGACGGCGGCGGTGAGCCACAGAATACGCGGATCGAGCGAACCGGCCACGGCGATCCAGGCGGCCGCGGGAGCGATGCCGAGCGAGAAGCCGAGCACCAGGTGAGAGAACGACGTGAAGCGCTTGGTGAAGGAATAGCAGAAGACGACAGCCAAGGCCAGCGGAGCCAGGTGCAGGCAGAGCGGGTTGAGGCGGCCGGCGGCGAACAGGAAGACGGCCGAGGAAACGGCGACGAACCCCCAGGCGAAGCTGCGGGAAAGCAGGCCGGTTGGCAGATGGCGCATGCGGGTGCGGGGGTTGCGTGCGTCCAGACCGGCATCCACCAGGCGGTTGAAGGCCATGGCGGCGGAGCGCGCGGCCACCATGGCGACCACGATCCAGACCAGGGTCACGGCGGCCGAGCGCACGTGAAATCCCTCTTCGCGGAACGCCAGCAACGCGCCGGTGAGGGCAAACGGCAGAGCGAAGACGGAATGCTCGAACTTGATCATTTCGAGCGTCAGGCGCAAGCGCTTGAGGAGTTGGAAGAACGCTCGCGGACGGCCCGGCCTGGCAAGAGTCTGCGACATGAAAGTAGAGCTCTCGTAGGAGGCTCTTCGGCCTCGTTCCGGGGCTTCTTCAAACCGCCCCTCCATGGATTGCAAAGCTTGCGAAAAGACGCGCCCGTAAGCGGGCGCCGGCAGGCTAGTACCTGCCCCAACGGGCTTTGCAAGTATTTTACCGCCGCGCCGCCGGGTTTGGATACAATGATCCATTGCCGGCTCCCGAGTGGGTCCGCCAGAGCGTGGCGACACGGGTTTTCGGCCGGGAAAGCGTCGCTATGCTTGAAGTGTGCGCCATGTCGGACCAGGGCTGTGTCCGCGGAAACAATGAGGACTATTACCAGGTGGAGGCCGAGCTGGGCCTGTATGTCCTGGCGGATGGGATGGGCGGAGCCAAGGCGGGCGAGCACGCATCGCGGCTGGCGGTGGAGACGGTGGTGGAGATCGTGCGGTCGGCCATCTTCCGCGATTCGCAGGCGTTGCTGCGCGGGATGGAAGAGGCCAACCAGCGCGTGCTGGCCGCGGCCCGCTCCGATAGCAGCCTAGAAGGGATGGGCACGACGCTGGTGGCCGCGCTCGAAACCGGCGCCGGGCTGGACATCGCCAGCGTGGGCGACAGCCGGGCGTACATGCTGGACGCGAGCGGTCTGCACGCCATTACCGACGACCAGACATGGGTTAACGAAGTGGGCCGGCCGCTGGGCCTCAACGAAGAGAGCCTGCGTAACCATCCGATGCGTCACGTGCTGACGATGGCGATTGGGGCGAGCGCGCCGCTCACCGTCAACTACTACTCGGTGACGCTCGAAACGGGATCGTTGGTTCTGATCTGCAGCGACGGGCTGCATGGCGTGGTGGATGCGAGCCAGTTGCAGCGGATCCTCGAGGGCGGGCGGGATGGCGCGCAACTGGAAGAAATCTGCCGTCAATTGATCGAGGCTGCCAAAGAGGCCGGAGGCCCCGACAACGTGACCGTGATTCTGATGAGAAAAGCCGCCTGACGGATTCACCATCTAGACACAGGTGAAGTAAGTGTTTAGTGGGATGTTGAAACAGGCCAGATGGCCTCTGCTGCCAGGTGGGCGACGCGAAAATGGCAGGGCCCCGGGTTTTGAGGAGCGCCGCGCCGCAACCAAACGGAGGATGGTCACGGTCCGGGACGGGCGTGGCCCGGCTGCACCGATTGACAATCGGTGCGCAGGTTATCAACCGGCCCCACCGGGCAATTATCACCGGCAGCGAAGAAATCAGACTTTGGCAACACCTGGCTCGAGACTCCTCGCCGGCAGGGCGGGCGCGATCTCTTCACGGCTTCTCGCGCCGGCGGCATTGTTTTTCGCGCTCTGCGGTGCGGCGGCCGCGCAGGTGGCCATCCTGCAGATCCAGGTGTCCAGCGGGGAAGGAGCGGTACACACTGCGGGCTCGCGCGATTCCCGCGGCATCACCGTGGTGGTGACAGACGAGACCGGCCGCCCGGTAGAGGGCGCGGCGGTGAGCTTCCACCTGCCCGATCAAGGACCGAGCGGCACCTTCGTCAATGGGCTACACACTGAAGTGGCCATCACCGACGACCACGGCCGGGCCACTGTGCGCGTGGTCGAGTTCAACCGCGTGGCGGGGCGCATGGAAATCCGCATCGTGGCCTCCAAAGAACAGGCGCGTGCGGGCACGGTATCGTTCCAATACATTGCCGGACCCAGTCCCGGCGTTGCGACGGCGGCGAAGGAAAAGGGCCGCTGGCATCCTCGAAAAAAGTGGTTGATCGTTGCCGCGATGGCGGGAGCCGGGGCGGCGGGCGGAGCCCTGGCGCTGGCGCACTCGTCGCCGGGGTCCGCGACTACTGCCACACTGACGATCGGGCCACCCAGCATCACGGTGGGCAAACCATGAGGTGCCGGAGCTCCGCGATCCTGCTGCTGGGCCTGCTGGCGCCCGCGGCGCAGGCGCAGTTCAGCCTTTCTCAGGTGTCGGGCAATGCGGAGGTGCCGGTCGGCACGCTGTTCAGTTTTGGATCGGTGTACCCGAACGCGCCGGATACGGTGACGTTTTCCCTTCTCAATACCACCAGCCAGACGCAGACGGTGGCTCTGTTTTCGGTAAGCGGCGTGGGATTTTCGACCAACGCGGCGGCGCCGATGAGCCTGAAGGCGGGCGTCAGCGTGCAGTTTAAGGTCACGTTTCAAGGTGCGACAGCCGGGGCCTATAGCGGTTCGCTGGATCTTACCGGCCTTTCGGTGCTGCTGACGGCGAATGTGGTGCCGGCGCTCACCTACGAAGTGCAACTGCCTTCCGGCGCCGGCCCGCTGGGCGCTGCACCGGTGGATTTCGGCAGCGTGCAGGTAGCATCGAGCACGACGCTGAATTTCCTGGCCGTCAATCAGACCGCGCTCACTTTGACGGTGGATCCCATCAGTGTGTCCGCGGGCGACTTTGCGCTGGTTGGGTCATCGCCCAGCGGCACAGCGCTCAATCCACAGGCGAGCGCCGGTTTTGAAATACAGTTCAGCCCAGCGGCGCCCGGCACGCGGACTGCGGTACTGTCGATTGGCAGCCGGCAGTTCACGCTGACGGGTTCAGGCGCGTCGCCGCCGCTGCCGATTCCTACGTTGTCGGTCGCATTGGGCGAAGCGCAAAGCGCGCGGCAGGGCTCCGTGAGCGTGAGCTTCGGCGCGCCCGCCGATGCGGGCGGCTCAGGCACGGTGACGCTGTCATTCGCGGCGCAGGCGCCGGCCGCGACGGACCCGGGCATCGTGTTCGCCAGCGGCGGCCAGACCACGCAGTTCACTTTCAACAAGGGCGACACGGCGGCGAGCTTCGGCGGGGCCGGCAGCGCCGCGTTTCAGACCGGTACCACGGCTGGAACCTTGACGCTGGAGGCGCAAATCGGCAACCAGGCGAGCCAGCAGAGCGTCGCCATCGCACCGGCGGTCATCGGAGTGGCCTCGGTGGCGGGCACGCGCCAAGCCTCGGCGCTGACGGTGGACATTACCGGCTTCGACAACACGCGCACGGCCGGCGAGCTGAGTTTCACCTTTTACGATGCGGCTGGAAATGTCATCCCGCCCGGCGCCATCAGCGCGGACGGCACGGCCGCGTTCAGCAGCTATTTTGCCGGATCGGGCGATGGCGGCCAGTTCGCGCCGGCCGCCTCGTTCCCGGTGAGCGGCGATCCGTCAAAGGTGAGCGCCTTTACGGTCCAACTGGTAAACACGGCCGGAACCGCGACCACCGCGCGCGCCAATTTTTGAGCGCGGCGCAAGCCGCACCGGAACAGGACCCGGCTCGGGCACAGGCGCGAAGTTTCGCCAGAGCGGCGAAATTCGAGCCGGTCCCGCTTAGCGCTAGCGGCCTCCGTCCAGCCACGCGTTGAGCGCGCCGCGATCAATGGCGATGCCGGCGCGGGAGTAGCGCAATAATCCTTCGCGGCGGAACTGGCTCATGTAATGGGTGACTATCTCGCGCGAAGTGCCCACGTATTGCGCCAGCAACTCGTGGGTGAACGGCGCCATAAGCACCATGCCGTCCTGGCCCCCGGTTCCCAAGCGCTCGGCAAAGCGGAGCAGCGAGCGCGCCAGCCGCCGCGAGATATTGTCCACCGAGAAGCTTTCCACGCGGCGGGCAAGGTCGCCCGTGCGCTGTACCAGAATCTGGAGCAACGCCATGCCCAGCCGGGGTCGCTTGGCAATGGCCGCCTCGATTTCGGCGGAACTCCAGGACATCAGCCGCGTGTCTTCCATGGCGACGGCCTGATCGGACCGCGGCGGCGCATCCAGAAATGCCGATTCGCCGAACAAGTCGTCCGGCTTGTAAATATCCACCACTACCTGCCGGCCATCGCCAGCCACTCGCGAAACTTTGACTTTGCCACTGATCACCAGATAAACCGCAAACGAAGGCTGATGTTGATCGTAGATGGTTTGACCCTTGGGATACTCCACAACATTGGTACGCGGCAGGTGCGCCAGGGGATCTTCCAGAGACCGCGATGGCACCATCATCGCCGGACTAGTTGCCATTTCAATACCCTCCATTCAGACTGCAGTTATTCCTCCGACACGCCAGCCGAGCTTCTGAGGTAGCTCAAGCCGGAAAGTTAAACTAACTATCACGATGATACTTCGTTCGCCGTTCCAGCGGCAAGTCAGGCGAATGACCCATTGCAGGCCTTTGAGGGTGAAATAAGTCGCATAGCTCCGTCGGGAATATTGTTGATTCGGCCGTGTAGAAACATACACTTGGAAGGCAGACATGGGGCGGTAACCGGGGCGCTGCGGCGAGACCGCAAATTTAGACCGCAAATTTACAAGTTGATACTGCGTGCGTCGACTCTGGGAGGCAAAAATGGCCTGCGCGAGCCGCATAACATCGGAACGTCGCGTGCGCGGGGAAGGTTCGGGCAGGCAGCGCTGGCCGGGCTATATGATAGAGAAGTGTCCGGAACCCGCCGTCTGCTGATGGCGCTGGTAGTTTTCGGAAGCGCCATCTCGGCGCAATCCTACACGGCGCCCGCGGGCGACCGCCCCGCATTGCGGCGGAGCGGGCCATCGATTCTGCCGGGTGGGAGAATCATCGCGCCGCTAGGCGAGGAGTACGTCACCGGGCCAGGCCCGTTCGGCATTGCGGTGAGCGCCTCGGGCAGAACCGTGGTTACCGCCAATGGCGGCCCGTTTCGCTACTCCTACACCGTTCTCGAGCAGGTATCGCGGGAAGGCGGCTGGCACGTGGAGCAAGCGGTGGCGCCGCCGCTGGACAATCCCGCGCAGGCGGACTTAGCCGACTGGCACAGCGTTTCCCTGGGCGTGGCGCTGTCCGGGGAGCGGGGAATTTATCTGGCGGAGGGCGAAAACGGGCGGGTGAGCCTTTTCGACTCCACCGACGAGCGGCGGCGCGCGTTCGATCTCAACCAGGGCGGTTTCACGGACAGCTTCACGGGGGACCTGGCGCTGGATGCGGCGCGCGGAATCCTCTACGTCGCCGACCAGGCGAATTTTCGGATTGCCGCGATCGACGTGCGGCTGCATAAGATTGTAGGCTCGGTGCGCGTGGGGCGGCTGCCGCTCTTCATGGCGCTGGCGCCGGACGGGCGCAAACTGTACGTCACCAACTGCGGGATGTTCGAATACCGCGCGCTGGCGGGAGCGCCGGAGGCGGGCCTGGCGTTTCCCGCATTCGGCTTCCCCAGCGCGGAGGCGGTGCGCGGCGTGAGGCAGGGTGGCATTTCGGTGCCGGGATTGGGCGATGCGAACGCACGCGAGGCCGATTCGGTGGCCGTGTTGGACGTGACGAAGCCGGCCGCGCTTAAAGTGGAGGCGTTCGTCCGCACGGGCCTGGATTTCGGCGGCGCGGTGCGCGGCGGCAGCGGTCCGGCGGGCATTCTCGCCGCGGCGGGCCACGTATTCGTTGCCAACGCGAACGACGACTCGGTCACCGTGCTGGACGCCGCTACCAACCGTGTCGAGGCGGAGATTCCGATCCGCATTCCCGGCCTCGAAGGGCTGCGCGGCGTGATCCCGACGGGCCTGGCCTATCACGAAGCGTCCGGCTGGCTGCTGGTGGCGGAGGCAGGCATCAACGCGGTGGGCGTGATCGACGTGAGTGAGCGGCGCGTGATCGGCCACCTGCCGGTGGCCTGGTTTCCGACGCGGGTGGCGCTGGACGGGGATACCGTGCTGGTGGCTAATGCCCGCGGCCACGGCGTGGGGCCAAACGCCCCGGGCGCACTGGTGGGCGGCTTCCTGCCCGCGTGGCTGTACCAGGGCACGATTACGGTATTCCATCTGCCATCCCGCGAGCAACTGAAGGCGGATACCGAGGCGGTGTTGGAGCTGAATGGCTTCCGGCCGCGGCCGGTAGCCGCGCCGGCGGCGCCGCCGGTCCGCCACGTGGTGCTGATCGTGAAAGAGAGCCTGAGCTATGACGAAGTGCTGGGCGATATCGCGAGCGCCCGCAATGGGCCGGTGATGGGCGATCCCAGGTTGGCGCGCCTGGGCACCCACGGTCTGGCCGACGGAAGGCGCCAGCGGTTGAGCATCAAGGACGTGAACCTCACGCCCAACCAACACGCCCTGGCACGCCGCTGGGCTTCGAGCGACAACTTCTACGCCGATGGCGAAGCCAGCGTGGAAGGGCACCACTGGCTGGCGGGCGTTTATCCGAATCCGTGGATGGCAAGCTCGGTGGCGGCGGGGTACGGCGGGCGAAAGAGCTTCCGGCTGGGCCCCGCTCCCGGGCGCTTGAGCTTCGCCGGCATGGCGGCTTCGGTTGAGCCGGAGGATCTCGGCGAAGCGGGCACGTTGTGGGACCACCTGGCGGCCCATGGCGTTTCCTTCCTGAACTTCGGCGAAGGATTCGAGTTGGCCGGCGCGCGCGAAGGCACCGGCCTGGGACCCGCGGGCGTGCGCCTCTCGACCAACATGCCGATGCCCGAAGCGTTGTTCCGCAATACCGCCCGCCAGTATCCGGGCTTCAACCTGGCCATTTCCGACCAGCAACGGGCGACGCGTTTCATCGAGGAAATCGACCGTCGATACAGGAACACCGGCGCGGCGCTGCCGGCGCTGTTATTCGTCGACCTGCCGGGCGATTACCTGGCGGAAGCGCGTCCCGAGGATGGATATCCGTACCAGGAGTCGCGCGTATCCGACAACGATTATGCTTTGGGCCGCATCGTCGAATACCTGTCCGGCACCCCCTGGTGGAGGGACATGGCGATCTTAGTCACCGAGGCCGACACCCACGGCGGCGTGGACCACGTGGACGCCCACCGCACGGTGCTGCTGTGCGCCGGGCCGTGGGCGAAGGCGGGCTACGTCTCACACCGCAACGTGAGCTTTCCAGGACTGCTGAAGACTATCTTCCGCCTGTTGCAGCTTCCGGCGCTTGACCTGTTCGATGCCACAGCCGCCGATCTGACCGATTGCTTCGCCAAGTCGCCAGACACCTCCCGCTATTATGCCGTGCCCGTGGACAGGCGCATTTTCGATCCGAGGCAGGCTGCGGACGGCGCTGGGAAAGGCAAGCCACTGCGTGCAGAATAGGCAGCGACTGCGATCGAACGATTGGCGAGCCAAGAACCGGACGCAAGCGGACGGAGACCAGCCCTACTTGCCGGTCACATCTTGCGCGGCCGTCCAGGTCAACTTCTTTTTTGCCGGATCGTCAGATAGCTTCGGGGGGATCATCGTCAGATTGCCGCTCGCCTTGGCGCCGTCAATAGTGCCGTCAAGCCGCGCCTGAATCACTCCGCACAAGGTTGTCGTTTGCCCGGTAAACTTCATCGATTTGGAACTGATGGGAACTGCCGGTCCGGTAAACAGCTTCGTTCCTTCGTCTACCGCATTGGCACAACTAATCCCCACATCAATTGACAAAGAAACCACGGCACCCTTGACGATTGAAATACTAACAGCGTGATTTTCGGATGTCTTACCGCGCCAGGATTCCGGAGATTGCGCCTGAGCATGAAATAAGAATGCTAGTAGTAAGAAGACCCGAACCAGAGCATTCATGCGGTCATTATACAACAGCGCTAAGATTTCAAAATGGCCCAAATGACCGTTTATTCCGAATAGCCGCGATTATTGGGCACCGGCCAGGGGCATGTTCATGCATTGCTTAGCCGACCTCGCAGCGCTTGTGCCAATAGTTCCAAATAGAGATATTCTGCTGCTCCGGAGTAAGTACAGCAGGTCGAGCAATGACTCGCAAGCGGGCCATTAACCTTGGTTATGCCGGAAGCAAGAATCTCAAACAGGCACGTCTTTCCATGGTGACATACAGCGGCTATTGCTTTTCTGTCATTCTGCGCGTCTTTTTCATCTACAAACCTACACCAAGAAGTTCTGAAACAGAATACAGAGTACTATCCCAGGGTGCTATCCTGGTTCAGGCTTCGGAACGGAGTAGGAATGCGGCGCGCATGTCTCCTGCTGTTTCTAGGGCTGCCTGCGTCCGCCTGGCAACGGCCGCAATCGAATCCCGGGCAGAGGAGAGTCGCCTGAGGTGCAGGCTACCTCCTGGAACGCGGAACACGCCAAAGCCCGTCTACCCCGCCCGCCGATTCATCGTATGTTCATCTGGCGAAGTCCATACTACAGAGGACATCGTTACGAGTCGCGGCCTCACTCCGCGACCCACCGCTCAAAATGCTTTCCCTGCCACATTCGGCGCTGCGGGTGTCGCTCGGGCTGGCGCTGGCTGCTGCCAGCCTCGCGCAGCAGGCCGTGCCGCAGCTGACGCTGAACCTGGAACAGGCGATCGACCGCGCCAAACAGTACGGGCCGAGCTTTCTGGCCGCGAATCTGGCCGCCGCCAGCGCTCACGAGGACGCGGTGCAAGCCAGGGCGGCGCTGCTGCCCGGTGTCAGCGCGTTCAGCCAGTACATCTACACGCAGCCGAACGACACGCTCAGCGGCATTTTTGTGTCGAACGACGGGCCGCACGTTTACAACGAGCAGGCGCTGGTGCACGGCGACCTTTATGCGCCGGGGAAGCGCGCCGACTATCACCGCGCGCTGGCCGCCGAGGCCGTGGCGCACGCCAAAGCCGACGTTGCGGCGCGCGGGCTGGTGGCCGTTGTGGTGCAGGACTATTACGCGATGGCGGTGGCCGGGCGGAAGCTCGAGAATGCCCGGCAGGCGCTGCGCGAAGCCCGGCATTTTCTGGACGTCACCGAACAGCAGGAGCGCGGCGGCGAGGCGGCGCACTCCGACGTCATCAAGGCGCAGATTCAGGTGGAGCAGCGCCAGCGCGACGCCGAAGACGGCCAGCTCGCGCTGGATAAAGCCCGCCTGGCGTTCGCGGTTCTGCTATTTCCCGATTTCCGCCAGGATTTCAGCATCGAGGACGATTTAGATCGCGCGGCGGCGCTGCCGCCGTTCCCGCAGGTGCAGGAGATGGCGGGGCGCAACAATCCCGATATGCGTGCGGCACAGGCCATGGTGGAACAACAGACCCACGCGGTCGAATCGGCGCGGGCGGCGCTGTTGCCGACGCTCTCCTTCGACTATTTCTTCGGCATCAATGCCAACCAGTTCGCGCTGCACAACGCGCAGCAGCGGAATAACCTGGGATCGGTAGCGCAAGCGCAATTGACGGTGCCGCTGTGGAGCTGGGGCGCGGCCCGCAGCAAGATTCGCCAGGCGCAGATCGGGCTCGAGCAAGCCAAAAGCGATTTGAGCTTCACCCAGCGCCAGTTGCTTTCCACGCTGCAGGCCTTCTACCAGGAGGCGCAGGTGGCCGGCTTGCAAGTGGATTCGCTCAAACATTCGGCGGAGCTGGCCGCCGACAGCCTGCGGCTCACGCTGCTGCGCTACCAGGCGGGCGAGGTTACGGTGCTGGAAGTGGTGGACGCACAGACCACGCTGACGCAGGCGCGCAACGCCCGGGCCGATGGCCTGGCGCGCTACCGCCTGGCGCTGGCAGATTTGCAAACTCTGACGGGAGCGTTTTAGGAAATGAGTTTAGAGCGGCAGAGCGGGGCGGGCGCGCTCGTCCGCAGCGGCCTTGCGGCGGTTGTCATCCTCTGCCTGCTGGCCGCGGGCTGCGCTAAAAAGGAAGCGGCGGAAGCGGAAGGCGTGGCCGCGGTAGAGGTGGCCGCGGTGACGCAGGATTCCATGCGCCGGGTAGTGGAAGCCGACGCCGTGCTGTACCCCATCGACCAGGCATCGGTGATGCCGAAAATCAGCGCGCCGGTGCAGAAGTTCCTGGTCAATCGGGGCGATCACGTGCGGGCGGGGCAACTGCTGGCGGTGCTCGAGAATCGCGACCTCGTGGCCGCTGAAAGCGCCGCCAAGAGCCAGGTGGATCAGGCCGAAGCCAATCTGCGCAGCACCGAATCGGCCGCGGTACCGGAAGCCATCACGAAGGCGCAGACCGACGTTGCCTCCGACCGGGAGCAGCTTGACGCCGCACGGCGCGTGCTGGAAAGCCGGCGGAAGCTCTTCCAGGACGGCGCCCTGGCGCACAAATCGGTAGACGATGCGGCGGTGGCCTACGCGCAGGCCAAAGCGCAGTTTGAAACGGCGCACGAGTATCTTCGCGCTTTCGAAAGCGTGGGCAAGCAGGAACAAATCAAGACCGCGCAGGCGCAGGTGGCCGCGGCGCAGGCGCAGTACCGCGCCGCCGCTGCACAGGTAAGCTATTCGGAAATCTTGAGCCCGATTGCGGGCGTGATTGCCGACCGGCCGCTCTACGCCGGCGAGATGGCCGCGCCGGGCAGCCCGCTGCTGACGGTGATGGATACCTCGCGCGTGGTGGCGCGCGCCAACATTCCTCAGGCGCTGACCGCCAGCATCCGAGCCGGCAACGCCGCTGCCATCCGCCTCACCAACGGCCAGACTGAAACGCCGGCGCGGGTGACGGTAGTGAGCCCGGCCACCGATCCCGCCAGCACCACGCTGCAAGTTTGGGCGGAGGCGGCCAACCCCGGCGAACGGCTCAATCCGGGAACCAGCGTGCGTTTGAGCATTGTCACCGAAACCATCCCGCGCGCCGTGGTGATTCCGGCGGCCGCGATCCTGCCCGGCGAAGAGGGCGGCGACGCGGTGCTGGTGGTGGGCACCGATGCCACGGTTCACCGCAAGACGATCGAGACCGGCGCGCGCGATGGCGACAAAGTGCAGATTCTGAGCGGCGTTTCACCGGGCGAGCAGGTGGTCACAGCAGGCGGCGTGGGTCTCGACGACAATTCCAAGGTGCGGATCGTCAAGCCCGGCGCAAAGGACGAGACCGGCGAAGCCGGCGGCAAGGGCGAAGAGAAGGAATGAGCGGCAGCCTCACGCCAGCGCCTGGCACGGACGCGGCCGGCTCCAGCCACTGGACCGCGCGGCACGGGCAGCCCATCGTTTTCGTCATTCTCACCCTGGTGGCTGTCGGCATATACCTGGCGCTGACCATTCCGGTTGCGGTCTTCCCGGAAACCAATTTTCCGCGCATCGTAGTGGGCGCGGATAACGGCGTCTATCCCATCGACCAGACGCTGGTCACCGTCACAAGGCCGATTGAAGAGGCCGTCAACACGGTCCCCGGCCTGGACCACCTCTGGTCCATCACCAGCCGGGGCACGGCGGAAGTCGACCTGTTCTTCGGTTGGAAGAGCGACATGTTCCGAACGCTGGAGCTGGTGAACGCGACCCTGGCGCGCATCCAGCCGACGCTTCCGCCCACGGCGAAGATCACCGCCAACCGGCTCACCTTCGCTGCGTTCCCCATCATGGGTTACAGCCTGACATCCGGCACAGTGCCGCAAACGCGCATCTGGGAGATGGCAACCTATGACTTGAAGCCGCGGCTGAACCGCACCACGGGCGTTTCGACCGTGGTGGTGCAAGGCGGGCAGGTTCCGGAGTTTCAAATCGAGCCGGATCCCGCCAAGCTGGTCGAGACCGGCACGACGGTGCCCAACATTCTGGATGCGATCTCCCGCAGCAACATGGTCGATTCGCCGGGACTGATCGAAACCAACCATCAGCTTGTGCTCAGCCTGGTGAGCGGGCAGACCAGGACGCCGGCGGAAATCGGCGATATCGTGGTGAAGACGACCGCCGCGGGCGCGCCCATCCATATCGGCGACCTGGGCAGCGTCACGCCCTCGGTGATGCCGGTTTACACCATCGTCACCGCCAACGCCAGGCCCGCCGTGCTGCTGAACATCTACCGGCAGCCGGATAGCAACACGGTGACGGTGGCCAATGCGGTCCATGCCGAGATCGAAAACATCCGGCGGACGCTGCCGAAGGGCGTGGAGCTGCAGCCGTTCTACGATCAATCGGAACTGGTTAACGCCTCGATACGCGGCGTGCGCGATGCGATTCTGGTGGGGCTGGTTCTCGCGTCGTTGATTATGGTGCTGTTCCTGCGCGATTGGGGCACATCGCTGGTGGCCGGGCTGGTGATACCGGCGACCATCGCGATCACGTTCATCGCGCTGCGCGTTCTGAACGAAAGCTTCAACCTGATGACGCTGGGAGGCCTGGCGGCGGCGGTGGGGCTGGTGATCGACGACGCCATCGTGGTGGTGGAGAACATCGTGATGCACCGCGACCGCGGCCAGACGCGCGCGGAGGCGATTCGCAGCGCCATCCAGGAAATCCGCGTCCCGCTGGTCGGCTCCACGGTAACGCCCATCGTGGTGTTTCTGCCGCTGATTTCCATCACCGGGGTCGAAGGCGTCTTCTTCCGCGCCCTGGCCATCACCGTCAGCATCGCGCTGGTAACCTCGCTCGCTCTGGCGCTCACCTGGACGCCCACGCTCAGCCACTACCTGATTCGCCGCCGGGGCCGGCGCCGCCCGGAAGAACTTGAGCAGGAGCAGGCGCCGCCCCGCGCCATGCGCGTTTATGCGGGCGTGCTGCGCTTCGCCCTCGAGCACCGTTTTGCGCTGGGCCTGTTCACCGTGGCGTTGATCGGGGCATCGTATGTCTGTTACACGCGGCTGGGTTCGGACCTGTTGCCGGAGATGGACGAAGGCGGCTTCGTGCTGGACTACATCATGCCCGCCGGCTCGTCGCTCGAAGCCACCAACCGGGTGATCACCCACGTGGAGCAGATCTTGCGCGCGACGCCTGAGGTGGAAAGCACGTCGCGTCGCACCGGGATGCAGCTTGGCCTGGCCACCGTGACCGAAGCCAATACCGGCGACATCGCGGTGAAGCTGAAAAGAAATCGCGACCGCGACGTGGAGGAAGTGATGGCCGATGTCCGCGCTCGTGTGCGACAGGCGGAGCCGGTGCTCGATATCGAGTTCACCCAGGTGTTACAGGATATGATCGGCGACCTGAGCAGCGCTCCCGAACCCTGCATCATCAAGCTGTTTTCGAACGACCCGGCCGCGCTGCACCAGTGGGCAGAGCAAACGGCCAAGGCCATCGGGAAAATTCACGGCGTGGTGGACATACTGGACGGGATCGAGAACACCATCAGCGGTCCCGCCACGGTTTTCAACGTGGACCCAGTGGTGGCGGCTCGCGCCGGGTTTTCGCCGCAGGAAGTGGAGGTCGATGCCAGCGCCGTTCTGCAAGGCGAGCCCGCCGCGACACCGGTGGTGGTGAGCGACCGCTCCTACACGCTTCGCGTTCGCTTCCCCGAGCGGACGCGCGCCACGCTCGATGCCATCCGCAACACCGTGCTCGTGAGCGGAACCGGTAAGACCGCCAGCATCGGCTCGCTGGCCGGTATGGTGCAAATTCCGGGGCAGACCGAGATCCGCCGCGAGAACTTGCAGCGCGACGTCGAAGTGACCGCCCGCTTTGAAGGCTTGAACCTGGGCGAGGGTATGGACCAGGTGCAACGGGCGGTTCGCGATTTGCACATCCCATCCAGCATCCGCGTGGCCTACGGCGGCCAATACGCAGAGCAGCAAAAATCGTTCCGCGAGCTGGTGGTGGTGCTGCTTCTGGCCATCGTGCTGGTGTTTACCGTGCTGCTGTTCGAGTTCGGCAGTTTCGCCGCGCCGGTGGCGGTGCTGGCCTCGGCCATCCTTTCGACTTCGGGCGTTTTCCTGGCGCTGCTGGTGACCGGCACCACCTTCAATCTCTCTTCGTTCATGGGATTGATCATGGTGATCGGCATCGTCGCCAAGAACGGTATTCTGCTTTTGGATGCGGACCAGAACTTTCGCGCCGCCGGCATGGCGGCCGAAGAAAGCATGCTGCGCGCCGGCGAGCGCCGCCTGCGTCCCATCCTGATGACGGCGCTGGCCACCGTGGCCGGCATGATTCCGCTGGCGCTCGCCTGGGGCGCCGGTTCGCAGATGTTGCAGCCCCTGGCCATTGCGGTCATTGGCGGCATCCTTGCCTCGATGGTTCTTTCGCTGGTGGTGACGCCGGCCGTGCGGTATTACCTGGAAGCAGGAACGAATAACACTGAAGGAGCAAGACAATGAAGAGGCTTTTTGCAGTCGTTTTGGTAGCGGCCGCAGCGTTTGCCGCGGAAGGCTACCACGTTCTCAACAAGATCAAAATCGGCGGCACCGGCGGCTGGGATTACGTTACCGCGGATGGCGCCAATCATCGGCTTTACGTTTCCCATGGAACCAACATCGCGATTGTGGATACTACGAGCGGCAGCGTGCTGGGAACCGTTGACGGCCTGGATGGAGTGCACGGCATCGCGATCGCGGACAAGCTCAACAAGGGGTTCATCAGCAACGGGCGATCGAACATGGTGACGGTGTTCAATCTTTCCACTTTCGCCAAGACCGCCGAAGTCCCGACGACGGGGCAGAATCCCGATGCCATCTGCTATGAGCCGAAGACGGAGCGCGTGTTCACCTTCAATGGCCGCTCCGGCAACTCCACCGCCATCGACGCCAAATCGAACGCCGTGGTGGCGACATTTCCCCTGGGCGGCAAGCCGGAGTTCTGTGCCGTCGCCGGCGATGGCAAGATTTACGACAATCTGGAGGACAAGTCAGAGCTGGTGGAGATCGATGCCGCTAAGCCGGCGGTCATCCGCACCGCCAAGCTCGACCCTTGCGACGGGCCTTCCGGCCTGGCGATCGATGCCAAGGACGGCGTGCTGTTTTCCGTTTGCGGCAACAAGATGATGGCGGTGACCGATATCAAGGAGATGAAAGTGATCGCCACGCCGGAGATTGGCCAGGGGCCGGATGCGGCCGGTTATGATCCAGGCGCGGGCATCGCCTTTAGCTCGAACGGCCGCGACGGCACGCTCACGCTGGTCAAACAGGTAAATGGCAAATGGCAGCCCGTCGAAACCGTCACCACTGAGCGTGGCGCCCGCACCATGGCGGTGGACACTGTGACCCACAAGGTCTACCTGCTGACAGCGGAGTTCGGTCCCATGCCGCCAGCCCAGCCGGGCCAGCGGGTCCGCCCGCCGATTCTGCCTGACACATTCCACGTGCTGGTGGTCGGCGAGTAGCGCCGGCGCAACTGGCCGGCGGCGCGGCCGCTATCCGACGAGCGCGGCGGTGTTCGAGAGCTCGCCGATTTCGGCGACTCGAATGCGGACGGTATCGCCGGGCGCCAGCGCGGCTTCCCGCGGCACGATGATCCCGGTGCCGGTCAGCAGCACGGAGCCCGCGGGCACGCGGTTGGCGAACATCAGCGCCGCGATCAGCGCATCCAGCCGCCGGTGCAGCTTGGAAGTGGAAACAGCGCCTGCGAAGACTACCTGCCCGCCACGCTCGATGGTGCAGGTGATTTCGAGCGCGTAAGGATCGGGCAGAGCGTCGGCGGTGAGGATCACCGGGCCGAGGGCGCAGCAACTGTCATAGACCTTGGATTGCGGCAGGTAGAGCGGATTCTCGCGCTCGATGTCCCACGCGGAAACGTCGTTGGCCAAAGTGTAGCCTGCGATGCTGCCGCGGCTGCCCAGCACCACGGCAAGCTCCGGTTCGGGCGCGGTGAAACGCGAATCGGCGCGAATGCCGATGGGCTGCCCGGTGGGAACGCAGACGCGCGCGGTGCCTTTGAAGAAGATTTCCGGCCGCGGCTCGCGATACACATAGGCGTACATGCCTTCGGGCGTGCCATGCTCGGCGTCGCGAAAGCTGGAGCTGACTTCGTAGGTGCATCCGCAGGCCCAGACTTCAGGGGGCTGTATGGGCAAAGCCGGCGCCAGTTTTTCGGCGTGCCGGCTGGCCAGTGCGGCGGCCACGGTGGAGAGGGGCCGATTCTCGGTCTGCGCGCGCCGGATCAGGTCGAGCGTGGTGTGGCTGGGGATGGGCCGCGCCAGGTCTCCTTCCCAAACCGCGGCGATCAACCGGCCTTCAACTTTCACTTGTCCCAAATGCATGATGTTTCTCCGATGGTCAACGGCGCTGCCGCGCGGCTGCAGGCGGCCCTCCCGGCCGTAGCGGGAGCAGGACCGCCGGGCTCCATGGCAATCAAAACTGCACTTTCGGCGCGGTGCGGGATCCGGGCTCGGTTTGGAAGTACGCGTCGTTGCGCGTCATCCCCGACATTCCGGCCACGATATTGTCCGGGAACAGCTCGATCGAGGTATTGTATCGCTGCAGCGCTTCATTGTACTTGCGGCGCTCCACCGCAATGCGGTTCTCGGTGCCCGCCAGCTCGTCCTGCAACTGCAGGAAATTCTCGTTGGATCTGAGCTGGGGATAATTTTCAGCGATCACCAGCAGCCGCGAGATGGCAGTATCGAGCTGCTGGTTGGCCTGAATTTTCTCCTGCGGCGTGCGGCCGCCGGCCAGCCGCGCGCGGGCGTCGGCAATGTCCTTGAACACTTCGGTTTCGTGCTGGGCGAAGGCTTTCACGGTATTCACCAGGTTGGGAATCAGGTCGGCGCGGCGCTGCAGCGCCACGTCCACGTCGGACCATTGACTGGCCACCGCTTCGCGCTGCGTCACCAGGTCGTTGCGGGTGCTCACGAATTTGCCGCCGATGATCAGCCCCAGCACCAGCAGAACCACGATCACAATCAGGGCAACTTTCACGTATCTCTCCTATTTTTCCAGGCGGTCCACCGCGTCAATCACCGTATCGATGGCGCGCAGGTAAGCGGCCAGCACGGTGAGCGGGTCCATCTCTTTCGGCTTGATGCGCGCCTCGCGCACATCCAGCAGTGTCTCAAAGGGCGTTGGATCGATGCCAAAATGCTCTTGCGCCAGCCTCACCACCTCGCGTTTTTGCGGTGGCACTTCGACGCCATGAAGCCGCAGCGCGTGCCGGAAAAGCACGCAGAACGTGGACACCGAATCGAGCAGCAGGCGGCGCAGCAGGTTTTCGTCGGCCAGCATTCCGGAAGCCTTCTGGCGCAGCCGCAGCAGCTTGGCGCGCAGGTCGTGCTCCACCTGCGCACGGTAGAAAGTGTCCTCCACTACCAGCGCCGGGATGACGTCTTTGCCGAAGAGCAGCCGGTGGTGGCTTTGCATGTCATGGAACTCGATGGCGAAGCAATCGGCGGAAGTGGCCAGCTCATGCTCGGTGAGGAGCAAAGGCGCCGGGCTGCCCTGCTCGCGCCACCAGCGGAATGTCTCCGCAGACGCGGCCAGCTCGCGCGGCGTGAGCGTGGTGAGCACGCAGAGAATATTGAAATCGGAGAAGCCGGCATGATGATCGCCGGCGGCGGCCGAGCCGTAGAGCACCACCGATACCAGCCGCTCGCCGTAGGCCTTCTTCAATTTTTCGACCAGTTGATCGAGTCGCTTGTCCATGCCGCACCTACCAGTCGCTGGAGGCGCCACCGCCTCCGGAATCGCCGCCGCCAAAACCGCCAAAACCGCCATCGCCGGAATCGGATCCGCCGAACCCGCCGCCGCCGCGGCTGCCCCAGGTGGATCGGCCCATCAGGTTACCAAGAATCAAGGCGGGCAGAATACCGCCGCCGCCGAATCCGCCGTAGCCGCGCGGCGCACCGGCGCGCAGCAGCCAGAAAAGCAAACCGATGCCACCGAAAATCAGCGGCCAGGGAATGGAATCGGACTCGCTGGGCCGGTACCGCCGGGGCGGGCCGGCGGTAATGGTTACGTGCTTGGCGTGGGCGATGGTGTTGCCGATGGTCTCGGCGGCCGCCAGCATGGCGTCGCCGTAATCGCCCTGGCGAAGCGCCGGACGCATCTGGCGCAGGATGCTGCCGCTCAGTCCATCGGGCAAAATCGGTTCCAGGCCATAACCGACTTCGAGCCGGCTGCGCCGGTCGCGTATCACCAGCAGCATCAGGATGCCTTCATCCTTGCCCTTTTGCCCCACGCCCCAGGCGCGGAAAATGGTGTTGGCAACGTCCTCGATGGGCTCGCCCTCGAGTGACGGGATGGTGACCAGCGCCATCTGCGCTCCGGTCGAATGCTCGACCATGCCACAATAGGCATCGAGCGTGGCGCGGTCGGAATCCGGGATCACGCCCGCGAAGTCGCTCACGTAGCCTTGCGGATGGAGCGTCGTCCAATCCACCGCCCAGCCCGACGCCGCACACGCCACGAGCGCCAAGCCTGCCCGCAACCAGTTCCGCATCTTGAAGATTCAGTGTACTACGCAGCCGCAGATGAATTCCGCTACTGGCCGGTGTTAAAATGGCTTGCAGTTGGGACGTCGTCTAACGGTAAGACTGCAGACTCTGGATCTGCGTATCGGGGTTCGAATCCCTGCGTCCCAGCCAAATCCCCCTACCCAAACTGTTCCGGCCCACCTGGTTTGCGTTCGCTAGTCCCAAGAGTCCCAACGTGCTCCTTGTCGGGCAACCTTCCAACCAGAAGCAGTCTCACTGCGCCGGTTCGAAGCCACGGCGAGCTGGCCTGCCGGGCGAGACCGTTTCAGAGCGTGTCCCTGGTGCTAGAATGCCGACGGAGTGTTCTTCGAGGTCTGCGGTGAGATTATCGGCGCAGAGGTCCATTGGTACGAAGCATCGGGCATCGGAAAGAAAGAAATGAAGATTAAGCGTTTCGTGGACTAGTTATGCCGACTCATCGAGTGAGAACAGACGGCTTCGCGGTGTGCCTTCGGAATCGCGGCTATGCTGCGTCGCTCGAGGTCCGAAAGCTGTATCCGGTCGTAAGCGACTCCGATGCAGAGGCCAACGATCTCATCTGCGTGATCGATGAATCTGGTGAGGACTATCTGTACCCCTCCCGTCTCTTCCAAAAGCTCGCACTGCCAGTCGAACTCCAGCGCGCTTTGCGCGTGGCTTCCTAGCACGACCCGCGAGTCTGGCGCAGAGGCTAGGCATCGGTCAGACTGAAGGCATGAAGCCGCCAAATGGTGTTGCAACGTGGTAGAAACCAAAGGTGAGGTGAATTGCATGAGTACGTGGCGCGGGGCTTGGATCTGTCTGTTCTGCTTTTCGCTCTTTTCCGTCTTTGCACAGCAGAATGTACCCGCGGGGCAGTCCGAACCTACGGCATCTGTGCCGCCTGGCAGTGCGAATCGGCGTATCACGCTCGATGTGGTGGTGACCGACAAGTCCGGGAAACCGGTCCCCGGCTTGCAACAGCAGGATTTTACGCTTCTGGATAACAAACAGCCCCAGAAGATCGTGTCGTTTCATGCCGTAGAGGGTGGTGCCGCGACGGCCGATCCGCCGGTGGAAGCCATTTTGCTCATCGATCAAGTCAACACGCCGTTCACAAAGATGGGGTACGCACGGGAACAAATCGAGAAGTATCTGCGGCGAAACGGCGGGGAGCTCGTCTGCCCGGTATCGATGGTCTTCGTTTCCGATGCGGGAGCAACAATCGGGGACGCTCCTTCTCGAGATGGAAACGCTCTGATTGCGGAGCTGAATCAGAAAGAAGCCGTTGGCTTGCGCACAATTAGAAGGTCACAAGGATTTTATGGCGCTGCTGAGCGTCAACAGTTGTCTCTCCAAGCGCTGTGGCAACTCGTGGATCATGAAACGGCAAGGCCTGGACGCAAACTTGTGATCTGGATTAGTCCGGGCTGGCCCCTTCTCACTGGCCCAGACGTGCTGGTGAGCTCTACGCAGCAGCAAGGGCTTTTCAACTCCATCGTTACTTTTTCGGACGGACTGCGGCGGGCTGGCATTACTCTCTACCATATCGATCCGTTGGGGATGTCGGACGCCGCCGGGTGGCGGACATCGTATTACGAGGAATTCACAAAAGGAGTGAAGTCCGCAAAACAGGTGCAGATTGCAAACCTGGCGCTACAGGTCCTTGCCGTTCAAAGTGGAGGCAGGGTTCTCAATTCCAGTAACGATGTGGCGGGCGAGATCGCAACCTGCATTGCTGACGCCACTGCCTTTTACGTGCTCTCCTTCGACGCGCTTGCCGGGGATGGTCCAAATGAGTACCATGCGCTCGAGATTAAGCTCGACAAGCCCAAACTTACGGCACGCACGCGATCCGGGTATTACGCCCAGCCAGAGCAGAAATTAGCGCATTGATTGTACTGATCACACTTCTGGTACACGCGCTCAGCCACTGAAGGTGCACGATGCAGCGCGGCTCGGGATGAGCAACGGCGCGCTACACCGGCTTCTCACCTTTGCGACGCCTCGAGCGCCTGATCGAGGTCGGCCTTGATATCTTCGATATCTTCGATGCCCACCGAGATGCGCACGTACTCGGGGGTGACGCCGGTGGCCTGCTGTTCGGCGGGTTCCAATTGAGAATGGGTGGTGGAAGCCGGGTGAATGATCAGCGTTTTGGCGTCGCCGATGTTGGCCAGGTGGCTCAACAGCTTCACGTTGTTGATGAGCTTGACTCCGGCTTCCTTGCCGCCTTTGACGCCAAATCCCAGAACGGCGCCGGCTCCCTTCGGCAGATATTTCTTCGCGGACTGGTAGTGGGGATGGCTGGGTAGGCCGGGATAGTTCACCCAGGTGACCGCGGGATGCTTTTCCAGCCACTCGGCCAGCGCCTGCGCGTTTTGCGTGTGCCGCTCCATCCGCAGGTGCAGGGTTTCGATTCCGAGCAGGAACAGGAAAGCGGCGAAGGGGCTCATGCAGCCGCCGGTGTCGCGCAACCAGTGGGTGCGGATGTGAATGATATAGGCCAGGTTGCCGAGCGGCTTGAGCGCTTCGGTGAAGACGACGCCGTGATAGGATTCCGAGGGCGCAGTGAATTCCGGCCACTTGGGCGCGTTGGCTTCCCAGAGGAAGTTGCCGCTATCGACGATGGCCCCGCCGATGTGCACGCCGTGACCGCCCAGAAACTTGGTGGTCGAGTACACCGCGATGTCGATGCCGTGCTCGAACGGCCGCAGCAGCGCCGGGGTGGTTACGGTGTTGTCGATGATCACGGGCAGGCCGTGTTTGTGGGCGATATCGGCGATCTTACGGAAATCGGGGACGTCGTTCTTCGGGTTGCCGATGGATTCCAGGTAGACCAGGCGCGTGTTCTCATCCACCAGCTTCGAAATCTCTTCGGGGTGATCGGGATTGAAAAAGCGCACCTCGATTCCCAGTTTCTTGAGCGTCTGCGTGAAGAGCGTCCAGGTGCCGCCGTAGAGACTGGTGGCGGAAATGAAGTTCTGCCCGGCGTGGGTAATGGTGAGGATGGCGGCCGTGATGGCCGCCTGGCCGGAGGCGAAGGCGAGCGCGCCCACGCCGCCATCGAGCGCCGCCAGCCGCTTTTCCAACACATCATTGGTCGGATTCATCAGGCGCGAATAGATGAAACCGAATTCCTTCAGGGCAAAGAGATTGGCGGCGTGCTCGGAGTCTTTGAAAACGTAGCTCGAGGTGGCGTAAATGGGAACGGCGCGCGCCCCGGTGGCCGGGTCGGGTTCCTGTCCGGCATGCAGCGCGAGGGTGCCCAATCCAAGTTTCTTCTCTGTGTTTGGCATGGAGTGTCCTTCACGAAGATATCAAAGGGGCAACCGGCGTGGCCAGCGACCGGCAACGAAAACGACGGGCCTTCGGGTTATCGACAGATGATCGAGCATCGCTCGCCTCTAAATACTTGTTGTCTATAGAGTTTATGGTGATCTGTATCGGGATGTCAAGCCGGGGCTTCGGCGCAATGACGGCGGGAAGCGGGCCGCGGTTCTACTGGACGGCGATGGTGGCAGTTGCAGTGGTGGGGCTTGACGCAGTGCCCACCGTGATGACAACGGGAACGGTATTTCCAGGCGTCACGGCTCTGGGCACAAGGGCGTTAACCTGGAGCGCTCCCTCCACGAAGCCGGGCGCGTTGCCGGCATAGGAAACCGTGGCTGCCTGGCCACCGATCTGGACCGTGACCGCCGGCGGCGGCGGGACTGGTGACGCGACCAGGGCGACCAGTCCATCTGTGCCGGCGGGCGACATGGCACCCTCACCGGTGGCGTAAATCATGATGTAATCTCCACGCGCCACCGGATTGGTGGCGGAGTTCACGGAGTCAGGCTGATTCACGACGGCATTCAAAACCGCGGCCGGCCCCGTGCCCTGACCATTCAAAGTGAAGATGCCTGGTTGCGCCGGCAGCACCGGCACGCTGACGGCGAGCGAAAATGTGCCCAGGTACTCGACCCGCACGCTGGTGCTGGCCTCATACGCAATCGCGTAGGGCGCCACGACATTGACCTGGCCGGCGCCGGCGTAAAGGACGGGCGCGGCAATGCCGTCGAACCACACCCGCACACCAGCCAGGGAATTGGGCACGACGCCCCCACTGACCTGATAGTTCACACCAGTGGCTGGGCCGAGGTTATTCCCGAAGATAGCGGTGATTTCTCCCGGTGCGACCCCGCCGCCGGCATAGCTGGCCGCGTTGACGATGCCACCCGGCAAAATTTGCGGCTGCGCCTGGGCTAGGCGCACGAACGCCACACCGTAACCAGGGAAGGAAATGCTGATGGTTCCCTGCGGCGTAACCGATTGTGTGGAAGGGCCAGCGGAGGGATCGGTGTTCGCGTTGATGGAGGTAACGGTGGCGAGCGAGAACGAGCCCAAGGCAGAGACGTCCAGCGTGACGTTGGCGGGTACGCCAGTGCCATTGTTGTCGGTCTTCGGATTGAGGACAGCGTGGTTGGCCAGCAGGATCGCTACCGAGCCATCGTCGTTGCGCACGGCCAGCGCTTCGAGCGCGCTGGGATCGGAATTCTTCATCTGGAGAATGGCTGCGCCGGGCGGCGAAGGGAACAAATGCGCCAGTTCGTAATCGGTCCAGTAGCTGAGGTAGGTGGTGCCGGCCGTGTAATCCACTTCGGCGAACTCCGCGTCGGCGTCGAAGTCCCAGTGGTACAGCGATTGATTGCCGCCCTGGGCCAATTGCGAGAACAAGTAGGGACGCCAGGCCGCGAAGAAGGCGTCGGTGGCGCGGTAGTCGGTGTGGTAAACCTCTCCCGCGTTGCAGGCGCTCATGCCGTTGTTGCTGTAATCGGCATTAACGTTGTTCTCCGTCACCCAGACCGGCACGTTGCTGAGCGCCGGATTGGTTTGCAACTGTGCTTGCACGTATTGCAGGTCAGTCAGAAAACCCGGAATGCTGTTCATTATGGCCTGATCTGTACTTGTTTGGTTGCAGGTCGAGTAGTAGTGCAGAGCGACCGCATCCACCTGGGCCGTCACCTGCTGCACGAAAGTCGGAACGTATTTCTGCGACTCAGTACCATAGTCCGACTCCTCGATGGCCACGAACTTGATGGTGGGATCCACGGTCTGCATGGCCGGCACCACCAGGTTGTAGAGAGTCACGTATTGGGACGCGGAGACGTTGTTGCCATTTGGCTCGTTGAAAATGCCCCACCAGGTAATGTGATAGGGGCTCGGCGACTGGTAGTGCACGCCGTTGACGTCGAAGCCGCCGGTGTTGTAATAGCGGACCACGTTGGCGCAGTATTGGGCGAAGGCCTGGAAGTCGGCCGGTGTCTTCAGGATAATGTGCCCGCTCGAATCGTCCATGGACGCGGGCGCGGTGGCGAGTTGCAGCTCGGGGCTGTGGTCGCCGGTGCCGATCACGGGGATCAGCACCGCATCGAGCGTGCTGAAGTCCCACTGATTCGGGCCCGTCATAGGGACACCCTGCGAAACCGGTTGCAAACGAATGTGCTGTGGCGCGAGTTGCCAGAGAAAGCCCGGGCCGGTGGGGATGCTGGTGAAAAAGGTATCGTCCCATTCCGCGGGCTGAAACGCGGTGGACATAAAAGACTGGAGCCGGCCATTCAGCCCGGCGCTGGAGTTGGTCTGATTCAGAACCTGAACGCTGATGGGCGTCTGCGCCGCGAGCGAGAGCGCAACCGCCAGGCCCGCACATGCCGTTTTGATTCCCATCGGTCCGTTACCACCGAAGATGGTAATTCAACGCGCGGAGGGTAGGAAGGCGGCGGGACCGGGCCGGGCACCGGCCACCGTTCCGGGCGGCAGCCCGACTGCCGGGCGGCGTGATACCCTGTCCTGGGAACCGTTATGCCTCTCATCCGCGAAAAGGCCCAGCTCATGAGCGCTTCGGAAATCGACCGGACGCTGGTTCGGCTGGCGCATGAAGTGCTCGAGAAGACCAAAGACCTCGATCTGCTGGCGTTCATCGGCATCCGCCGCCGGGGCGTTCCGCTGGCGCAACGGCTGGCGCGGAAGATCGAGGCGCTGGAGAACCGCAAGATTCCCACCGGCATTCTGGACATCAACCTGTACCGCGACGACCTGACGACGGTCGATATCAAACCGGTGGTGAGCGCCACCGACATCCCGTTTTCGGTGCAGGGCAAGGACATCATTTTGACGGACGACGTCCTGTACACCGGACGCACCATTCGCGCCGCGCTCGATGCGCTGTTCGATCACGGCCGGCCGTCGCGAGTGCAGCTTCTGGTGCTGATCGACCGCGGGCATCGCGAACTGCCTATCGAGGCCCGCTTTGTCGGCCGCGTGGTGCAAACCAGCGACGAGGAAATCATCGAGGTGAAATTCCAGGAGGTGGACGGCATGGAAAAAGTCCTCCTGGTGGAACGGACAGCCGCCCAGGAGGCGTGAACGATGCCGGCCGGATTGCTCGGAATCGAGGAACTGGACCGCGCCGAAATCGAAGCCATTCTGGCGCGCGCCAAGGATTTCCAGCCCATCCAGAGCCAGTCGCAAAAGAAACTCGACACGCTGCGCGGCAAGATGATCGTCAACCTCTTTTACGAGGCCTCGACGCGCACGCGCACCAGTTTTGAAATCGCCGCCAAGCGGCTGGGCGGCGATGCGGTGTCGATTACGGCTGCCGGATCGAGCGTCTCCAAGGGCGAATCGCTGGTCGATACGCTGAATACGCTGGCCGCCATGCGGCCGGACGCGATCGTGATGCGGCATGCGGCATCGGGCGCGCCGCACTTTCTGGCACGCCACCTGCCAACGCCGATCATCAACGCCGGCGACGGCACGCACGAGCATCCCACCCAGGCGCTGCTCGACGCGCGCACGATTCTCGACCGGCGCCCGTCGCTCGAAGACCTCAAGGTGGCGATCATCGGCGACATCGCTCACTCGCGCGTAGCTCGCTCCAACGTTCACCTGCTGGCCAAGTTCGGCGCGCGCATCGTGCTTTGCGGTCCGGCTTCCCTGCTGCCGGCCGAGCTCGCGCAACTGGCCCCCGGCGTGTCCTTGACCACCGATATCCGCGAGGCGATTCGCGATGCCGACGTCATCATGATGTTGCGCGTGCAACTGGAGCGGCAGCACGAGGCGTCGTTTCCGGCCAGCGAATATTTCCGCTTTTACGGCCTGCAACTGGAGCACCTGGACCTGGCCCACCCCGACGCCATCGTCATGCACCCCGGCCCGATCAATCGCGGCCGCGAGCTGTCCTCCGAGGTCGCAGACTTTCAGCGCTCGGTCATCCTCAACCAGGTGGAAAACGGCATCGCCGTGCGCATGGCGGTGCTGGAAAGGGTGATTGGATAGGCCATGGCCATTTTGATCCGGAACGGCCGCGTGATCGACCCCGCCGCCAAGACCGACGGCGCCGCCGACGTGCTGATCGCCGAAGGCCGCATTGTCGGCGTGGCGCAGAATCTGGCATCCCCCAACGCCGAGGTTTTCGATGCCACCGGCCTGGTGGTGGCCCCTGGCTTCATCGACATGCATGTCCACCTGCGCGAGCCGGGCTTCGAGCACGCCGAAACCATCGAGAGCGGTTCGCGCGCGGCGGCGGCGGGCGGGTTCACCTCCGTCTGCGCCATGCCCAACACCAAGCCGGTGAATGACAGCGCCACCGTCACCAGTTACATCGTGGAGCGGGCGCGGCGCCTGGCGGCGGTGAACGTGTTCCCCATCGGCGCCATCACCAAAGGAAGCGCAGGCGAAGAACTGTCCACCATTGGCGCCATGAAGGCCGCCGGAGCGGTGGCGATTTCCGATGACGGCCTGCCGGTGATGAACGCCCGGGTGATGCGCCGCGCCATGGAGTTCGCGCGCTCCTACGATCTGCCGATCATCCAACACTGCGAGGACCTGAGCCTGAGCTCGGGCGGCGACATGAACGAAGGCGCCCGCTCGGTGCGCTGGGGATTGCGCGGCATCCCCGCCGCCTCGGAAGACGTGATGGTGGCCCGCGACCTGGTACTGGCGCAGTTGACCGGGGCGCGCTACCACGTGGCTCACATCTCAACGCGCAACGCGGTCGCCATGGTGGACTACGCGCGCCGCCAGGGCCTGTCCGCCACGTGCGAAGCCACGCCGCATCACTTCACGCTCGCCGACGACGACATGGCGGCCTACGACAGCAATTACAAGATGAAGCCGCCGCTGCGCTCGGTGCGCGACCGCGCAGCTTTAGTGGAGGGCATTGCCGCCGGCGCCGTCGCCGCCATCGCCACCGACCACGCTCCGCACCCGGGCAGCGAAAAGATGCAGGAATTCGAGCGCTGCCCGTTCGGCATCATCGGTCTCGAAACGGCACTGGGCCTGGCGCTCGACCGGCTCGTCCATTCGGGCAAGATCACGGTGGCGCGCATGGTGGAGCTGTTCACTACCGGCCCGGAATCCATTTTGCGCCTGGGCCGCGGAACGCTGGCGCCCGGCGCGCCCGCAGACGTCACTATCTTCAGCACCGAGCTGAGCTGGACGTACGACGTCAACCAGTCGTTTTCCCGTAGCCGCAACTCCCCATTCCACGGAAGAACATTTCGCGGTGGCCCGGTAGCCACCATCGTCAACGGCGAGTTCGCCTGGCGCCGGGAATAGGCGGAGCAGGTTTCAACCTGCCACTGGAGTTTCTACATTTCTGAGTGCGCGGGGACGTGATCCGCCCGAAATTCCACGGTGGAGTTGCGGATTAGTTGTGTATCAGGGCACGGCTTGAGCCGTGCCGCAGAAGCGTAGTAAGCAGTCGGGCTTTAGCCCTGGGTAATGACCCAACCTGCCAGCATGGGTTCTCCGAACAGTGGGTCGGGAGCCGGCAAAGCTTCGTACAGCACCGGGGACACATTGGAGCGAACCCGGTGAAAGCAGGAGTCGCCGGCGCACGCGGGGAATTCACGCATTGCTTTATCT
>Ga0187884_10000057_pt1 | contig 112116 bp, 102 predicted proteins | sample June2016WEW_20_4_FD_132983 | JGI IMG/M metagenome (GOLD analysis project Ga0187884, IMG submission 132983) | Peatland microbial communities from SPRUCE experiment site at the Marcell Experimental Forest, Minnesota, USA - June2016WEW_20_40 | ecosystem: Environmental > Terrestrial > Soil >...
GCGGTTTCGGGACACACTACGCCGCCGTCATCCCCAGCAGTGTCTTGCGCGCCAGAAACAGGTTTACCAGCGCGCACGTCGCAAACAGCCGGTTCGCGTTCTTTGCGATCCCCCGGTAGCGCACTTTCACAAACCCAAACTTCAGTTTCATCACCGCAAACACATGCTCCACTTTCGACCGCACCTTCGCCTTCGTGCGGTTCTTCGCCCGCTCCACTTCATCCACCCGATCCTTATAATGGTAGCGCTGGCAGGTGAAGTCTTGCGCCCGCGGCGCGCACTCCTCCAGCACGCGGCCCTGTCCGCGATACGCTTGATCGCCCCACACCCGCGTCTCGTCGCCGTGCAGCAAATCCGGCAGCACGCGCGAATCCGCCACATTGGCCGGCGTCGCCACCACCGCATGAATCAACTTACTCTTGCTATCCACGCCCACATGCGCCTTCATCCCGAAGTACCACTGCTTCCCCTTGCGCGTCTGGTGCATCTCCGGATCGCGCTCCTGGCGCGCGTTCTTGGTCGAACTCGGAGCGTGCACAATCGTCGCATCCACGATCGTTCCCGTCCCGATCCGCAGCCCCCGCTCTTGTAAGTGCTCCTGCACCCGCTCGAAGATGCGCGCCCCCAACTGATGCTGCTCCAGTAAGTGGCGGAACTTGCACACCGTCGTCTCGTCCGGCACCGGCTCGCGACCCAGATCGATGTCCACAAATCCCCGCAACGACACCGATTCATACAGCGCTTCTTCCACCGCCGGGTCCGACAAGTTGAACCACTGCTGCAGAAAATACATGCGCAGCATCCGCTCCACCCCCACCGGCGGACGCCCCGGCCCCGCCTTCGGATACACCGGCTCGATCAGCGCACACAACTCCGCCCACGGCACCACCTGCTCCATCTCTTCCAGAAACTCCGCCCGCCGTGTCTTCTTCGTGTACCGTTCAAACCCGCTCTGCGCCGCCAGTGTCCGCTGTTTCATCCTCGCCAGCCCTCCGATGCTCTCCTCAGTCTATCTTGAACATCAGTGGAAAATGGAGAACTTAATCAGAGTCTCCCTGAAAGTTTGTGTATCGGTACCAAGAATTCGGCTTAGGGGGAGCGAGTCGGGCTTACTACTGGTTGACGGGCAAATCGGAAGTCATCGGTTCGTGCATCGTAATTGGTACCGATAAACGCGCTGTATCCGTCAATTGAGTAGTTCCACGGATTGTTGATCCTCGCAGATGCTGATTCTCACGCCATAGCACCGTACCGCCTTGTGAGATGCAACAAACTCAAACATTTGTTCATCCCACAACTCTTCTGCACCACGCCCCGACCGCGAAGCTCCTCCTTTGAAATCAATGGCATCGCAAAACCCTGGAAGATTCGAAACCCTCATGCTGTAGGCCGCAGGCCCGCGACGCGATTCTGAAAGCAGCCCAAACAGACATCCTGATTTGTCCGAAATCTTAAACGACCGTATGTTCCTGCATGCAACGCGGAAATCAAACTGACGCGCGATCGCGAAAGAGGAGCATATGAGATTGCCAGTTTGGAGAAAAGCCAGCCGCAGTTTTGCTCTCGTCTATCTGCTGATGATTTGTTCGCTCCAGTTTTCTCCCTTGGTGTCCAACGCCCAAAACCTTGGGCAGTCGCCACAGACGGGCCAAGCCGTTCAGGGTCAAACCGCGGCCCAACCCGAAGGAACAGTTCTCAATCTCGTGAACTGGGTCGGCAATGTGATCTCTCCTGTGGGGGCGGCCCTGGCGGTGGTCATGGCAGTCGTCTCCTATTCCCAGGGGCGCGGTGTGATGCGGTGGGCGGTGACAGCGGCGGGACTGCTTGTGATCTCGGGCCTGACTCGCCTGATCGAGTTCTGGATTCAGAACGGTACGGCGGGCGTGCAGTAAGAACTATCACTGCGGAGTGCTCAGGCAATGACGCTACCCCAAATCATCGTCGATCTGTTGACATTGCTATTCGACATGGCAGTTCCGGCCGCCATCTGCACGATGGTATTGGCTGGGATCGCACTGCGGCAGGAGGGCGGCGTGAACTTCCAGGCGGGCGGCAGGTTCCAGCGATGGGCCTTCTGGTCGGTAATTTTCCTGACGCTTCCGCAGTTGCTCTCCTGGTTTGCGGCGCAAGGTATCGCCATGCCTGCGCAAGGCGGAGGCATCAGCAGTTCGTGGGTCGCAAGCTTGCAGACGAGCTTCAGCAGTTTTGTTTCGAACGTCGTTGTTGCCCGGTTGACTCCCGTGCTCGCGGCTTTCTGCGTTCTGAAAGCGGCGCTCGATGCGGCGGAGGGATACAGCCCGCTCGCGTCCATCGTCTCCGCCATTTTTCTGCTGTCTGCGTCCGGCACAGTCCAGCTTTTTCAAAGTTGGAATAGCGGGTCAGAGTTCGCAACCACCGACATGCTGAGAGCGGCCTGGAACTTTCTCGCAGGGACAATCCTGCCGGAAGCGGCAGGATTGGCGATTGTTGGAGCGATTTTCAACTACGCGCGCCATCGGCCATTTATGCCGCTGGTGGGGTCGGGTCTTGCGTTCTTGAGTGTCTCGGCCATTTGGAAGCTGGTCCAGGCCATGGCCGGCTGATGAGGATTGGAGGTGATCCTGTGAATCTTTCAAACGGGTTGCTCAACCTGACGAACTGGCTGGGCAACGTCATCATGCCGACCATGGCAGGTTTGTTCGCCGCCGCCGCGATTTACCGCTTCAGTAAGGGGCAGCAGTACCAACAGCTCGGTTACGCGGCGCTGGCTTCTTTGATGTGCTCTGGGTTGTTGCGCGTCATGGAGTCCTTCAGCAATCAAGCGTCCTGGAACAACCCAGACCGCTATTGGATCTCAATCCTGACGCTCGTGAACTGGGTTGGGAATGTTCTTCTGCCACTGTACGGAGTCGGCCAGGTTGTACTCGCGGTCGTGCACTTTGCGGGGTTGCTCGAACGGATGACAATCGGCGAAGCCTGGGTGCGCAACCTGGTCGCAGCGATGTGCTGTTTCGGACTGTCGGGATTGTTGCGCTTAGGAGAATTCTGGATTCAACACGGAACGGCCGGAGTGCGCTAGGGAGCTAGGCGATGCCATTGCAAGTGACACCCGTGAATCGCAATTTACAGACGAGAGTGACATTCATGCTTCTGGAATTGGAGGACCTTTTCATCGTGCTAGGTGCGGCAGCCGTCATGAACGTGGTTGGTCATTTTGTGGGAGGTGAGGTCGCGGGAATGCCAATGAGCATTGTCCTGCAGTACGGTGTGCCACTGCTCATGGTGCCAGTGCTGATGGCCTTCAAGTATGGCAAGCCGAGGGGCTACGTTCGCGATCTTGCTTGCTGGTACATGAAACCTCATGCCTACTGCGCGATCGCGCGCGACCGCGAAATCCGGTCGGCGTATCTGAGGGAGGAATAGCAGTGCCGGTAACTCTTGAACAACACGAACGGAAACTCCACGATCCGGCATTGTGCGAACAACTGCCGGTCCGCGACTATCTGGACAACATTGTCGTCCGGACAAATGGTGCCTTTGTTGCGGGTTACGAGTTGAAAGGTCTGGCGTCGTATTTCGCGAGCGACGAAGGCCGAGACCGTGGGAAGTTGATGCTGGAGGCGCTCCTTCGCTCTCTGCCGGAGCAGAGCATGAGGGTACAGTTCCGCTACGAAGTAGTGGAGGATATCGGAGATCTGCTTGAGCGTTATGCCGAAGCGCAGCAATCGGAACGCTTGGAAGTCATTGCACTCGACGAGGTGCGCGTCGAACGATGGCGAATCAAAGAGGCGAATGGCCACTACATGCGGCCTCTCTTGCACGCGTACTTCATCTGGGACCCGGTCGTTCATCGCCGTATTGCCGGTAAACCGCTCAAGCCGACGGGCAAACCATTCAGCTTATCGGCGCGGAAGTGCATTGAGCGAAGTCAGCAGGAGCATCAGCAGCTGCTGGCAGAATTCGAGAGTTTGCTGCGTGGCCTAGAAACGACGCTCGAAGCGGCAGAACTCGGCGCACGCCGGATGACCGACGAGGATCTCTTTCTTGAAGCAAAACGAGCTCTCAATCCCCTGTCGCCGGATCGTCGGCCTTACAGGCGTGGTGAAGAGCAACTGGAATACAGAAGCGCCCGCGAGCAGATTGTTGACACGAGTATTGCAGATGAAACGGATTCCTATCTCAATGTCGGTGGAATCCTCTATTCCTTTGTAAGTCTGAAGGAACTCCCGGATGCCACCTTTCCCGGGATCCTGAGAGAACTGGTCGGTCTTGATTTCCCGCTCATCGTCAATGCGCAAATCGCGATTCCTGACCAGGCGAAAGTGCTCAAAGGCTACAAAAGCCGCTTACGCAAGATGCAGGCTGTGCAGCGGGACTCGAACGGTGGATTTCGGACCAACGTGGAAGCTCAGGTTGCCGAGTCACAACTAGTCAGGGTGCAACAGGACATCATCTCGAGTTCGGTTAAAACGGCCAAACTGAGCCTGGTCATCGGAACGCGCACTTCACGCCCAGCCGTAACGACCAAGGAGCTGGAGCAGTCAGAGCGAGCCATCGACAACCAGCGCCAACAGCTTCTCTACGCGATTTCCCGCATGAACGGCGCGAAGGCGGTGGCTGAGTCGTTGGCGAAGAAGCGCCTGTTTTTTAGTTCACTTCCGGCAATGGCGGAGCCGGACAAGAGAGACCAGGACTTGCTCACCTCGAATGCGGCCGATCTTGTGCCAGTAGAGACACCTTGGCGTGGCACACCCCGGTCACCACTGTTCCTGCTTGAAACTCCCTACCGCCAACTCATTCCTTTCTCGCCCTTCGATCCAGGCTTGAGCGACGCGAACATGCTGGTGATGGCCAAAACAGGCGGCGGAAAGACCGTCATGGTCCAACAGTTTCTTCTGATGGCCGCCAGAAGCAACCCGCTGATTTCGATCCTCGAGCGCGGCGACTCTTATCGTCCACTGGTCGAATTGATGGGCGGACGGATGGTCACCATGTCGCTCGATAGCGAACAAACGATTAACCCATGGGATTTGCCCGAAGGCGACAAAGAGCCAAGCAAGGATCAAGTCGCGTTCTTGAAGAATCTGACGCGCCACATGCTCGGCGAGGGCGGAGCCGAAGACACGCAACTTCTTGACAACCTCATCACGGAGGCCATTCTTCGGACTTACAAGAGAGCGGCAATCCGGCCCTCGACTCCCATTCCAACATTTTCCGACCTTCGCGACGAACTCTCACAGTGGCGCGACGAGGAAAAGAACCAACGGGTGATGGACGAAGCCCACCTGGCAGCGATCAAGCTGCGTAGCTGGACCGGCGAGAAGGGGGTGTATTCGAAGTTGTTCGACCGTCCCACAACCATCTCACTGGACAATCCCTGGTTGTTTTTCAACGTGGAGCAATTGAGCGACGATCGGCGTCTCGAAACGGCAATGAGCCTTCTCATTGCTCACGCCACCGCGCAACGAGCAGCTGGCAAGGCGGGCAGGCGGAGTATCACGGTTCTTGATGAATGCTGGTTCCTGCTGGATTCTCCGGTGCTGGCTCCCGAAGTGGTGCAACTGTTTCGTACGGCGCGCAAACGTAACGCCAGCGTGTGGGGAATGAGCCAAACAGCGGAAGATTTTGTTGGAACCGAATCGAAGCCCAGGCCGCACGGGGCGGGCATCGTAAAGAACTCGACGACTAAGATCATCGGGCAGCAACCCGGAGACATGACCGCACTGCGGGAGCACCTGCACCTAAACGAGACCGCTCTGAACCAGATCAAGCATTTCAGCGCTCCCATCAAGGGGAAAAGCGCCGATGCGCTCGTCGTGATTGGCGAGAAAGCCGACACCACGCACACAATTCGTATGTCACCGACAACGGTCGACTACTGGATCATGACGACGTATTCGCGGGAACGTGTGTACCGGACATGGTGGCTAAATCGGTGGCTGGAGCAGAGGAAAGCCACGCCTTTGATCGAAGCCTATCGCGAGCTGGCCGAGAGGTTCCCGGGAGGCCTCGCTGATGTTGATCCACTTCCGGAAGAAATCTCAGGAGAAGTCGCAAGAGGTACACGCATATGAAGATGAAAACTTTGCAGTTCCTTCGCAACTTTCAACACAAATTAAGCCGCAGCAGGCGATGGCTGTTTGTAGCAGTGGTCACCCTGTGCTTGCTTCCCTCGACCACGCAAGCTCAAGGAATCGCAGACATTCTGTTGCTGCTTCATACCATCACAAGCACCCTCCAGGGCCCGATTGGTGAGGTACTAGGCGAAATGCGGAAGGTGAGTGCGGCGGTGAACAATTTTCGCCAGGAGATCATCTGGCCTTTGGCCCTGATCAACCAGACGAGATCGTTTGTCAGTGCAACGCGGGCGCACTACACCGGCTTGATGTCTCAGATTGAGGGCCTCAAGAACAACAGCGCGACCCTTGCTCTTCCCATGCAGCTGGAGTCGATGTTCCGAGGCGCCCAGTCCGGGTCCATCGGCCAGATTCCCTCCCTGTACACGCAGGTCTACCAGCCGGTTGCGCTGTCTGGAATTGCCCAACCGGTGCAGCGCAACCTCATGGACATCGACGATGCAATGGCAATGGATTCGCTAAAGACTTCCATGGTCTCCGACCAAACGACTCAGGGGATGCTGACTCTCGCCGATTCTCTCGAACAGCAGGCGATGACTGCGGCTCCTGGGTCGGCGTCTATGGTCACCGCCCAGGCCCGCGTCGCGGATCTCGTAACTCAGGCGCAACTCGCGAAAATGCTTGCCGCTCAACTGCGCCAGGAAGCAACGAAACTCGCGCACCAGAATGCGACGCTCAAGCACAGCGCCACCACGACGCAAAATCTTTTCAACCAGATCCAGAAAGTCCTAGCTCATCCATGAGGAGTTCACAAAATGAAATTGCCTATGCTCTCACGTACCTGGAAAATCACTCGGAACGCAGTGGTCGCAATATGCGGTCTGGCCATCGTGGTCGCCCTGCTCCCCAGTAAGGCCCGCAGCCAGCTTGGACTCGATCCATGCTGCGCCATGATGCAAGTCGGACTCAACACAATCTCCGGCCTCCTGCGGAGCGCCGTTGCTCAGCCGCTTGGTTCCATTCAGCAGAATCAACAGCAGTCCGCAAACTTCGAGCAGCAGGTGGTATTTCCCATGGCTGCGATTACTCAAGCCAGAAACATGGCTGTCCAATTTGAGGGCCAATTCGTCCAGATGCGCCAGTTGTTCCAGTTGCCGATATCGAGCGCGACGCTGCCTACGCCGCAACTACTCGAACAAAGTCTGCTCTCAGGTAATCCGGGTGCAATGCCCCAGATCACAAGCAACTACTCGGCTCTGTACGGCACTGTGATGCCGCCGGCGAACGCGCCCCAGTCGGTCCGGAACATGGTGGATATGACCGACGCAGAAGCACAAGCCGCCATGAAAAAGGCGGTCGAAATCGATGCCCTGGCCAACCTGGAGCTTCAGGCGGCGGAACAGATCAATCAGCAATTGCAAACTGCCGCACCCGGAACATCTACGATTTTGGAAGCCGAGACAGCGGCGTGGCTTGTACGAGCGAACGCATACACGCAATCCGCCATGGCGGAACTGGTGCGCGTGCGCTCGATTGAGTTGGCCAACTCGAGTGGCCAGCTCAAGTTCAGCGCTTCTCATGCAGCGACGCTTCAGACTAATGGCAACCAGGTCTTGCAACCGGGGGTTCAGTAGCCGTGTTTTATTTCCAGCAACTCCTGAACACCGCGCTGGCTGGGATCGACGGCACTGCGATCATCTCGACGATCACGAACATCGCATTCGCGATTCTGCTGATCGGCTTCCTGATTGGCCTCTATCAGGCGGCGTTTCGCGGCGGCGATCTCCAGGCGCTGGCTGGAACGGCGATCAAGTATCTGGTGGTGGCCATGATCGTTTCCAACTGGGCCACCGTGTTTCGCGGGGTCAACGGCTCGTTCAACACGATCGCAAATTCCATTGCCAGCAGCTCCGGTGCGGGAGACATGTTTCAGAGCTGGATGGGACAACTCCAACAACAGTTCGCCAATAACCCCTCCTTGACGCTCACGGACATCATCACGGGCGATGCAGCCGCCACGATCACAGTGGTTCTGCTCGTGGTTGCTTACCTTCTCTATGCCCTCGCGATGATCGTGTTCTGTTTCTTTTACACCTTGTTTGGCGCAATCCTCTACGTGGTCGGCCCGTTGGTGCTCGCGCTCATTCCCATCCCGGGGGTCGGCCAGCTGGGGAAATCGTATGCCGTCAACGTGATGATCTGGAATGCCTGGGGAATTCTCTACGCCGTGTTCGGCGCGCTGATCACCGCCATTCAGGTCAACCAAGTGAACAACATCCTTGGCAACGGGTTCCTTGGTTTTCTGAAGGGGGCTGGGGACTCGATCATCCTAGGGCTGGTCAGCATCTTTTACGCCTTAGCCATCGCGCTGATTCCCTTCATCGCGAAAAGGATCATCTCCGGTGATGTTGGGTCAACCACCTTTGCGCTGGTGAGAGCAGGCGGGGTTGCTGCCGGCGCCGCCCTGGCTGGAGTTAGCGGCTTTGCGGCCGGAGCGAGTTCGGCTTCGGCTGGCGCCACGGCGTCGGGTGGTGTGGGCGCGTCGTCCACGTCTACTGTCCTGGCGTCGTCCACTGCGCCCCCTACTCCCTCCATGCCCGACTTCATCCGCTCCGGCGTTGCGAGCGCGATGAACAGCAGCAGTAGCCCCGCGGTGCCTGCATCTAACGCAAGCAGCAACGAAAGTTCCGGCAAACGAGATCTTGCCGCTGCCATGTCGGGCAGTAGTGACCGACACGGGTCCAGCTATCGACCCCATTCGGTAACCCAAGTCGTCAGTTTTAACGTGGGGAGGGCGCTCGGAAGAGCCGCGGGAAGGAACAATGCCGATAACAACTAGCTCTGGCAGAGGAGGTTTCTATGTGGAGGCAGCCACCAATCTGGGAGCCGCAAGGGACGAAGTTCCGGCCGTACAGCATCATCACGCTGATCTTTTTCTATATCGGAAAGTTTTTTGGACGTTTATTCCGTCGGCGTCATTAATTGACGATTGCCGCTGAACACTAAGAAGGTAGGCGAACATGTGGTTGAAAAATAAAAACCCATCGAAAGAAACCGATGCGTCGGAAAAACTTCGCTACGCCCGCTATTACGAGCACGACGGCGTGTTGCGTGCGTACGCCAACCGGGCGATGGTCCTGGCATTCTTGTGCGTGCCGACAACGATGCTGGCGCTCGCCTTCGCCGTCTATGTCCGCCTGCAACCTCCCACAGTCATTCGTGTCGATGAACACGGCCTGGCGACGATCCTGGGCGTAGCCAAACCGGCCATTTCGGTGACGCAGGGCCCGGGATCGGAGCCGACCGAGTTTGAGAAGCGGGCTTTCGTGCGCTTGTTCCTGGAACGCTATCTGAACTTTTCGCCCACGAATGTGAGCCGCAACTGGGCGGACAGCCTGAACATGATGACCGCCAATCTGCGCCGCACCGCATACACCGGCATGCAGAAGGACGACTTCATTGGGAAGATCGAAGACGATCAAACAACCTCGGAATTTCAGATGCGCTCGCTGGAAGCCTCGAAGGACGATCCGCTCACCTATACGGCGTTTGGGGTCAAAGAAGTCCATCACATTCACGAACACAACGAAACCATCGACAAGGTGGTCAGCGAATTCCACGTAAGGCTGCTAGTCGAGAAACGGTCGGAGCAGAACCCCAGCGGTCTGCTGGTTGGAGAGTATTGGGAGCGCGCGATCGAAGGCGAAAAACGCGATTGGGTGCTGCAGCAGGCCGGGCTGAATAGCCCGCAGTGAGACGGATAAGAGGAGTTGGAAACATGGAAACCAAAACCCCAGACAGCTCTGCGATGCCAGCGACCACAAGCGTTGGTGGCACAAATGCGCGGCGCAGACACCGTAATGGTAGTGACCCAAATCTTCGTTACTTTCTCCCCAAATCAGGATCTTCTCCGGCCAAGCCGGAGTTAGGCCAGGAAATGGCGAGTGAAGGTGAAGCGTTAATCGAAGCGTTCAAGAACGGCCAGCCGTTCTATACGTTGACGACATGGAAAGCCGTTCCGGAGGTAAATGGCGGCGGTAGTCCTGTGATCGTGAAACAGGCTGTCGCGCAGAAGCCGACTCAAAGTTAATTCGAAAAGATCAGCACGAAGAGTTCTCAGATGACCAAGCATTGGTGTTGGTCCTTTGAGCGCCCCGCGGCTTTATGTGGGGAAATGTGCTGACCGGGGCTTTTTCACTTGAAGGCCTGGCCGAGCGAACCCTAAATGGGGGCCAGACTGGAGCGAGAAAGCTTGCGGTCACGCAAACTCCTTGACTCTTTCCGGCCTCCCGGAACGAACAGTTCAAGGAGAAAAACAATGACGAAGAATACTACGACGAACAATTACAGAATTCGGGCCGATCAGCTTCAGAACCTTGAGATCGACCGCAACGGACGGGTCACGCCGCGGTTGCACGATCTTGATCCGTTCCAGAACACGCTGCTTAGCGTCCTCTATCCGGGAATCAAGGTAGCGAGCGTGAACGTGCCGGCTGGGCCTCTCGACGATTACGAAGAAGCACAAGTCGAGAATGCCTTGGCTCGGCTCGTCTGGAACGGCGTTCACTACAAATTAGTGGGCGCCAGCGGGTCTGCAAAGAAGGGCAAGTTCTACTTTGTGGACCAGGAGCACAGCCGGGCCATCGCCGAGCGGTTTCAGCATTGGCCGCAAGCGGCGATCGTCTACTTCGGAATTCTCGTCTCGCCCTGCAAGGTGATGATGGACGAAGCCGAGGCACGCGTGCTCGTCGTTCCAGATCGCAAATTGGGAACGAATGACTGCCGTGGCTGGATCAGGCGATCGGTATTCCAGCGTCTCAAAGAAAAACACGACTGCGAAATCCTGTCGGTCCAGCTTGAACGGCTTCGCCGTGAGCGGCACGGAAAGATAAGCGAAGAAGACCTGGACCGGCATCAACAATCGGCGCTTCTTGAGGACGCGAAACGGGAAGTTGCCCGGAAACGTCTTGCGGAAGGGCGCTTCTATCAGTTCCGCATGGCCTTCGCCGACACCCAGGCGAAAGGCGCATTCAAAATCATGGAGGATGATGTTGCCGACGCGCTGGAAGCAGATTTTGTGCTGCCAGACAGCGCTGTCAAACCAGGGCTGAAGATACCGGCGGTGGTGTATTCGATCTTCGGGCCGGGCAGAAGATTTCGCGGGGATGTCGTGGTCGGCATTCGCGAAGTCTCCCGCCAGCTCGAGTTTGAGTCCAGTTACACGCTAGTAGAACATGCACCTGAAGACTCAATTCAGTTGGAAATTTTACCACAGGCTATGAAGCAGGTGGCCAAGCTGAGTGAGGCGGTAGGCGAGGGCCGCTACGAGGATCTTCTCGAAATCCTCGGGCACCATCCGGATAGGTCTTTGCCGGATGGACTTGGGCAGGATGCCAACGAAGAATTCCGAGTCGTTGAAGGATTGCTCCTGGCCGATGCCAGCGGCGAAATCGTCCGTCATCCTTACGTCAACAATCAACTCAACAAACTCCTTGCGCGCTGGGCGTTCAAGGCAGCGACAAGTGGGGGGTTTCGTCTTCCGGCATTTGCTTTGATGGACGACGGCTATCTCTTCCTTAAAGATGGCGAAGTGTTTTGCGGATCCGATTGGATTCCCGAGCACAAGGCCATCGTCACATTGGCTTCGAAACGGGGCCTGTGTGTCCGCTACCCCATACGCATGGTTGACGACCTACTCCCCTTCGGAAACCTCTCCGACGAGGAGATGATCTCGCAACTCGACAGGGATCTCTGCCGCCAGGAGTGCGCTCTGATTGAAACAGAGCTTCGTGACCTGGTTACGCAGCAATTGCGATTGGAGGGCACATATGTTCTCCATTCCGAGACGGCAAAGAAGAACGGCGGTGACTTTGATTTCGACTGGGTTTGCGTGGTCGAAGAGGACCGATTTCCACGGTTTGTAAAAGACCGGTTCTCGAGAGGCCTCGGACAGCAACAGGGGAAAAACAAGGCCAACAAGGCCAAAGACCCCTGGTTCAATCTGGAGCACGTGGCCATGAAGGCCAGAGGAAATCACATTGGCTCGATCACCGATCTGATGACCTCCTGCCGCGCAGTAGGCCAGGAAGAACTGGCGGCGCAATTGGCCAAGGAACTTCAGAACGCGCTCGACAGCCTCAAGTGGCAGGTCCAGCCCGATCTCAAATTGGTTGCCGAAATACGCCAGCAGATACGTCAGGCGCCCTGGCTTCGCTACAAGAACGAACGCCGGTGCTCTGATTTACCACTCCATCTGGAGGTGGAGAAGACCGACCGCGTCGGCCACCTCTACAACCATGTTCGCAAGCAGATCGAGGATTTGCTGATCAACAAGGCTCCGATTGAGGCATTCAAGGCGCTCGTGGTGGGCGAACAGGTCACCCGCGAGATGTTAGAGGATTGCCGCTTCATCAATCGGGTCTATGCCGCGATGGTCGGCAAGATCGCCGAGAGGCGAGAACAACTCAAACAACAACTGGAGAAGATACAGGCAGAGTGGGACACGGTACGGCAGAGCTCCGACAAGGAAGTCCGGCGACAGAAGCTGTTCGCCATGAACCAGGCACGCGGCACATGCCGTTGTGACGAGGAACGTGGCAAATACGAGATGAAGGCTGTCCTAGCCTACATCCGCATCTGGGCGCAGAACAAGGCAGAGAACCGCATGGGCTGGCTGCAGGCGCTGAACCGCGTGGTGTGCAACGGTGAGCGCTCCAGCGGCTCGATTCTCTTTCTTGCCTTTCCTCAGGAATTGATCCTGAAGCTGGCGGAGCGCACGGGAGGCAAGCCGGTTCGCGTGCACGTCCCCAGGCTTTACGAGGGGCTCGTTCGTACTGACTCTTCCGGCCGAACCTTCCTGGTTGATCCACTCAAGGGCGGAGGACAGAAACACACATTCTTGTTCAAGTACAGGGATGGAAAAGTCCTCCTCGACGACGACAAACCCGAGCAGGCCCAAGCACAACCTTCAAGCGAATCTTGCGCTGAAACAGACATCGCAGTCGATCGCGCAATACCGGCTGCAATTGTCGATGAAGCTGTGGAGTTCATTCCCAGCACCTTCAGTGATGAGGATGCGAGTGATGCAGCTTGGGTCATGTGAGGCAGCAACCGCTTTGAGCGGAATCCTTTCGGATTCCGCTCAGGGCCTAAGAAGGAAATATGAAGAGAACTGTTCCGCTCATCCTTATATATAGCCTCTGTGCTATCGCTGCATTGTCCCAACAGTCCGGCCCTCCCAGCCCAAACGCTGTCGTGCATGTGGCGACTGCCCTGAACCACCTGACGGTTCTGGAATTTCACGAGCCGGTCACGATGGCTGCCGCCGGTAGTTCGGACTTTCAGATCGAGCGAGAGGCGAACAAGGTCTTCGTCAAGCCCGTGAAATCAGGGGCCGCGACGGATCTGTTCGTTTGGACGGCTTCCCGGCGCTTTGCCTACGAGCTCGAAATCACCCAAGAAGTGAAGAACATGAATTTTGCCATCGATAGTGCCCCTCCGGCCCCGGCCCCGCCCCCCAAGCCCGTCGTGGACAGCGCGACAGATCAGTCTGTCGACGTAATGCTGACCCGCGCTCTTTTAGGGACCGAGGAGATCAAACACACTCGCGCACGTGCAGCGAAAAACCAGGTCAGTGTGCACGTGGACCAGGTGTTTCGCACACGCGGTATGGTCTATCTCCATTACACGATTGAGAACAACAGCAATCTTTTCTACCGCGTAAATACGCCAGGTGCGTTCGAACTCAAGATAGGCGACTCGCCCATTCCGCTCGCGAGTCTGGCCCACACCCAGCTTGACCGAGCCATGCTCGAACAGCTAGGCGGTGCGCAGGAACTCGCCCTTCCTGTCGCTGGTGCCGAAGCCGAGGCCGACGATCTTCACCCCGGAGAGAGTACCCAAGGAGTGGTTTCCATTCGGCAGGATCTGAAATCACCGGCTGTCGTGCAGTTGGTGTTTCGCGATGGAGTAAAAGCGACCATCGTTCTCTGAGATGAAAGCGAATACACAACTCGACGAGATGCATGATCGGCTCATTGAATTCCATTTGCGTGGCCCGAAGGACCGCATTGGCGATGTGCTGCTGAGGTGGGTGGAGGACCCCCTGAAGCCCCGCGATGAGCGCGGCCGTTTCCGCGTGAATCCAATTCTGCTGCTTCTGGCAATCGTGTTTGCGCTGGTCTTCGGGACATTCCTGTTTTTCAGCATGGTTCAGTTATGACCGCAGAAAACGAATATCGGCTCGGGCGGCGCGCCTTCCACCAGAACCAGGAAGAGAGCGTTGCCGCTGCCATCGCCATCGTTGCAGTCTTGCTGCTCGCCGGCGGCTCCTACATCTTGGCAAGCCGTTTTCACGTGCGCTCGGTGCAACTGGTGGAAGGTTCGCTCTATGTGTTCTTCGCCCTAGTTGCCAGCGTCTCCGTTGCCTGGTACCTGCTGACGCTGCGCAGACGGAGGGAGACAGCTTGGCCCCACCCTCCTTTATATATAAACCAAGCGAAAGACCGCGAGGCCGTCGAGGCCGCATACGCACGGAACGCAATCGTCCTAGGCTACGACGTCCATGGTAAGCCCTGGTTGTGGCCGGACGCGACGCGGGTGATGCAGTCGGTGGTTTTCGGCGCAACCGGTTCCGGCAAGACCACGCTTCTGAAGAACATCATTACCCAGGACCTGTTTCGAGTACTCGGCGCCCCCGAAGACCAGCATCGCATTCCCATGCTGATCTTTGATGGCAAGGGAGACCAGGATTTTCTCTCCGATCTTCTGCCGGCCATCGAAGCCGCGGGCCGAATGCACCAACTGAGAGTGCTCAGCCCCTCGCGCCCAGACATCTCCGTGCGCTACAACCCCTTCTTCAGTGACGCTGGACTGTACGAAGAGCATTCCAATCTCGTGTTCGAATCGTTCGATCAGGAAGAAGATTTCTTCCGCGGCCATCAGGGCAACTATCTCACCGACATCTCGCGCGTTCTGACCTACACCGGCAAGCGGTACAACTTTTACGACGTGATGGTGATGGCGCTTGATCCGGTCGTCCTGCGGGAACAGGTTGCCATTGCTCGCGCCAGGATACAGACACTTGAGGGCCTCAGCCATCAGCGCCGACTAAACTTCGACATGTCAGCGAAGATGTTGCTGCAGTCGCTGCAAGACCGCGAGCGAATCACCAAGGTCCAGGGTCTGCTCAACCAGCTGATGACTTTTCTCCAGGACGAACTCTCCATCATCACTGGCGCCTACGATGAGATGCTGTCGCTCGACGAAGTCATTGACCAGGAACTGATTCTGTTCGTTTCGCTAAACACCAACAAGAACTCAAAAGCCGTCACGGCCCTTGGCCGAATGCTCTTGCAGAACATGCAATTGATGATTGGCAAGCGTTACGAGAACGAGCAAGAACGCCGACGCGAGAACCGGCCGATGGTCAGCGTCATCCTGGACGAGTTTGCTCCATTTGCTTATTCGAACTTTGCACAGATCTTGCAGACGGCGCGCGGAACGAACACCGCATTCCTGTTCGCCCTGCAGGCACTGCCGCAGCTACTCACCGTGGGTCGCGGCTTCAGAGACGACGTGTCCTCGGCTCCCAATACCAACATGCTATTGCGCACGAAGGATGAGGAGACGGCGCAGTATTTCCTGAAGGCATCGGCGCGTGTTCCGCAGAAGCGGCGGACGTTGACCGTCCAGCGCACCGGAGTGTTTGAGGACAAGTACGAACCCGTCGGATTTGGCAGTGAAACCGACATCAAGGAGACCCGGGCGCAGGACGAGCACATCAAGAACCTGCCCGTAGGCCAGATGGAGGTCCTGATGACCGACAACCGGCTCGGGACACTCCATTCCCATTTGCATGTCCGGGTGCCACGCCAATACCGGTTCCCGGGACTTGAACCGCGAATTTATCCCAGGCTCCACGCAGCGTCGCATGTCGAAGGCGCGAACCTGCGCTTCAAAGACCCCGAAGTCGTTCGCCGCAATGGCCGTTTGGCCGCGCGTACTGGGCGCTTGACATGGATGTGAACCGAACATCCCGGATTGCGATTGCCGGCCTCTGCTTGGCTATGCTGCCGTTGCTTTGCTTCGCCCAAGAGCGCCGTCCCAGCTACGATCCTACCGGCCATGCGCAGTCTTCAAAGCCAAAGGATGGTTTTGTCGATTTCGCCTTGAAGAGTATCAATCCTGCCGACAAGGACTACGGACAGTGTCTTGACGAGGGCCGCAAAATGCTGCTCGAAGAAACCGTGAGGAACCGCTACTTTTGGTCGAACCTGGTTGCGCTAGGGCTGCTGGCGTGCCTGTTCGTCATTATTGTTTATCAGCATAGAGTGCAAACCTGCAGGGAGTGGACCGCGGCGGAGACGCTCGCACAGTACGAGCACAGCCTCTCGCGAGCGAACGCCCAGGTGGAGGAGGCCACAAAGAGGAACCGCGGCTTGATGGAGGCGTTGAGTGCGCTGAGGGAATCCGCGCTCCGTCCCCAGTCTTCAACTGTAGAGGCGCAGGATCGTCCCGCCGTCGAGACCGTTGGCAACGGAGCATCCAGCATACCGGCGAGCCAAGTGGCGTCAATCAAGAGCAGCGATACCAAATCGGTTCTCGGCCGTTCCGCGAGGGCAGCGACCGCAGCACCACCAGCCAATCAGATCGGACTGTTCAAGCCGGACGTGGACCTAATCATGAAGGTCAATTCTCTGGAGCAACAGTTGGGCCGGTCCCAGGACGAAGCCAAGCTTTTGCGCCGTCAGCTGAACGAGTCGGACCGGCGGCTCCAGGAGGAACAACAGAGGAACCGCAGTCTAAAAGGGGCGTAGCTCGGCTCGAGGAAATCAAGAAGGAGTTGCCCAACAGATGTCGAAAGACGAACAAGAGAACCGGTTGAAGCGAAGGTCCGGTGCGCTCGACAAGTTCGGACCGTGTGGCGAGTCCGGACCGATTGACGACCGTAACGAGTACGAACAGCGGCTGAATTGCTTGCCTGCTGAGCAAAAGGAGTTGGCAGAAGAAAGCACGCGCTTTGCCGACCTGTGCCAGTACTTCTCCCAACAGAAGATGGATATTCCGCCGTCTGTCGTCGAGAGGGTGGGAGGTGTTTCCAAACTTCCAGTGCCAGATCGCATTCGCGCCATGAAAGACATCAACCGCGAACTGATGGAGTACCTCAATGATGTTGGTCAAGATCCTGGAATTCGGCAGTAACTGGTGGGCACGATTCGGCCGCGATCCGCACGACCGTTACCGCTACACGAGGCATGCAGCGTACTTCAATTCCACGGGGGTGCGATGCGGAAGCAAGATGAGACGCTACTGGCTCGTTCCTGGCTTGATCCGGTTCAACGGGGTGGGAGACTTCAACCCGCAGTTTCCCGGCCGCGCTCTCGGGGAGATCTTCGAATGCACCGATCTTGTCTTTGCTTGCGGCGGCAATCGGGTGCTGTTTCGAAGGAAAGTCAGACAATCGTGTCGGCCTGATTACTTTCTGTCGGTCGTATCGAGCGGCAGGTTCGGTGCGGTTAGCTTCGAAACTTCTGACTGGAAATCAGAGTCTCTGATCCCCATCGCGGTGAGCCATATCCGTGAAACGCAGGAAGCAATGTTGCTCATGAGGGCTGGCGACTGGATCAGAAGCACACTCGGCATCTGGCAACTCACGGTTGCGTCAAATCTGCGTCATGGCGCTGCACTCGAATTAGTTTGAGACGCGGTTCTAGGCTGAGGTTTACCGTTCATGCGTTACGCCAAAGGTGGTTTGGTCATCAATCCGGAGCGCGACATCCCTCTCTTGCGTCAGGTCCGCAATTCGCGGTTCGTCAGCCATAGCCAGTTGTTTGAGCTGATGAGGTTCGGCGGCTCGGATCGTTCCCGAGACAGCTTTAACTGGCGCGTCAGACGGCTGATTAAGTCTGGTCACATAAGCATCTGTAGTGGAGTCTTTTGCGCAGGGTCAGCGGTATATCGGATCACCAGAGAAGGCCTTATCCTGCTCGAACATCATGGCCAGTTCACCAACGTCCTACATTCGAATACACAACACCTTCCTCACGCCTCCCAGGTGTTTCACGCCCTTGAATTGAACGCAATCCAACTTGCCCTTGCGCACAAGAATCAGCTTGCCAGTTGGCAATCGGAAGTCGAAATTGCTTCCTTCAATACGATCTCGCGTTCTCCTTACGAGAAGGACTACGACGCCATAGTCGATGTATGGGTCGGAGATAATCGAGCACGCTTCGCACTGGAATATGAGCGCACGCTGAAGAGTTCCAAGCAGTATGAGCGGGTACGCGCCGCACTTCAGGCGGAGCGCCAAATCGCGTGCATCTTGTATTTGACGTCTGGAATGGAAGTCTTAGTTCATCTTGTCCATGAGCTGGACTCAGTGCCCAAGAAGCTCGCATTTGCCAATGCCAAGGATTTCACCCAGACGCTTCTTGAAACCAGGGTTTTTGTTCGCGGGAACGGCCCCGGCACCAGATTCCGGGAGCTTCTTCAATGAAAGTCCGATTGGTCGCCTCGGCATCGCCACCTTTTTGGCTCGTCATTGCCGTTTTCTCGCAGTCTTTAGGCCGTCTGGACGCCGTAGGTATGCCTTTCTTGGGGGTTCGATAACATGCCTCCGTTCAGTCACTTGCGCTCTGACTACCCCCTGAATTTGACTTTGCTTGAACATGTGCCTGCGTGCCCATTGACGTGGTTCTATCTTGCTGGCCTCACCCCTCGCACGATTCTCACTTCGCCGCTTCGACATAACATTCCGCTTCCAATCTGTTCCTACCAGAGGTACTGCACTAACTCTTGCTCGTTTGCATGCGCTCCATTGGCCCGTAAATCGCCGTTCGGGTTGACGCCTGTACGTGCATCACTGCAGCGAGTTCCGGCTTCCTCTCGACGAGCATTCGACGACTCCAATCGAACATCGATATGCAAATCCATTCAACTCAATATCCCTGCGTTGCAGGCGTCGTCGTTGTTCCGTAAATCAGTAGCATGTGCCGTTGTTGGGTCCCGTTCTGCAGCGCGGAACGGAAGCAGTGCAGTCGGTTGTGTCGCGCTGTCCGTGGACATCGGAGCAAGTCAAGTCAGATAAGGAGGAACACATGATGTCTCAAAGCAGAGGAGCAGTGAGTTTTGAACCGCTGTTTACAGCAGAGGAAATTGGATTGGGCAAGGAGGCCCATGTCGAACACGTGATGAAAGTCTTTGTCACCCTCGGAGAGGGGCTGGCGTCTCGCTGGATCGAGATGCCGAGGGGCGTTTTGTTGCTGCAAACTGTGCCAGACGATCCCGCGTCCGGTGCAATTTACCTGTACGATCGCGATCTGCAAGTCTTCTACTTCGTCGTCTTCGACGAAGGGCGGGACGACAGCCTGACCACTGCCGAATTCGATGAGCTTGTGGCGGAGTACAACCTTGTCTCGTGGACGGCTCATCCGGCGCTTCTCCGCAAGGCTATTGGAAAAACTGCGATGGCGTAACGGGCACTTCGCAGTACCGCACGCATTCCGAGACATCACGGCAAATGTGAGAGGAGACTTTATGAAAGGAGTGGGCCAGGTGAACGCGGAAATGGCAGAGCGGTACTTTGCACTGTTCGTCAATCGCCTGGCCTACACACTGCAATCGCACAAACCAGGCACGAACGGGAAGCACTATTACTATCGCCCAAAGCAGGACCGGAGGCTTTCGCCCCAGACCATTCGCGAGCACTTGAACGGTGAGCTCACCGTTGGCCTCTACGCTCTAAATCCGGCGACGCAGCGCTCCAAGTGGGTCGCAATTGATGCCGACTACGACAATGCCCTGGAGGATCTCCTCAAGTTGCAATGGGAATTAGGTCAGGATGGAGTTGAGGCAGCGCTCGAAAAGTCTCGTCGCGGCGCTCACCTCTGGATCTTCGCGCACAAACCATTGCTCGCGAGGCACTGCCGGATTTACATCTACAACCTGGCTCTCCGCCTGAAAGTGCCAGTAAAGGGTGGTTCCGGTTTGGCGGATGGAATCGAGGTATTTCCGCGTCAGGATCAACTCGGCCCCGACGAATTCGGCAATGCGATCCGGGGGCCGCTCGGAATCCATCGTGCTACGGGAAGGCGCTACTGGTTTTATGGTGCAGACTACCGGCTCGGAGCGCAACTCGACTACCTGGAGCGCCTGCGAAAGATCACAGAGACCGAGATGGGCGGGTTCATCGATGGCCTCGAAATGCCGGAAGAGTTTCGCCCGAAGGCAAGAGTTGAGTTGCCGCCATACGATCCAAGTCGCCCGCAATTTCGCATCCTCGATCACGTCCGGCCGACCTCCAAGCGTGCCGGGAACTACTGGGCACGTTGTCCGTCATGCGCGGATCACGGACGTGACCGCAGCGGCGACAATTTAGCCATTTCAGTTTCGGATCCGCGCAAGTACAAGTGCTGGGCCGGGTGCACCAAGGAGATCATACGAGCGGCGTTGGGACATCCGATTCGGGTCAGGAGGTCAGTTGAATATGGAGTCTCAGCTCACGACGCAAAATAGGCGAGTGGAAACCGAGGTTCTCGCACGACAGGGACTACGGCTGCCGCCAATCACGTTGAAGTGTCTGCGAACCGCGGGCATCTACTGTCAGCCTTCGGTATCAATCGAGCATCAACACTTGGCAAAGAAGTACGTGCTTCGTGGAGTCGAATCAGGCGGGGCGGTAGCGGAGGTGGGCGCGTATGCGAGCTTCGTCGGTGAACAAGGCGACGCATTGCCCTGGCTTCAGCGCGTGGACAGCATAGGCGTAAACGGTGTGCACGCGGTTGTCGTCGCACCGGTACTGATCCGGATACAAATGCTTCGGATCGAGCGGACCTACGACTTGTTAATTACTCGGCACGAACTGGCAAAGTCGAGGCAAGGCCAGCGACCACGGCTAGAAAGCTCGATCCTCTTTTATGGCCGCAGGGGCGGCTTGGAGATGGAGCTGTGGGGCAAGGACGCCGCGTTCCGCGGCACGGTCTGTCCGGTTTTCTACACGCGAGCCGGGGAACGTGTTGCCTTGCCAAACGACCTCCAGGATGCGGCCACGCGAATGACAGCTGCCGTGTGCTGCGTGGGCTGCCGTCATTGTCACTTGCTCGAACCTAATCTGATCACCACGGAGCAAACGGAGAAGCCCAACGGTCTAGATGTGAGCGGCGAACGAAGCGCGAGCGTCGATGCAGTTGTGAGCGGAGCGGCGTGAGGAACTGGAATGGGAGACGGCTTGAGAACAGGTGATCTGCCTGGCATTGACGACGTTCTCGCCGACCCTGCGGCTTCCTATTGGCTTAAGACGGCTCTTCGCTCCGCCTTGTGTCGCGATCCGGTAGACGCCGCGAACGATTCCGAGATTCTGGCTCGACTGCTGGAAGAACGGTGCAACCAAGTCCTGTCTGAGAGTTGAATATATCCATTTCGCTGATCCTGCCAGTCATTCCGCGCTGCCCATCTCCGGGCTTCCCCGGCTATTCGCCTCTGCGCTCGGTAGCATTTTCGACTTCATAGCGCTGTCCACAAAATCCAAGAATCCGTTGCCTTTATAATGTGCCGTCCACAAATCGGGCAGCTCACGTGGCCGCACACGGGTCGCGGGAAAGAAGGACCAACATGCCTGATAACAAAACCCGAAGTCGCCTACGAAATAGACAGAAGATCCCCCGAATTGGATCGAAAGATGCCGCGCGAGTCTTAGCACAATGCGAGCATCTGCTAAACAACTCACCTGTCTTCGCCGAAAACATGCGGCAGGTTGGTTTCGCCCGATTCCTAGCTCCGCTGCACGAGCAAATTCTGGAACTCGCGGTGCAGCCGGACTCCTGGGGCCAGCGCACCCGAGCCCGCCTGATCGCTGAAATCTTTGCCAGCCTGAGGGGAATTCCAGCCGAACAGGCAAGTGTGGAGGAAATCGCGCACGTTTCAAACGTTGTAGTGCCGTGTTTCCTTCTGGAACTAGGACGCCGTAGACGGCATATTGAGATCGAATTTCCTGCTGATCCATGCTATTCCGCTGCACGGTTTGGCCTCCGTGTGGGGCCATCCTCTCCGAACCATTTCATCAGCAGTGACGAGCTGATTCGGCTGGTCGCCGAGGCCGGCGAGGAACTGGTCGGCCTTTGCTATTTCGGCGACCAGCAGAGCCGTGAAGCCATCGAGAGGTGGCTTGCTCGCACTTGCCCCACGGTCGATTCCACCACTCAGCCACGCCGGTCATCTCCTTCCGAAAAGAAGCATTAGAGACATTCGGCCTTGCACCACTCCCACCGTCTCCATCAAAACTACGCATAGCAGTAGTGAGTCTTTCGCCCGGAGTTTGTGAAACCAGCCTGAAGAATAAGGAGGGAAACGTGTTTATCGAATTGATGCCAATGCTCAAAGAGCGAACGGTGTTGATCACGGTCGCCCTGATTGAGGGAAAACTGAAAGTGAACGTGATCCCCACAAAGGCCAAGGACTCAGAAGATCAGGCACTAACCACGCCGTTAAGCTACACGGGATCGCCTGAGGAATTGGATGCGGAACTGGGCAAACATCTGGCCAGCTACGTGGATTCACACGTGCAACTTGGGAGCACCCTGGCCGAAGCGAAGGCGGAAATGGATGCGGCGGCGAAGGCCGCTCGTCAAAGGGCGAAGGCAACTCAGCAGAGCCCTAAGTCTGAACAGACCACGTCCAAACAGGACACTCCAGCCGCCTCGCCAACCACAGTTGAAACGACGCCCAGCCTATTCGCTCCGCAACAGCAAACTGGACAACCGCCGGCACAGGCGGGTAGCTAAGAAGGGAGAAATGCTACGTCATGATTGAAGCGAAAGTGATGTCTCGCAGTTTTTCGTACAACGGCGTGAAGCTTCCGGACCCTGATCCGAGGTTGACAGCTGAAGAAGTGAAAACCATCTACAGCAACCAGTACCCCGAGCTGGCTACGGCCGCGATCACGGGACCTGAGGCATCAGGCGAAAACTTGCAGTACAGCTTCGTCCGCGCGATTGGGACGAAGGGGTAGACGCGCATGCGCCGACAAGCCGCCACCGCCGCCCCCAAACTGCAGCAGAGGAAAAGGGAAAAAAAGAATGCCGCCTGCAGTACTCGCCCTAGAGACGAGGGGAGACAAACGGTTCTGCGAGATTTGCGGGAACTTACTCAGGAGCGCCGCTCCCGCGATCAGACAGTACTTGGGAGGTTCTTGCAATGTCAGGAACTGCAGATGTGCTCAGCCTTGTTGGGCAAAGCGATCGAACAATGTTCGCGATGGCACCGTGGGCGAGCACTTCCGCCTCCCGGAGGGTCCCTACCGCCGAACAATTGATGGCGCCAGAGTGTGGCGTGGTACTACCGCGGCTGAACGAGGTGCCCGTTGAGCACCGGTTCCTGGCGGATGATCGGGAAACGATCAGGCTGGCAGAGATCCTCGTGACATTGGGTATTGGGGCAGTCGAAGACTGGAGTCAAAGCGGAAGGGATCCCACCAAGTACGCGTCGCTGACTCTCCAGCGGTGGATCCGCAATCATGGCGGGGCTACCATCGACCGCCGCTTTGATCTCGACGTAACCCTGGGCGACCGGCTGGTGGACTACTCGGACGAGCGAGGACCGCGGGAAACGCTCTACCTGATCGTCGACCCGGAGGCCGCTGCGTTCGCGGTGCTAAGGCCGACTCTAGAGTTCCTGGAAAAGATACATCTGCGCCTCCCCGCAACATTCTTCACACATTTCGTGGGGTCACTCAATCGATGGGTTCGCGTGTACGACTTCCACGACGCTGAAGAACGAGTCGAAATGCTTCGCGAGTGGTACGAGGGCGAGGCGAATGCGGAGCAATACGAGGTACCCGATGTAGAGGGATGCGTCCCGCAATCCCTGAAGGAACGCCCTCTGAGCCTGCGAAGTCTCAGGGCGATAGGCGACACGATACGGCGAGACGAAACCAGGGACCTGGTCAATGTTTTGCTGGAGCTGTGCCGGATCTCAAAGCAAGTGAGGCGGCCAGAATTCACCGAGGAGATGGGTGAGCAACTCATGGACAGCAATCCGCCTCTGCCGTGTTTGCTGGCGGCCTTCTCGGCGGGCGATGCCGTCGCCGGCTGTTTTGACGATGAAGCCGAGACCGCATTGGAGACGACACCCCAACCAAACCTCATCATTCCGCTCAAGCTCACGGAACCGACTAGCGTGCGGCAAGGCTTTCGGACGCTCGGCGTGGTGTGTGAGACGTTGGCCGCCGCAAGTCGACTGCTCGACCTGATGCCGGGGAACGACGACGGAGTGATTGGACGTGAGAAATAGCCATGACTTCCCATGTACGGATTGGAGACAACCGGATCTTCATGCTTAAACAGGCTGTGCTGCTGTATCAGGATGGGAGCACAACTCTTGCAACTCTGCATGAGGTGAAGAGTCTGCACGAGGGTGCGCCGTATTTGGGTGCCGGCCAGTCGGTCACCACCGGTTTTCTGGAGAGGCTGGCAAGAGGGCTGGGAGCGAGCCTAGCGCCGGAGGTGTTGCCAGCCAACATACTGTCAAGGACGCCGGAGCTGATCGTCTGGTGGAGTCCGGAGAAACCTCGACTGATGTTCTTCAGTGACGCCAACAAAGACACAACGGAGTTGAACGGCCGAATGTATCCGCACCCTGCGTTGGTGTTCATGGTTAACGACCGGGAATTGTTGGTGCGGGCATTGGGAGAAAATCGGCGGCCGACGGCAGATACACGCCTCAAGAATGCTCCCTACTGGAATACCGACGCGCATGGACGCGTTTGTCTCGGAAGCATGCGCGTTCCGGAAGAAGTGAGCGCCGGCTCTCTATCGGTTTGGGAGGATGCATATTTTGCCAGCGAATTCACTCATCCAAGTGGCGCTGTCCATCTGACCACCCACCCGGGCGGTTTTCTTCGCCTCTGGTCAAGTTTGGCAAGGCGAGATCGCCGGTTTCCAGTCAAGTTTCTTGCCGATGCGAACCAAACGCTGCAGGAGTTTGTGCAAAAAAGGGGAGAATCATGAAGCCATGGAAGCGCACCATATTCATCCAGAATTGCTGAAGCACAAGGTACGCGTGCTGGTGGTGGGCTGTGGCGGGAACGGGAGTGCGATGGCGGCCGGGTTGCCGTACTTGCATCAGGCCCTCCTCGCATACGGCCACCCGGAAGGCATCCACGTCACTCTGCTAGATGCGGACGTGATCTCTCCAACGAACTGTGTACGGCAGCCCTTCAGTCGGTCTGAGGTTGGCCTCTACAAATCTGTCGTCCTCGCCAACCGGCTGAATCTGTTTTGGGGCCTTGACTGGGCCGGGATTCCCGAGCACCTTGATACGAACCGCAGGCTGGATGGTGTTGACATCGTGATCGGCTGCGTCGACACACGGGTGGCACGAGCCACAATCGCCAAGTGCGCTGAAGAATGGAGCGAGGTCGACTACTGGCTGGACTTAGGTAATAACGCCGACAGCGGTCAATTCGTGCTGGGAGAGCCACTGAATCGAAGGAACCGCAGGCGCGGGCTACGGTTACGCACAGTGTCGGAGCTTTTCCCTGAAGTTATTCAAACCGAAATGGACGGAGACGATCTGCCGAGCTGCAGCGCAGCGGAAGCGCTCGACCGGCAGGAACCGTTCGTCAATCCAACACTGGCCAATCACGCGCTCGCACTGCTCGCGCGATTATTTCGCTACGGGACGATTTCCTATCACGGAGGATTCGTCAGTCTGTCTTCGTTATCCAGCGTCCAGCCGTTACGGGTTGACCCCAAGCATTGGCAACGGTTTCGCAACAGAGGCGGGCTCTCCCAGAAACGCTTGAAACTACCGCCCGTTTCGGTAAAGCCTTTGCCTCAGCGGGATTAAGGATGGAGGGTCCCAATTCTGGGTTTGCCTTGGCAGCGGACGAAGTAAGGAGTATCATGCAAGTAAGGATTTATCGGAAGGTAAGGACATTATGATGCTTCATTCTACGGTGACGAGTAAGGGACAAACGACCATTCCCGAGAAAATTCGAAAGGCTTTGAGAATTAAACCGGGCGACAAGTTGGAATACGAAGTGGAGGGAGACCGAGCTACGATTCGTGTGCATCCCGGCATTCGGTCGCTCAAGGGCGCGCTCGCCAGCAACAAGGGAAAGGGGATGTCTTTCGCTGAAATTCGCGAAGCCGCCGCCGAAGCGGCGCGTCATGAGGGCGCGCGGTGAGCAAGCAAAGACTTGTCGACACCAATCTGATTGTCCGCTATCTGGTACAGGACCACGACAAGCATGCACGAGCAGCCGGCAAACTGTTCGATGCCTGTGATCGGGGCGATGTGGTCATCGTGGTATTGCCGGTCGTTCTGGCAGAGTGTGTGTTTGTGCTTGAGTCTTTTTACCGGCACCCACGCGCCGCCATCGCCTCCGCACTCGGAAGCTTGATCTCCAGTCCTGGCGTCGAGATCGATGAGGTAACGGTTCACCTGGACGCTCTGAACCGCTATAAGGAAACAAAGGCTCACTTTGTGGACTGTCTGATCGCCGCCACCGCGGCGGCTAAGAACGTACCAGTCTCGACCTTTGATCAGGACTTTCGAAAGTTTGGCGACGTGCGCGTAGAAACTGAATAGTTGCGCGCGCGAATCGCTACTCCAGCCCGCGACCGCAAAACGACGAACACGTTTCGCGACTCTATACGGAACCTACCTGCAAAACAGCGAAAGAACCTGCAAGGCAACCTGCAAAAGCATTAAGGCGAGAACTACTTTTTCAAAATGGGTCATAAATAGACCTCCTGACCCTGAATCAGGTAGTTCGTTTATTGGTTTTCATTGTCGAGATTTTCGCCTTCATCTCCTGGGATAGATCAAACCTGAAACAGTCTCAACTCTTCCCAGAAAGGATCGTGCGATGGAGCAGACGCAACAGAACAATGGCGAAGCACTTGAGCCAGAACAAGCCGTGGCCAAGGCCGCCCTCTTGGCGGAGTGCGACAGATTAGCCGCAGCGGGGGTCACCTTTGTGGCGGTCCACTTTGACGGTTACGGAGATGACGGAACCACCGAAGAGGTGAAGTGCTATGACGGCGAATCGTATGCGTGGGGCGAGCGCGAGCCTGTCAAGCATGATGGTTCACGTTTGCAGGAACACTTCGAAGCTCTCGTACCGTTCGGATATGAGAACGATTGCGGTGGTTTCGGGGACGTCGTCCTCGATGTGAGCGCGCGTAAATTGACGGTCGAGCGGAATGATCGCTTTGAAGATTACACGACGTCTACCTACGAGGTGTAGCTATGGCCCACCCACTCAAACACGCACAGAACAGCGCGAGGAAGTTCGGTGGGAAACCGGAGGACTATCTTCCGATTCACAACTGGTTTGATGAGTCGAAAGCATTCCTTGCAGACTTTCGTCACCGAGCCCTTCGCCACCATGCCGAGGGCATTTTTCTAGCCGAGAAGGTGTTTGGTGTCGCCATTGTGAACAGTGCTGGATTGCAGGTTCCCGTGCGCTATCTGGGAGAACAGCACGTCAAGGAAGACCTGGGTCGGATTCCCACAGCCCAGGATTGGCTCCTGCAGATTACCCCACAACGATGGATGTACGGCCAGCATCTGGACCAAGAAACGTCAGCAACCAGGGAGGCCCCGTTATGAGCGCCGCAAATGGTCACGCGCACGAGAATGGTGGGCCTATGACTGGTCTGCCGACTGCCTTAGAAGTACCTATCACTCCTCCGCACTCAGCGGAACGGGTTGCGGAACTGGTAGCGGCATTGGAGGTGCCGTTTGATCCTGCGCAGATCGAATGGCGGGTGACCAACACAACTCAGAATCAGCAGCCTCTTCGCGGCCAGGTGATCCCGTATGCTGACCAGCGGGCCTACACCGATCGTCTCAACGCACTGCTCACTCCAGCAGGTTGGACACGCAGGTACACAGTCCATACCAGCGCGAACTTTGAGCGAGCCAAGGACAAAAGGATCGTAGCCAAAGTGCTCGTTACCTGCGAACTCACGATCTTTGGACTTGGTTCACACTCAGCCACCGGAGAGGAATGGGCGGACAACAATAACGCCGGCACGGCGGCCGAGGCGCAGGCATTCAAGCGCGCCTGCTCTTGCTTTGGGCTAGGCCGTTATTTGTACTACTTCACGGGAACATGGGTTGACCTCGACGAGCGAAAGCGACCGAAGAACATTCCGCGGCTGTTTGGCTGGGCAACTCCGCAGGGCTGGCGGGAGGGATTGAGACCAGGCCAGGAAGCGAAAAGCACGTCATCTAACCCGAAGCCCGCGCCAGATGCGCGAGATGTAAGCGCGGAGGATGCAAACGCGCTCATCCGTCAGATCCTGGAACTGGCAGAACCGCTGGGCTGGCGCCTGTATCGCGGGCTATTGAGGACCGGGGCAAGAGTCTGGAATCCAACCGAGATTCGCGATGCGAATGTTCTGCGCAAGGTATTGGCGCAAATGCAGTCAGCGGAACGCGGCCTGCGGCGACTGGAGGCTGCTTTGAACAGAGTCGGACCCGAAGCTCTCGTTTCGATTCTCCGCTCCTTGCGACTCAATTCGATCGCCCAAGTGGACAATCTGGAGACGCTCAAGAGAGTCGTGCTCGAGGTTGAAAAAGCGGCTGAAAGCACCCACTGAACGTAATTCCGCAGCCTTGGTCAATGGACTGCCGCAACGCCGTGTCCATCAACGACAAAGAGCCATCCTCATTTTGATCGCGAAGCGCCCTAGGCAAGGCTCACACGCGGGGACACAGGGGGGGGTAGAACAATATAACAATATATGTTATATTAGTCAGGGAGCGAAGTAAGGATCACTATGGACGGGAACCTGTTGAAAGAGGCGCGATTGGAGAAGCACTGGACTCAAGAGCAAGCTGCCCTGGCGCTTGATGTCACCCAAGCCTACTTGTCGATGATGGAGCAGGGGCACCGTCCCCTGTCGGAACGATTCGTGCGCAAGGCGCTCAAGGTACTGAATCTACCGGCTACGGCACTGCCGTTGCGATCCGAGGAAGGGGCGATGCCCGTGTCTTCGCACAAGCGTGATTTCAGCGCGGAACTGGGGGCGCTCGGTTATCCCGGATTCTCCTATCTTCGAAGCAGGAGACGACGGAACCCCGCGGAAGTCTTGCTGGAGGCGCTGAACGAACCAAACCTTGACGCCCGTGTTGCTGAGGGGTTGCCATGGTTGGCTATGACCTACGCTGATATGGACTGGGACTGGTTGGTTCGCAATGCCAAGGTACACGACCGGCAAAACCGATTGGGATTTGCTGTCTCTCTGGCGAGTGAAGTGTCGGTGGGCAGGAAGGAGAGCGAGCGGGCGAGAAAGCTGCGGTCGTGTTTGGAGGTTCTGGAAAGAGCCCGGCTTGCGCGCGAAGACACCTTCTGTCACGACTCGATGACCCAAGCCGAGAGAGCATGGCTGCGAGAGCATCGTTCGCCCGCTGCGGCCCACTGGAATCTCCTGACCGACATGAAGGGAGAACACCTTGCCTACGCATCCGAATGAAAGCATCCCGGAACCATGGCTCTCGTTTCTGCGCGAATTGGATGCGGCCGTGCGCGAAGAAGTCCGGCTGGATTGTATGGGAGGATTCGTCGTCACGATGGTGTACGGATTTTCACGGCCCACGGGAGATCTGGACGTCTTGGAGGTTGCACCAGCGGAAGTCGGCCGCTCCATGCTGGCATTGGGCATGCGGGGTGGTTCGCTTCACAAGAAATACAAGATCTATCTTGACCACGTTGGCGTGGCGCATGTACCCGAAGACTACGAAGATCGGCTCACGGAGATATTTCCGGGAACCTTCAAACATCTTCGGCTCTTAGCCCTCGATCCCCACGACCTAGCCTTGTCGAAGCTGGAACGCAACATCCAACGTGACCGAGACGATGTGCTGCATCTTGCGCGAACCGTCCCGCTTGATCCGGAGGTTCTTAAAGATCGATATCAGAAGGAACTGCGCTGGCAGCTGGGCAATCCGGAGCGCGAAGACCTTACGCTCCAACTGTGGATTGATGCCATCGAAGAGGGAAGGTCAAAGCAATAACTAGCCACATACGAGCCGCTGGGATGTCCTAGCAATCGGCAAGGCTCCCGGCACACTCTCTTTCTTTCCCTCCTCGTCACGGCTCCAGTCCTTCCTCGTTTATTTCTCCAAAATCCATATCCGGGAGGTGCGTGTGACTCCGTGCATCTCGGCCGTCCAACACCTGCGCAGACTTCGGGGCGGAGCGCAATCCTATCTGCTGCGGGCATCCGATGGCGCATTCTACGTAACCAAATTCCAGAACAACCCCCAGCACATCAGAGTGCTTGCGAACGAAATGCTGGCTACACGGCTAGGCCTGGCACTGGGGATGCCAATGCCAAGTGTGGAAGCGATTGAAGTATGTGACTGGCTCATTGACCACACCGAGGATCTGAGAATCGACCTGGCCGGCAGAAGAATTCCCTGTTTGAGCGGCAGGCAACTGGGATCGAGATACCGTGATTCTCAGACTACTGGCCTAACGCTCGATTACTTGCCTGACCCTCTGCTTGAGAAAGTGCTCAATATCGCCGACTTTGCCCGAGTTCTCGTACTCGACAAGTGGACTTGCAACAGCGATGGGCGGCAGGCAATCTTCTGGCACGAAAAGCCACGAAGCGAGCGATACACCGCAACCTTCATTGACCAAGGATATTGCTTCAATGCCGGCGAATGGACTTTCCCCGACTTCCCGTTAAGGGGAGTGTATGCCAATAATTGCGTTTACCAGCATGTTCGGGGATGGGATGCGTTCGAACCCGCCCTGAGCCGGGCAGAGCGGATGGATGCGAATCAGATCTGGGAGCTTGCGGCGGATATTCCCGAGGAGTGGTACGAATGGGATAAGGACGGCCTGAATCGGTTGGTAGAAACGCTCTATGCTCGCCGTTCCATGATTCGCAAACTCATCAGTGGCTTTCGCAATTCCAGTCGGAATCCATTCCCGAACTGGCCGGAAAGTGTTGGATCCTGACCTCCGTCATCTTCGCTCTTTTCCATCCTTATTCTTTTCCCTCCTTCCCACAATCACGACATTCGGTAGGTGCACAATGAGGCCACATGGAAAGACGAAATTGGGATTCTACCCACTGCCCGTCGCGGAAGCCGAGCGTCTTCGAAATTGCCTCGCCTTCCCTCCGGAGTTCTCCGCGCTCGATCCGTGCGTAGGAGATGGCGTGGCTTTTGCGCATTTGCTCGAAGGAACGCAGGCCCGACGCTACGGGATTGAAATTGACTCTCACCGCGCCGAGCAGGCAGCCAGCCTGGGCATCGATACTCTGCACGCAAACACGTCAGATGTGCGGTGTCCGGCAGAAACATTGTCCCTCCTCTACCTGAATCCTCCGTATGACTTTGAGACCGGTCAGACGAACAACCAAAGGCTAGAGTTGGTGTTTCTGCAGCACACGTATCGCTGGCTGAAGCCCGGCGGCATCCTTGTGTTTGTCATTCCACAGCCGCAATTGAGACCGTGCGCGAGGATGTTGAGCGAACACTTTACCGATCTGGCCGTGTACAGATTGACCGAACCTGCCAGTGTCCAGTATCAGCAAGTTGCAGTGTTGGGAGTGCGGCGCAAGCGACACCAGCACATCCAAGACTCCGCGCTACTGGAAGGCGTGCGCTGGCTGGAAATGCTGGCAATTAAAGCCGATCTTGAGGCCCTGGGCGAAACGCCTACGAGCCGCTACGAGATTCCCAACTCCGGCCTCGTGGTTCTCACCAACGCGGGTATTCCATTGGATGCGGTTGAGGATCTGCTGCCAGAGTCATCGGCCTACCGCCAGGCCAGCCGCGTGCTCCTCCCCAAACAACGGGATGTACGAGGCCGGCCGCTTACGCCGCTGCATGGTGGGCATGTCGGGTTGCTGTGTACTGCTGGAATGCTCAACGGGGTGTTCGGCGAAGGAAAAGATCGTCACATCGCCCACTGGCGGTCGGTGAAGTTCACCGATCATTGGGAAGAGCAGGAGGAAGACGGCACCAAGATCCTGCATGACCGGGAACGGTTCTCCCACGAACTCACGCTGGTCTTCGCCGACGGCGAGACCCAAATTCTCACCCACGAAAATAAGGACTCGCCGTGAAAAACGCACACCTTCGCTTCGGTTGGCTTACCTACGTAAAAACCACAGAGAAAGCCGTGACAAATATCAGGCTGCGCCTGGACCGCTTCATCGGGGAGGTCTTGCCCGACCCTCCGCGACAGGCCAAGGCCCACCTAATCTCCGTGATCGGAGGCGACACACAGATTGCGGCCGTTTCTGCGGCTATTTCCATGGGAGAGCGTTTCATGGTGGAAGGCCCCGGCGTGCCGCCGATTCGCGTTTGCCTGGAACGCAACCCGCAATGTTACAAAGGGTCGCTACAGCTTCCCGGTCGCAAGAAGCCTATACGTCATCTCATCGGAGTTTCCGAAGAGTTTGCCGACAGTGGCACGCTAGCGGGAACGGATCGAACCCTCTTAGCGGACTCGGGAGCGTCCTTCGTGTGGTCGTCACTGGCGCAGATTCACGGCATCCCAGGAATTCCCGATTGGGCCGAGTGGTTTCTGCGGCAACTCGAAAAACGCAAAGCGGTCGTTCCGATGCTGGGGCTTGGATGTAATCCCGTCCTCGTCAAAGGGAACAAAGAGCAGTTTCTTTCCTGGCTCGGCGACGGCTTGTGGGGCGGCGACATTCGCTTTCCCGCATATAGCGGTTCAATCCGCTGGCCGAGCCTGGAACTGAAGCAGATCGTTCTGCCTGCCGAAAGCTGAACTCCTAACCTTCCTGTTTTCGAGCGTTGACCCTACCGAGATTCTTCCTGCAGCGTCTGAGGATTTCCATGCCCGAGCTTGCCACCATCTACGACTACATGCGTGCCCACGCCACCATGCTGGGAGAACGGATCCTTCAGGAATACCCGGCTTTGCATCCGTTCGATGCTCCGATCTCCCCTCGAATTGACAGACTTCTGCGACGACCGTTTCCGGCGCAGACGATTGCCCTTATGGGCGTAGTGCAGCGCTGGGAGCGGGCGAGGACCGCCATGGTCGTCGCCGAATGCGGAACCGGCAAAACCCTGATTTCGCTGGGAGCGATTCACGTTCATAGCAACGGGCATCCATACAACGCTCTGGCCATGGTCCCTCCGCACCTGGTCGAGAAGTGGGCGCGTGAAGCCTTCCTGACGATTCCAGGAATTCGCGTGTTCCTTATCGATGACTTGCGGAACGGCGGTAACGGAAACACGCCGCACGGCGTCAATGAAGTGCGACTGAAGCAGGGCCGGGTCGTGCGCGAAGGCTTGCACACCACGCTCAGCGACATGCGACTTCAAAAGCAGTCTGCGAGTTCGCGGGAGCGGTGGATGTCCTTGTGCGCGAGACCGGCACTGTTCATCGTCGGGCGTGAGCGCGCCAAGCTGGGGTACTTTTGGCGCCACGCTTACGTGATCCCTCGTTCGGGCCCTTATCTGGGCTGCGTGGTCAATGCAGATACGGGCAAGCCCGTGATGGTGGATGACGGCCGGCTGACCGTTGCCGACTTCGAGAAGTTCAAGATTGCCGAGACCATTGAGTCCTGTGGGGAGAGGTCGTGCCGCCGGGTGCACAGTGCGATGTGGCAGGCCGATCCGGAGAAAATCCGCCGCATGGCTCCAGTTGAATTCATCGGGCGCTACATGCCGGGCTGGTTTGACTATGCCATTTGCGACGAGATCCACCAACTTGCGGGCGACACGGCCCAAGGCAATGCCCTGGGCACGCTGGCCTCGTGTACCGATCGAATCGTTGGCTTGACCGGCACGCTGCTTGGCGGCTATGCCGACGACCTGTTCAACACTCTGTTCCGTCTCGAAGCGAGAAGGATGAAGGAGCACGGCTACGAGTGGGGCACTACAGGACGCAGTTCCTTTATTCAGGATTACGGCGTCCTCGAGACCATCACTAAGGTGGAACCTGCGAACAACGCCTGTTCCAAGGCGAAGACCACGAGTACGGTGCGTCGCAAGCCGGGAGCGTCACCTCTTTTATTTGGCGAATTCCTGATGCAGCTCTGCGCCTTTGTGTTCCTGGAGGACATTTCCGGAGAACTCCCGCCCTACGAGGAAACCTACCTGAGCGTTCCGATGGATGCTCCTATGCGCGAGGCATACTCCGAACTGGAAGATGAAATTCGGAAAGCGCTGAAGGCGCACCGAGGCAACCGGTCAGTGCTGAGCACCATGCTCAACACCCTCCTGGTGTACCCCGATCACCCCTACGGGATAGGAACCCTGTACGGCACAGAGTTCGATCCTGAGCTCAAGCGCAAGGTGCGATTTGTCATCGCAGAACCTCGTGACCTTCCGGAAGAATGCGTCTATTCCAAAGAACGCAGATTAGTGGAAGAGATCAAGAAGGAACTGGCAGAGGGCCGCCGCTGCCAAGTCTTCGCCGTCTACACCCAGAAGCACGACGTCACCGCACGAATTCAACGAATCCTAAATGACGAGGGAATCCGCACTGCCGTCCTGCGTGCCAGCGTAGACACATCCAAGCGGGAAGCTTGGTACGAGAGACAAATCAAAGAGGGAGTGCAGGTTGTCATCTGCCACCCCAAGCTGGTCGAAACCGGATTGGATCTGCTGGACTTTCCCACAATCCTGTTCTACGAGTCAGGATATTCGCTGCATACCCTGCGGCAAGCCAGTCGGCGGTCGTGGCGGATCGGACAGCGACGTCCCGTGCGAGTGAAGTTTCTTTGCTACGAAGGGACAATGCAGACCTCTTGTCTACGCCTGATGGGGAAGAAACTCCTCGTGGCTCTCACTATGGAGGGCAAGTTCGCCGGCGAGGGACTGCAGAGCATCGATGAAGACGATGACATGCTCTCGGCGATGGCGCGGGAATTGGTCGAGAGGAACGGTATTGGTGAAACTGCCGACTCCGTTTGGAAAGCCCTCAACACAGAACATCAGAAGTTGTTTCCAACCACTGCGCGTTGCGACGATGGCGGCTCGACCGTCGAATTGCCGGGCGTTCTGCTGGATACCGAGTCGGACCCCGCGAGTCTTGTGGAGGGAGCCATGGATCATGCGCCCCTCGTCGTCTTCGGACAGCGACCGCAATTCGTGTCAACGAAGCGGCGGCGCGTGCGGGAAGCTGTCCCGGAACAGCCGTCATTATTCGGCTGCAGTTGACCAGAAAATCGCTCGAAGTCAGGTACCCGCAGTCCTCGCCGGTTGTGACGGAGATCCCCTCTCCGGAATCGCCCAACCCACTCCAGTAGTTCAACAGTATTCGCGCTGTCGCATTTCTCGCAGCTCAAGAAGTTTGTTTCAAATCAATGACGTTTCAAATCAACAAGGAGGAAGAAGTATGTCAGAAACTAGTACGCTCATCGGTTATAGCGGCCGGACCATTGGCCGCGAAGAACTAACGCTGGTGCCAACACCGGCGGCAACGGAAACGCACCGGCCGATCCCGCATCACGAGATCGTGCAAGCACTGATCGAGACGCTGGGCTTTCGCCACATCGGAGTGGTTCACGATGAATATGCGGTATCGCCGGACGGCATGAAGGCCTTCGGCGTTCTCGATCTCGCAACCGAAATGGAAGGATGCCGCTTCTCCATCGGTCTGCGCAACTCCCACGACAAGAGCATGCGCCTGGCGATGACCTGCGGCTATCGTGTGTTCGTGTGCTCGAACATGGCGTTCGCGGGGGACTTCACCCCCGTGCTCGCCAAACACTCGAAGTCGTTTTCTCTGATCGACTGCATCTCGGTTGGCGTCGATCGAATGCAGCGGAACTTCGAGCCCATGCGCAAGCAAGTGGAAGGCTGGCAAAGAAGTGAGCTGACCGACGTGACAGCCAAGGTAGTCATCTACGAGGCATTCGTCGAGGGCAGACTGGAAGCCCCCAAGCACCTCGCCCGCAACGTGCATGACCTCTACTTTGAGCCGAAGTACGAGGAATTCCGGCCGCGGACCATCTGGAGTCTCTCCAATGCGTTCACCTCGGCACTCAAGGAACTGGATCCCATCCCGCAGTTCCGGGCGACGGCCAAGCTGGGCGAATTCCTGGAAGCCCGGTTCTCGCAGTCGTTCTAGCCCGCAGGGCGGTCTCCATCGCTCCTTTTCCAAGAAAAAGTAACTCACTTCTGCCTTACACGCCCCATGCGGGCGACGCTCGTCCGCATGGGGAGAAGAGAGGAGTCATTGTCATGTTTTCAATGTTTCCACTTGGGCAAATTGTGGCTACACCCGGGGCGCTAGCGGCGCTGGAGAGAGCGCAGCAGGCGCCTACATGTTTCTTGGCCCGTCATGCAAGCGGGGACTGGGGCGAACTGGAGCCAACCGACGTGGCAGAGAATCAGTACAGCATTGCTCATGGGTTTCGATTGTTGAGCAGCTACCAGACGAATGCCGGTGAAAAGCTATGGATCATCACTGAGGCTGACCGGTCCGCTACCACGCTGCTTTTGCCGGAAGAGTACTGACGAGTCTCATGAATCGGATCATTGGTAGCCCCCAGGTTCCGGCTCAAATCGTACTCCAACCAGGAAGGCTCTCTGTCCCAATCGGTTCGCGTAATTCGTAGAATACAAAGACCTCGTTTGACGGAAAGAACACTGAGAGCGCTGAAACTGTCGTATCCTCAGCTTCTGCTCGCACAACTGGCTTCGCTTCCCGTGGTTCTTCGTACACAAAGGTGCAAAGACCAATACTCAGGGAGAGATTTCCGGCCGGCGCTTGCAAGACAACCGTGCCAGCCTTCTTTCCTTTTTTGGTGGGATCGATTGAGGCCACCGACACCTGGCCTTGCAGCCCCAAGGCCCAATCAATCCCTTGCTCAAGGATGCCCCGCCGGGACTGCTGAAATGGGCTTTCTATGACCACGAGGACCTCGGCGGAGTCCTCCTTCCACTTATTGAACATTGCGACAGCGTCCGCTAAGGAAAGAACCATATACGTCTCTCCGCCTGCACGATGTCAAACCGGCACACTTCAATCTCGACAAAAAGACATGCCTCGGCCATCCACGATCACAAAAACTCCGTTCTTCTCGAAGGCGTGCAGAGCCTTTTCATACTGATTTTCCCAGCTCAATTGGCGCCGTTCCTTCAGCCGATAACCATCTGGCATTTGCTCGGTTTCTATCGGCTGAACGAGGCCGTGAAACACGGTCAGACTGCGTGCGATTAAACTCCTCCACTCTTCGCGGACGCGTCGCCGAATCAACTCGCGCACCGTAATGCTCTCGCCAGCGATCTCGAGCCGTCGCACCGAGAAATCGTTGCCAGACGGAGTCTGGTCGAGTATCGTCACAATCCCATGCAGCACTCTCCAATCGGCCCATTCTATTGCAGCGACAGGCCGGGCTCACTCCTGCTATTTTTTCTCGGCGAAACGCGGCGCTCCGCGTTGGCTACTCGGATCAGCCAGTCAATGCAGATGAACGTGACCGCTCTGGTCGCATCAAGAAAAGCGCACGTCCTTTTGTGCCGTGATATTTGACCTGCCAATATTTAATGGAGCCGTGAAGATTCAGTGCAAGTACCTGTTGGCCACTCCCACCCGCAACTCCGTTGGAGATGAGTGTCCTCAAATGGTCATCAAGTCCTCGCAATGGCCCCTTTCTTATCGCGCCATGGCTCCAGACGACGTAGCCATCTTGCACCTGAAACGCTGAAAGCTTTAGTAATTCGGCGCAGCGGATGGCAGTCGTCGTTACCGATGTCTGGAAGACGCGGGCGAGTTCGAAAATGGTGTTGATGTCGGGATCTATACCGCACCTTTCAAGAAACATTCCGCGAGGCATTAACAATTCGGTTGCTAACATATCGCACAGCCGTTCGAGTTCGACGCCAGTCCGCGGACAATTTGGCCCACTCTTTTCAAATATTGCATGCGAGAGTTCGTGAGCGATGGTAAAGCGGCGACGAGCGGAGGAGAGGTGAACGGAACAGACCACCGTGAATCCACCATTCGAGGGGCGCAGTTCGCCAGAGAATGGTATTTCTTCGTAGGTTATCCCGGTCACATTAAGCCGTGCGGCCAAGGCATCGAGATGCAGGGGCGGATGAGGTATATCGCGAATCGCTTCGCCGGCAACGATCCGCACAGCGTCCTCGACTGTGCCAGGATTTCCGGCCAGTGAGAGAAGACGCTTTGCGGCAGCGCTGGTCCATCGTTTTGATTTTTTCGAGGCTACCATTGAGTGTCTTGGACCGCCACCTTTTCCCGGGCTAGTTTAATCAACTGCTGCCAGTACTCGATGCTAGGCTCGGAACGTCTAGCAATACGTTTGCCAGAGAAAGGTTCCAACCGGCGCTGATGCTCTCGAATGACCTCGATGCGAACGGGCAGCGACTGCTCCTTTAGGAGTAAGGCCAACGCCGAAGCCGGAACCGCCTTCTGCATCTTCAATCGATCCCAGGCCGCTACGGCGGCGTTGACGGGTTCACCTAGTCGCGTCCACAACTCCTCAGCTTTCGAGAAATCGCGAGCAGCCAATTCGTCTTTCTCCATGGCGGCTCGATTTTTGGCACGCCTTAAGTACGCTCGCGCCGCAATCTCCGACCGCTCTGCATCGCCCACGAACTCGTGCTTCAGAACGTCACTGTAGCAACTCTCCGCTGCTTCCCGATCGCGCCTTTCCAGCAGTTCGCCTTCCAGGATCCTAAGATCTAAATAGTCTTTGCCGTCGTTTTGGGACAGGAGCCTGCCTGCCTTGCCTACGCACTCCCAGGCGCTCTTGATGTTCTGTGCGACGAGATATGTTCTGCCGAGCAGGCTGTAACAGTCGCCGATTTCGGGGTGGCTGGGCCCGAACTCCGGGGAAAGGGAGAAGCGTGCGATTGCTGTCTCCAGTCTGGTTGTGCTCGAGTCCAGAAGCTCCCGTTTCTTTTCCGCGTCCGGCGCTTCCTCTGCCATAATCCGGTACAGTCTGCCGACACACTTCTCGCAGTAGGCCGTGTTGCGGTCCCACCCAATGTCCTCTCCAAGTTTGAGACTCTTCTCAGCGGCAATTCGCGCCTCATCCAATCGCCCTATGCGCTGAAGAGCCCAAGATTTTCCGCAGATCATGGCCTGAGCTTCGCCCTCAACTTCTGCCCGTCCGCGAGAAGGCACTCTTCGTGCGCATCCAATCACCAACTCAGCTACATCGAGGACGAGATGCTTATCGCCCCAAGCCTTCAAAGGCTTATCGATCGTAATGAACATTCGCGCAACAGATTCCGGGTGTACATTGGCACAGATTCGTGCGAGGGCGATGGCATTGTGCACCTGATTACGGCCAATATCGTGGTATCTGTTCTTGGCGATAAACGAAAGGACGGACTTCAATCCTCGTGCACAGAGGTCTCCCGGAGCATGCGGTAGTGCCACGGGAAGGGGAGCGAGCTTCCACTCTCCTTCTCCAGCCAGAACTGCTCCACGCGCATGTTCAAGCAGACCGCTAAGGGCTTCCGTTGTTGAGCCAACTGCGTTGGCGAGAATCTCCAAGGGGACGGGAACTGGACATTTGTTGAGCAGAAGTGCTGCATCGCGGATCTCATCGGGCAGACCCGGCACGTCCACCTCCGGCGTACTGTTCAGGTGGATGCCGCCGTCGATTGCGGTTTTGATCAGATCACGCACCGGAAGCGAAGCTCGAAGTGGTATCGCTTCAGCAATCCGGGTAAACAACATATCTCGAAGGCGTCTTCCGTACTCTTGCCCGGCCAAGACGGCACAACAGAAATCAATTTGCCCATCCAGCACTTGATCAGGGAGATGCAACAATTTCATCCTGGCAAGCAGAGTTTGAGGCTGGGGTCCCAGATTGGACAAAAAGGCGTCAGCGTCGCGAATCTCCTCAAGCTCGACGAGCGCCTTGAATTTCGCGGTGTCGGATCCGCCTTCGTGAGCGACACGTATGAGATGGTTAAGAGCGACAAGTCGCCGAACGGTGCCCTTGCTGTAGACGAGTACGAACTTGCCACCGTCGTACACGCCATGGGCTCGTGACCTCTCCACCCACTGGTCCAAATCCTCCCTGGTGGGGTTCAGCTTTACCTCAGCAACTTCCCGCGGGTTCTCGAAGCCTGCGTCCCATCTTGTGACGGTCGCGCCATCCAACTCTCGCGGTTCCATGCGAATCGCCGGATTGCGCGCGGGAAAACTCAAAACCTCCGGGAATATCTGCAGCAGTCGTAGAAGAGCGTAGTTGATCTGATAATTGAGACCCGCTCCTGTGCTCGGGCCTCCGACTGCACCAGAGACAATCGGGGCACGCTTTGAACTTCCTTTTCGTCGCGTCCCCGCCATTCGAAACTGCCTCCAAACGGGCCTTACTGCTGCCCCACAAGGAACATTTTAACAGTCTCCATAGCGTTCACTAGAACAGCGCAGAGGCGCGCCAGCAGGAGCTGAGTGCTCCGGCAAAATGTTCTGAAAGGGTGGCGCATGCGGTCGCGACCTTCCCATGCCAGCGCTCCCGCCTGAAATCTGGAGGCATTTTCCTGCCCCATGGAAAATCCCGTTTGAATCGACCCGGCGGGCAACTCCCGTAGAAGCACGGTGGGTTTCGATAGGGCACCGACTTACTCATTCCACTTCCCCACGAGACTGCCGATCACTTCTTGGCGGAATCGATCATGTACATGGTGCGGACGATTCGCGGATCATCTGGGGAAAAATAGGCTAGCTTCAACGTGTCCCAATCATACGAGTGGGGATCGGCAATCACGAAGACAGTCTTGGGATTCTTCATCGTACCTCCAAAGCTAACCAGCTGAACTTTAGGATGTCTCCGCCATACTATGATCTTCGCATCGAAGATGTAGTTAGGAATTGAGGAATTGTCTATCAGGGCGGTCGTCTCCAGAGTTTGTCGCGCCGGATCATAGAACGTGAGTACCTGAATTCCAACCTTAAGCTGAAACTCGTCGGAGACGAACGTCGTCTTACTCGTCTGGCATACGATTCTCACGCGATTCGATTCCCGCAGTTCGCGATCAGCGAGGATCTGTTCATAGCTCTTGCGTGGGAAAACGATCTTCCCTTCTCGGGAAGAGGTTCTGAGAAGGTCCGACGTACGTCCAGTCTGTGGATTCTGGAGTTGGAGGCCGACGTCCTCGTCTTTTCCTGCCCTAGTCCAGGTTACGCTCAGATCGTCGAGGTCGACAGCAAGTCCTTTCGCGTCCAGGTCGACACTTTCCAAATGGAGTTGGTTGATTCTTAATGGCTCCGGCCGTGTACTGGTATAGGCGAACAGCGACACGCCGACGATAAATAGCGTCCCACAAATTATGACTACGGTTAGCGTGGTAAGAAATTGCTGACGCAGAGCCTGCTTGAGGAGTTGGTAGTCCTGCTTCCCTACAAGGCGATTGATGTCGTGGTCCAGTTCCAGTTTCTTATCCAGTTGAGTCGGACTCAGGCCTTGGATGTCGGACGCTATCTCCGGCGATTGGCTTCTGATCTTTTCTACGATCTTCTTGGTGATCTGATCGCCTTGAGAATTGCTCTTTAGAAACTGATAGACGACGAACCCCAGGATACCCAGAATCGCGGGCAAACCTGACAAGAACGCGTAGATACTCAAGGATGCCTCCGCCTCGACCGTTGCGCACGTTAGTTGCCTATGATGTCACAGGTTTCCGGTACTCGAAAAGCCAATTTGGCGTGACATCGTGTGTAGAAAGAACGGCAGCAACCAAGACGTCGAGAACGCCGCAAATAAATTCTGCCATCCGCCGCAGAATGGAGATACAATTCGGTTCTCCCTGGGAACGTTCTGTTTGGAGTTAAAACGATGGCCACGAAACCCTCTCGCAGTTTGACCCTTATCGCTTCTGATTCCAAGAATCCAATCGGCAAAAGCAAACCTGGAACCAAGCTTCAGGTTGTAAGTGTGGCATTGGCGGCGCCCGCATCCGCAAAAAGACCCAAGATAGGCGCACGCCTCTGTGGCGGCACTAGTACTTGTATCGCCGTGGTTGAAGTCTAAGAGAACTGCGCGGGTCATTTGCGTAAGTCATGGGGAAAGGCGGTGCTATGTCTACAGCCGACGCCAACTTCTCAACGTCGCGGTACAACTTTCTTGTACCGACCAAAAAGGGTTGTCTCTTATACAACTCATTTTCCGGTGCGGTGCTTCTGTTGGGCGGTCCCGATAGCGCTGGAGTCAGCAGACTTCTGGCAGCGCAACCGCGCGCCATCGACATTGAGGCCTTTCCCGATGAACTCCTGGCCGACCTAGTCGCGGGCAGCTTCCTGGTGCCCGCGAATTTTGATCAACTGCAAGGGGTTCGTGACCGGTTCTGGGAAGCCCGCCGTGAAACTCCGCTGGCTCTTACTCTGACAACGACTCTCGATTGCAACTTGGGCTGCTATTACTGCTACGAGGATCGCTCGGAAGCACGTTTGGATGCCACTTCGGCTGAGGATATCGCATCGTGGACGCGTTCGAAGCTGCTGGCCAGCGGAAAGAAGACGCTCCACGTCGACTGGTACGGCGGCGAACCCTTGTTGAACCCTGAATTCATCGAGACGGCATCGGGCCTCTTGCAACAACTTTGCCGGGAGTTGGAGGTGGTCTACTCGGCTTCCATCATCTCCAATGGCACCTGCTGGCCTGAGGACGTGGGAGCTTTTATCCAGCGACACAAAATCAGGCAAGCGCAGATCTCCTTCGATGGCATGCGCCATCACCACGATCTCCGCCGCCGTTTTCGCGACAAACACGATCGTATGTCATCATTCGATCTTGCCGTCGCGCTCGTGGATCAGCTCTTGGATTTCGTTCGTGTCGATGTTCGCATCAACATCGACCGTAAGAACGAAGACGACGTTTTGCCCTTTGTCGAGTTTGCCCAGTCCCGAGGTTGGTTCGAGCGCAAATTTCCAGCTGTGATTCAGCCTGCGCGCCTTTCCGCGTATAGCGAGACGTCCGCCTTTATGCGAATGAGCGAGCTGACGGTATCCGAATATGACGCGCTCCGCGAGACCGTGAGGGCGAGGGCCGGCGGAAACTTCAAAGTGGAAGAGTCCGAAGCGCCGGAAGGGTTTCCTGTTCCCAGATCATCGGTTTGCGCCGCTCTGGCGAACGACTCCATGGTGGTTGGCGCAGATCGGAAACTATACCGCTGCGGGCTGCAGGTGTCAGAACCTCATCGTGCAGTGGGTGTCCTCAACCGAGAAGCCACCGGACCGTTTCGAATTATCGGCCAGGATAGCGCCCCGAGTGCGCAACGAACCTGGTGGGATCAGTTTGATCCCACAAAGTTGTCGTCTTGTTCCCGTTGTTCCTTTCTGCCGATCTGCTGGGGCGGCTGCCCCAAGAAACATTTGGACGAGGATCAGCACGCTCTGGCGGAGCAAGGGGCGTATTGGAGGAGAAATCTGCCGCGTCTCGTGGCAGAGGGCGTGGGCCTGGACCTTGAGCATTCCGTTGAACTGACGCATTCCGATCAGTTTCGCGATTGAGGAGCGGCGAGCGAGGCGGGCTACGGGAGTACATTGAGGAGGCGCGACTTCAACGGAGGACCAGTAGGCCTAACTCGTGGCACGACGCAGAGGTAGTCAACTTCTACGCATCTTGAAGTTGTTCCCAGTAGAGAGTCACGTCCAAGGGCTGCCAACGGAATGCAACCCGCTTCCCCTTTCACGGACCACCCACCGCAGAGTGCCCCGTTGATCATCCAGAGAGATGTCGGCAGTCGCCTTCGAGGCTGGAAACTCCGACCTCCGCAGAAATAAGGAACGTGAAGGGAGGTTTGTTCTACTTATTACCTTTGTTTTTCTTCCATTTCGCCCAACGGGCACGCTGCGCCGCCGCGATTTTTCTGCGTGCAGCCGCTGACATGGGCCGCCGCGTCCTGGGTGCGCGGGATCCCTTAGATCTTCCGTCCACCGCCCCGAGACTTCCCAGCGCTGCCAACGCCGCGTCCAGCCGCTCCATTTCTCCGTGCACGCGCTGTCTTTCCTTCTGCAGTTGCCGCACTACTCCAGTCAGGTTCGTCATGATGCCTCTCGGACAGGCATTGTAGCAGCCCATCTGGGCCCCTTCGTTCCTATTGCCCACCCCCACCACCGATCTCACCAAGTTCCACAGGAGGAACTGCCATGAGGCTTCGTCGAAATGAATACTGCCCGATCCACAAATCGATTGCCTGTTGTGGTCGCGAACGCATCCCCCAACCCCGGCTGATCAGGCTTGGGGTGCAGAGGATCGAAGATCCACATCACCCCAGAGGATATCGGGAATTAAGGTCAGCGGCCGAGATGCGCAAGCTGCTGAAGCGGAAAATCATAGATCAGGCCAGAAAGTGCGCGATCTGCCACGAAGAGTTCACCAACTATAACGACATCGTGCCCGACCATCGAGATCCAAAAGGGATGGGCGGAGCGTGGAGAGATGACCATCCAGACAACATTCAAGCAACCCATTGGTGGTGTAACGGGGACAAAGGGTCAACCAGGATGGCTGACTGACGGCCGATCAGCCGGGTCATATCTTGCAGCCGCATGGATATTGACTGTCTTTAATAAGCAGCGTGCCAGTTGTGCGCCAGATTCAAGGTTAGTGCATTTCGGAGGGCCGCGCCTTATCCTTCTGGATCGGAAATGATAAAGGACGCTATCATACACTTAGCGGGTAGCCGCATTAGATTTCGGACAGCAGATCCTCAGTTGGGGAACGATTGAATGCTGATCACTCTGGTTGCAGATGCACTAACGGCGCACGGACTCGCCGCTCCAACACTTAATGTGCTGACTCCGGACGTGAACAATTACAGCGTACTCCTTCTTCAGCCACATGGTCAGATTGAGGCGAGCGCAGCGGGGGTTCGAAATCGAGATCGGGCACTTGCCGAAGATCAATTTGGCCAATTCCTAAGGCGCGCACATGAACTTCAAGTGGATCTGAGCATCACGCCTGAGTACTCCATGCCTTGGGACGTTCTGATTGGTGCCATTAAAGCTGGTACAGCTCCCGCCACCGGAAAGATTTGGGCTCTTGGGTGCGAGAGCATTCAATACACAAGACTCAAGGAGATTAAGCAAGATCTTGCAGAACGTGCCATCGTCGTATTTGAGGATCTTGGTGATGAGCCCGCACGGTTCACCGACCCTCTAGCCTATGTCTTCGCCACGGAGCGAACCGACGGTACAGGTGCGAGAATGGTTGTGCTCGTCCAATTTAAGACACACCCAATGGGCGACGACGACCATTTCGAAATAAACGGATTGCAGCGAGGGAATTGCGTTTACAGGTTCGGTCCTCCTGCACAAAGCATCGGCCTCATTTCCTTAATTTGTTCGGACGTGTTTGGTTTTCTCGATCAGCACGCTGAGGCTGTGTATGACCGGGGGCTCACAATCCATATTCAACTCAATCCTAAGCCGCGACACGAACAGTACCGTCTATACCGAGATCGCCTTCTCCGCTTTCAGGGAGATGCTACTGAATTGATCTGTCTAAACTGGGCAAGGAACGTTTGCGAGTGGTCGAGCGACCACGAAAAACGGTGGTCAAATATTGCAGCTTCTGCTTGGTACCTTAAATCAGATAGGTTTGATGATCGCGATGCACCTCTGTGTGCCAATCATCTCAAAGGCTTTTATTACACGTGGTTTCGGCAGCACAGGGCACATGCGATGTTTTTCAACTACGACCCTGCGATGTTTTTGCTCCAGGCAAGCAAAGTAGCTCACCTTGGGGTGGCGGCTGCTGTTTCGCGTCGGCGTGGCCCACAGGTCACGAATACGTTTACATGGAACAGTGAAGATAGAAAGTGGATCGAGCAGTCAGAGGCCCGAGACGGATTTGATGAAGTACTAGCAGAGAGCGGTTCTGCCGGAGATGAATTGCGCCGCATTTGCGGTACGAGCCCCTTGGCGGTAGAGCGAGTAGTCGCACTTTGCGCGGGGCGTATTACAGCTGGCGAGTCCTGGCACGATGTGCGGTCGTTGGACTCATGCATGATCGATGCAACAGAAATCATTCGACGAATTACCTTCTGCCAAGACACAAGCGAAGAAGCGACGGCCTTCCGCATTGAGCGCCTGCGGCGGTGTGGTCATTTGTTTGAGATACGGCGTCAGGAAGAATCCTTCTGAACGTCGATCTGGTACGCGCCAGTCCGACACTTATCGACTACGTAATTTGCCATGAGCTGGCACACGCTTTCCATTCGGATCACGGAAAGGAGTGGCGCAAGCTCCTCGAAACGGTTATGCCAGATTGGGAGGATAGAAAGGTACGCTTAGAGGCGCTGTTACGCTAAATAATACGAACTAGCAGGAAACCCAGGTTCTGCACCATCATCGTTAAGAGCTCGATAGTTGACCACGTGGCCGATACTGAATACATAGCGGATCTTCGACGGCATCAGTGCGGCGAAGAGACGAGACAGCACGCGCACCCGCTTGCCGAGACGTGGGAGTAGGTCGCGGAGATTATTAAGGAGGCCGATGGGTCCACCAATCGTAGATATCGGCATCTTGACAATTCGCGATGACGAATTTCGGGCTGTACTGAAGGCTTTTGCGGATGATCACGGCATCTACAAGGGTCGGCACCGCGAATACACGTTGAGAACGACGGACGCTGGTCGGAGCGCCCGCTACCGCCTCGCCATCCTTCGCCAGATCGAGCAGGGAAACGGGGAGGCCCAAGAAGCCGCGCGCGACCTCATTGACGATCTACAACCATCTCTGCTCCTCGTGGTCGGAATTGCGGGTGGGCTGCCGTCTGAAGATATCAGTTTAGGAGATATCGTGCTTTCAACCCGGGTGCACGATTTCAGCATCGAGGCACGGAAATTCCAAGACGAGACAACATACAACGTAGGGGGCGGTCCGATCGCCAAAGAAATCGCCTCAGGCATTGCCAACCTCAGTGCCCGCGAGTCAGAACTGGGCGCTTGGTGGGCGGAGTTGCCTCTGAAACCTACCGTCAATTTGGCTCCAAGAAATTTGTATGGGCCTAGGAGTTGGCAGCGGGAGGTGCGGCAAAAACTGCAAATGCACGAGGGCGAGAACGTCGCTGAAAGAACGCCGGCCTTCGCTGCTGGGCCTATTGCCTCCAGCGATCGACTTGTCAAAGATCCCAAGGTACTTTTCCCGTGGATTGCAAGCGCCCGTGGCATTCTTGCAATTGAGATGGAATCAGCCGGCGTACATCGTGCCACTCGTGATAGGACTCCGATGTTGTCGATTCGGAGCCTGAGTGACATCGTTGGACTCAAGCGCCAAGACGCCTGGACGAAGTACGCGTGCGCCGCGGCCGCCGCCTTTACTCGCGCATACTTGCAAACACGGCCGGTCCCGATACGTGAATCCGAGAGCCCGGTGGTCGTCCAAGTTCCTCACGATGCCCCGCGAGAAGCACCTGAGCATGGGGTTGAAGAAGCGGAAGAGAGCTTTGCAAATCTGATTCCGTTACGGCATTTTCCTGACACTCTGTACATCGCCCCAGCGACGAGCAAGACGCGAAAGCAATCTTGGTTTCTGCTTAATGAAGGCGCCGCAGGTAAATCTGGTGTCCGTATCTCAGGAGCGTGGACAATATATGAACGAAATCTATACAGCTTTGTCGATCCCGAGCGTTCGCGCCTGAAGGAGATCATCGATGTTGGCGGCTTGGAACAATTCGATAGCAAGGAGTGGGCGTTCTCCGAAGACGAGAACAAGCGTCGCCTCTTCGTGCATCTGTTGAATGCTGCGCTGAGCGAAGATCTCTGGTCGCAAGGTGTTCGATATCACGGGGACCAGGAAGTCTACGCCTTCATGGGACGAGCGGACGAACCGCCACGGCGTCTTAAGTATGCGAACCTCAAGATGCGAAGCACCGTCACTGTGGTGTCCCATTACGAGCACAAATCATCAAAGAGTGGAAAACCCCATAAGTATCTTCGCCACGCCGCATTTCAAGGCCGCTTTCGCTTCATCGGCGGCGAATGGCATCTAGAGCTTACTCCCACGTATCGGTTTACCTACAATGGCAAGGACCTGGATCGATATCACGAGAATCGCCTCTCTGGAATAAAGCGTTTCGAGCGGAATCGCTCGGTGTTGAGCCAACTACTGCTTTGGCAAGCAGTCCTTCGAGCACCATGGCCTCGGGCGGACCAGTTGCGGCTGCTTGAGTTCGCACCGCTCGTCTCGTTTCGGTTCTCATCAGGTGTGGACGAGAGTTCTCTGACGGCACTGGACGCACCCTCAATCCCTCCTTCGGGAGACAAGGAGATCGAGGGATGAAACTGCAAATAATAGAAGAGCCGCCACTCGCCTTCCATCAGGGTAAACTGCACGTTGATATCCGCGCTGGTCTCTCCACCTTTGGTGCGTTCGACAAAGGCAGCACCGGAGTTCCCGCCCCAATCCGAATCGGTGTGATTGGGACAACGGCCACAGTGGACGGCGTGCGCGATTGGCTGGAGCATTGCAAACACGGTGTTGCGTCGGACGAACAGAAGCTGAAAGCCCTCCGTCCGCCTTTTCCCGGCATGACACAACAAGTATTTGGAACTTCCCTTGAGTTATCCGACGCAGCGACGCGTGCGATCTCACGGCACGAACTCTCGAAGGCGCTCGCCAAGTCTGATCCACTACCGCATATTGTAGAGGCCTTCATGGATCATGCCCGCGACCTCGCAGGCAAGAGCGGACTCCACGTCCTAGTTGTGGCGCCCCCAGCTGAGGTCTTCGCCTTGGGAGACACGCCGCGCACCCGAACGCCCGACCCGCCGATCGATGAGCTCCAAGAGCCAGCTCCGGAACAAGAGCCGTCGCCGCCCTCTACGCTGAATTTTCACGATCTGTTCAAGGCCCAGGCGCTTGATCTGCAATTGCCGTGCCAGTTGTCGCGACCCGACACCTATGGCTCGATTTCGATTGGGCGCGGCAGGCGCTTACAGGACAAAGCAACGACGGCTTGGAATTTCCATACGGCACTCTACTATAAGGCGGGTGGCGTGCCTTGGCGTCTTGCCCGACAGGCCGCCGTGCTAACCACCTGTTATGTCGGAGTGAGCTTCTTTAGGAGTGTCGCTGGCGACAAGCTCATGACCAGTGTGGCGCAGGTGTTCGACGAGCGCGGCGAGGGATTAATCGTGCAGGGCGGGAGCGCCAGTTACGATAAAGACGACCGCAGCCCCCATTCGTCTAAGCAGGACGCCCAGGAGTTGCTCGCGAACGGCCTAGCTACCTACCGACGCGAGCACAAGACCATGCCTGCGCGGGTCGTCATGCACAAAACCTCTTATTTCAATGCGGATGAAAGGGAGGGATTCAAGCGGGCAGCGGAGGACGAAAAGCTTGAGGTTCTCGACTTGGTGAGCGTGCGACGATCGGGGGCACGCCTGTTACGCGCGGGCGATTCGCCCATGGTTCGAGGCACCGCAATGCTGTTCGACGACAAGTCCGGAATCGTATACCTGAAAGGTACCGTCCCGTATTTCCAAGTTTATCCCGGTGCCTACATACCCCGAGCGCTCGAATTTGTCCGCGATGATGGCGAGACCAGCGCTTCAGATCTAGCGCACGAGCTCGTCGGCTTATCAAAGCTCAATTTCAACAATACTCAGTTCGATTCAGGTGACCCTATTACGGTGCGGGCTGCTCGCCGGGTGGGAGACATTTTGAAACACGTTCCAAGTGGCAAGAAGGTAAATGCTCGCTTTCGTTATTTCACATGACGTGATTGCCCTTGGATGTAGAACTTCATCAAGGGTGATACTGTGCTGAGAGGTCACCGGATGGCATCTGGCCGACTCTCGGTCAGCCACACTATGCATTCTTCAGGTGCTTGGAAAGGATTGTGTGTGCCGCATGTGGGCGGTATCAGCCCCGAACATCCGCAAGGTCAAGGTATTGGGACGGGTACACAGCCTCAGCCATTCGCAACGATTTGCCCGCGCTCAAAACCCACGTCAATCTTCAGCTGTCCGGCCTGAATCGCGGCCTCGATCGCGGACTCCGCTGTGGCAAAAGTATTCGGCACGTAGAACTGTGTCTCAGTCACGCCACGCGCATCATGTTCCTCGACGGAGAACTCCGCCGAGAATCCACCGTCTCTTAATTCGTGCGCGCGTGCCTCAATGACGTAGCCTTTGTAACCCAGCCTGCGCTTCATGCCGAAAACCTCGTGCCACAATTATCGCATTCTGGGGTTGGGACGCTCTTCCGCAACGCCGTCCGCTTGCATGAAATGTTCTTCCAGGGAGTCAGCGGATTCTGTGGAACTTCCGCTGCTTGGAGCCAGTTCTCCTCGAACTCGAGTGGCCTCGACTTCCTCCTCGCACCCAGCTGTTGTTTGGCGGTTTTTCTGACGGACCGTTCCCGCCGCTTTCGACTTGGCTCGTTTTACTTCACGCCAGAAGGCTGCCCGGGCTGCCACGTCCGTCATGTGAAGGACATCAGCAATTTCCTTCCAGTCGAAACCGCTCCGGCGCAAGTCGAGCATCGTTCGACTCTTATCGTTGAGACTGCGGGTCAATCTCTCTAAATCCAACCGGAGTTCCACAAGAGCCGTCCAGTCGGGCGCAATTCGCCGTTCTGACAATTCGGTGCTTCCACCGGGGAGTGCGACCGCTATGAATTACGAGACTTTGCCCGTGGCATCGGAGTGTCGGTGACAGAGGTGTCAAAACCGATGATGCCAACACAACCGTTGCTCGCAATGCCCCACCGGGCTTGGCAATCCGCGCGATGGACGTGGCGCAGGTGAAAGCCGTCCCTCTACTAATTAAGGAACAGTTCAAGGGGTAAAGGCATCAAAATATTTTTTTGTCATGGAATATTGACTGGCTGTCATGCTAGTGAGAACCTCAACACAAAAGCCCACTTCGTCGATTCAAGCGAGTCTGAATTCTGAGGTCTTTCCTTGGAGAGTCGCAACCTTGGCCCCGAGTGGGTGATTGCCGGCCCAGATGGTGAAGCTCGGCACCGCACCGCTAGCCATGAGCAACTTCTGGACGCTGCGCGGATCGCGTGGCCGAATGCACTTTCGTATGCGCGTCAAACGAATGCTCCTGACTGTGACTCTATTGCAACGGAGGTCTGGGAGGAACTTCTTCGTTCCGTTTTGAGAACGATGCGTCGGATTGGAAACCTGCATCATGTCTCGAATTTGGAGTCGTACTTGATTGGTGCATTTCACCACCGTTTTCAACGTGCGTTAGCAAAGGAAAGGCAATACCGACAGAGAGTACTGCTGACGGAGTCAGTTGAAGAGCTTGAAAGGATTGGACGAGTTCAAGATTGGAAATCCGCCGAAAGGCTGGACCGGGATCTACAGGTCCAGCAGACTTTGAAGCTTTTGGATCCATGGACAAGGCGAGTGTGGAATTACATCAAGTACGGTTATTCGATCAAAGAGATTGCACGACGCCTTGATCTCACCGAATCCCAAGTTGAATTTCGGTATCGACGGAGGCTCATTCGATTGCGAGACTACCTCCGTCGCCGCAGCGGGAGCGCCGCCTAGCTGGAGGATACTGTGGTTACGATGGAGCCAAGGAGACGTACAGCTAAGCCCATGTCGAAATGGTGGAACCTTGATTAACTTTCTACGCAAGAAGCGACAGAGAAGCGACAACGGAGAATTCTTAAAACTCCTCAGTCGAGAGTTAGCAAAAGGATTTCCGAACCCAGATCGAGCTGGATGTCCTGACTCGGAGTTTCTGCAACGGGTGGCGCGTCATCAAGTCCCTATTTCCGAAATTGATCCGTGGATCGATCATCTCGGCTCGTGCAGCGAATGTTTCGGAGAGTTCAATCGGCTCAAAGTGGATTCGAGCGCACTCCGGCAGCGGCGACTCTTTTTATATGCTGCTGTGGCGTGCATGGTTCTCGCCAGCTCAGGACTCCTCTGGAGGCAATTGAGCAAGGTGCGGGAAATCTCCACGCCGGTCGCGGGTACGTCTGAAACAAAGCCTGCCGTGACAAGGGGTGTCAGCAGTGGACAGAAGGATGTAGCTGACACTGGCGCGGATAGGAAACCTTTCGAGGTGACGCTCAACATCACGCGGTCCGCGACGCGTGGTGAGAACGGCACGAATGACCGCCAGATCTTCCGATTACCAGCTCGACTTGTGGCGTGTCGCATGACACTGCCGCTTGGTAGCTCTGAGGGACTGTACTATGTCCGTGTTCAACGGGCTGCTCAAAGCAAGGTCCTAAAGACGGTTCAGAGAAATGCGGATGTCAACAACGGCGATCTACGGCTTGACGTTGAGTTGGACCTGTCGAATATGCCTGCCGGCCAATATCTGCTGTCCTACCGCCATGCTGGTGAATCCTGGCACCATGTGCCAATTTTGATCACAAACTTTACGGACTAGCAGACCGTCGGTGATTCGATTTCCCGAACAAGTCTACGAGGGAATCATCGGAATAGATGAAAAGGCCGCGCTTACTGCAGGACATCCAAAGCCTGGTTGAGTTGAGCGTCGTCCCCATGAGCAAGGGCTTTCGGATCAACGTCCACAAGAACGTCTGGCTGCACGCCTGATCCCTCGGTGTAGTTTCCATTCGGACTGTACCAACCGACTATCGGCATGTAGAGCGTGTAGCTGTCTCCTACGTTGAACGTCGTAGACCCGAGGACATTACCCATCGTCTTTTGGCCGACGAGAGTAGCGAGCTTTGTGTCTTTTGCGAACTGGGCGGCCATCTCTCCGGCGCTGTTCGTGAATTCATTTACTAGCATCACAATGCGACCGTGGAACGGTTGTCGCCCCAACCCCTGAGTAAGCAGCATCAACGACTTATCCTGAACAGAAAAACGGGCCAGACAAAGCAGCACGCCGGCTTTGGTCTGCGGCATCGGAACGCGAGGCAGTTCGGTGGCGCTGTATCCGCGCTGCAGCCGTTTTCGGGTGATGTCATACCCGATAGGAATTTGGTCGGCGCAGAGATAGCTGACAAGATTCGCGAATCCTAAGCTGCCGCCCAGACAACCGCGCAGATCGATAATGAGACGGTCACAACCCTTGGACTTCAGATCGTCCACCGCCGCTTTCAAGAGCTTTGAGAAGCGGACTCCAAAAGATCCAGAGAAAAAAGGAACCTTCAAGAGCCCGACGTGCGGCGTGAGCATTCGGTGGCTTACGCTCTTTGGTTCGATCAACGGTGGCCGTCCTTTGCGAGCTTTCCCTTGAGGAACAGTTATCGAAATGTTTCTCGTCTCTTGCTGGCCCGGCAATTTTGTAGTCACCTGATGATCCTGACCGAAACGGAAAGCAGGCAATGCTGGAGGAGTGGCTTGCGTGCCGTCCACGCTGACTAGCAGTTGGCCGGGAGCAACACCAGCGCGCGCTGCAGGGCCATCTTCGAACACATCGAGAAACATCCAGTGCGGATGGCCGCAATCGATCACTGATCGCAGAGTGGCGCCAATGACATGCTGCGGCCTAGTCGAATTCACATCGGTAGCATAAAAATTCGTGTGGCTGGATTTTAACTTCGCGAGAAGAGCGCGGATGCCTTCTTCGAAGGCGTCTTCGTCCGCGGCAGCCAGGGTGGGGGATTGCTGATCAACTTCTCGACACCATTCCCCGTAATCGATGTTTCCGATATTGAAATGGTGCTTGAGAACTAGGGTCTTCACCCGTGAAATAATCGCTAAGCGCTGTGTCTGGTCAGTCAATGCTCTTCCTTTATTACTGCACAATCGGCGGTGGGGCAAGTCCTTCTAGAGTGAAGCCCGCCCAGTAATAAGGAACGGCCTTGCGCGGGCCAAACTTCTTGAGCATGCTTCTTTTGGCGATTCTCAACGATTCTGGAGCGGACTTCTTGCGACCCAGTTCCGCATAGAAAACCTTCATCAAATAAAGAGTGCTGTCGTCATCAATCGTCCAAAGAGTCGATACGACGGTACGAGCGCCGGCCAAGAGGAAAGCACGAGCGAGCGTGGAAATCCCCTCTTCACCCTCGACCGGTCCGACAGCCGTGTCGCAGGCTGACAGTACAACTAGATCGGCATCCAACGGGAGCTGAACGATTTCCGAAGGGTACAGGGACCCGTCCTCCCCGTGCTGCGGATCACTGAGGAGGACAAGAGCGGCTCGATCGGGGCTGGTGGTATTTGCAATGGCATGTACGGCGAGATGAATGATTCGATGATTGACCGACTTCTTGAGTGCCGTTTCCGTGGCCTCTTTGCCAAGGAGCAACTTATTCGACGGATTTGACAGTGCCGCCGCGGCTTCCACTGCCTCGTCCCTTGAACTCGGAAGGTCCCCGAGCTTTGTCCCGCTTTGCTGGTAAGGAACACCACCGACCGCTAGTAGTCCATGTGCTGATGATTTATGCTTCGCCGCCGTGCGCAACAGAAAGAAACTCGTTGCTGACGGAGCATAGACGACCGTTCTCGACTCGACAACATACCGTCCGGAGGGCTCGACGAGCGCGTCGAACGGGACCATGTGAAGTTGGCCATCACGAACGATGATGAGCTGCTTTGCGCCTTTTAGTTCGGGGAGTCCGCCTAACAGGACATCGTACAAATGGCGGGCCTCGCCGTCGGCCCGTTCCTTCGCTTTCAGCTTGCCAAGGTAGGCAACCACAAGTGAAGAGATCGCTCCCTTCGCCGGCAGCTTGGCGATGCGGATACTGCTGCGAGTGATGACCAAACAGTACGAAGTAGGGTCATCTACTACATATTCCAGGAGAGCCTCCGAATTCGAAAGGCTCTCTTGCAGTTGCCGACTGGTAATAACCTCGTGCTCTCGTGCCTTCAGGATGCTGACTTCGGGACTGACCGATCTGAACTGCTCGGCTAGGAAAATCTGGTCCCGGAGCTTTTGAATATCTTTGTTTGAATGCGCTTCGGTCAGTTGAAGGCGCAACCGGGCGAGATTCTTTTCCGTGGCCAGAGACTCGGGCGAGGTTTTGTCTCCGGACATCAGAAGATCTGTCATCACTCGGCCGCGAGCCTGCTCGACTACAGTGAAAGCCTTTGTCGGATCGTCGCCTTGTTCAGCAATCAAGCCGAAATGCTTCTCATACAAGTCGCCTACACCTTTAATGAGAGCTGTTTTCCCGAGTGCACTGTCCGCGTTGCCGATCATTACATCTTGAATCGTAGCGGCGCGGTCGTAGGTCTGATCGGCCTCGGCATACTCCTTCCGGCTCACTTGAATCTGTGCCAAGACATTCAGCAGCTTTGGGATCAGGGGGATATATCCGAGCGCCTGCGCGGACTCAGCCGCACGGCGAGCAAGCACTTCGGCTTGCGACAGATCTCCGGTGAGTCGATACAGGTCCGAAAGTTCGCTTTGAAATTCCGGGAGTGCGTGCGTATCACCGGCAATTTCTGAGTGCCGGACAGCCTCGCTGAGATACGCAATGGCGCCCGGCAGGTCTCCTCGGGAGCGGGCTATTTGCGCACCCATTGAATTCAGTTCCGATAATTGGTCATCACTCGCTTGAGCCTCAGGGCGGGCGAACAACTTCTTCAACTCTTCTTGTGCTGCAGTGACTTGGCCAGCTTGAACCATAGCCGATAGTCGTGCCTGATGCGCGATGATTGGATATCCTGCATCGGGATTTGCCTCCGCAATTGCAATGGCCCGAATCGCGTACAGATTGGCCTGATCGTTCATCCCTTGCAACACAAGCCCACTCGCCGTGGTGGACAAATAGAAGATCTGCCCGCCGATATCGCCGGCTTTTGTCGCAGCGATCAATGCTTGAGCAACATTGCGTTGAGCACCCGGAAGATCTCCGTCATAAAAATCTGCAAAACCCAGTTGCCCTTGAGCGCGGTATTGCCACTTTGTATTTCCGAGGGATTGTGCCAGGGAAGCTACCTCCGTCCAATCGCGACGCATCGCTGGCGTATCGCTTTCCCCGTCGAAATCACCTTTGACGATGAGACAGAACATTCGAAGCTCTTTATCAGATTGCAAGAGCGGATTCGCGGCGAGTTCTTGACCCAGCATGTAGGAAAGTCTTACGAGTGGAGCCGGCTCCGCTCCCGCCCTGATTGCTCCCAACCGTGCGTATAGCGCGTTCCTCTTGTCACCCGCTGCTTCATACATTTGTTGAGATTTCGTGAAATACGGACGCGCAGCGCGCCAGTTGTACAGATCGGAGAAATAGAGCGCTCGCTGTAGCAGCGCGTCCGCACTGTCATCTGCCAGGACAACAGAACTTGATGCCACCACACGTAAACAAACGGCCAGCAGAAAAATGGCACAGATTCGGCGAGGGGACACAACAACAAATGAGGTTAGAGAGAACGCTTTTCGTTTCGGTCGCGCGCTTCGTTTGGCAGGACCATCCGAAAGCGGTTTGATACTGAAAGGGATACTGTCTGGGCCTAGCTCTTGGCCAACCATCGCGAAAGACCTCTCTACTAACGAGTTGCTGTTGGCCAGATGAGCCCAAGATTGCCATCGACTGCGATGGAAGTCAAGCCTGGCGCGCACTTTGGGGCCTGAGAACAAAACAATGGTCTAGTTTTCCAAACATTTCGTGATGCCTTTTTCCTCCCGCAGGTTCCTTTACTAGATATGGGGGTTGATTGTTGCCGACTGCCGAAAGGGACTCGGCGCAGTGTTCCCCAACGTTGAAATGCGTCACGCGCACGCATAAATCGTTCTCGGCAGCGACAAAGGTTCGTTCCGGAGAGAACCGGAAGAGCAGCCTGTATCTTGATGGCTCGCACGGTGCTACGCGGACGTAGCAGTCAAGCCAGAGACGTGTGGAATGGAGTCTGCAATGGACAGCCGTGATGGTGATAACACAAGCGCTCGGAACAGTCGCCGTACTTTTCGCTGGCCCTCGCAGGCGCGACAGCTGGTGAGAGATTACAAAGAGCGGGTTGGCAAGACGCACTTTGACAGTGACGCCGGCCGAAGAATACTCGTAACAAAGCTGGCCCAGCTTTCCGGAAATCCCCGAGATGCCTGTCTGCGTTTTATACGCCAGTCCGGAATAACGGGCAAACGCGGTTACCATGGGTGGACGAGAACCGAAAAACAGCGCTTGTTGGACCTTATTACCACGGTGCCTGTCGAGGAAGCTGCGAGGATTCTGCGTCGTCCGCCCGGGTCGGTTCGCGCAATGTTGCACCGCCTTGGAATGGGAGGAACGGCGTGTCGCGAATGGTTCACGAAGTTCTCTCTTTCGCGCGCTCTGCGCACACGCGCGGACGATGTGCAGAGGTGGATTGATCGCGGTTGGCTGAAGTCCCGCACAGTTAACGCAAACAACTCGCGCGTTGAGGTCATCGATGCCGATGACTTCTGCGCGTTTGTGAAGCAACATGGGAAAGAGGCGGTCGGTCGTCGGCTTAACTATGAAACACTTTGGTTTGTGCAGAATTATGTGTTTCCACCAAGCCACGCGGAACTACTATCGGTTCGGGGAACGTATAACAAACAACCAGCAAAGGGGAAGATTGCTCCGCGTAGCGTTGGTAAATCGCTCGACGGTTCCGAGCAGCGTGGCGAGTTGGAGGTGTAGGCTTGCGCCCGAGAGCCACTGACTCAGAATCAAGTGTTCGATCGGTGTAGAGGAATACACCAGATCGAACAACTAATCGAGAGAACGGACGCCGACTAGAAGGGACGGAGTGGCGAAAGGCTATCTAAAACTCGCCTTCGGGGGCGCGCACACCGAATCAAACCAGCGACTGATGTAGACCTCGGCATGAGCTTCCCCGCAGTAATGCCGGGCTCCGGCCGCGTTGGCGGTCTCAGAATTCCATCGGGACACGGTGAGATCGGAATCGCCACATCGAATCACGAACCAATGAGTGGGATTGGTCGTGACGAGGCCCACAGACTTCGCACCTGAATTCCTACAGCGTTGTCATGCATTCGGTTCCATGTATCTGTAATTTGGATCCTCTTACGTCGTGAACGAAGCCGGTCCCAGATTTGGCGTCAGAATCGTCAGATCGCCAACTTGTTCCCTCTTCACGTTATCACGCAGGCGGGCGGCGTGATCCATCATTCAAACCTCGGGAATTTCCGAGTGTGCGGTTCCTTTGTTGCAGATCGAACGTTTTACGCTTCACATTTTTCATTAGAGCAATTCCTTTTCCCGAAAGCGGTAGGGCCACTAGCATCAGTAGCAATATCGTGTGACTGCATCTGAATTACCAATGTGCGGGTCGATTGTCCGTTTATCTCTACCCGTTATTCGTTCTTACAGTCCATCATGGTGTAACCGTTTTAAGTCATCTGGGTGAACGGCGGCTTCCCAGCCTGAGCTCCCCGTGTTTTCGTTGGACAAACCCGTGCAGGGCGTGTCTTCGTGCAAGAGGCCCGCTCTGCGCTCTCGCACACGGAACGGGCCGTGCATCTCGCGCGGGATGCCCACAACGGGTCCGATACTATCTTGACGATTGGGCGCTCACCCTACGCCAATCACGACTGGGTTTCCGCGTTGCTTGCGATTCGGCTGCCTTTGTATCCGAGACTCGAAATTCGACTCAAGACTCAGTTTGCCATGGAGTCGGTCCATAGCGTACTGGTAGGCGAAGTGAACCTCGCTCTGGTAACCGCGCCACCGCGGGATGCCCAAATCACGGCTGTGCCCTTTGCTCCGGCTCATCTCTACGCTGCACTTCCCGAGGCCCACCCGGCTGCTCACAAGAAACGCTTGGTTCTCCAGGATCTGGCCAAGGATGAGTGGATCCTGTCTGCGAAACGGGTTCATCCCCTTCTGTATGAGGCCATCATGGATTCAGCACGGCGCGCGTCCATCGCCCCCAGGCACACTCACGATGTCATGGCGCCACAGCAGGCAGTGGACCTGGTATCGGAGCATGCCGGCATCGCCATCCTTACGCAACCGACCGCGCGAGGCATTCATGCGGACGGTGTGGTCGTAAAGCCCCTTTCCGATACGTCGCTGTGCTTCGAAACCTGCGTGATCATGAGAGCCGACGATGGCTCCCGGCTGGTCAACGAATACGTTCGCATGTTCCTGCGCAAATATGCGCCGTCGCGCCGGCCACCCAAGCCAGCGGAATTGTCGCCGTCCGCCCGAGTCTTGGACTGGAAAACGCCAATTCCACCCTCGCGCCCTTGAACCGCAGAGCGTCGGCGGTGCACAGCGTGGCTAACCCGCATTGTATGCATGAGACCAAGTTCAGGAAGGGAAGTGGTGAAAACGAAGGAATGGAAGCTGGGTTACGCTCGCGCTCTGTCAATCATTGCTTCCCAAACGCCTTTGGATTTGAGAATGAGTTCTACGGCTTCGCGGACCGCGCCATGGCCGGCAAGGGCTTTCGTGGTGTAGTCTGCTGCACTTTTTACCTCGGGGACGGCATCGCCCACAGCAACCGCGAGGCCAGCGCGGCGCATTAAGGGAATATCCGGAAGATCATCGCCGATATAGGCGACGGCAGAATCGGGGACGCCCGCTTTTTGAAGGATCTCTTCATAGGCTGGCATTTTCACCGGCTGTTTCATGTAGATGAATTCCATCTTCATTTCCTGGGTACGGCGGAGGAGCGCAGCACTTTCGCGCCCGGTAATGCAGCCAGTTCTCAGGCCGGCGGTTTTCGCGAGAGTGAGACCTTGACCATCGTGCGCGTCAAAGGTTTTGATTTCGAGGGCGGTCCCCGTCGGTTTGCGAGAGCAGGGTGATGCTGCCGTCCGTCATCGTGCCGTCCACGTCCATGAGGAGCAGCTGGATTTGCGCGGCGCGTTTCTTGAGTGCGGCAGAAATGTTGCGAACACCGGCCAAAGAAGCCTCCAGGAAAGAACACCACATAGGAGAGAGCTTATCTAGGAAACCTAGTTAATTGCCGGCCCGACACACTTCTCTAAGCTCTGACGTGCCCGCTGCCTCTCTCGATGAGAACTTATCTGATTTCAGCTTATCTTCGCTCCACCAGTGCCTTGGTCGCACCGGTAGAGATGCCACCGTCCACCAGCAGCGTTTGTCCGGTTACGTACCGGCTGGACTCCGCCGCCAGAAAAACTACCGCGGCATCGAGATCACGAAGCTCGCCGGGTCGTTTGACAGGGATTCGGTCGCAGAGATATTCAACCCATTCTTTATTCTGATACAGCACTTTGTTCTGCTCCGTGCAAAACCAGCCCGGAGCAAGGCAATTCACGGTGATGCCGTGCTTGCCCCAGTCATCCGCAAGGCTCATGGTCAGCTGGCGAATACCTCCACGGCTTGCCCCATAAGGACCGAGGCCGGCATACCCGGCGACGCTCGTGACCGAGCCAATGTTAATGATCCGTCCATAGCGTCGCGGGACCATGCGGCGCGCGACCTCTTGAGCAACGAAGAAGCTGCCGCGCAGGTTGGTATCAAGTACAAGGTTCCAGTCGTCCCAGGTGACATCCAGCGCAGGTTTACGCACGTTGCAGCCGGCATTGTTCACAAGAATATCGAGCCGGCCGTAGAACGCATCCGCCGCTGCCACCATGCGCTGAATGCTCTCGGGATTGCGGACGTCAAGTTCCAGCGAGAGGACGCGCCGGCCGGCTGCCTTGATCTCAGCCTCGAAGGCAGCGAGGCGACCGGGATCGCGGCTGGTCGCGACCAAGTCCGCTCCCGCCTTCGCCAGCGCTCGTGCCATGTGTTGTCCCAAACCCCGGCTCGCACCGGTGACAATCGCAACCTGCCCGCTGAGATCGAAAAGTTCACTCGTCATAATCTCTTGTTCACTCCGGCGCGCCCGGAGTAAGGACCACCTTCATCAGATTCGGCTCCCGGGAATAGAGTCGCTCAAACCACTGCGGCCCATCTTCGAGTGGCGCGATGGCGGTAATCAGCGGCTTGACCTGAATTCGTCCGCTGCCTACAAGCTCGATCGCTTGCGGATACTCTCCTGCCGAAGCGCAAGAACCTTGTAGCCGTATCTGGCGTGTTACCACCGTTTGCAGAGGCAAGTTCACCTCCGGCGCAATGTTGCCGACCAGCGTGACGGCTCCTCCCTTGCGAACGCAATCGATAGCCGTCCGAACCGTTTCATTGATTCCGACCGCTTCCAACGCAACATCAACGCCCCGTCCCTTGGTAAGGTCAAAGACCTGGGAGATCAACTCCGCTCCAGTTGCTGGTAAAGCAGCGCTCGCTCCCAGTTCGGTTGCAAGCTTTAGCCGGGAGGCATCGACATCTGCGACAAAAACACGCGAGCAGCCAGCGACGCGCAGCGCCTGCAACGTCAGCAGTCCAATCATTCCGGCGCCGAGAACCAGTGCCGTTTGCCCGGAAGTAATCCTGGAAAGCGACACGGCATGAAGCGCCACCGACACTGCCTCGAGCATCGCAGCCTCGGGGAACGACAAGCTCTCAGGCAAGTGGTACACGATGCGCTGCGGAACCACCACGTACTCCGCAAAAGCCCCGGCGCAGCGATAGTCTCCGCACGAAACGCCAAGTACTCTGCGGTTGTCGCAGAGGTTGATTTCTGCGCGAAGGCAATAGTCGCAAGCGCCGCAAGAGATGGTGGAATCAAAAGTTACCCGGTCGCCCACCGAAAAATTTCTGACTCCCGCACCTATGGCCGTTGCAGTTCCCGCCGCCTCATGTCCCATCACAATGGGCGGTATGCGGCGGCCCGATGACCCATCGTACCCGTGCACATCACTGCCGCAAATGCCGCAGGCCGCTACGAGCACAAGGACGTCGTTCGGGCCTGGTACGGGTGCGGGCACGTCCGCGATTTCAAGGTGTCGATACGCTGATAGCGATAGTGCCTTCATGTTTGCTTAGGGCCCCAGTTCGTCTTGCCTGCCTCGTCGCCTCACAGAGTATAGCCCGCATCCGTCACGCGACTAGACTGAGAAGACGGGAGAGACTTGGGTCGCCAGCCCGCACGAAATCGACCGATGGCTCTGAGCCCAGCCACATGCGCTCGGCTTCGGACCACGACTCCACGCGCGGCTACGAATGGTGGCTGATGGCGGAGGCGCACAAACGAAATCCCAACATCATCCTGGAGATTCTCGCCTGGGGCGCGCCGGGATGCACACCATCGATCTGACGATCATCGCTATCTACCTCCTCCTGATGGGCCTGGTCGGGTGGTGGTCGGCCAAGAAGTCCTCTCGCAGCGTCGAATCCTACTTTCTCGCGGGAAAGAGTCTGCCCTGGTGGCTGATCGGCGTGGCTCACGGATCGAGCGGCGTCGACATCACTGGAACCATGTGGTTCGTGATGATGCTGTATATCTACGGCGTCAAGGCGGTTTGGTTGCTGTGGGTGTGGCCGCTATTCAACATGATCTTCCGCATGATTTATCTGGGCACCTGGGTCCGGCGTTCGAACGTGCTCACCGGTGCGGAGTGGATGAGGACGCGCTTCGGGTCCAGCCGCGGCGCCGAGTGGGCCTACATCAGCGTTGTGGTCTACGCGCTGGTGTATGTGGTCGGATTCCTCAGCTACTCATTTCGCGGCATTGGCGAATTCACACGGCCGTTTTTCCCCTGGAATATGGCGGATGAATGGTATGGCGTGGGAATGCTCCTCATCACCGGCGTTTACTGCGTGGTCGGCGGGATGTACAGCGTGGTGATGAACGACCTGATCCAGTTTGTGTTGAAGGTGACGGCAGCGATCGGCATCGTGGCGATCTCGATTATCGAGATCCGACCGGAGCAGATCATGGCGAAAGTGCCGGTGGGCTGGGATCGGCTGTTCTTCGGCTGGAAGCTGACCCTCGACTGGAACCACTTGATGCCGCAACTGAATCAGCGCATCTATGGACCCATCGCGGCGGGCGGTGACGGATACTCCTTATTCATGTTCTTCACGGCGATGCTGTTCCTGAAAGGGGTCCTGGTCAGTATGGCCGGGCCCACGCCGAACTATGCCATCCAGCACATTCTCTCGACGCGCAGCCCGCGTGAAGCCGCGCTCGAGAACATGGTGATGGCGATGGTGTCGCTCGCGCCGCGGTTCCTGCTCATCGCTGGCATAGCCACGTTTGGCATCGTTTACTTCAGTCCGGACCTCGCCCTGATGGGATCGAAGGTGAATTTCGAGAAGATCCTGCCGAACGTGCTCAACCATCACGTGCCCATAGGGCTCAAAGGTATACTGATCGCGGCGCTGCTGGCCTCATTCATGAGTACATTCGTTTCCACCGTGAATTCCGGGGCGGCGTACGTCGTCAACGACATCTACAAGCGCTACATCAACCGGAACGCACCGGCGCGGCGCTATGTCGTCATGGCCTGGATCACCTCGAGCGCCGTGGTTATTCTCGGCATTCTGTTCGGTCTAGTTACCAAATCAGTGCACGGCGTGACGGAATGGATCGTCTCGGCGTTGGTTCCGGCGTTCGTGGCTCCGAACGTGCTCAAGTGGCACTGGTGGCGCTTCAACGGCTATGGCTTCTTCGCAGGCATGGTGGCGGGCACCGCGGCCGCCGTATTGAAGGTCTTCATCACCATGCATCCGGTGTTTGCCTTTCTGCTCATCCTGCTGATCAGTTTTGCCGCCTCCATCCTGGTGTGCCTGATCACGGAGCCGGAGAGCGATGAGGTCCTGACAACCTTCTACAAGAACGTGCGGCCCTGGGGCTGGTGGGGTCCGGTGTATCGCAAATGCCTGGCGGAAGATCCGACGTTCCGGCCGAACCGCGATTTCAAACGGGACGTGTTCAACATCGCGGTGGGCCTGGTTTGGCAGACGAGCCTGGTGACGGCGCCCATCTATCTGGCCATCCAGCACTGGAAGGAGATGTGGATCTCGCTGGTGGTATGCGCGGTCACCTCCGTCATTCTGAAGTACACGTGGTATGACCGGCTGGGCCCCGGCCAGATGTACATGACCAAGGACGGGCAAGCCGCGGAACCAAAGCGAGTACCGGCAATGGTTTAAACGACTAGATCCCCGAGGAGATCGCGGCTACTTTACCGAAATCGCTCGCATTGGTCGAAGCTGAGGACCTCGAACTTAGGCTCGGCGTGGACGAAGCTGATTTTGGCAAGCCGAACTACATCGGATCATTGCCGAGTAAGGAACTCGGATTCGGCTGTTGCGTGTACGACCACCACACGCTGCGCTCGATGCAGATGAATATTGGTGTTAAAAGGGAAATCCGCCCCCGGTCACCGCCGCGATATGGTCTCAATCTTACGGTTTGCTTTGACTTTGCCGAATAAAGACATAAAGATCACATCTTTTGTCAATGTCGAGGTCAACAACCGCAGTTTGGGCACGGGCCCAATTTCGTTTAGCAGTCGGGACCCCAACGCCATGACTGGATCCGATCTGCACGCTTGGCAAGTGGCTGTCCGAAGCCACCATTCGTTTGCTGCGATGCAAGTTTAGCTACGTCGAGGGGTCAGAGACCAAAGGCATATTTTTTTATACACGGGGATAAAGTGACCTTGAAAACAATGTGCAAACGCACCTTCCGCCACGGCCCGGCTCGGCAGTCAGGTGCTGCCGCAGATTGAGAACATGATCGCGGAAGGATTTCTGCATGGTATGGAGGGCAAGAGTTGGGACGTGTTCAACCCCTATGGGAGCACCGACAACGTGAACATCGCACACCGTGCGGTGGAGGTGATGAATGCGCCGTTTTCTTACGTCTTTCCGGCGCACTCAGTGACCGTGCTGGAGGTTAGCGGCCAGTAGGGAAGTCTGGCAATCTCCGATGCGTTGGGATCGGAGGGTACGAGGAAATTGCTGGCCCTACTGGCGCGGGCTCAGTGTGACGACTACCTCGGTCGATTTTGCGTCGACGGTCAGTATGTGGCTCGCTGCGTCCCACTTCATCGCGCCGCCGCGAACCGCGCTCGGAGTCCCCGATCCAAGCTTGATGCGTTCGACGGATCGGGCATCGAATTTCTTATAGGTTATTTTCTCGGGAGTGTATTGGATATTCTGGATGACCGAGGAAGTCCTGAGTAAATGGTTTTGATCGTTGGGCGCCAGTTCGGGCATTGACGCCATGGCGCGAAGATAGTGGCGCACATAGTCGCCGTAGCCGTCGGTGAGCCAGATATCATCGTTCGGATAGCGATTCTTGCCGTCGGTATCGACGGAGTAGGTGGCCCAGTTCAAACGGCGAATTGCCTGCTGCTTGCGCGCGTCATCACCGGTTTTTTCGCAATAGAGCAATTCCACGGAGCCATGCCGGGAGGTGTGGCTGTTGCCCGGGACGAGATAGCGGGTTTGCTCATTTTGTGGGACTACCTGAAGCTTTTCGAAATTGTGATTGCCGAGCCGGTCCTCCGACCATTTCAGAATAGCTTGCGCTCGAGCCTGCCCATTCTGGTCCCACGCCGGATGCTCAAGGATGTACGCGGCCATGGTATCGGCATTGATTTCCGTATCGGAATACTCGCTAATGTCCTCGAAGAATGGACCCCATTGATTCGTTACGAGAGGATATTTCTTCAGCCATGCGGTAACCAGGCTGGCGGCCCGGCGGTATTCGCCCACACGGCCTTTTTTCAATTCTTCCAGGCCGCTGAAGAGTCGGAGCGTGGGGCTCCAATTGGAGGTGTAGGAGGCCTTATCCGGGGTTCCATCGTGTTCCTGGTCCGCAATCTTCCCCGTAACGGCGCTCACCCGGAACGGCCATGGCGAGTTGTTCGCGTCGCCCGGCGTGACCTTGACTGCCAGCGTATCGGCAATCTTGATCGCGGCATTCAAGTAACGCGTGTTGCCAGTCTTCTTGTAAAGCATTACCAACTCGGCGCCAAAGCTGCCCGCCTTGTCTGGCTGGAGAAAACCCTTGCCAGCGCGCATGTCTCCGTCATATTGACCGGATTCGACTTCGGTATTGTAGGGGAAGGGCAGGTTGGGCCATAGACTCTCCGGGCTCGACATGCCGTGGTCGAGCCAATAATCGGCGATAAGGGTCATATTTTCCGTAATCGCTGGATCGCCGAGATAGTCATAGAGCAAGTTCCACGAGTCGAGCGCCATATTGATCTGATCGCCGCCCAATCCCCTGGGATCATCCTGACCCGCCTTCCAGACCTGGTGCTGCAAATAATAAGGAACGCCATTGGAGCACTTCCGCATGTGTACCCAGAAGTCCCACACCAGCCGAATATCATGGTCGTAGGTTTGCGCTGGGTCGTTGCTGAACCAGGGAAGGATGCCCCCGTTCGCGTCCACCTTTACGTCGTGGTAGACGAGGTGGTGCTCGTTGACGGGATAATCGGACCGCTCTTGCGCGTGGCTGAGGATGCTCAGCGACACCAGGGCGCACATGGCGGCGACAAGGCCACCATACATCGTGTGAATGAGAAGACTTCCTACGCGCTTTCTGGCTGCGCGGCTGAAACGTCCACAATCCGTCATAGATACTCCGATCCTCCGCAATCGAGCTTGGCGTGCCGAAAGCGGAATCGAGAGGGCGACCAACCGAGAGCGCCCTTGACGCCTCTCAAGCTCAATCATATTATCTTATCGACTTCATTAGTCAACCACAATTAAGGAGAAACTCGTGGCCTTGAAACTGGAAGGGCGCATCGCAGTCGTAACCGGGGCTGGTTCTGGAATTGGCCGAGCAGTGGCGCACGGCTTGAGTGAGGAAGGTGCCCGAGTCGTCCTGGCCGATATCGATGGCGCCAAGGCGGAGGACGCTGCGGCGGAGATACGATCCAAAGGAGGGGATGCCCGCGCCTTCAAGGCGGACGTAGCCGACCCCTCGTCGGTGGGCGATTTGCGCTCCTTTGTGCGGGAGGAGTGCGGTTCCTTGGCCATCCTCGTCAACAACGCGGCCATCCAGGTCAACAAACTGATCGAAAATACTACGCCGGAAGAATGGGCCAGGCAGATGGCGGTGAATGTCGGTGGTGTCTTCCTGTGTTCCCGCGCCTTCCTTCCCGACTTGAGGAAAACGCGTGGGGTGATTATTAACATGTCGTCGGTCAACGGTTTTTTCGTGGAGCCGGCATGCGCCGGGTACTGTGCGACGAAAGGGGCCATCCTCGCCTTCACCAAGGCGATTGCAATCGACCACGGAAAAGAGGGGATACGCGTCCACGCGATTTGTCCCGGCTACATCAACGCTGGGCTTGCCGAAGGCTATTTTGAATCGCAACCCGACCCCGCCAAGGCAAGATTGGAAGCGGGTGCCCTGCATGCGTTGGGCCGAATTGGACAGCCCTCGGAAGTAGCGCGCGCCGCTGTCTTCCTCGCCAGCGACGACGCTTCCTTTATGACCGGATCGGCGATGATTGTGGACGGCGGTTTCAGCGCAGGCCTGCCTCCCAAGTAAGCCAGAGGGGCCCTCGTCCGCGTCTTGCCGGAAAAGGATTGGCAGCGAGTCGGGACAGGCTATTCGCCCCTCAGTCGTTGCAGCGCGTGGACGTGGGTTTCAGGCGCTGCATAAGTTGTGCAGCGCACGGTCACAGCAAACTTCGTCCCGGGCAAGAGCCGGCTGGCATGACCCTCCTTGACTGCCTGCTCAAGATTCACCGGATGGCCCGTCCACGGTTCCACGATCGCATTGTGATATCCTCGCCAGCCCCCATAAACCAGCCAGAGCCATAAGCAGGGACAGGTTTCAAGTGGAAACTCGTAAAGGATTCCAGTCCCACTGGTTTCGACGGCGAACCATCCGTCTTCCAATTCCGTCGCATAGTGGCCACAAGCTACGCCCGCAGCGATGTCTTGCACGAGGCTCATGTCGGTGACTCCGCTTGCACTCTTGAGCAGGGGCCAACCATAATGTTCGCCCGGCGACCCCAGTGAAGGATGGCTCGACTGTCCTACAATGCCGACGCGAGCCGGAATAATCAGGCGGGTTCCTGCCTTCACCGCAAAGGCGGGATGCGTGCCCCAGAGAAAGTCGATCGGCAGCGGACTCTGGTTTTCTATTTCGAAATGCAGCTGAGTTTTCTGACCGGCCAGTGAGACCGTCTTGGTGGCTTTGATCGCGCTGATAGGGCCGTAGGCGGAGAGACGCGCCACTGCGCTGGAATCGTCCGCAGATAGATCCTCCACTTGCCAGTGCAACGAACGCAGCTCACCCATGTTCGGGAACGGTTCGCCCTGATGAACGCAGGCGTCCGCGGTCGGGAACACGTCGTCCCATCCCCCACACCAGTAGTTATCGAAATTCGCATCGATGGGAAACCGCTGCGGACGAATGCGGGGGTTTTCCCAAAGCATGTTCCGCGCACTCTTCTTATCGAAGAGCGTAAGAATTTTGGCCCCGACCTCGGGAAGTACGGACAGCGAGAGCCACTCATTCTCAAGTTGGAGAACGCGAAGCCCGTCGCGATTGGCGTCTGTCACGCTAGCCATCGGATACCTCGGCGCTTGTAGGTTGGCAATTGAGATTCCCGTGTATTGTTTTGCTTTCCATTATGCTGTTGCGGCTTCAACCCCATTTATATACACTCCATGCGTCTTGTCAATCCGGCCACGCCGTATACAATGTAAAATTCCCTGCTTCTGATGGAATTGCCCCCCAGGGCCCGTCCCTGGAACTGGCGATCCGATGAAAGCGCAGGGGAGACGAGGCAATCAACATTCGGCATGGCACGCTCGTGCCCTAGGAGTTACAGTGTTCTCTGTTCAACGGCTCCGCGATTGGATTTTTCTGCTGCTTTGCAATCTCATCTGGGCTAGCCAGTTTGTCCTGGTCAAGATCGTGCAGGAACAAATGGGGCCAGTAGCCGCGACCTCTTTCCCGATGCTGATCGCGACCATCCTTTTGGTGCCGATTGTTTATCTTGAAACGCGCTCTCGCGGAGGAAGCACCGCGAACCGGGCTTTCCATAAGGACTGGCTAGGCTTCCTCACTATAGGGGTCCTGGGACAAGTCGTTGCCCAGTTGTTCATCACTTGGGGCCTTCGCTATTCGCTGGCTTCAAATGGCGCCCTGTTGATGCTTGCGCTCCCTATCGTCACGACCGTCATGGCGTACTTTCTGCTCGGCGAGAAGATGTCCCCCCTACGGTGGATAAGCTTTGCGCTTGCGGCGGCTGGTGTGGTGGAGTGTTCGGGAGTGGACTGGAAGGAACTCAACCTCACCGGTGGTACCTATCTTCTTGGCAATGCCCTTATTTTTGTCAGCGTCTGCGGCAGTGCTTTCTATAACGTCTACAGCAAGAAACTGCTGGAGCGGTACACGCCGCTGCAAGTCCTTCTTTACAGCTACTACTTCGTCGTAATTTTCCTGGTACCAATCACGCTCTACACCGAGCCGAGTGTAGTCCAGCAAGTTTTCCACTATACGGCGCGGACATGGCTGGGAATCGCTTTGCTGGCGGTCTTTCAATACTGTTTGTCGATGGTGATTTTCTTAACCGTGCTATCCCGCCTGGATGCGACCCAGGCGAGTTTGTCCAACTACATGATTCCCTTTTTCGGCTTGATCATCGCAGCCATCGTGCTCCACGAGCGCCTGACGGTGTTTATGATTGTCGGGGGAACCATGGTGTTGCTGAGCACTCTGCTGATCACGGTATATGAAGAACATCGCCGCCCAAAGACCGGGGATACCGTCGCCTGAACGGCAGAAGCTACTGCAATAACTTTGAGCCGAGGCGGGCAGACATGGCGTCCGCGAATCTCTTGACTAACAGTCCGAGCGAAGGGATTCGATGATCGCCGATCTGATGGGTAGTCCCGGTTACGCTCACCGCCGCCAGCACCTCGCCGCCGCCAAACATAGGGGCTGCGACACACACCACGCCCGGTTCGCCTTCACCGATCTCCCAGGCGTACCCCAGGCGGCGAAACTGGTGAAGCTGCTTTTCCAGTTGCTGCCGGACAGTGACCGTGTGCCGGGTGATCCTGCTCAGTGGAAGATATTTCAAGGTCTGCGTGAGTTCTTCCTCGGGAAGAAAAGCAAGCAGCACCTTCCCCACCCCGGATGCGTGAAGTGGCCACCTCATTCCAACATACGATGAAAACTGGATAAGTCCCGAGCTTGGGACGCGGTCGATGTACATCGACTCTCCCTCGCGCAGCACCGCGATGTGCCCGGTCAAACCACTTTCGGAGACCAGTTGTTCGAGCAGGTCGTGGCAACGCCCGGCGATGTCCTGTTGCTCGGTCGTTCGTCCGGAATAAGAGAACAGTTTCGTTCCCAGGGTATAGCGAGAGGAGTCTTTGTTTTTTTCGATATATCCAAGCGCCTGCAGGGTATAGAGAATGGCCGCAGCCGAACTCAGGGGCAAGCGAAGGGCCCGATGGATCTCGGTGGCCGTGAGGCCCTTGTCTTTCTCCGCCAGTAAGTCAATCAAGTCGAAACATCTCTTGATCGCGGGAACCAAGTAATGCTTTTTTGCAGTTTTCGACACTTATTTTCTTCTGTCTGTGGAAGTGAATGATCCGACGGAATCCGATGCGCGCGATTGTAACAGAATTGTTTGGCCAGCGGCCACGTCCATCGCCATCCGGTTGCGATAGAGCATGCCCGTCGGCCTCATGAACTCTTCGCCGAGTGAAATCGTGGGAAATTCTAGAGGGAGCGCACCGGCGGAAAAAATTCCGCGCTTCACCGCGGCCGCAGCGTCGCGCAAGTTTATGTTGCAGTTGACCAACTCACTCCAAGAGTTTACGACACCGATGATAGGCCGGTCCTTGTACCGATCGGCATCGACTCCCATCGTCCTTAAAGCGGCCCGATGCTGAAACCCGAGTTCCTCGCGACCGTAGAACCATTCCTGACTGCGATATTTCATTCCACCTTGAAGACCTCATCTCCTCCTGCACATGCGCTCTTAACTTTAGAAACAATGGAACTCATTCGCAGGCACGCCACGGACGTTCGTCTTAATCGCGAAGAGGCAGCCCCCGAATCGTTCCCATTTTCCAGAGTCGGGCGCAGCAGAAGTGACATAGAGGATATTGCCGTCCGTCCCGCCAAAGGTACAGTTCGTCAGATTGCTTACCGGCATTTCAACCACTCGATCCACGCTTCCATCGGGAGCGACCCGCACGATGCAACTGCCCCCGTAACGGCAATTCCAAAGATAGCCTTCCATGTCGATCGCCGAACCATCGGGCCATCCCCGGTCAAAACCTTGAAAGAACGACTGCTCGTTGCGAATGGAACCGTCAGCCTCGTCGTAATAATAGGACCATATCTGGTTCTTCAAGGTATCGCCAAAATAGAACCGGGAATGATCCGGACTCCAAAGAACCGTATTCGATATGCCCAGTTCGCGCCGCCGTTCCGACGACGCGCCGCTCCCGTCTATGCGATAGAGGATGCCATCCCACCCCCCGGCCTCACCCAGTTCACCATCCTCTTTCACATTGTTCCGCATGGAGCCTATCCAAAGGTCCCCGCGTGGATCGACCCCCGCATCGTTGCAGCGGACGAACGGCCAGCCGGGCAAAGAAAAAAGAGGCTTGTGCCGGATATCGCGCTCCGGCTCCCAAAGCGTGGCCCCCGAGCCAAGAACCAACACCAAAGTATCTGCCTTATTGGTAGCCAGAACGCAGGTTACCGGCTCTGAGAAAAACCAGGTCTTGAGTTCGGCATTTTGCAACTTGTAGCGATGGACTAGAAATCGATTGATGTCGGTCCAATAAATGCTGTTGCTGGCCGCCTCCCACAGTATCCCCTCGCCGCACTTATCTCCCGTGGCGGCGATACAAACCGGCTCACCGAGTTTCAAGTGTTTATCTGAAGACATTGCAACCTCCCGCACGATAATACAAGTCTTGCCCCGCTGCTGCGCCGCTTTCCTTAGCTTGGCCGTCTTGCGAGGCCCAGATGATCGAGCCACTCCAGGACTTTCCGATTTAGGAATTCTATGTGCGCATGATCGTTGCTCCCCACCGTGAGCGTCGCATCGCGAACAACGGCTGCGGGCAGCACCCCTCGAGCGACGAGCAGCGCCTTTTCCGCGTGGTGAAAGAACTCCAGGCTCTGCAGGCTGTACGTGATCTGCGGGAGCACGCCCAGGAAGGCCGAATACGCCCCATCCTGATCGCCTTGGCGCTCGCGGTTCCACACAAGGATATCGGCGACCGCCAAGCCGGACATGAGACCAACAATGCCAGCCTTGATCAGCTCGATCATATAGACGCCACCCCAACCTTCCAGCACGCCGAGTTCTCCGTTCGTTCCGTCGATGATCGTCCGCACCCCGCTCCGACATCAACGGCTCTTCGATCTTCAAGTAGTGGAAGTGCTGGTGCTGGCGGCGCAATTGATGGAGGAAATCCAGGCTGACCGTTGTTCCTCCGGGATTGAAGTCCTGAATCAGCAGTGGAATTCCAATCGCATCGAGGAGACGGCCGAAATAGCGCAGCAGGTCGCGCTCTGGAAGGTTGAAGAGCCTGGGCACCGCGACGGAAATCGCCGAGACACCGGCGCGTTCCAGGTCGCAGGCCGTCTCGGCAACATACGCAGTCGAGCCATGGTTCACTTGGCCGATAACGGGAAGTCTAGCATCTAGCAGGCCGACGGCGCGGATTGCCGCCTCGCGTCGCTCGGAATCAGTCAGCTTGTAAAACTCGCTTGCATAGGCAGGCAGACACACTGCGGAAACTCCGGCTTCCACCGCGAAATCCAACAGGTTCTTCAGAGAGTTCCAATCGGGGGAATCGTCTTGAAGAAACGGAGTTGGAACGATCGGTACGACTCCATCAATTTGAAACTGTGGCATGACTCCTTCGCCTCATGAGTGCGACAGCAGGCTGGAACGAACCAGCGTCTTAATCGGCGGGTGACGTTTCGCGTGGGACGCGCCGCATAATGTAGGGTTGGAGCAGCAATCCATCGAACACCACGATCGCTGCATAGAGGATCAGGACATAGAGCGGATGCTGCCAGTCTCTCCATTGCAGCGCGGCGGACAGCACCGGGCCAAGCAGTCCTCACTTCGGGCCAATCTTAGGGGGAACGCGGCCACACCGAGCATCCAGCGCCAGGCATTGTCGCCGACGCCGGCGAGCAGCGCGTTGGATACGTAAGCGATCAAGATGCCGAAAACAATAGTGAACTGAAACATACCCGCGAGCCGTGCCCGGTATTTAGGCGGTGCAATTTCCGAAATGTACAGCGGAGCGGCCACGGTCGAGATGCCGATGCCCAGACCGCCGATGACACACGCGATGATGAACGTGGACACGTTGGGCGCCAATCCGGATACTACAGCCCCGACAAAGTACAGGACGCCGACATATTGGCAGTAGTTAAGCGACCCGGTTATCCACCGAGGGAGTTCTGATATCCGGGCTTCCGGCGGTGTCTGCGCTGCTCCGCCCCTATTCGATCCCGGCCCCGCCGTTTCGTCGGCACTATCTTTTTCCTGACACTTCGACCGACGCCGATTTGTCATGTTTTACGCGCAACACCTTAAGTTTAGGATCGAATACCCATCCGGGACCGGTGAGCTTGTCGCCTTTCGTCAATTCCTTCCCACCTGATTTCACGCTCACTGGAACGAAGTTCAAGCGAAGCGTATCCGTCGCCGCCTTGTCGAACGTCTTATAAGTGACGCTGTCCGCTGAGTACGATATGTCGCTGACGATGGAAGTCGACCGAAGCAGGTGAGTTTCGCTGGCCGGCGCCCACTCCGGTTGGGCTCCCATGGCATAGAGGAAGTGGCGAATGTAGTCGCCATATCCGTCGCTGAACCAGATACCCGCATGCTCGAGATTGGGCTGGTCGTTGACCACTCCGCTCTCGGCGCACATGTAAGAGGCCCAATTCAGCGAGCGGAACCCCTTGTCTTTTGCTTCCGCATCGCCTGAAAGTTCGGCCCAGCGAGCCGCCACGGACCCGTATCGCGAAGTGTGGCTGCCCATCTTGGGCACATAGTCGAGCTGCTCAGAAATGGCATTGGCTCCCCATTCCACCCCAGTAAATCCCTTGATATCGTTGGCAAAGGTCTTCTCCACAAATGCCAGCAGGCCGGGCACGTGCGTACGCCATTCCGGATCCGTCTCAGGGTGATCCATCAGGTAGCGTGCCGTCTCCATGGGCGCGTATTGGTTCAGATTCCAAAGGGTGGGCTTGATCGTAATATCTTCAAAGTACTGGGCCCAAACGTTGTTCTTCAAAGGCACATCCAGCAGCCACTGCAAGTCAATGCCGCGCGCGGTTTTGTATTCTTCGACCTTGCCGGCTTTCAGACGAATCAGTTCATCGAAAAGCCGTACCATGGCGATTTCATTAGAGGCATACTCTTCCCGCACTTCGCCGGTTTCGGCGTACACGCGGAACGGCCAGGGCGATTTATCGACGGTGCCCGCCCGGATGTTGCGCGCCAGAGTGTTGGCAATGGCAACGGCTGCATTCCGATAGCGGACGTCATCGGTCAACTCATAGAATTTAAGATATCCGGTACCCAGTTCGGCGGCTTTGTCGGGCTCGATTGCGTCGTGGCCGTCTCCCCTCCCTAAATTCTTCTGGTCATACTTGCCTTCGGTTGCGCCCCGGTACTCGGTCGCGCCGTGTTCCGAGCTGGCATAGGGAATGCTGCCCCATTTCCAATTCGCCGGCGTTGTGCCGTGCGCGAGTTGATAGTCCAGCAAACCCTTTACCAAATCCACCACCCGCCGGTCGCCGGAATAGGCATAGTAAGCGGAAGCCGAGTCGGCCAGCATGGCGAAAAGCCCCGCTGGGTTGTGCGGCCAAGCCGTTCCTCTCATGCTCGCCACATCGATACAGCAATAGGTGTAGTAGCTTTTCAGACCATTGGGTTCGGCCTGCACCTTGTTTAACAGGAAATCCCAGGCAAGGTGGACCACGTGGTCATAGGCCTGGTTTTGCGGTTGGACCCAGGAGAGCAGCTTTCCCTGGTCATCGAGGACCACGGTATGTGTGTTGAATACGTCAGCCTGCAAGGGCGCCAAAAGTGGCAGCATCAAGAGAAGAGAAGCAAGGGTTCGCATCGGACTCCTTCCATGGTGTGTACAAATGAGTGCAAGCGGAAAAATTGATTCGATGCCTGCTCATGCAAGACTCGCTCGACTTCTCTGCCAGTTCCTAAGAGACGAGCTTTGTACCTCGGTTTGACGACGATAAGATTCACGAGGAGTATTTCAAAAATATCTTGACAAGCATCCGGGAACGAGTTCAAGATTACACCCGCGTTCGATTTAAACATGATATGTTTCGCATTTCAAGTGGGGAGGGGCGAATGTCTTCTAGATCACGTCGGATGGCGGGGTTGCTTGGCAGTTTCATCTCAATCGGCTTGCTGATCTTGGGTGGGAGTTTGCTGCAGGCTCAGATTAATACGGGCCGTCTTACGGGTACTGTGAGTGACTCAACCGGCAGCGTGATTACAGGGGCCCGCGTGGTGGCTACCAACGATGGTACCGGTGCGATCACCAGTGGGCAGAGTTCCGACGTGGGCGAGTACTTTCTCAATTTTTTGATACCGGGCACGTACCACGTGTCGGCTGAAAAGGAAGGTTTCCAACGCGGGATTATCGCCAACGTGGTGGTCGATGCCGGCGGAATCGCGCGCTTCGATTTCACCCTGAAACCGGGCCAAGTCACCCAGAACATCGAGGTTCAGGCAGACACCCTGGCGGTGGCAACGGAGACCTCAGAGCTTTCCCAGACGTTCACGACCACGGAGCTGGACCACCTCCCGAATATAGACCGTAATCCGCTTTACCAGGAGAACCTGATGCCTGGGACAAACAGTGGCACGGGCAGCGGAAACTACGGCAACAACGGCGGTGAAGACAGCTCTACGATTGGCCAATCGCGCAATCAGATCTCCTCCTTGGGTGGGATTGATGCGAATGCGAACAGCGTGCTCATTGAGGGCATGGCAAACCGCGAGCCGCAGAATGCTTACATCGGATTGGCTCCCCCCATTGACGGCATTCAAGAGCTGCAGATTTACACCGGAAAGTACAACGCCGAGTTTGGCTTCTCCGGCAGCGCGGTTGTGAACGTGGTGACCAAGTCGGGTACCAACCAGTTCCATGGCACGCTGTTTGAATATGTTCGCAACAACATCACCGACGCGCTGCCGCATACCATCCCCGGGCAGGCTGCAGCAACCTTGAATCCCTTTCACCGCAACCAGTTTGGGGGGTCCTTTGGTGGTCCCATTCTGAAAAAAAAGCTGTTCTTCTTCGGGGATTACCAGGAGACCCGTTTCAATACGGACAGTCTGGCCACCGCCACTGCCCCGACCGCCCTAATGGAAACGGGGAACTTCTCCGAACTCTACGATCCGACGGGGGCATTATGCAGTTGGTCAGGGAGTCCTTCTAAGACGGACGACTTTGGCAACCCATGCGGGCAGCTCTACTACCCCGGCAGCCAGGTCCGGAATGCTGGGGGCACTGTGATCTCGGCGACGGCGATTCCGGGGAATATCATTCCCAGCAACACCTACTGGGATCCGGTCTCGGAACAAATGAACGCGGCGCAACTGTGGGGGACAGCGAACCGGCCTGGTATTGTTAACAATCTCGCCTACAATCTCACCGTCGTCCAGAGATCTCGCCAGATCGATTCCCGGGTGGACTGGAACCGCACCGAAGCCGACCACTACTTTTTCCGTTACTCCATGCTGAGGGCAAACCTGTCGAACGTCAACAACGTCAACGACGACAACAACAGCATTTCCGGAAATACGCAGTTCTGGAATAACGGGCAGGCGAACGACAGTAGTTTCAACCAGAACATGCAGGTGACGAGTCAGCACAGTTTCACTCCCACCACCATGAACGAGTTCCGCCTGGGCTTCAACCGGACCGCGGTCCACACCGGCACCGCTTCCACCTCCAAGCCTTGGAATAACATTTTCGGCATTCCCAATGGCAACCTCGGCGATCTCAATACCCAGGGCCTTACCGACTTTGCACTCGGCAATTTCCCCGGCCCGAACCCCCTGCACGCGGTGGGAGATCCGGACTGGGTGGCCTACGTTATCTCCAACACGTTCTCCGGCGTCGACAACTTCACCCTGGTGAAGGGCCGCCATACCCTGAAGTTCGGCACCGTGATCAACCACGTGGAGAGCAGCTCCGCCGATACCATTGGCGGTGACAATCCAAGAGGAAGCATCTCATTTGATCCGGCGATGACTTCTTTTGACGGCAACAGCAATGGGTTCGCATTTCCGGCGTTTCTATTTGGATTTGACACAGGGGCTGCCCGGGCCCACTTCGTGACCGGGACTCCGTATCAAACCTACTGGCAGATAGCTGGGTATGGGCAGGATGATTTGAAGGTCTCGCCCACGCTCACGTTGAATCTGGGATTGCGTTACGAGATCACCTCGCGACCGATCGACTCCTCGAACCGGGAATCCAACTGGGACACGCTCACCAACCAGTTGGTCGTGGCCAGTCCAACCAATCGCAGCCCAGCGCTGGGATTGGACAAGACTGATATCGGACCGCGCCTCGGTTTCGCCTGGTCCCCCGACAAAGGCAAGACCAGCGTGCGCGGCGGTTACGGTATTTCCTACTGGCAAACTTACTGGAGCGGCCCCGTCACTCTTTTGGGTATCGGATACCCGTTCTACGCCAAGCAAACTTTTATATCGAGCAACAATGTCACACCCGATTTGAGCATTTCGGGCAACCCTGGTCTTACCCCCGGAGTGGCCAGTTCCCTTGGCTATACCATGGTGCCGTTCACCAATGCCGGTTTGCCGTTGGCTAGCGCCGTTTATGACAGCACCGGAAAGCTGGTGATTCCGCCAGGGGCCAACATTAAAGCCAGCGACTATAACTGGAAGAACCAACGCGTGGATCAGGCATCTCTGAATGTGGAGCGTGAGCTACGCCCAGGCCTGATTGCGGATATCGGCTACCTCAGAGTAGTAGGGAAGCGCAACAACATAGGAGAGAACATCAATCAAGCCCCTCCTAATCCGTTGAACCCCAACAACCAGACTGTCAACCGCCCACTCTATTCCGAGTACCCTCAACTCGGGGATCTAACGGCACAATTCTCCATGGGGTCCAGTTGGTACAACGCTTTCACGGTTCGCGTCCAGGGCAAGCTTGGTAAGCTGGTGACGTTGAATGCGAACTACGCCCACAGCCGTACTTTCGCCAATGGAAACGAACCGTCCTGGATGTTGACCGACATCAACTATAAGCGTGGACCCGCCCCGCAGGATATCGAGCACATCTTCAACGGCCAGTTTGTCTTCGGCTTACCCGTGGGCCGCGGCAAAGCATATGGCGGCAACATGAACCGGATCGCCGATGCCGCTCTGGGGGGCTGGCAATACTCGGGATATTTACGCTGGAGTACGGGCCCTCGATTCGGCGTAACCCAATCTTGTGGCTTCTTCAATAACGGTTCCACCCCTTCCCCCGATCGAGTTGGGAATGGGAACCTGTCTCGCGGTCAACGCACACTCGCCCGGTGGTTTGACACCAGCGCGTTCGCGGCCCACGGATGCGATGGCGCAAACCTGGCTGATCCCGCCAATGCCACCGAGGGCGATGAGGGGACGAATCCGATGTTTGCCGATGGCCAGGTGCAACTGGACTCTTCGTTATCTAAGCACTTCAGGTTGACCGAGCGGTTCGACCTGGAGTTCCGAGCCGACGCGTTTAATACGTTCAACCACACCAACTGGGGCATCCCAGACGCAAACATCGGAGACCAGCTCTTTGGCCAGATCACCTCTACGTCAACCACCAACCGGCAATTGCAGCTTGGATTGCATTTGACCTTCTAGTATTTCTGGGTGGCAACGGCGCTCGCCGTTGCCACCCGTTCCCCCTCCCCCGCATACGAAGTTCGCAATTTTCATCGTACGAAAACGCGGATCGAGCCATCCGCGAAGCTTCCGAGGCACCACTCCCATACCAGGGCACAATACCTCCCTGGCTGTCGTTCGCACTTCGTGGTAGCCGAATTTATCTCCAGCTTGAGCCGAAAGCGGACGAATCATGCTTAAAGCGATTCAGCCACGACAACTAGCCGTAACACCAGCCTGCATTTCGCACTGTGCATTGTGACCTCGATGTCTAAAGAGGACGGGCTGCCTATTTCCTCCATGATATAATTTCGGTTTTGAATTGCTAAGAGCTTTCGAGACAGCCGGACTGTAGTGGCCGAGCCCGCTTCTGAATAACTCGATCGCTTATTTCTTGCTCGATACCCCCCGCTACGGCTGCACTCACGATTCCGCCCCGAGTACCCGGATGCCGAACCGATCCGCTCCCATCGAACTGCCTTCGAAGATATAGGGTTCCCAGTTCCGGGCTTCGGTGTGCTTCTGAACCACTCGACGGAAAGATTCCGCTGAGTCTTCCGCGCCGAGCACCGCGACCGTGCCACCCCCCCCGCCCCCGGTAATCTTCGCGCCGTACAGCTTCCCTTCTGCGCATTCCTGGCGAACCAGCTCGATCAGCAGGTCCGTAGCAGCGCATCCCAAACCGCATTCTGTATAGGACCAGTGGGACTGAAACATCAAATCGCCCATGAGCCGGAAGCTACTATCGGAGTGCTCCGTTCTGGCGCCTCGCGCGAGGTCAACAAAGAGTTCGATCCGCTGATTCTCTTCCACCGCATACCGCGTGCATGCCTGCACCCGGTAGTTCACTTCGGGCCGGATGGTGGTAAACGGGTCGGCGTGAATTTTCCCAAGTGACTGAATCTCAGCTCCGGAGGCCAGGAGCGGCAGATCAACTTCGTATTGCGAGCGAAACAGCGAAGGAGAGATGTTCGAGATGTAACCGTTCCATCGAGGCTCGACGAAGCGGGGGATCCGTCCGCTTTCGTCCAGGGTAAGAGGCAGGTGTTCCCGGCCACAAATCATGCTATAGCCGACAAATGCTGCGGCACGAGCCGCCTCGTACTCAACTCCAGTCACCGCGTGACGTACGCCGGAATCAATTCCCCAGCATCGAAGGCCTTCCGGGAGCTTCACCAGAGGCTGAGGGGAACACGGCTGGCAGAGCAGAGGTAACAAAAAGCCTTCGTCTCCCAGCACCGATGCTGCCTGGTCCATGATGCCACAGGCCGATTCTGCAATGACGTTCTCCACCCACTGACAAGCCTCGGCCAATTCCACTCCGGCGAGCGGAATGCCGTAAGCGGCAACGGCCGCCTTCATGACCGCCACCTCGACTGCCGCCGAGGAACTGACTCCCTTGTTCAGGGGAACTTCTGATTCGATATACACGCTTGCGCCAGTCTTGACCTGTCCGGGATATTTGCAGCGCAGCAGGTAGAACACTCCCAGCACATAGGCCGTCCAGCGGATCTTCGGGTCGATGTTCACTTGCCTGCGGACCGTCGCTTCGTCAGTTAGCGATGCCAGTTCGAACTCCACTCGATCCAGCCAGCCTTCCAGCCGCATTTGCGGATTCCAGAAGACGATCCGTCCGTCGTCCCGCGCTTGGGCTGCCGCCCAGGTCGCCTCCCGGATGGTCGCCTGAAACACCAGTCCGCCGGTGTAGTCGACGTTTCCTCCCATCAAATCCAGGCGTCCCGGCGCACGACTGACGTACACCGGCCTTGCCGTCGAGAAAAACTTCCCCGATCGCCTCAATTCGGAGGCCGTCTGCTCAAAACCGGTCATGCGACGTCCCGGATGCTGCTTATCAAATACTGGATCGACTCTTCCGTCATTCGCGGATGAATGGGAATGCTCACGTAGCGGTCAAACATTGCCTCCGCCACCGGGCACTCCCCCTCAGCGTGTCCCAGGCTGCGATAAATCTTGGTCAGGTGGATCGGCATGTAATGCGACCAGGCCTTAATTTGCCTGCCAGTATACAGTTCCCACATGAAATCCTCTTTGCTGTGCCGGAACTCCGGCCCCAGCAAGAGAAGATAAATGTGAAATACGTGTTTGCGATCGGAAGGCACGTGGGGCAGTTGTAGCCCCAGGATATCGCTCAGTCCTTCGCTATATTTCCTGGCGATCTCGATTCGGCGGGCATTCAGCGCGTCGAGCTTGCGCAGCTGAACCAGACCAACCGCAGCCTGGATTTCAGTCATGCGGTAGTTGAATCCGATTCCGTCGAATTCGAGGTGCCAGTACCGCTTGCCCATGGGCTGTTCGTTTTCATCAATCGCCAGATACTTGCCCTTGGGATCATAAGTACGGCAACAAAGCGAACGGTGGGAGAGCATGCTTTCGAAAAACACCTTGCTGTTGGTCGTGATCATGCCGCCTTCGCCCAGCGTCACCATGTTCTTCTGCTGATGAAAGCTGAAGACCCCAATGTCCCCAAGGCCGCCCGCCTTGCGTCCCCTGAATTCAGCGCCCGCAGCATGCGCGGCGTCCTCCACCACCAGGATACCGCGGGGACGGGCGATAGCATTCAAAGCATCGATGTCGCAGCATTGGCCATAGAGATGAACTGGAATAATGGCCTTCGTGCGATTTGTAATCTTGCGGGCCACCGCCTGCGGGTCCAGATTCAGCGAGCATGGGTCTACATCGGCAAAGACGACCTTGGCTCCCAGCGCGGCCGCAGCATTCGCGGTGGAGATCCAAGTGATCGGAGTCGTGATCACTTCGTCACCCGGTCCCACTCCGGCAGCAATCAGAGCCAAAGAGAGCCCTGCCGTTGCGGAAGAAACCGCCAAGCCATACGCAGTCCCGCAATACGCGGCGAATTCCCGCTCAAATTGCTGGACCTTGACCCCACAGGACGGCGCATTGGCCTCCAACACCTCCAGCACGGCGGCTCTTTCGTCTTCTCCGTACGTGGACCCGTGGGAAAATTCTAGCTCGAACTTAGCCTTGGGCAAGGCCATCAAAGCACCTCTCGATCGCTTGATCGCACGTGGGAATGGGAATCGCACTGGTCAAGCCAAGTTTGTCAGTCAACAAGTAATGATCCGGTCCACGCGGAGCTCGTCCCAGCGTAGGCTCCCGTTGCGGCTGGACCTGGCCGGGGTACCCCATCCGAGAGGCGAGCCTGACGCCAAGGTCGTATCGCGTGATGGAGTCCTTGCTCCCGATGTGAAAGATCCCTCGCGTTCCCGGCTTCTTCACAAGATCGAGCATGAACCAACTCAGGCTGACAGCGTCGATCGGATTCCTCTGTTCAAACACCGGCAGAGCCACGGTCTGTCCGGAAGACCATCGATGTTTCAGATTGTCCAGCAGAGCATTGGTCCCGCGACGCCCGGCAAAACCGAGGGCCAAAGCGATGCGCACTACAATGGAGGAATCGAGTTCGAGAACCTTAGCCTCGGCCGCGGCTTTAGTCGCTCCATAGACGCTCACAGGGCTGACCGGGTCCTCTTCGCTGTAACCGTGCCTGCGGCCATCGAAAACCGCTCCCGTCGAAGTAAACAGCAGCCGAGCGTTGCTGCTGGCACAAGCATCCACGACATGCTCGGATCCGTGGAGGTTGACCGCCCTGGCCTCCTCCGGAAATTGCTCGCATCGGTCGATGTCCGAGAGCGCAGCCAACAGCAACACCACATCGGGTCGGGCTGCCCGAAACGCAGCCCTCACACTGCCCACTTCCCTTACATCAATCTTCACCTCGCTCGGGTGACTCGCTGCAGTTCGATTCCCCTCGATGACTTCAAACTCGGCTCCCGCGGCCTCTGTCACATAGCCACCCAGAAAGCCTCGCGATCCGACAACCAGCATCCTGGGCTTTGCTTTCGACATTCAAGGCCTGACAATCGGTTCCTGTGCGCTGCGCCGAACGTACCTCGTAAGATTCTGCGAGTCTACCGGGATCGGGATATAGTGTTAGACTCACTCATCTAGCTTGTTAATATGTAACAGACCATAAGAGTGCTAAAGTTGTCAAGGTTGTTTTCATGGAAGGCTCGACAAAACACGGAAGACAAACATCCAAGACTTCCCGACCCCATGCAGAGAGTCGGAAATATGCCTGATTCCACCTGGCTCTTGGAGCCCATCCGCGCCATTCACGAGCAGATTCGCGGTGTCGTCGTGTCCACCTGCGAGCGGTCCTCCCAGGAACAAATGTCTGAGATTGCCGACGATGGGGCAGGCGACACCATCTACGCGATTGACCGCGTCAGCGATTCCGTTTTGTTGCAACTCTTCGAAGAACAGATCGCCAGCCGCGAACCGATTGTTCTGGTTGCCGAAGGCTTCCCTGACGGCAAGATCACTCTGCCGCGCGGGACTCGTGAACAAGAGGCTGTCTGGCGCGTGATGGCTGACCCCATTGATGGCACCCGCTGCCTGATGTATCAAAAGCGCAGCGGTTGGATCTTGACGGGGGTCGCTCCGAACCGGGCCGAAATCACCACTATCGCCGATATCGAACTGGCCGTCCAGACCGAGATTCCCCTCATCAAGCAGCACCTGTGCGACACTCTGTGGGCACGAAAGGGCTGGGGGGCTAGAGGAGAGCGTTTCAATCGTCTCACCACCGAACGAACGCCTCTCACTCCGGTCCCTTCCGCCGCAACCGGCCTCGCCCACGGCTTTGCCACTGTCTCCCGGTTCTTCCCGGGCGGAAGAGATCTGCTGGCCGCCATTGATGACGAAATTTCCTTCGCCCTCTTGGGCGCTGGATCTCATGGCAAAGCTCTCTGCTTCGAAGATCAATACCTCTCGACCGGCGGCCAGCTCTACGAACTCATGATGGGACACGACCGATTCCTCGCCGACCTCCGTCCTTTGCTGCGCCCAATCCTCGCACAGCGGGGCTGGGCGTCTGGCCTTTGCTGCCATCCATACGACCTTTGTACCGAACTCGTAGCGCGCGAGGCAGGCGTGCTGGTAACAGATGAAACTGGAGCGCAACTCAACTCTGCCATGAACCTTGAGGCGGACGTGAGCTGGGCCGGCTATGCCAATAGCCACATCCGGGCGCTGGTCGAACCATTGCTGCAACGGGCGATCCAGCGGCACGGATTGCGAACCTCAGGCAAGGGCTGACTCGGGCCGTCGCGATGCGCTCGCCCGGAGTTTTCCCTTCGTTTTCACTCCAGCACGTACGCCAGATTGTCGAACCGCAAGCCTTCCCCATTTTTCAGCTCGAAGATGACGCTGGAACTGACGTCTCGCCATCCCGTACGCAGGCGCCGTAGTTGCCCGGGCTTTACCGTAAACGAGGTCTCGCGAATCTCCGGCGAATGGACCGTGACCGTCGCCTCCGATGCTCCCCCGTTGTAGACGTCCACGCCCGCAAAGATGCGAGGCCAATAGAAGCGGAATTCCCCAATCGTTGCTTTGGCGTCAGCGAAAGCAAGATTAAAAGTTCCGAAGCCGCCCTCTGGCGCGCTGATCCGCCACTGTTCGACGCCCCAATCGATCACACCCGAAGGATACTGACCCTTCAACACCGTTCCTGCCGGGAGATGGGGATCGTCGAAAGAAACGTATTGTGGAGCGGCGTTTCCGCCCTTGCCTTGAACGTCAATGTCACGCGCGTCGTCGTGCCGGACACGCAGCACCCTGGTCGAATCATCGAACATGAACCCCGGCTGGTCGAGGTCTTTGCGTCGGCCGAGGGGCTTCCCGTCCGCCGTAATGAATTCGGGCACGAAATCCAAGCGAAGAACATCCGAGGACTGGGGATCAAAAGTGGAATAAGTAACGGAGCCCTTGCCGTAGCTGATCTTCGTGACCACCGAACTGGAACCGAGCAGATGGGATTCATCCGCCGGAGCCCATTCCGGCACCGCCCAGAAAGCGTCCATCATTCTGCGTGGACCGTCCGCATATTGGTCGGTAAACCACCACTGCGTTGAGAACGGGGAATGGGCGTTGCGGGAAAGTCCCTGGAAATAGGTGACCCAGTTGTACGAACGGAACGCAGCATCTCGATAGGTAACGTCGCCGGTTTTCGCAAAGTAGATGGCTTCCACCGCGGCGAGCCGGGAGGTGTGGCTATCACAGCATTGATTCGGCTCATTGCAGCAGAATTCGACGCCATCTCCCTGCTCGGTTGTGACCGTAGCACCGTGCACGATGTACTTGGGCCACTTAGGAGTTGTCTTGACCCACTCGATAAGTTGCTTGGCATGCTCTCGCCACTGCGGGTCTTTCTCCGGATGAAGCAGGACGTAGCGGGCAAACTCCAGAGGGATGACCTGGTTCATGTTGCCCATGCTCGGCACCGTATCCTCGAAATAGCCCACCCATACGTTATTGGCTAACGGATACTTCTGAAACCACTCCCAGGCCGCCGCCCGCACTCGCGTGTAACTGGCAACATCGCCTTGTCCAAGGCGGATGAGTTCGTCGAACAGCATGATAGGCTCGATGACGTTGGCGGAATACGGACCCATGGGCGCGCCTTCCGCTTTCCCATCGCGTGCCCACAACCGCACCGGCCAGGGCGAATGATCCCCATCTCCGGGCTTGTAGTTCTTGGCGAGAGCGTCGGCACAGCGAAGCGCGGCCCGCAAATACTTGGTATTGCCCGTCATCTCGTACAGGCGTAGGTAGCCGTATCCGTCTTCACCAACCACATGCGGCTCCACGTAGTCTTCCCCAAGCGCGCTCCAGCCGGTGTAGCGCTTCGCGCCCGGATTCGCGGAGGCGTATGGCACCTGCGGCCAGGCGTAGCCTTCCGGCGTGAGTCCGTTTTCCAGTTCGTAGTCTACGAAGCTCTGCAGAAATGTAACGGTTCGCGGATCCCCGGTGTAGGGATAAAGACGTTCTATGAAGCCCTGCATCATGGCTCGCAGATAGCCAGTTGAGTTCGCCCAGTGCGGGTCCGGCGCCAGCTCATAGGTGGTGCGGTCAAAATCGAAACAGCAATAAAAATAAGGCAACCGCTGGCGGTTGTACTGGTCCCAGAGGATTGTCCACTGCGTGAGGAAGTGCGACGAATACGAATAGCCGATATCGCTCGGCACCGGCCACGGCAGCAGTTTTCCCCGCGCGTCCAACTGTACGGGATGACCCGCGATGGTGGGCTCATCCACAACCGAAGTCACCGGAAAGGGCTTCTGCTGCTGCCCAGAAAGCATCGTACCGCAAAGCAACACTGCCAGGACGACGTGCGCAACCTTGGTAATCTGAGGGACCACATCCGCACTAGCTTCAACCCGCCGCATTTTTCTCCTCCCGGCGCTACTCCGCGACCAGCACTGCGGTCAATTTCCGAAGCTTGGATAGATCGCCCGCTTTGACTCTTTTGTCAGTGACCACCAGGTCGCATTTTTCCACGGCACACAGCCGGTAGACCGCCTCTGTCCCGATCTTGCTGCTGTCGATCGACAGGATCCGCTCTCGGCCAGCTCGCAGAAATACTCGCGGCATCTCGGCGTCAAAATTCATGACCCCCTTGTGAAAAGAAAGGGCCGCGGCGCCGAAAAACACCTTGTCCGCGTAGACGCCCCCAAGAGAATCCACCACCGCATTTCCCGTGAGGTCATGGCTGCTGCGGCGGTAAGCTCCACCGGTCAACCGCACGTCAACTCTGGCGCTGCCGGCCAACTCTTCGAGCACCGCCAGCGAGGTCGTAACCACCGTCACATCGCGCTTGGCCGCAAGATATCGCGCGATGTATCGAGTGGTGGTTCCGGAGTCGAGCACGATGGTCTCGCCGTTCTGCACCAGTTTCGCCGCCTCGCGGCCAATTGCATCCTTCGCGCCGGCGTTCCTCGCCGAACGCTCCAGAAAACTCTTTTCCATCGACCCCGAAGGTGTCACCATCGCGCCCCCGGGCGTGCGGATCACCAGTCCCGAATCGGCCAGCTTATACAGAACCCGGCGCACCGTCATTTCAGAAACAGCAAACTTCAAGGCCATTTCGCCGATGGAAGCGGCACCCTTCTCTTTGATAAAAAGAAGGATCTCGTCTTTACGGTCCTCCGCAGATCGGAGACTGGATGTGTTAAAAACTACCATGAATGTTGTGACTCCATAACAAATCACGGTCCCCCGCCCTCTGTCAAGATTTTTCTTGCGAAGATGTTGGTGCACGCTGCTTAGATCCCGAATTCGTGCGAGTTGGTTTGGGTTCTCAAGTCCAAAGCCCAATAGCTTGACGGCAGCGAAGATGTCCCGCGGCAAGACTGGTGCCGCTCTGGAGAATCAGGCGCTTGCGCTATACTGCCCCTGCTCATACTTTCATATACGGAATCATTCCGGATCTTGCCAAAGGTGTATTGTCATTCTTTGAATGGCGTGGAGAGGAAAGCGTATTCATGGACCGAAGATCATTCCTGCAGCTTGCGGCCGGAACGGGGCTCGCCTCGCTGGGTCCCAATTCGCTGTCTGCGGAACCCGGTCTGGCAAAGGCCCTCGCGAGAACGGTGGCAGAACCTCAAGCGGAACCGAGTGTTCTTCAGGAACTGGGGAATGAATTCCTGAAGGTGTTTCTCCACTCAGATGGTTCAGCTTCCATCTTCGACATCAAAAATCAGGCAACGTGGCGCATGGGCCCGGTGGCCTTTCAGGAGGACTCCCCGATTGATCGCGGAGAAGTGTGGTTGCGTAGTGGCCGCTCGATCTGCGAGCAATACCCGGCCGCTTCTCAGGCAACAAACAGGGGCAAGACTTGCGATTCTCCCTGCTGGGCCGACTGCGGGATGTCAAAGGCTCGTTTACTGTCCGCGCTACGCTGGACGGGCCATGGCTCGAGTTTCGTCTGATTGCCATCGATGATTCCCTGCCCAGCCTTGCATTTCCTTTTCCCATTGAAAGTGAGAGCCTTGTTTTGCCTGAGGGAATCGGCCGCTGGATCCGCACACCGTTGGATGGACGTTTCGTTTATACATTTTTCAGTCACCTGAACATGCGCTGGTTTGGAGGGCTCAATCACCAGCACGGCTGGCTTGGATTGCTTCCGGAGCCTAACTTTGCCGACTCGGGCGTATCGTTGGCCGAACTCTGCGCCTCCCCCGTTTGGCTTCAAAGCCTCGGAAAGTGGTCCATGGAACGTGCCGTTCGCTACACGTTTCTGCGAGGCGGCTATATAGAACTGGCAAAGGCTTACCGGTCTTGGGCCATATCGAAAGGACTGCATCGTCCGCTCACGGAAAAGGCCGAGAGTACTCCCGCCCTGCAGAATCTCCTCCAAGGAAGACTCATTTCGCTGGTCAGCGCGGAACCGCGCCATGCCGCCTCTTACACCGAAGACTTGCTGCGTCCAGTCGCCAACGACAGGATGATCGGGAGCGGCCCAAAGGTCGCCTTCCGGCATACGGATGTGCAGAGGATCGTGCGCGAGTTGCCCGCAACTGGCGTTGAGCATGCGCTGATCATCCTAAGAGGATGGATACGCGGGGGGGTACGACTATTCGCATCCCGACATTTGGCCGCCCGATCCATCGCTAGGTACCGTTCAAGAACTGCAAGCAGTTTGCCAGCATCTGGATCCATTTACCGTAGGCTTGCACGACAATTATCAGGATATTTACGCTCACAATCCGAGTTTCCCCAACGGCGTGGTCCGGCTTCCGTCGGGTGCGCTCATGCCGGGAGGGTACTGGTCGGGAGGTCAGGCTTATATTCTGAACTCCCGCGACGGACTGCGATATGCGCAACGCAATTGGAAGGATGTTGGAACGCTGGGGTCTCGGGCGATGTTCATCGACACGGTTAGCGCCGTCCAGAACTACCAGTCATACAAACCACGAAACTTTCTCACGCGCTCGCAGGATGTATCGAATAAGTCGAACCTGCTGAAGTTCTTCAAGGAACAGGGAATGGTGTTAGGGAGCGAAGAAGGGGCAGATTTTGCCATCCCGTTCGTTGATTGGAACGAAAACAGGCACTATCGAGTTCCCGGCGAATCGGTGCCCCTGTGGCCGATAGTTTTTCACGATGCCGTCGCTTGCGGACGCTACGGACCCGAACTCCGCGAATTCGCTGGGCGAAGCGATACTGATCATTCCCCTTCCTGGCTCGTCGATATGTTGTGGGGCTATTTCTTGCTGTCGGGCGTGCTGGACGTTGACCACTGGCCGATGGCGAAACAGCAGATTGCCGCCACTCGCCACGTTGATGACTGGTTCCGGCGGGTCAATACCGCGGCGATGATCGATCATCGCTTCCTAACGGACGACTGCCAGTTAGAGCAGACCGCGTTCTCCAACGGGTGGTCCATCGTCGTCAATTTTTCATCCGAGGCGCAGGAACACAATGGCATTGCCGTCAGGCCCTGGGATTACAAAATTGTCACAGAGTGACAGATTGGACGTACGTCCCTTTTTTGTACCGTCGAGGCGGCCTTATTAACCTCAATGGAACCGGCGTTCTTTTGGTCCACTTTGATAGTGGGGAGCTAAACTTCCTGCCGCATCGCTTGTATCTCTTCGAGGGTCGTGCGCAACGGCCAAAGTTGCGGCTTGCTTGACTAGCATCAATCCTTTCTGGAGCAGCTCAACACGGGAATTATTTCGCTATTGTGTTTACGGCGCCCAGTTTCCAAGCTACGCTCTGCTCTGGATCGGTGGGGTTTCACGTTTTATTTTCTGCGGCGAGCTTATTAATGAAAATGAGTATTCAGTTTGCCCTGCCCCGCGGCTGGCGTATGCTTTGCCATGATTCGCGGAAGCCGCAGGAAACTACAGGAGTGTATGCATGGAAACAGGAGACCGCAGAAAATTCATTGCCATTGTGGGAGCAGGGCTGGCTGGCGCTGCGGTGGCCGCCCATCCCCAGGCAGCAGCCGCGCAGTCGCAGAAGGCCGCCGCCGACGACACTTCTGCATCCCTCTCTACTCATCCTCACTCGTCGCCGGGCTTCTACAATGTGCGCGGCTTCGGCGCCACGGGTGACGGCCGGACGATCGACTCCTCTGCGATCAACGATGCCATCGCAGCCGCCGAGCGCGATGGCGGTGGAGGCATCTGCTTTCCTTCCGGCAACTATCTCTGCTACTCCATTCGGTTGAGGAGCAATGTGGCGCTTTATCTCGAAGCCGGCGTGACCATCATTGCCGCCGACACTCCGCCTCCCGGCGAAGCCGGTGGATATGACGCCGCCGAAGCCAAACAGGCCTGGGATGGATATCAGGACTATGGGCATAATCACTGGCATAACAGCCTGATCTGGGGCGAGAATCTGCATGACATTTCCATCTTTGGCCCAGGCCGCATCTGGGGCCGCGGACTGGTCAACGGCGACGATGAGGAGCGCGGCGCGGGGTCGCGCGGCGTGGGCAACAAGGCCATCGGCCTCAAGTTGTGCCGCAATGTCACGCTCAAGGATTTTCAGATTCTCAAAGGCGGATGGTTTGCCATCCTCGCCACCGGCGTTGACAACCTCAACATCGACGGCCTCACAATCGACACCAATCGCGACGGCATTGACATTGACTGCTGCCGCAATGTGCGCATCTCGAATTGCGCGGTCAATTCGCCCTACGACGATGCCATCGTGCCCAAAAGCAGCTTTGCTCTCGGCTACAATCGCTCCACCGACAATCTGCTGATTACAAATTGCTATGTCACTGCGGCCTATGAAGTGGGCGCCATGCTCGACGGCAGTTGGAAGCGGCTGAAGAACTCGGCGGATTGGTCGCCCACCGGTCGCATCAAGTTCGGCACCGAATCCAATGGCGGCTTCAAGAACATCGTGGTCTCGAACTGCGTCTTTGAGGGTTGCCAGGGTCTGGCCCTGGAGAGCGAAGACGGCGCGTTGCTCGAGGACATCACCATCACCAACATCACCATGCGGGATATCACCTCCGCGCCCATCTTTCTCCGCCTTGGAAGCCGATTGCGCGGGCCCAAGGGGACGCAGGTCGGAGCGCTGCGCAGGATCCTCATCAGCAATATCGTGTGCTCCAACGCTGCCTCAACCCTATGCTGCATTCTGAGCGGTATTCCCGGTCATCCGATTGAAGATGTCACCATCACAAACGTCCATATCCAACACCGGGGCGGAGCGAAAATCGAGCAGGCGGCGCTTGCTCCTCCTGAAGAGGAAGCCGCGTACCCTGATCCCAAAATGTTCGGCCCCATGCCTTCCCAGGGATTCTTCATCCGCCATGCGACCAACATCGCCATCTCCAATCTTCGGATTGTGGCAGCATCCAGTGATGCGCGGCCTTCATTCATTCTCAGCGACGTGGACGGAGCCGAATTTTTTCATATCGCAGCCTCAGAGCCGCCGTCCGTTCCCAAGTTTGTGCTCAACAATGTTCGGAGCTTCAGCGCCTCCCACGTCAAAGGCATCAAGGACATAATCATTGACTTCGCCGCGCACCAGATGCTCGGCTGAGGCGCGGCAACCGCCGGCTGAAATGCACGGCAGGGGGAAAAACGCGGCCCCGGAAACGGATCTCCGGGGCCTGCTCTTAACCTTTGAAACCTTGAGACTTTGGAACCTGCTCTTTACTTCGGCTCTTCCACAATCTCAATCAAAAATCCAAAGGCATTTTCCGCCTTCAGATATCCTAGGCTTTACATTTCAATACTCAAGAAGGAAAACCCGAATTAAGTCCCCGGGCTGACTTCAAGGCGATGAGCTGCATCCAGGCAACGACATCGACAAAATCGAGTTCATTGCGCATGCAAAACGTAGTGTCCGGGCCCGAGTTGAATGTCCTTTCGCCTGCCTTCGTCAAGAGCCTGGCCATCAAGCGGCTGATCGTTCACGAAAACTTGCTCGTTGGCACTGGCCACCGGAAAGAGAACGCGGGTTTGCGTTCCCTCGGGCAAGTTTAGCGTAGCGATCATCTTTCCATTCGCTTTCTTGAGTTCCACGTGGATCGGACCGTGGGGCGACGGGATGTCTCCCTGAGCCGAGTCCAAGTCAAGAAGATCGGGACGAATCAGGACACGGCGAAAGCCGGGCTCCTCGGGCGTAACCCCGAGCACGTTGTCCATCATCCACGCAGTGGGACCGCTCGACCAGCCATGCGAGAGGCTGACAAAATAACCTTTTCCGTCGTCGGCCTTGAGCGAGTCGTGAAAATCATCCTGGGGCCAGCGTGTGTCATAGCCTTCCCAAAAGCTGGTCGCATCCTCTGCGATCATGCCTCCCCAAAATTTTCGGATCCAGGAAAGCGCGATCTGGCGATCGCCCGTCTTGCTCATCGCGTACAGGAAGAAGTTGTAGTTGTAGGGCGAGACGTCGTAGTCGGGTAGCTTGCCCGCGTTGAGCGCGGCAAATACCGCGGAATGAATCGCCGCCTGCTGGTCGGGAGCGGCAAGGCCAGAGTACACAGCGAGAGCGTTGCTTTGCCAGCGCGACCCGAACGTCTGGGTTGCCGGATCGAGCAAGTAGTGCTGGGCGGCCTCTTTGAGTTGGCCGGCGCGTTCTTCGATGTGCTGAGCCTGGCTCTGATCGCCCGCGCTCCGCAACAGGAAGGCTCCATCCTGAAATGCCTTGTAATACAGAAAGTGAGTTGCGCGGCGGGCTTCCGGGGTATCGCCATGCAGATCTTGCGACCAATCGACGAAAGGCCATCCACCCCTTTTGTTAGCGAAGAGATTCTTGTCATCGAGATCGCCTTCCATGTAGGTGAGTAGTCCACTTAAGTTGGGCATTACGGACTGCAAGTAAGTTGCGGCCCCGAACTGCCGGTAATAATCCGCCAGCCCAATTACCCAATACGCGGAATACCCGGGGATTCCATTCACATGGGAGTTCACCGGCGCCGGGTTGAGCCGGGTCAAGGTATCCTCCATCAAGAAGTGGTCAGCAAAGACGTGATTGATGACATTGCCCGTCACGCTCAGGTCTCCCATCCAGCGCGCTCGATCGCGTTTCGGCGCGTCCCAAATGTCGTCTTGCATGCACAGGTGGGCCGTGTGGGCTCCTACCTCCCAGATGCGGTTTAGGAGCGGGTCACTGGACTGAAAAGAACCACGATATTCAACGGGGTAATAAATTCCATCGACGCCCACAGAACGCAGGCGCAGTGTGCCCTCTCCGAAAAACTGCAGTCGGACGTATCGAAAAGCGCTCTTCGGCCCGTAGACCTTTCCGCTCGCTGGGAGATAGAGCTCGCGTACACCCAAGTAAGGCTTCTTCACCGCCTCTTCACGAGATTCCCCGAGCTGAAAAGTCACTCTCGCGGGCTGGGCAGAATCTGAAATGATTTCCAGGCGACCGTTTACTTCCCGGCCAAAGTCAAGGACGAGCGATGGCGCAGAATCGGGATCTGCTCCGGGTGAGGATTGAACTATCGTCACCGGACCTCGTCGATCCGAAGTGAGCGTCTCAAGACCTTCAAAACGGCCGCTTCCACTCCGGAGCTCTGGAAGGGCCGTAGCGGCAAAGGGAAGATGTATCAGGAAGGGTGAAATTCCGTCGTATCCGGGCCAGCGGTAGAGACCCGCGTCGGCGTTGGACTGGAAGAAGTCGATGTCGCCTTCGATATTGCCGAGGTTCTTGGCAGCAGGCCATCCCGAATCGTCGAATCCGGGTGCTTCCCAGCCCGGTGTCCCCACGCTCGATGCCTTCCACCGCGTATTGCTGATCAGCAGTACCGACCCGTCGATTCCGGGCGCGGCCGCCAGCATCTTGGCGACGATTGCTCCCTTGGTATAAACGAAATCGGGCATCCATGGTGCAGTCTTGCGGGCCGCGATCGCCTGAACCGCAATGCTATTCCTCCCCGCTTTCAGAAAAGCCGCGACTTCGACTTGAAACACCGAAGGACCGATCACGGTCTCCGACAGGTCGGAGGCGAAGTCGCCGGCGCGCTGACCATTCAGGAAGACCTGGGCCTCGCGTGGGCCAGCCACGTACAACGTAGCATGTGGCGGCGGAGTCGATAGTTCGAATGTTGTCCTCAGGAATCGAGCCGCGTCCGCGTTGCCGCTTTCCGATGTCCAGATGAATTGCTCCGGCAGAGGCTTGTGCAGTGCAGATTCGAGTACACCACTTCGATGAACCGTCGGATCCACCGGGACGGGCTTCCACTGTTGGGGAAAGGCTAGCCTCACCGCCACTGCGAAGACAACGACCAGCAAAGGCCAAAGAAAGCGAATTCTCATCATGCACTTCCCTCTTCACGATCGGCCGTGTCACGACCGGTCATGGCCGATGTTCTTGTCTCTGCAGCCACTATGTAGTTACCGGGGTAGCAATCGCCTGACTCCACTTTGCTGCCGCGTCGGGTCGCACTCCCCAGGTCGGTTCGACACTGCCATCCAATACCGCCATCTGGACAGCCGCGTTTCCAATCGTGGAAGCTTCAACCGGACCAAGAAGTACTTCGATCCCACAACGCTTACGAATCAACTCGTTCAAGTAACCGTTCCTGCTGCCTCCGCCGACCACAAAGAGTCTGCGGAGCGATTTGCCAGTGACCTCGGTCAACTGCTGCAGAATCTCCGCATATCGATGCGCCAAACTGTGAAAGATAAGGTTCGCAAAGTGCGGGGCCATGCTGGGATGAGTCGAGATTTCCTTATATCCGTGCTTGCGCAACACAGAATTGATGCGATCCGGCATGCGATGACTAAGCAGCAACTCGGGATCATCAACCGCCAGCAACTCGCGCGGCGCATGGAGCGTGCGGCACGCGCCAATTAACCGGGCAATGTCCCACTCCGACCGCTCCTCACACCAACTGCGCAAACACTCTTCGATCAACCACATGCCGTTAACATTTTTCAGAAACCGCACCGTGCCGCCGAGTCCTCCCTCATTGCTGAAATTGTGCCGGCGGGCAGCATCGGTGGTGCAAGCCTCAGGCAACACGGTGCCGACGAGTGACCAGGTCCCCGAGCTGATGAATGCCCAGTCATCGCCTGCGTCAGGAATTCCAGCGACGGCGGAACCTGTGTCATGACAGGCGGGAGCAATGAGTTTGGTCAAACGGAATTCCGGCAGTTCCGTCAAGCGCCCTTGCAGCCGTCCGAGGACCGTCCCGGGCGGCACAATCCTTGGAGCGGCTCCAACATCGAGACATGCAGCGTCCATGATCTCCGTGCACCATTGCATGCTGCCGGCTTCGATCATCTGTGTATGCGTGGCATTTGTGTATTCAGAAACGGCCTGCCCACCGAGCCAGTGCAGCAAATACTCGGGAAGGTTTAACCAACCCACTCCCTTGGGAAGCTGTTCACTCTGGTCGGCATAGAGCTGATAGAGCGTGTTGACGCGGATCATCTGGACGCCAGTCAAAGCATAAAGCCGCTCTGGGGGAATCTGCTTCCAAAGTTCCAGTTGAGCGGGTTCGGTTCTGGGATCGCGGTAGCAGAAAGGGCTGCGCAGCGGGACGGATTGCGGGTTCAGCCAAACGTAATCCACCGCCCAACCATCGACACCAATGGAATCGATGGGACCAGCGGCTTGTTGCGCGCAGATGGCCAGCCCCTCCTCGACTCCAGTACAGATGCGCTCCAAGTCCCAGTAGAGGTGGCCATCACGTTCCACGGGATGATTGGGAAACCTGTGAAGCGTGTCCAGCGCGGTGTCGCTACTATCCCACTGCAGCAAGGATACTCGGCAGCTCTCGGCTCCGAGATCGACCGCAATCACGCGCCGGCTAGGGGTCCCGCGAGTATCGCCCGCGTTGCTTGTCATAGAAGCGATCATCGTAGAAACGCCTCCGGAAGTCCGCCGTCTACCGGGACGATGTGTCCCGTCGTGCACCGCGCCCTGGCGCTCGCCAGGTAGAGGATGGCATGGGCACAATCGCTGGGATCGATGCTCGCCTTGGTGAGAGTCCGCTGCGCGTAGAAGTGACTCAGCGTACCGCGCAACTGGTCATCGGTCTGGCCTTCATCGAATGCGATCCCGTATTTGCGCAGCGATGCGATCACTCGGTCGCGGGGAAACATGGTTGAGCCTTTCACCACCGTGGCGGGACTGATGGCGTTGATGCGAATCTCAGGGGCCAGGGAGATCGCCAGCTCACGCACCAGGTGACTCAACGCCGCCTTGCTGACGTCATAGGCTTCGCTGCCACGCTTGGGCACAACGGCATTAGCGGAACTGGTGAGCACAATGGCCGCGGACAACTTCTGTTTCACGAAAATGGAGCGCGCTTCTTCTACAAGTAGAACATTCGCAGTGACATTCAGATCGAGCGTCGTTTTCCACTGCTCTTCGTCCACTGCTCCTTCCGGAGAAGAAGCGAACATCGCTGCTGTGTTCACCACCACATCCACACCGCCGTAACGTGCAACGACATCTCTCAGACCGTTTCGAATGGATTGCCGGTCCCGAATGTCGATCCGAGCGCTAACTACGGCTTCTTTGCCCGCCTTCGCGGCCAGCGCCGAGGCAGTCTCGCGAGCTGTCTGTTCATCGCGATCCAGGATGACGACATGAGCGCCGCGTTCAGCGGCTGCTTCCGCTACTGCCCGGCCAATCCCCTGGGCGCCGCCAAAAACGACCACCACCTGACGGCTGAATTCCTTTCCCGGTGGCTGGCGGCGCAGCTTGGCCTCCTCCAATCGCCAGTACTCGATGCGGAATGCCTCGGACGGAGGCAGCGCCACGTAATTGTGGTGCACTGAAAAGGCATCGGAATCCGCCGCCGCTCCAGCCTGGGGTAGAGTCGCAGGACGCTCCCCGCCATCCAGCGCCGTCGCTCCCTCCATCACGTGGATGGCGTTGGTGTAGAACTCTCCCGTGATGCGAGCCTCGAACTTGCTCTTGCCAAAACTGAACATGCCCACACCCGGAATCAACACCACCGCTGGATTCGGGTCACGCATTGCAGGCGAGTCCTTGGTCGCAAACCTCTCATAGTAAGCGCGGTATTCATCGCGATAGGAGAGCAGCGCTTCTTCGATCAGACTGGGTAATTTGCCGGGGTCTCCCGCAGGGTTCCACGCAATAAACAAAGGCCGGATCTTGGTGCGCACAAAATGATCGGGGCAACTGGTGCCCTGCCGCGCCAGTGCTTCTGCCTCCGCCGAATTTACGAAGCGCAACACCTCTGGGAGATCGCAGTAATGGCCGATCATCCGTCGAACTCCCGAAATTCGCCCGCGCAGAAAAGGAAACAGAGATAGAGCAATATCACTACGGTCGGCTCGCTCTTGAAATCGCGTACCGCCGAAAAGATCCTTTCCCGAGCGTTCTACATGCCCGAGCAAAAACTGCCCCAGGTCATCGATGACGGACAGCGTGTTTTCATAGCAGGAGCGCTGGGTTTCGCCCCAGGTAAAGATCCCGTGGCCGCCCAGGATAATTCCGTCTGCCTGCGGTTCCTTGCGAAGCGCTTCGCGGAGCATGAGAGCGAGTTCGAAGCCGGGGCGCTGCCATGGCAGCCAAATCAGATGGTGCCCATAGCTTCGATTGAACTCTTCGAGCCGCTGTCGGCCGTTGGCAGAAGCAGCCAGGGCAATGCCCCAATCGGGATGCAGGTGATCGACGTGCAGCGGCGACAAAAGACCATGCAGCGGCGTATCGATCGAAGCGGCGGTGGGATTCAAGCCCAGGGTACAGAGAGGGTAGTATTCGACGATCTCGTCTTCGTGTTCTGGGCCCCGATAGCGAGACTCCATTCCTAGCAGTTTGTCAAGGTAGAGGGTGGCAAATCCGCCGCGCTGGATGCTGCCCAGATCCCCACCGCTTCCTTTCACCCACAGAGCACGCACCGGCTGCCCGGTCAGCGGGTCCGGTTGTGTGATTTTGGAACTGGTGTTGCCGCCACCAAAATTGGTGATGCGGAGATCAGCGCCAAGAAGATTAGAGCGGTAACACAGCAGTTCGGGTTCATCGAGGCCGGAAGCAACTTGCTCAGACCACTGGTTCTTAAGATATCGGAGAGTCTTCATAAACTAGCTTAGAAATCGAGGGGAGCACCGGGTCGTGATTTCCTCGACCCTCTCGAGCACCCGGCGGCATCATGCGTAAGAAGCAACACCCTTCTTGCGGCCACCGCGTTCGCGAGCAACTCGCTCCGTGTACCCGCTCTCCCGGAATGCTCGCAGCGGATCGGGTGCCAATCCCCGACTCTCGCGCCACTCGCGTAAAATCGGCCGCACATCGGTTTCAAAGGCGTCCTTCAGCGCATTCTCCGCATCAATGATGCGCTGTTCGTTGCGGGCGGCTTCCAAAGCCTCATGGTCGATCAAAGCGGCCTTGGCATAGAGTTGCTGCGCGGTCATCACCGTTTGGATCATCGCCTCCACCTTGTTCTTCAGGTTATGGCTCTGGTCCACCATGTAAGCGATATCCGCCGGCTTGCCCGTCTCCCACTCGGCATGACGGATCTCCGCGAAGATGCGGAAGATCTGATAAGGATCGATCGAACCCAGCGTAAGATCGTCGTCGGCGTAGCGCCGATCGTTGAAGTGAAAACCGCCCAGCATGTCCTCGCTGAGCATCCACGCCACAATCTGCTCGATGTTTTGTGTTTGATAGTGATGGCCGGTATCGACCAGCACCCGCGCCTTAGGACCGGCCGCGCGCGCTAAAAGGAGAGCCATGCCCCAATCCGCAATGTCGGTGTGATAGAAGAAAGGCTCGAAAGGCTTGTACTCCAGCAAAAGCCTCTGGCTCTCGTCGAGCGCCGCATGCACCTGCCGCAGTCCGTCCGTCAGCCACTGCTTGCGGCGGCGAATGTTGGCCGTACCGGGATAATTCGAGCCGTCCGCAAACCAGGGGGCCACATCACGCGATCCAAGTTCCTTGGCCAGTTGCACCGAGTCCAAGATGTGTCGTAGCGCCTTCTTACGAACTTCTGGTCGCTCGTTCGCAAGCGAACCGTGCTTGTAGACCTGATCTTGAAAGACGTTCGGATTGATTGAACCGGTCCTCACTCCATATTGGTCACTGAGGCTCCGGACTTCGTTCAAATCGGTACCTGCCGGCAGGTCCCACAGGACGTGCAGGGCGATGGTGGGACACACGCCGGTAAACACATGTACCTGTCCCGCGTCCGCAAACTTTTCCGCAAGCGTGCTCGCCGCGCTGTCCTGCAGAAACTTCCCGAAGCGGGTTCCCGTATCAGAAAATCCCCAGGATGGAAGTTCAATCCGGAATGCATCCAGGGCTTGATGAACCAATACGACAGACCCAGTCATAACCGTCCTTTCCGACCAACGGATTACTATATCGTTATTAGAAATAATTTCAAGGGTAAACTTCTAAAGTGGCGACGTTACGATGTTCTGTAAAAACGAGCAAGAAAAAGGGGAAGATTGGAACCTCCCGCTGTGGGAGGACGTGATCACGAACGCCGGTAAGCTTGGGAAATCAGCACGATGGCGAACACGTAGAAAATGAACATCAGGCCCAGGTAGATTTTCGCTTTGGGTCCTGCCCCGGCGAATTCCTTCCAAACGAAAATGCCCCAGATCGCTGCCACCATCGGCGCTGCCTGCCCCAGGGCATAGGAGATCGCTACTCCGGTCAGGCTGGCGGCAACGAAGTTGAAGACGGTGCCCATCGCCCAGATTCCACCACCCACCAGGCCGAGTGCATGATTTTGGAAACCCGCTTTGAAATACCCGTGAAAGTCGACGGGATCGCCCACCAGGGGGTGGCGCATCAAGTAAACGTTGGCCGCGAAGCAGCACAACCACGCCCCGAACGTAAAGAAGACACCCGCGCCGTAGGGACCCAGCGTATTTCCTCGGCTCATGGCATGTGCAATCAGGGGCGCGAAGGACCCCATGAGAAGTCCCGACACGGTGCAAATCAACAAGCTCTTGCGCGACGCGTCCCGCCTCTGACTCCCGAGTTGCGCGTAGGCCAGACCGTCCATAATGATCGCCACCACCGCCGAGACCACGCCTAAACCCAGCAAAATGGCATCGCCCCGCGGCTGCTGGATGTAACTCATTACCACACCGACCACTAATGCGATCCCGATCGACACCGGGAAGGCAATGGCCAGCCCCGCCATGTCAATACCCGCCACCAACAGAATGTTGGCAACGTTGAAAATGACCCCTGCCAACAATGCATAGCCCAAATTGCCCCGGTCGACCGTGCGAAGATTGCTCAGGAAGTCAGTGCCGTCTCGGCTCACCATCCCCAGCGTGAGCGCAAGCAACAAAGACGTGAAGAAGATTGAGACTGCGTAATCCCAGTAGAAGAGTTCAAACCGGTAACTCTTCGTGCCCTTATAGCTATTGGCCCACGACCCCCAACAAAGAGCGCTCACCGCCATCAGTAGCAGTGCCACAGCCAGTGTATGCGGGACGAACATGGTATAGCCTTTCTAGGCGCTCCCGGGGATAGCCCCTCGGCTCCGGCCGGGAATGGTCGGCGCAAGCCTATCGAGAAATGCTCCTCATTTCAATTACAAAATGATTTCTGCCTGCATTTCCAGCGTTGCGGCTCGCCAAGGTGCTTATTTCATTGTTCTGACCGTCGCGCGGCGGCTCACTCGGAGTCGCGATTGGCAATAAAAACTCGGAAAACCGGTTTCGCTCTTTCCGCAGGTTCCATTGCGTAAGTCTGACTTGTCTTTGCGGCATCGTAGTCGCGCCACAACCAGATCATCGAGGCTGGAAACTCGGCTTCGCCTTGGGCCGGGTTATGCGAACCCGTGCCGAAACTGAAGTGGAAGTCGTACTCCAGGAGCTTCAGGGCGTTCGCCATGCGAATGTTTGCCATTGGCCAACTGCCATACCAGTTCCACTCCAGATCGTCTGAGCCGTCCTGAAGCCACACCCGAAGATTGCGTTTGGGTTCGCGCAGCACCTTTTCAGCATAGTCCTGCCCACCATCCGGAACACCGGGATCTTCCTTCCACTGGATACTGGTAAAGCTCCCAATCCAGGTAAGGACTCGGCTGAACTGATCGGGCATTTGCCAGGCAGCATTGAACGCGCAAATCCCGCCGGAAGACAGGCCCGTGATCGCCCGGCTGTAAGAATCCTTGCGGATGTTGTACCGGGCTTCCACCTCGGCCAGGATTTCGTCTCGGAGATAACGCGGATATCGATCGCTGACGGTGTCGTAAAGCGTGCTGCGCATCGAATCCTTCACCGAACGATGCCACTTCTCCGAGTACGCTTTCACGAACTTGTAAGTCGGCGTATCGGGAGAGCCGGTGATCTGTCCGGGATTGACAAAAATGCAGATCATCACCGGAATCTTCTTATGTGCGATCAGGTTATCGATCACATCGAGCGTTCGACTGCGCTCACGGTCGATGTAGCCTCCACCGTCCTGGAACACCATCAGCGCGGCCGGCACTTTGGGGTCGTACTGCGCCGATACATAGACCCAGTATTCACTTTTCATACCGTCATAGATCTTGCTGGTGTGAGTGACCTTTTCAGAAAGCTTGCCCATCGGCACGCCCGGCTGCAAATACGACAGCGGCCCAAATGCCGGCACGTCACGACTGCCGCCGAACGTCACGCTGTTCACGATATAGTGAAAGCCATGGAGCTTGCCCAGCGGTTCGATGTGTGCGGGAGAATACCAGAGGTCCGTACCTTCTACTCGCTGCATCTCCGGACCTGCAGCATCGTCAATCATCAAGACCGGCTTTGAGGTACTGCTTATGGCGAAGAAGAAATCCGGACCGTGGCCGGCCCATGCTGTCCCATTCGCGAGATCCTTGCTGTCGAATCTTCCGGTCATTGCCTGCTGCAGGCTTTCGCTGTGTGATTTGGCAAGTTGGATCAGCTCCGGCGCGGAAATCTTATCCGCGGCCGTTGCGTGGAGAGCCCATCCGAGAACCAAAGAACAAACGGCAATGAGATTTCGTTTTCTATTAGCCAAGTGGAGTCTCCTCTCCTGCTTGCAGCAAGAGCGTGCCGGCAATTCGCCTCCGGGACTCAGATCGCCGATACATCTGGGAAAATGGTGACCCGAAGATCAGTGGAGCCGTAGGGAACCAGCGTGACCTGCTCCCGAGTGGCGGCAACTTTCACCTCAGGAGCATCAGCATGTGTCGGGTTGAAGTCTCGCGGCGGTACCAACAGAGCCTCCTCTTTCGAGCCCTTGAGCTTGGGTAACGGCGGGCTGAACTTGCGATCCGGATCTTTGGGGTCAAAGGTAAGATCCCAGCCCTCGATCTTCTTGGCCGCAACCACAAGCGCGACTGGAGGTTCGACCCACGGATCGGCAGTCATGGGCTTTCGCTGCACTTTCACTTGCGCTTCAATCTTGGACTTATCTACCACCAGGCCATAGTTCCATGGCGTGGCTGCGGTCGCGCTCCAGACCGGGAACTCGGCGCTCGACCAGCGTGGAACGACGGTCGATGTCCAGTTCTCTTTTATCGCCAATGAATACACCAGCGGACCATGCTCGATCGCAATACCTCCCCCAGGCCAGCGACTCGCTTTAGCTTTCATCGGCAGCACGAGAGTGACCCTATCTCCGGAGTGAAATTTGCGCGAGAGCGTTGCAAAACCGTCCTTGACCTGCGGTAACGCCACCGGGCGGTTGTTTAAAAGAATGCGGGGAGCATCGCACCAGCGAGGTATCCGCAAAGAGAACGCGAAGCGAACGGGCGCGGCGGCGTGGATGGTGAAGTCCACACGATCGTCGAATGGGTAATCGGTGGTCTGGACGATCTCGACTTCTTCACCGTGTGCGCCGACCTTTGTGTTCAGCGTGGAGGCCCCATAGAGCGTTGCGGCCAATCCGTCCTCAGTCTTCATCCACATGCGGAGTACATAGTTAGGGAAGATGCGATGGGCATTTCCGGCGCAGCAGGCAACGCGACTACCGGGGTTGGGTTGGTACGCCATGGTGCTGGGGCCGCTGTTCGGGATGTGGCTCGACGTCGGCGTCGAGAGCATTTGATTTGGACACGAAAGATACTGAATGCCCTTCCAGTCTTTCTTGATTGCCCCGAAACCGGCGTTAAAGCAAGCCCGCTCGATCCGGTCGGCCCAAATGCCGTCTCCAGTCGCCTCAAGCAGATAGCCCCATGTCCACGTGTGGTCGGTTATGTCGCAGGTCTCGTGCACGTCGCGCGAGGTTGTACTGGCATAGTACTCGGAGGTCGAAGGGATTCCGTCGACGAGCATGTAGCGGTCAAAGATGCGCTGCTGGGCCGCGAGCGCAAATGTCAGATACTCCGGTTTACCCGTCGCGATATAAAGAATGGCGGGCAGCTTGGCAGTCTCGATGTAGCTGACGCCGTGAGAATTGATCGGCGCATCGGAAAGCACACGCGAGGGTTCCATGTCTCCGTGGCCCTCTTCGGATCCGTGCTGGAGATTCTCGGCCCACGCCTTTTCCGCGAGCGCGAGCAGGCGTTCATCTCCGCAACGTTCGTATGCCCAAAGCATTCCTTCGACGTTGGTAACATTCCGACGCGAGACGCCGTAATCGGCCGTGTCGGAAAGGTAATGTTTGCGGATTGCTTCCACCACGCTCGCGTCGCTGTTGGCCTCGGAGTACGCCGCGAGCGCGCGGAAGAAAACAGTGTGTGGCCAGCGATGGAAATCGATCGCTGGGTCTCGGATTGCCGCGGGGCCCAGATATCCCACGGGCGCGGCGTGCGAAAGCGTGTATTCGATCGGAACCTTGGCAGCATTCAATAGCTTTTCGTCGCCGAGCACGAGCGCGCAGCGCAGCGAACCGTCAATCCAGTATCCCTTCTGCTCCCACGGCCACCAGGCTTCACTCACGTCTCCGCCTTCAGGAACGTATTTCTCTTCTCCTGCCCAGTAGGCGCCTGTGAAGGGCTCAGAAACTGCTGGCAGGGAGATTCCAAGCTGGTCGGCTTGCTTTTGCAGATAAGCGCGCAGCCAGCCTTCAGGCTTGACGGCTCCGGGTCGGAGCGGATGAAGCGCCGCGTATGATCGCCTCTGCGCTGGAGAGTCGAGCGCTTCCAGAAGAGTGCCGGGCGACAGAAGCAGCGCCGAACTCATCAGGCTGGCTTTCAGAAATTCGCGGCGGTCAATGCGAATGCCATTGCCACGGGAGGATACCGTTTTGTCGATTTTCACCAGTGTCTCTCCGAGTCGTTGCGTCACTGCAAGGGCTCACGGCCTATCGATTAGCGCGAGTCCTTCCCAGCAACTCGAGATGTCTGAATTTTGATCATTACAACCCCATGCGAATCACCGTGTCGTTGACCCTGCCTTGGAAATAGTTGTACTGTTCCATCCCATCGGAGGAGTTGCAGCCAGCCCGTTGTAAGGCACCGGATGCAGTGCCGGGAGCTCGATTCGAGCCGGCGGGTCTCCCATCTTGTTCGAGGTGCGCTTGGCTGTGTACTGGGTATTATTGTCTCCCGGCCAGCGCGAGATCACTTGCAGTTCGTCGCCTTGGATTGTTCCCTCGTATTTCGCGGGATTCTTGTCGTCCGCCGGGGTCATCAAGTCAAAGTGAAAAGTCTTACCGTCGGTGGAATCTTTGCTGATCCTCAATTCACCCCAGGAGAAAATGATCTTCCCATTGAGCTGCGAGCCGGTCTGTTGCAGAACGATAACGATTTGGGTGGTGTTGCCGTCTGGGGTGGTTTCTTCGTGCAGCCAGCGGCCGGTAAGATCGGTCGTAGATGCCGTTGCTGGGAATTCGGCGGTGGCTGCCAAAAGACATAACAGCGCCACACTAAGTAGCTTTGCGCTGAACCTTTCAGCCAAGAATCGCGGAAAGGCGGGTTTGGGAAACTGACCTACCCTCAAGCGAAAGAGGCGAGACTGCCAGATGAATAGTCCGACGCCGGTCACAACCGCAGATTGAAGGAATTCGCAGCGGTGTAGAACGCACGGATCAAACCGATTAGAGGACATAACAAGAGAAGAAAAAGCGGGCCGGAGAATTGCCCAGCCCGCCAAGGTTATTATTACTAGAACTGCAGACGTGCTCCCATCTGAATGAATCGCTTGTTATTGGCGACTGTGGAAAATCCGAACGTGTTGCTTGCCATTTCTTGACTTATCCCCTGCCAATTTGTGCGGTTGAGCAGGTTAATGAAATCTCCGCGTAGAGTTAACTTGGCACCCTCCCACGGCAACGTAAAGCTCTTGGCGAATTCTGCATTGACGTTGAAGTAGCCCGGATTGCGGAAGGTGTTTGCGCCCTGCTGGCTGAGCACAGGCGTCGTGCCTCCTGCACCGACTGGATCGGTGAAGTTTGCAGCCGTGAAGGCTCCGGTCACGGACACCGCCCGGCGTGAGAAACTCCTGGGCAAACCACCCTGATAGGTTGGGAATGCCGGCGTCCCACCTTGATTGCCGTCGATGGCCCAACTGTTGTCAGTGGCATAGGAAGGTCCGTTCTGGTTGGCCACCGAAAAGGGAGTCCCGGATTGAGCAACGGTGATGGTGCTGATTCGCCACCCGGACACAGCCTCATTGAGGATTCGGTTGTTTCCCGAGAATTTTGGAACCTCATAGGAGCCGCCCAAGGAGAACGCGTTGGTGACGTCATTCATCGAGGGACCATAGTAGACCTTGGGCTGTGTAACGGACGGCCAGAAGGCCATTACCCCATTGCCATTGCCATCATTAAAGGTCGGGGCATACTGAAGGGCCTTTGACCAAGTGTAGCTGGATTGGTAGCCGAACCCCTTGTAGTTCTGCTTGAGGGTCACGATCATGGCGTTGTAGTTGGTGGTGATGCCGGCATCGCGCGTATATCGGAGTTGTGCAAAATTAGGGTCGACGTAGGTTGTCGAACCGGGAGCCAGGTTGTAGTCGGCATTTTGGGCTGAGTTCGGACCCTGTGCGACGGCTCCGGTGAGCTGGTCATAGCCATAACTTCCGGAATAACCAAGGCTGAACACCATGCGGGCAGGGAGCTGCTGTTCGATTCCAAACGAGTAGTTCAAGTACTTCTCTGGCTTGACGTTGGGAGCAAAGCCGTTGAGCTGTATTTGGTAAATCTGTGTTTGCTGGGGATTCGAGTAGATCGCGCCGACAGGATTCGAGCCATAGACCGGGAACGGCAACTGCCCATTATAGGTATGTCCATAGGGCGGCGTGGTTGTAGTGAAATCGCCAAAATCCAAAGGGCCGTATGTACCAATGTTGACGCGCACCGGCGGTTGTGTAGGCAGGTTAATGGAGATTTGCGCGGGCGTCAGCGCGTTCTCAAACAGGCCGATTCCACCGCGTAAGACTAACCCCTGCCGCGGGTTATAGGCGAAACCGAAACGGGGCTGGAAGTTCATATTCTGCGCTTCCGTGAATGCCTTCGGGGTTATGCGTGTTGATGTGTTCAAGGCCTGCTGTTCGAAAGTTGAACCCGCACCGGGGAACAAACCCGCAAACGGCGACGAGGTTGAGTAACGAACCGGGTTGCCGAAGTCGTCGTAGCGAAGGCCCGCGGTGATGGTCAAATTGGGGCGGACCTTCCAGGTGTCGTCGGCCCACAGACCGTTGTAGAAAACGGTGGCGCCGTAGACCTGCGGCTCGTATTCACCGGTGGTTCCACTGATACTGTAGATGGCGCCGGAGTAGTTCGCTGTGTTGGCAATGAACGCAACCGCATCCCCAATGCCGAAAAAGGGAAAGCCCCGGGCATACTGTTGTTCATTCGTGAGGTAGTCTTCGCGTGCCCATTGGTAGCCACCACGGACGGTGTGGTTGCGGAAGGTGTAGGTCACGGTATCGCGTATGTTATAGGTGTGCTCCAAATTAGTATACGGCCCGCCGGGCACGGTAGTACCCAAGGGCTGAAAGAATGAGAAGCCGTTGGTGATGTCGCCTCCAGCCGGACCAGGCCACGGAGTCGACCCCGCGATGGCTGGATCTTTCAGGCCGATTCCCGAGTATCCACGAAGAAGGCCCCCGTGCACTTCGTTCAGCAACTTCGGCGAGAAAACGTGAATCCAGTTGAGCGAGGCGAACTTCGTCGTGCTGGGAGAGGCGGCATCCAGATTGGGCCGGTTCGCCAAAAAACCCAGATATTGGTGGATTTTCTCGTACGAGGCATAGACGCGGTCGTTGCCGTTGCGGAAGTTCTGGTCCAAACGGCCGAAATACTGCGTACCGTTGAATGGCTGGCTTTGTTCGAATATGTAACCGGTATCATAGACCGGCGTGCTGCAGGGCAGGTTATACGGGAGGCTACCCGTCGTCTGATTGGTTCCGCACGGTGTCCCACTTGTGGCGGGGTACAGGGTGCTGGCTAGAATTACGCCGGCGCCTGATCCGGGAACGTCCCGCGTGTCGGGAGCGAGATTAGCAGCCTTGGCGATGCCTGAGTTCGGGAAGGCCTGGAGCGCCCACTGTTCAAACGCCGGATCCCAAACATTCTCGTTCACCGGAGACGGCTGGCCGATTCCGGCATCCTGTCTCTGGAACGAGAAGAAAAAGAAGGTCTTATCCTTGAAGATCGGTCCGCCCACAGAGCCCAGAAGTTCATTCTGATGATAGGCGGCTGGGACATCTTGCGGCGTACCCACGCCGTTCGAAACATTGTTGATGACGCTTTGGGCGGCTCCGAGGTTGCTGGAAGAGTAGGATTCATCCAAGTCTCCATGGAACTTATTGCCGCCCGACTTGGTGGTGAACGCGACCTGCACCGAAGCGGCTGAGCCATTCTCGACCGAGTAAGTTTGTGTCTGCAGCGAAACCTCTCGGATCATGTCCGCGTTGGGAAAGATCATCGCGGTTCCCTGTTGTGTATCGTCAGACACCGGTAGGTCGTCCAGCAGGAACAAGTTGCCGTTGCTGCCCTGGCCGTTGGCCTGGTAGGGCGGGGTAAAACTGCCGGCAAAGAGCGTGGAGCCATATCCCGCGGCTGGATTGGTGTCCAGAACTCCGCTCACACCGGGCGTGAGGGCGATCAACTGCTGCACATCGTGGCTCGCCAACGGAAGCTCCTCGACCTCGCTAGCGGGAAGAGTTGATTCTATGCGCGTCTCCTCCGGATTGAGCTCTGGGGCCGCCGCGGACACTTCCATGATAATGTTGCTGGTTCCGAGCTGGAGCGCTACGTCCACGCCACGCGTCTGATCGGTAGTCACAGTGACCGCGATTGAGCTGCTCTTGAAGCCGCCCGCGGTCGTAATGACGGTATAGTCGCCAGGCGCAATCGAACTGAAACGATAGAACCCCGAGCTGTTGGCCGTCTGCTTCAGGTCGACGCCAGTGTTGACGTTGTGCAGCGTTACCGCCGCATTCGCGACCACCGCACCGGTCGGGTCGCTAATTGTTCCCTGCACATTGCCGCTGAACTGCGCGTGGGCTGACGGCGAGAGAGCGAGTGTGAGTAACAATGCCACCACACTTACGAGAATTCGGTTGAGCCACGCACTCTGGCCACTGCGAACTACATCGTCGAGAACGTTTCCCATTAGTGATCTCCTCCTGGAGAGTGCACGCTTCTTGGCGGTGCCTTAAAACAACCAAACTGCCTGCTGGGTCCGGGCCGATGCTTGCGTCCACATCAGAGCCCTTTGCAGGTTCGAACCGGCCCAAACCTAGCTCCGCTAGGAAAGTTGAATCCATTCCCTTGTCCTTGTCAAGACATTTTTGAAACAAATTCTCTAATGAAAAATGACTCGAAGGTGCCCCCGAATTTGCGTCCGCCGGCCACCGGGGCGGTGCGGCGTTTCTAATGCCATATTTCTATGCAAAGACGGAGGTGCTCCTATGCAATAGTGAATATTGTTGATTGCGTCAGGTTGAGAGTATGAGCTACTCGCTTTTCTTTCTTCTGTTAGGAATTGTTTCAGTTCCAACGAATCTGGATATAATTGCTGCCGGAACGCGTAGGAATCTAAGTGTCGTTCGCGTCTCGTGCCGTCCGGTGCTGGAAGCGAATCGCAGCTCGTCGCCGCATCACTGACGACAACATGTTCCTGACAGGAGAGTATCTCGATGCCAAGTACAGGGGGACAAATGACCAAGATGGGCATATCCAATCCTCAGAACCTGATTTTGATTCATCGCAATCTTCACAAGCGCCTCGCAGCCGCCGCGCTGCTCGCGCTCGTTTGCAGTTGCGCGCTATTTGTAACTGCGCAAACCGCGCCCAACGTAACGGGCAACCCGCGCGTCGATAAGCTGCTTGGCCAGATGACGCTCGACGAAAAGGTTGTGCTGGTCCACGGAATCGGCGAAGACCCCTCCACGAATCAGGGGCAGGCCGGCTACCTGGCGGGAATACCGCGCTTGGGAATTCCTTCGTTACGACTCGCGGATGGGCCTCCGGGCGTGCTGACGCGTGTCCCGTCTGCCGCGCCCACGGCAACAATGGGACTGGCGGCGACCTTCAGCCGCGAGGACGCGACCGAGAACGGCATTTTGATCGGGCGGGAGGCACGGTCGCACGGTGTGGATGTGGTGCTTCAGCCTTTCATCAACATCGATCGGGATGTCATGTACAGCCGCGGTTACAACACCTACGGTGAAGACCCGCTGTTGACCGGCCAGATCGGCGCGGCATTCATTCGCGGCGTGCAGGGCCAGGGAGTGATGGCGCAAGCGAAACACTACGTGGCCTATGACACCGACGGCACCAACGTATTCGTGGACCAACAGACCCTCCACGAAATCTACGTGGCGCCCTTTGCGGATGCGGTCGCAGCCGGAGTTTCCTCCATCATGTGTTCGTATAATAAAGTTAACGGGCCTTACTCCTGCGGCAACGCTGACACGCTCAACGAGATACTGAAGAAAGAAGTTCGGTTCAAGGGATTCGTAACGTCGGACTGGGGCGCCACGCACGGGACTGACTTCATCAATGCCGGTCTGGATATGGAAATGCCGGGGCCGCTTCCCGTCTCCTGGACAGGACCTTCATTCTTCGAGAATGGGACGCCTGTGCCTCCCGGGCCGCCCGAACCCGAGGACGCGGTAGACGCGACGCACGACGGCTTGCCGGAGGAACCCGCGCGCCCGGGATGGGTTTTGCAACCAGAGCCCAAGCCGACTACGAATCTGAAGCAGGCGGTGCAGGACGGCCTGGTCAGCGAAGCGACCATCACCATGGCCGCCGGACGCGTGCTCTACCAGATGGATAGGTTCGGTCTGCTCGACGGCAAGTCGAAGCACGACATCACGCCTTCCGCAGTGGTGGAAAATGCCAATATCATTCGGAAGACCAGCGAGGATGCCGCGGTCCTGCTGAAGAATGATGGCCGCGCGCTTCCGCTGAAGAATAGCGACTTGCAGTCTCTCGCGCTGATCGGTCCGGGCGCGGGTCAGACGATTTCCGTTGGAATGACCGGCGAGAAGGCAGTAGGGTTGCCAGAACGCGAAATCGGCACGCTTGAAGCTCTGAAAAAAATTACAGGCCCCGATAAAAGTGTGAATCTTACCTATGCCGTAGCCAACGATCTGACGGGCACGCCGGTTCCGCCAGAATTCCTGTCGCATGATGGCAAGCCTGGGCTGGAGCGCATTGCAGGGAACGGCGCTCCTGCGCAAGTAGATCCGCAAATTAACTTCACCAAGTCCAACGGAGAAGCCCTGCCTGCAAACTCCACCACCAAGTGGCGCGGAACACTGACCATCCCGGCAACCGGTGCGTATCGGCTGCACCTCCAGGTGCTGGGTTGCTTTTCGAATCTGATTATTGATGGCAAGCGCGTGGCCCGCGTCGGGCAGAACTGGATCCATGGAGATGTCACCCAGGCCGGCCAGGGCGATATCATGCCCACCACGGACGGATTGGACAACGACCGCATAGAACTGGATTTGACTGCTGGTGCCCATGCCATTTCCGTCTCGACGAAACCGGACAGTTCCAACAATCCCGTGCAGGTACGCTTGAACTGGGTGACCCCGGAACAACAGCGGGAGAATTATGAGGCCGCGGTTCGTACGGCCAAGCAGGCGAAGACCGCGATAGTGTTTGCCTGGAGCCGCGGATGGCCCGAGTTTGCGCTTCCGGGCGATCAGGACAAGCTGATTGAAGACGTCGCCGCGGCGAATCCGAACACAATCGTCGTGCTGAACGTAAGCCAGCCGGTGGCGATGCCCTGGTTAAATAAAGTGAAGGCGGTGCTGCAAATGTGGTGGCCCGGCGATGAAGGCGGCTGGGCGACAGCCAACCTCCTGCTAGGCAAGAAGAACCCTGCGGGACGACTGCCGTTTACCTGGGCGCGGCGGTTGGAAGACATGCCGGCGAACGACCCGGCTTATCCGGAACGCACGAAAAATGGTGTGGATGGCAAGACAACCTTCTCCGAAGGCATTTACGTTGGCTATCGTTGGTTTGACAAGAAAGGCATCGATCCGTTATTTCCTTTCGGCTATGGTTTGTCGTACGCGAAATTCGAATACTCGGGACTAAAGGTTGCACCCGCCGGCGACGGTGGGGTTGACGTGACTTTCCAAGTGAAGAACTCCGGCGAAGTTGCGGGCGATGAGGTGGCGCAGGTTTACCTCGGCGCTCCCAAAGATCAACCTGCGGAAGCGCAGTTCGCGGTGCATGCGTTGGCGGGCTTCGACCGAATCACGCTTAGCCCCGGTGTAACGATCTCCGTGTCGTTGCATCTTCCGCTGCGCCGGTTTCAATACTGGTCGTCGGCCTCCAAACGCTGGACGACCGCAACCGGACCGCGCAAAGTGTACGTGGGCGCCTCGTCGCGCGATTTGCGGCTGGAGGAGCCCGTCACGATTCACTAGCTTGGCGCCGAAGGCGGGAGGACGACGTTATGCGCGATGAGCGGAAGACTGTGATCGTTGTTGGAGGGTCCTCGGGGATCGGACGAGCGACAGCAATTCGCTTTGCGCGCGAAGGATGGCGCGTTGCGGTCGCAGGTTCAGACACGGAAAAGGTTAGCCGGGTCATGCAACAACTGGCAGGAGACGATCACCTGGCGCTGCGAATGGACATTAGGTCCGACGATGACGTTCAAAATGGCGCGCGGGCACTTGAACGCAGCTTCGGGCACCTCGATGTGATGGTAGATAGCGCCGGCGTATCGGAAGCCAACTCCATCGTCGATTCGGACTTCAAAGCATGGAACCACCAATTTGACCTGATGTTCTACGGCGCGGTGCGTCTTGCGCGCGCGCTGGTCCCGCTGATGCGGTCCGGCGGACGCATCGTCTACGTGACTTCCATCCACCACGAGCGCGTGGTACGGAATTACTCATCCTATGCTGTTGCTAAGTCTGCGATCACGCAGTACACACGAGCACTCGCGCTGGAGCTCGCCGATCGCGGGATCCTGGCGAATGCCATCGCGCCAGGGTTTATCGACACGCCGATGTCCGTAAAGGGTGATGGCCGAAACGAACTCGCTAGCGAGTGGTTCCACGACAACTATGTCAAGTACGATCATCTGCCGCTAAAGCGCGCAGGATCAGCGGACGAAGTGGCGGGCGTCGTCTACTTTCTCGCCGGACCGGATGCTACATATATGACTGGATCCGTGCTGACTGTCGATGGTGGACTGACGATCACGTTTTAGGTTCTGTCTCGCATAGCCGATATCCACGGGACCGTTGGGAAAACGCTCTACAGTGCGCGGCGAAGCGCCTTCTCCATGACTAATTTTGGAGAACACAGCCTCTATACCGTCGAGGCTGCGGAAGAATGCTGATTGTAGCTGAACCTCGTCACCAACTTGTGCTCCACATAGTTGTAGGGCGGCACGCTTTCTCCCTTTAAC